>OIFJ01000025.1_pt1 | contig 195215 bp, 198 predicted proteins | sample 1582011 | NCBI WGS metagenome assembly OIFJ01 (sample SAMN07501050, study PRJEB24779) | human gut metagenome | isolation source: stool | host: human infant | place: USA: Pittsburgh, PA
TTTCACCTGCACAATTTGAAGAATTAAATTCATAAAATCAACTTAACTTTGTGTCTACTTTTTATTGACAACTCCAACGAATAAGGATTGAATCCTATATTGTACAGGACTTTTAGTTTACTCTTTATTCTTTTAGGATTATAATATTCGATATAATTTTCTAATTCCTCCTTAAAGTGTTCTATTGAGTAGAATTCTTGTAAATAAAATAACTCTGATTTTAGTAGCCTATTTTTCATTCGCATTTTGTCTTTTTCATTAATGCTTCCTTCACCTAAATGAAGGCATTTAACTTTTTTAAGTATTCATTTTCCATACGCAAATATTCTAATTCATTGATTAATCCTTCACTATTCATTTTAGAGCATTTAGGCTTTGTTTGTTTAAATGATACAAGGTTTTCATGCGCATATTCTAGTACATGTTACTAGAAATCACCAGAATAAGAATGCTTTTTCATGGCAAGGCACTGAGCACCGTGTATCTCATATCTTTTTACCCACCCGTTGTACAAAAGTATATAGAACACAAAAATATTTACTTGTATATTCAATAGAATGATACCGCCCAACAACCAATAGAACTATTTTAAGTTTTTCTTCATGGGAATATTTAGACATAAAAATGCCCTCCAAATACAAGACATATTTTGTCTAACATTCGGGGGGCACTTCATCTCAAACCGAAAGATTTTCTTCAAACAAAAGAATATCTACTTGCTAAGGATCAACTCCATATGACAATCAACTGGCTCTAATTGATATAAATAGTCATCAATTTCCTCTGCATCTTTACACCCTAATCCTTTATAAAACAACTGTGATTCTTCAGATGAGTGTGCAGAAATATAAAGTTTTTCTGCACCTATATTTTTAGCAAACTCACAGCTTTTAGTGAATAATTTTTTCCCAATTCCTTGTCCTCTATAGCCATAACTTGTATAAATATGATGAAGAATGGCATACTGCTTTCTTGATCCAATCAATAGGCCTTCTACCGAAGCAAATCCTACTAAAATATTCTCTTCAAACGCTCCATAAACAACACCCTTGCCTGCAATCGTTTCTCTTAAAGATTGTATAATTTCTCTTTTATCTTGCTCATTCCATTGTTCTATAAAAGCTATATCTCTTAAATACCATTTATTATTTTCCTTACGCCAACATCTTTTTACTTCTTGATAGCGATTAAATTCCTTGAGAATATTATCTGATAAATGTTGATTACCTAAAGATTTATATACTATCCCCATTTTATAATTCTTCACCTTTCTTATTCTATAAAATATCCAAATATCCCTAAAAATACTTAGCATAAAATTAAAATCATTTTCAAACATCCTTCTTAATACTAATTTTTATATTTGTATTATTACATGTTTTTCATCGAATTACTATATAAAATAGAGCTAGAACTTATGTTCAGACCTACCCTTACGTTTATTCTTTCCCCCTTGGCCAAGATAAATATCCCTAAATAAGAATAAGTCTATGTAACTTTTTTGTCCTAATAACTTATCTACCAGTACTTTAATCTCACGTTACATCCTCCTCCAAAAAGTAAATTTATTTCATTGAAATATTTAGAATATATTGTATTATATAATTAAAGAAGGTGATAATGATGTTAGCATGGATTCTTTGGCTAATAAAAAATTTTCGCTAGTTTCTCCAAGAGGGATTTGTCCCTCTTGGAAGCCTCCGAAAGTAAATTTTATTGATTCTAACACCCTATTAACATCTACGATTTAAGTAGATAGGTGTCTCGCTTCCAATTCATCACCCATCTAACGAATATGCCTTATTAGAATAGAATTTAATCAACCCAAACCCCTTTCTCTCATAAGGGATATTTTTTATTGAAAATCAATTTTATCAGTATATTTTTATCTAATATGGCACAATATAAATTTAAATACTAATTTAGGAGTATATTATGAAATCAAAATTTAAACTTACTCTTACAATTTTATTATCATTTATTTTGATAATTAATACATCTTTGTATGCATCTACTCTACCTAGTAATTCGCAACAAGATGTGCAGCAGTATATAAGTAATTTAACATTACTTAAAAATAATATGTATACATTAGCTCAAGAAATTGTATTCTCTTGGGATGATACTTCTTCAGCTGATGATGCTCTTACTCGCTTACATTCTTCTTTAAATAATACAGCTAATAAAATAGGACTTAATTTAAATAGTGCTCCTCAAGATTCTTCTCTTTATAGAAATTTACTTATTCTTTTTAACGTTACAAATTACCTTAAAGCTGCCTTATATGAATTAGAATTATTAGCTCAACAAAATACACCTTCCGAAAAAATACGTACTTTAGAAAGATATTTTAATTTCTTGATATATGCTAATAATTCAATTAGATTTTTTGATAATCTTCAGTCTATCTCCTAGCTGAAGATTATTTTTAATATCAAAGACTAATTTTATTTATTTCAAAACTACTTAATCCAAAAGCTATTTCATTAATTTATATTACCCTACATTATACATCTTAATTACTTTACATACAACTTCAGCATCTAGCTCCTTGATTAATAAATTTTATCTGCCATTCCTCCAAAAAGTTATTGCATAATAGAATACGCCTTAAGCGTGGAACTTTCATTTATTCATATATGTCTTATAAGAAAAACGCTAAAAAGGAGCTTACAAAATGAAAAAGCTCTTGTAGAACAAATTCTTGAAAACGATGAAACACCTATACTTGAAGAACCTACTGACGAGCTACTTAAAGATATGTTCTATCTAGATGAAAGTTTATATGAAAGCCAGTATACAATGTTTTCTATGTTTAGAACCTCTGCTACTAATGTAAGTATTGTAAACCCTAAAGAAAATCAATATGATGCTGTCAAAGATGCTTTTACAAAGAGAAAAGAGGATGTACTAGATGTATTTGAACATTATGCTATGGAACTTACTATTAGTGTTCCAACTAATGGATGCGTTATTGAAAAGATGGTTGCATTATTCTACTTATGTTAGACGATCAAGAAGGTGAACTGGCTAAAATAAATAAAGCTTTCGCCCAGTAAATATATATCCCCCTTCCTAGCCTAAAAGTTCTTTTGGGCTTTTATTTATTTCATGCATTTCCCACTTCTAAACCATCTAAAAGAATTATTTTATGAGTTGAACTTATTTTATTATGTTTGTTATACTAGGATGATAATTACATATTTTATAATTTTATAAATCGAGGTGAACACAGTGAATTTTGTAAGATTAGAAACGTATAAAGATGAATTATATTTAACAAGTATGGCATTATATCAAAAGAGTTTCCCATTCCATGAACAGAGAAATTTAGATTCACAAAGGGAAATTTTAAATAACAAAGAATACCATTTTAATTTGATTTATGATCAAACTAATCTAATTGGAATTATTTTATACTGGGAAACACAAAACTTTATTTATGTAGAGCATTTTTGTATAAATCCAGAAATGCGTAATCAAAAATATGGCCACCGAGTTCTTGAATTAATAAATCAAAAAGGAAAAACTGTAATCCTTGAAATTGACCCTCCAGTAAATGAAATCTCAAAACGTCGAAAGAATTTTTATGAAAGAGCTCAATATAAATCAAATGGATTTAAACATATCCATCCTCCATATCATGAAGGATACGAAGGACATAGTTTAGTTGTTATGTCATATCCCAATAAACTATCCGAAGACGAATATGATAATTTTAACCAGTATTTAAGAAGAACTGTAATGAACTTCTAAACTAAAAATTTACAATACTATTAAGATAATCTCCTATTTAATAAATAACCATTCTCATCATCAAACCTCACGGATTAAATTGTGAGGTTTTTAATTTATCCCTTTATTTCATTCAAACAAACTTAGATTTTACTTACTTCACCATGGCTATAGATTTCAAAAACATTCGCTTTTTAGTACTTTATATCCGTATGCCTCTATCTCTTCAATAACATGATCTAAAGTAAGTACTTCATCACCACAAACTCTAGTGATCATCTCCATTTGAATATGCTTAACGTCGTTGCATTCCTTCTAAAATCGCAAAACAAGATTATCCAAATCCATTTGTACTACAAACCTAATTAAATCTGTACACTCATGCAAGTAAATATATCCAAGCATAGGCTCATCATAAGCTTATACCATTTTTGAAACTGCTCCTTCTGATGGAATTTCTTTGCCTATCTCCCCTTTACTAAGTGCTGTTGTTCCTGTGTTAACTCTCTTTCTTTTCGTGACTTTGCAAGGGCAAATTTATTTTGTTTCATTATGCTTCATTTCTCTCTTGTTCGATTAACTCCATTTTTCTTTATAAAATGGACTAATTGGTCTATTCTTAATATGTATTTAATACAATAATATGTCTTTAGTATCTACTTATATATGTTCTTCTTAAAGTTACACAGGCGTTGCAGCTAATCTTTCAAAAACAAGTTCCCCAACTTCTTTAGGCATCTTATTAATCTGACTAATGATAACCTTAGCCTGAAACTTCGTAACTTCTTGATTAATACATGTGAGATGTTGGTTCTCTTTAGTAAGAGGTGTTCCATCTTCTAAAAAACATCTAATGTTATACTCTTGTTCTTTGCCTGTCATAACTGCCCCTCCTCTATTTAATGTTTATGAATGTTTAAATTTGTCCTATGCAATAACTGTATTACTTCAAATAGATCTATTGATATTTACTGATACAACCAATGATACTCTATTGAATAACTCCACGAGATACAGTATCATAAGAACTATAGACCTACGAAAAGGATAAATCTGATGGAAGAACCATTTAATAAAATTTTGGAATCTTTACAAGCCTTACAAAAAAGTCCAGAAGATTTAAGGAATACTCAAGATAAATTTTCAACAATAGAAAAAGTAACTGCTAAAAATTGTTACGATATTGCACATTTAAAAATTATAAAATACATTAAAACGCTGAGCTCCTTGTAGAATACTACTTGGGGCTTATGTTTATATTAGGAGGTCTATTATGAAAATAGCCATATACTCCCGTAAGTCTAAGACTTCTGATAAGGGAGAATCTATAGATAATCAAATACATATGTGCAAAGAATATGCCAATACGCATTTTGATGCACCAGAGTTCTCTATCTTTGTGGATGAGGGTTTTTCTGGTGGTACTACTAATCGTCCTCAATTTAAAATACTTATAGACGAGTTAAAGAAAGGCCTATATGACGTACTCATCTGTTATCGCCTAGATCGTATTTCTAGAAATGTTTCTGATTTTGCATCTACACTAGACATCTTGACTCAGCATGCAATAGGTTTTGTGTCTATCAAAGAAAACTTCGATACCACTACACCAATGGGACGTGCTATGATTCACATATCGTCTGTATTTGCACAACTTGAAAGAGAAACAATCGCAGAACGTGTAACGGATAATCTTCTAGAGCTTGCTAAGCTTGGACGCTGGCTTGGTGGTACTTCCCCACTGGGTTACAAAGGTAAAAAAGTAGCGTATCAATCTAATGGTAAGACCAAACATTATTCTGTCCTTGAACAAGATTTAGAGACAGCCCCAACTGTTAAACTTATTTTTGACAAATACTTAGAACTTGGTAGCATTTCCAAGGTTGAAACTTACCTAATGCAAAATGGCATTAAGACATCTAATCAAGCACATTTTCGTTCTAATGTTATTCGGAATATATTAATTAACCCTGTTTATGCCACCGCTGATGCATCCATCTATGAATATTTTCATAAGCTAAAATGTATCTTACCTAAACCTAAAGAAGAATTTGATGGCAGCTATGGGCTTATGCCATATAATCGTAATAAAAAGGGTAAGGGAAACTTACAAAATCCTCCTGATAAATGGATTATCTCCCTAGGTACTCACCAGCCCATTATATCTAGCCTAGATTGGATAAAAGTACAAAAACAACTTAAAGCAAATAGTGACTTAGCTTACTCCAATGCCAGTGCTTCTCCCGCTCTACTTAGTGGACTTATTTACTGTAAACATTGCGGCGCACCTATGCAAGTATCTGGTAAAGGTGTTTTAGTAAATGGTACAGTATGCTACAACTATAGATGTACTACTAAGACTAAAAGCCGAGGTAAACTATGCAGTATTGCCAATATAAGTAAAGGCTATGCTATAGATACGCTTGTAATCAAACGCATTCGCGCTATGCTTGAAAATGAAACAGACTTAATTAAAGAACTCAAAAAACATAAGCAAGACTTAACCTTTAAAATAGATACTGTTGAAAAAGAAAAGGTGCGCATTAAAGAGGAATTACAATCCAATACCACTACCATTAGCAGTCTTATTAAAAAGCTTGCACTCTTTGATGACTCTACCATGGAACACTATATACAAGATGAAGTTAAAGCTCTGCATAGTAAAAACTCTGTACTTAAAAAACAGCTTGATGAACTTCAAAATTTAAGTGTAAATCAAGACTATTCACTTACCAATATTGAGCTTATTCTTCACTCTCTTAAAGAATTTAATGAGCTTATAGATTATGCAACCTTACATCAAAAGAAAACACTTATGCATAACTTGATTAAGCGCATTGAATGGGACGGTGAAAATATAGATATATTCTTCTACTTCCTGCAGAGTCCATTATGAAGAAACGAAAAATACCCCTATTCATATCATGGTAGCAAAATCTCTTATGCGTAACGGTAAACCTATTATTCTTGCCATTTCCACAAACGATGGCTTAGGCCTCAACCTTGAAAATATTGGACACGTAATGCCAAATCAAAATATTTACTTTGTACCTTTTGGTCAAGACAACTCTGTAGCAAAACCTTACTCCTTAGTAGCTGACTTAACCCTTGTACCTGATACCTTAAAATTTGCATTAGATGGCAAACAAATTCAACCTGTACTCATTAAATACTAAAATTTTATCTATAACTTAAGCAATAAAAAGTGGGCATATCTCCTTAGAAATATGTCCACTTTTACGTATATTAACTATAAAATTTCATTTTTCGCTCTACCTTCTATCTTACTCGCTTTATTTTATAAGGACCCTACAACATACGTTCTTTCTTTTATCCTTTTTAGATGCCTGCAAAATATAAGCTATACACTCTTCCATCTTATGGTTCTCATATTCTTCCTTTAAAACCTGTAGATCATATCCTTCATCAAAATAAAGCTTCAATTCTTCCTTACCATTTTTTATCACTACACTTGTTCCTTCTATGTTTATAGGTGAACGGCTTATAAAGCGTTCTTGTATTACATCAGGCTTATTAAACTTAAATAAATCTTCTAATTCTATATAGTTTTCTTCTATATTATGTTTAATCCTGCGAACAAAAGATTCTAAGTTATAAGAAGGATAACAACTCTGTAACTCAGCCTGGAATGTTTCTATCGTCCCAAAGTTTACTAAAACATTCTGCGCACCATATTCTTTCCCTGCTCTTTGCTCTGTTCCTGCTATAATTGGGACATTATGGCTTCTGGATGCGTTCACAAAAATATCATATCTCTTATTGGAAAAGTAATCTGCATTATATAAACCTGCCCCTAAGTCCTCTAACATTGGAACCCCATTTTTATAGAGGATAAATGAGCCGCAATCATTATGATTATGACTTTCCCCATTGTGACCACCTTTGGCTACAAGAATAAAAGTATTTCCATGAGATAAAAACCATTGTGCCTGAGATAACCAAACAGACTGTTTCTTATCCCCCTGCCACCCTATATTGGGGTCATACCACAGAATATCCCTTAATGCTAAACAAAAACGGTAGCAGGTATCCTCCAATATAGATTGGGCATACTGTAATGGTGGAAGCTGTACTGCCGGATAACACTTTTTCAAATACATAGAAAGCCCTATTCTGTATCTTCCTTCATCCCTACCGTCTGCAAAACTTATGGTATAATTGCCTACTAAATAGTAAGCTTGTTGATTGAGAGCAATTTGCTCTACTTTCTTATCCCTAAAAAAATTTAGCTGTCCATTGGTTCTTTGTTTTAAATAATCTGCAAAGCATACAAAGAAGCCAAAGCCATAACTCCAATAATCTACGCCTTCTACACATACTCCATCTTCTCCAAAAGATTGTAAATAAACTTCTATACAAGAAATAGCTCTGTGTAAAAAATTAGTCAGTTTTTCTTCATCTTTAATAAGTAGAATTCCCACACATCCTAGGGCACCACCACATACTGCTGCCCAGTTATTAGCCCTAATTTCAAATGGATAAAATTGATTACCATCTAAAAAAGGTTCAATGATACGTTTATTAAGCTGAATTCTGGCAAATTCTATACATCTCTTAGATAAAAAAGGCTCACACATTCTTAGTGTCTCTGCAATAGCAAAACCTGTTTCTGCCGCAAATAAATCAATCTGTCCTTCGTATTTTTCAAAAGGTAAATCTCTTCCTTCCTTATCTGTAAAATGTGCTGGTAAGGCCCACACAGGTTCACTACAAATATCCCATAAAACATTTTCAAGTTCATGTTTATAGTGTAGATTTTCATGTCTCCTCCAGAGTAGCATAGCATACAGAAGTAATCTCTTCCTTTTAGCGTAATAGGCATCTTGATAGATACTTCTATCTCCCGTTTCCCAAAAAAGCTTAAATTTATCATAACTTAAAGATTTTATTTCTTCTTGCTCTTTCTCCGTCTCTTCTAATAACTGAAATTGCTGCCTTATGTAGGGTATTTGATTGTAGGTTTCATGATAGGCTATTTTAAAAGGTAACGCTTCCCCATTCTGTATACCTTTTAAAATCTCACTTTTATTCATAGCTTCTCTTTACCTTCCTTTTACTCTATTTTGATATTGCTTAGGTGTCCTACCAATATAACGTTTAAATACTTTGGTAAAATAATATGCATTTTCAAAGCTCAATAAATAAGAAATCTCATAGATTTTGTATTTTCCTTCTCGAATTAACTCACAGGCCTTATTCATTTTAACCTCATTAATGTAATCTACTAAATTTTGATTACACTGTTTCTTAAACAATGCTGATAAATAACTCGGTGACATATTTACATAATCTGCAATATCCTGTAGCATCAACTTTTCCTTTGCATGAGTTAAAATATAGCTTTTTACTCTTTCAATGATCTCACAATTTACTTCTGTCATCTGTTCTAGTTGATGAATGACCTGTTCTTCAAACTGCTTAAGCCAGGTTTGTAGTTCGCTTAGAGTAAGCATTTGATTTATATTTTGTATCATTTTAGCTAAGTCAATAAAATATGTATTTACCCCATCTTCCGGCAATAATGGTACCAGTATAGTATAGATAGTACTATATAAATCAATACAACTTCGTATTCCCACCATTCTGCTATGGTAAGTATTTGCAAACTTCTCTTGAATCTGTTCCAAAATTACTTTACATTCTGCCACATTTTTAGAACGAATAGCAATAACTAATTTATTTATAAGAATAGTTATTCTAAGTTCATCATATCTCTGCTGCCTTACTTCCTTGTACCAAGCCATTTTAGGTTCATTGCTATAGTAGTATTCTAGAAGCTCATCCATCTGTTGCAAACCATCAAAGATGTCTTTTCCTCTTAAAACATCACTGACAAGTAGAGATATTTTCGTTGAGGTTACATTTGAAGATGCTAACAGTATTTTAGAGTGAAATGTCTCTATATCCATAGCAAAATCCTGTTCATCTATATTCCAAATAAAAACTCGAAATCTCTGATATCTTGTATCTGAATAAAGTAAAAGATAGTCTTTAAAAATTTTAGGAAGAATGGTTTCTAACAACTCATGTTCCCATCCAAATATACGTTCTCTATCCTCTATTGAATTATTCTGAAGTTTTGGTAGGATAGAAAAATCTAATACAATCTCCAGTAGTGCAAAACAATCTAAAATATGGTTATCTTCTAATATGTGGTAACTTTCATTATTTTTATCTTCAATTTCTCTTTCTAAAATTTTTCTTAGATATCCCATAATAATTTTACTATCATCTTCTTCTATTACAGCATTAACAAAATCTATCTTTGCCATCTTATTTCTTTTGTCACATTCTTGAATAGCATTTTGCATAGCCTTTTCTAGTATTTCTGCTTCTAATTGTGTTTTTAATAAATAGTCTACTGCTTTATACCTAAGGGATTCTCTAGCCATATCAAATTCTTGATGATTAGTAAGCATAACAAATACAGGCATAGACTGTATTTTTGAAGCTTCTTTTAGAACTTCTAAACCGGACAGAACTGGCATATTGATGTCACATAAAACAATATCAGGCTTTTCTATCTCTATGATTTCAAGCGCTTGTTTTCCATTCCTTGCTGTATTTATGATTTTACAATTGAGCTTACTCCAATCCAGTAAAAATTTTATGCCAGAAAGTACTAGAGGTTCATCATCCACTAATAAAACTCTATACATTAATCCCTCTCCTTTTTTATTTTAACTGTAATTTTAGTATATCTATTCTGCTCACTTTCTGCTAATAAGCCACAGTCTTTACCGTATATAAGTTTAAGACGTCTATTAACATTAGCCACACCTATTCCACTCATCGTATTTTTACTAACTTGTTTTTTTTCGGCAAGTAAAGTTCTCATTTGTTCTTCATGCATGCCAATTCCATTATCTTCTACATCAATATAAAGATACACCTCGTCCTCATGTATACTCAACCTAATAATGCCCATCCTTCCAGCTGGTTCTATTCCATGAAAAATTGCATTTTCTACAATGGGTTGTAAAGTCATTTTAACAATACGATAATTCCAGAACTCTTCTGAAATTTCATTTCTATATTCAAAGGTTTCTGCATAACGAATGCTTTGGATTGTAATATAATCCTTAAGTAGTGCTAATTCCTCTTGAAGAAGAATTTTATCTGAAATACCCTTGGCCATATTCTTTAGTAAATTAGATAGACTTCTCGTAATATTACTAATACCAGGAGCTTTTTGTATGACCGCCATCCAATGAATAGAATCTAATGTATTATACAAAAAATGGGGGTTTACTTGCGCCTGTAGCAACGCCATTTCAATGTTATTTTTCTCTTCACTTTTACGAACAATTTCTTCCATTAAGTTGGAAACACTTTGAACCATTTCATTGACTACGCGTCCAATTTCACCTATTTCATCTTCTGTCTTTTCAATTTCTGGATCATAAGAAAAATCATTTTCTGTTATTTTCTGTATTCTAACAATAAGCCTACTAATAGGCTTTGTAATCCATCTGCTTATCATGATCATAATGCCAAAGGTAATAAAACAAGTTAAGACAAGCACTAGAACAAGCGTATACAATATTTCATTATCTTGTATAGATAATGCAGTAATATTGGTAAAATTATAAAGGTAAACATTTGTACCTGATATTGGATTTTTATCCACCTTGTACTGCTCATTTTTAATATGAATAGTCTCTTCTTCTATTTTTTTAATAAGCTCTTGTAAAATCCCTTGATTATCAGTATTGGTTATCCAACTATTTTTATCTTTTTCATCCCAAACAAGTGCATAGTTTAACTGATTATACTCTATTAAAATATCTCTTACAATACTACTATCTACTTCCATATAAAGATAACCATTTTCCTTCTTATCTGAAAAAGAACTTACTTTTAACAAAATAGAAAAACAATCCTCAGCAAAAGGCGTTATCGATTCCCCCATAGTAAAAATAGCAAACCTATTTTCTACTTTTTTATTTTTATCTAGCTTATACATTATAATCTTATCTACATCTTCTAAAGAAGACATATGGTTTCCTACAGCTTGAACAGCAATACCTTGCTCATTAAAAACAAGCATTTTATTAATATATTTTTTCATCTTCGCTGTTGCTAAAAAATCATTCATAACACTTTGTGCTTGCAATAGTATTTTTTTCTCTTCCAACTTTTGTATTTCCTGTACTTGCATAGCTTCCATTACATCGTAATGATTAGCACAGTTAAGTCCCATATCAAACAGTACTTTAAAGCGATCCTCTATTTGAGTTGTTAAACTTTCCATATAGATTGCATCTATTTTATTTGCTTTTTCTACAATAATGCTATTTAAATAAGAGAATAAGTATAAATTGCCACATGTACTAACACCTAATACACATAGCATGGAATAAAGTAGCATTTTAAAACGGATACTTTTATGATTCCATCTACCTAGTTTTTTCCTTTGACTTATTCTCTTATCTTCCATATACCCCTACCCCTTAGTTCCCTTTTCCTTAATAGTAACATATTACTCTTAAGGCTTCTATGGTTTTATTATTGAGCTCGTTTATTTTAATGGAATACAAGCATTCCAAGAATGTGTCATTGTCTTAAAACCTGCCTCTGCTCCATCATTTGTAGCAACGAATAAATGTGTTGCTTCTTCTTTATCAAATAGTAAAAAAGGTCTATCCATATTCCCCATGGTCCTTGTTACACCATCTTCCCAGCAAATCTCACGTGAAAAAGCGCATGTATCCTCAGCTATATTCCAATGTATGCCATCTGTACTATTGGCATAGGCCACGGCGCCAACTTCCTTAGTATAGGTTCCAGCCCAATCTTTTGCAATCATGGCATATCCACTACTTGTTTGCCAAATCAAAGGATCTTCTAAAATACCCTCTTTTTCTGAAAACAAAGGTTGATTCGTTAATCTAACAAATGGCTTTGTATAATGCTCTGCCCAGGCTACACCTAATTTCATGTCACTAAACATATTCTCTTCCATCTGATAAGGTGGCTTCTGATACGTTCTTGTTTTATAGACTAATAAACAGCTTCCATCCGAATGCATACAAGGTGCTGGATTAGAAGTGAAAAAGTCATCAAAATATCCAGGACGCACATCTAAAATAGGTCTCTCTTTGCGTTCCCAAGGACCATAAATACTTTTTGAAGTGGCTATTCCAATTCTCTTTGAAGCCCTTGCTGCAAGCCACTCCAAAGAATGATGGTGCAACACTTTAGATAAATCAAAATCTGGATAAGGATAAGTTATTCCAGTATAAAATAGTATGTACGTATCTCCACACTTTTGGATGACTGGATTATGTGTACTTCTTCCATCCCAATATCCCGCACCTCTTGCTGGCAAAACAACTTCTTCAAAGTTATAGGGCCCTTCTGGGGTGTCACTCGATGCACGCACAATTTCACTTGCCATTCCCCATCCTGGATGGAAAGGAAAAACTTTAGGCCATCTAGAGGCAAACATATGATACCTTTCATCTTCACCTTTCATAACACTGCCACACCATACCCAGTAATCTTTCATGGAAAACCCACCTGTTAAGGGGGCTTTTCTAAAATACTTTCCTATCTCCATCATATCTCTGTGCATTTTATCTATCCTTTCTATCCTTTTAATCCACTCGTTGCAATTCCCTCTACAAAGAATCTTTGGAAAGCCATATATAATACAAACACCGGTATGAGCGCCACTACGCTAGCTGCCATAATCAGATTATACTCTGCTGAATATTGACTGATAAACATTCTAATACCAAGCTGTATGGTTTTTACATTAGTAGAATTAAAGTAAATCATAGGTCCCATAAAGTCATTCCATACAGTGACAAAGCTAAAAATAGTTAAAGTCGCCATAGCTGGTTTAGATAATGGCAAAATGATACGTGCATAAATGCCATATTCAGAAAGACCATCAATACGTGCCGCTTCTAAAAGCTCTTCTGGTATACTTTGATAAAATTGACGTAATAAGAATACGCCAAATGCAGTAAAGCTTTGTAATAATATAATAGACCAATGTGTATCTACTAAATGCATTTTATTCATTAAGATATACTGTGGAAGCATATACACTTGCCACGGAATAGCTATTGTAATAATATAGCATAAAAACAATGTATCTCTCCCTCTAAATTTGCATTTAGAAAATCCATAGGCTGCAAAACTAGAAGTAGCTAACTGAATAATGGTTACAATAATAGTAATTTTTGCACTATTAAAAGTAAAAAGCCCAAGGGGTATCTTTTCCCATATCTTTTTGTAATTATCCCATTGTGGTTCTGTTGGAATCCATTGAATAGGTACACTAAATACTTGACTTTCTAACTTTAAAGAAGCAGAAAGCATCCATATAAGTGGTAACAATGTCACAAATGCAATAAGTATGAGTACAATATAGAGTAACACTTTTCCAGATTTCTCTTTTATTTTAGACATATCGCTTCCTCCTACATAAAGTCATTAAATTTTTTCTCAATACAAAATTGTACAACTGTAATACTTCCTACAATTAAGAATAAAATCATAGAAGCTGCACTTGCTGTTCCATAGCTCCAAGATACAAAAGATTGATCATAAATAAAGTTAGCTAACATTTTAGTAGCAATACCCGGCCCTCCATCTGTTAGAACAAAAATCAAATCAAATACTTTAAAGCTGTTAATCGTTAGCATCATAAAGACAAAGAAATGAGAAGGTGTTAGCATTGGGAATGTCACGCGCCAAAACTGTTGCCACTTTGATGCCCCATCAATTTGTGCAGCTTCATATAAAGTAGATGGAACATTTTGCAGTGCTGCTAGGTAAATAATCATAAAATACCCCATGTTCTTCCATACACTTACAATAATAACCCCAACCAGTGCCCATTCTACAGAAGCGAACCACCCGGGTGGATTAGTAACACCAATAAACCTTAGAAATTCATTTACAGGTCCTGCATCCTTCATAAACATAGCATTCCATACTGCTCCTACTGCTACGATAGATGCTACATAAGGAAAAAAGACTGCACTTCTAAAGAAGTTAATCCCTTTCATCTTTCTATTAAGCAGTAAGGCCAGGCCCAAAGCTGCCGCCATGCTAAAAAATACGGTAAATATAGTGTAGACAATGGTATGCTGTATGGATGGAAAAAAAACTCTATTTTTAAAAATTTCTACAAAATTTGAGAGACCCGCAAACTTTATCTCGTTAAACCCATCCCACTGCGCAAAACTTAAAAGAAATGAAAAAATAACAGGAACTAATATAAAACATAAAAACCCTAAAAAATTAGGTAAAATAAATGATAATCCTATAAGTGTATTGCGCGTATTCATTTTCATCTGTTTTTTCTTACTCATTATTTGCATTACACATCCTCCTTTTACCCTAAAAGTAAGGCAGGCTTAGTGCGCTAAGCCTACCTTACTACATAGGGTCTGTTATTTTCCTTGAATTTCTTTGGAGCGTTCAGCCATTGTAGCAAGTCCTTCGTCGATACTTACTTCACCAAGCATAATCATAGAATGTTCTTCACCCATCATTCTATCTATTTCTGCAACTTTATCAGCCATTGGCCTATCAAAACTAATGTTTTTGACTGTAAGTGCCTCTGATACACCTTCTGGCATACCTTCTAGACTTGTAATAGCATTTAATGTTTCTGGGTTTGCACGACCTGGAATTGCTCCTGCTTCTGCATAAATCTGAGCCCCTTCCTTGCCTGTAACAAATTTGATGAATTCCCATGCAGCCTCCTCATGAGTCGTTGCTGTATTCATAACAATTGGAGTTGCTGCCCCTACAGTATAGCCTGCCTCTACATCTTGAGCATGTGGCAATGTAGCAACCCCCCAGTTTACACTACTTTCTCCATCTTTAATTTTAGCAATAATGGTTGTCATAAACCATGAACCCATAGGCATCATGCCTACATTTCCTGTCAAAAATGGACTGGAATAATGAATGTTACCTGTTTTTAAAGTAGCATAATCCATAATGGTTTGGTCTTCATTTTGCATACGTAAAACCATTTCATAATAAGGTTTTAAGAAACTGTAATCTATATCCATAATAGTATGCTTGCCATCTTGTACGCCCCAGTTCGCAACACATGCCTGCCATGTATGAATAAGTGCACCATATTTCTTCTCTGATCCTTCACCCGTTGTAATCTTCTTAGCTGTTTCTTCAAACTCCTCCCATGTCATATCATTAGAAGGATATGCTACACGTGCTGCATCAAAAATATCTTTATTATAATATAAAACATAATAATCTGTACGAGCTGGTAAACCTACTATTTCGCCTCCCGGCATGACAAAGTTATCTACTAGGCCATTATAACCTTCTAAATCTACCCCATCTTTTTCAATATAGGGCTTAAGATCAGTTATCTGCCCCTTGTCAAATAAACTCTTTGTTGTATCTGCATCTTTAATCCAAAATGCATCTAACTCGCTCCCACCATTTAACATCACACTTAATTTTTGTGTATAGTCTGCACTTGCAATATCAATTAAATCCACTTTAATATTAGGATTCTTCTCTTCAAAAGCTTTTACTACATTTTTAACAGATGGATTGGCCTCTAGGTCCCATGTCGAAACTTTAAGTGTAATGTTTTCTGCTTCTTTAGGTTTCTCTGTTGCATTATTATTTTCTGTACTCTCTGCTTTCTCTGTCTCTACTATTTTTGAATCTACTGCTTTTGAATTTCCACATCCAGTAAATATTCCTATTGACATTGTTACAGCCACTGATACTGCAGCTACCTTTTTTAATTTCATTCTGTCCACCCCTTCTTATGGTTTTCACTTTTTATACTCTATCTTTAAATTTATTTTAATATATTTTATTTTTTTTAAAATATATTTTTTTGATCGAATATATTACTTTTTTATAATCTGAGATTTAAAAATAATACTTTTTTATGATTTATTAATATTTTACTATTTTATTTGTAAACAATTTCTAAACGCCCTCTTTTTCATATGATGAATTAACATTTTAAGTGCAATATCTTCAAGATAATAAAAATAGCCCATACAGTTACATTTATGTTAAAGTAAAATCACCACAAAATCACTTTAAGGACGTAAACATATGAGCTATAAACCTATTACTCCACATGAGCGTTACTGTATAGCAAATTTTATTGAATGAGGTTGGAGTCTTAGAAAAATAGCCAATCATCTTGTTAGAAATGTTTCTACCCTATCAAGGAAAGTTTCTCGTAATAGAATAAATCAGAGTTATAATGCTGCTACTGCACAAGAATCTTATGTTATATGGAGACAAAATTGTGGGCCTAAAGGAAGGAAAGCAAGCTCATCGGCCTCTTATGATCTATGTAGCAAAACAGCCCGAGAAAAGCTGGTCTCCGGAGCAAATCTCTGGAAGGATACTATTAGATTTCCCACAAGATCTTAAGATAAGAATCAACCCTAAAACAATCTATAGACTTATTTATAAGAAACACCTTGTAAAAGGTGAAGTTAAGCTCCTTAAACGTAAAGGGAAATCTTTAAAGCCTCCAAAAACTAGAGAGAAATTTAACGTAGGAAAAAGTATTAAGGATAGGCCTAAAGAGATTAAAAAACGTGAGGAAGTGGGGCATTTGGAGTTGGATACTGTTGTTTCATTAAGAGGACAATCAAAGTACTGTCTAGCTACTTTTGTTGAACGAAAAAGCCGACTACTGATAGCAAAACTTATGCCTAATAGACAATCTCAAACCTTCAACTACTACTGTAAGAAAGCACTACAACACTTTCCGCATGAACTGGTAAGAAATTTGACTGTTGATAGAGGAAAGGAATTTACCGGGTGCAGAGAGTTGGAAGCTACTTTAAATATTGAGATTTACTTTGCAGATCCTTATGCATCATGGCAAAGAGGGACGAATGAGAATACAAATGGTCTCATTCGTGAATTTTACCCTAAGAAATATAACTTTAGTAGGATAACTCAAGATGATTTAAATGAGATAGTGGCTAAAATTAATAATAGACCTCGAAAATGTCTGGGATATAAGACACCTAACGAGGTCTTCTTAAGAGAACTTAATAAGTGTTGCACTTAACTTGACAAACTATCATATATAAAAAGAGTCTACCTAGGATAAATCTACCTAAATAGGATCAAAGTAAATTTAATAAGTTATAGTTTTTCTTTCTTTGAATATAGGTAATAAATGATACACTTATTTTAGCCTTTGACTGTGGATAAGTTCATACCTTCTGCAAAAGGCAGCTAATTGCTTATATGCCCTGCTATATGCTGGTAGTAGTTATCTTCAACTTAATTCTATAAGCCAAGCTATTCAAAATGTACTTTGCACTATCCATGTGCATAATAATAATCAAATTCAAGGTTATATTGAATAAAATATACCTCTTTAACAGCTTAAAACTAAAACTTTTTGTACTATAATTGACTTAATGTTCGACTTATGCTACGCTAATCCAAGATAAACTAGATTTTTATAATGACTGGAGGCCTTTATGAGCATTACAATACGTGAAATTGCAAAACTTGCGAATGTTTCTATTGGTACCGTTTCTCGCGTCTTAAATAATAAAGAAACAGGTTACACAGAAGAAACAAAAGCTAAAGTATTAGATGTAGTTAAGAGATACGATTATATTCCCAATAGTGCAGCTCGTGCATTAAGTACACAATCTACAAAGACATTAGGCTGTATTATTCCTGATATTTGTAACCCCTTCTTTCCGGAGCTTGCACGTGGCATAGAAGATATGGCAGGTAGCCATGGATATCATATTTTTCTCTGTAATACTGACCTGGATGCCCAAAAAGAAGAAAGCTATGTCTACACCCTTTTAGAAAGGCAAGTTGATGGACTCTTATTTGCTTCTTCTACTGCTACTACACCAAAAAATATGACACGTATTCAAAAAGTTAATAAGCCTATTATCTTATTAGATGCTTGCATGCATGATGAAGCAATCCCTCATGTCTATATTGATAACTGTTTTGGAGTTTATACAGCTACCAAACATCTTATTGAAAAGGGACATACTTCTATTGCCTTTATAACTGGTTCTATGAACCTCTCTACCTCTAAAGAACGTCTTAGAGGCTATAAAATGGCCTTAGAAGAAGCTGGTTTACCTATACAGGAGCAACTTATCATAGAAGGAGATTATACTGTTGAAAGTGGTTTTAGAGCAATGGAACTTCTCCACCTACAGTCCTATACAGGTTTAATTGCTTCTAATGATTTAATGGCCTATGGCGTTTATAAATATGCACGTACTCAAGGTATTTGTATTCCTGAAGATCTTTCTGTCATAGGTTTTGACAATCTATCCTTTTCTCAAATTATTGATCCACCTCTTACAACAGTTAGTCAGCCTGCTTACGAGCTTGGCCAATATGCAGCTGAAATGCTTATTAAATGCCTTCAAGGCATGGATACACCTTCTTATCATCTTTATAAACCTACTCTTATTGTCCGAGAAAGTGTTAAATAGCTTCAATATACATAAAAAAAGTACCCTTTATTAAGGGTACTTTTTTACTTATGCAACATACAATATTGCACCATATGTTCATAAGAAATCTCTTCTACTGTTTCAAAATTAAAGTGTTTATAAATCTCAGTATTATCTAAATTCTGTGTTTCAAGTGTAAGTGGTAAATTTTTAACTTTTGCTTCATTAATTACATATTCAATAAGCTGTTTAGCTTTGCCTAACCCTCTATAGTCTCTTTGAACTGCTAATAAATCAAGGTGTATATAATTACCTTGTACCACCTCATCAATCCAATTTGAAGACATCTTTTTGACTGTTTTAATCATACGTCTAATATCCTTCAAACTTATAAACCTTAAGAAATCAATCAGCCTAAAGGTCGCAAAAAATAAATCTTTATAATAAAGTAATTTATTCTCAAATCGCTCTTCATAATAAATGTAGGCTATTGCAGTTAAATCTTCAGAAGTTGTAACAATGTCACCGTATTTTCCATATATATCTAAATAAGTTCTAAAGAAAAGCTCCAATACTTCTATTCTAGTTGTATTATCTGGAAACATATACAGATAAAGTGGATCATCATAAAATGCTTCTGCAAATAAATGTGCCATACGTTTTTTTGTAAAGTCGTTCTGTTTAATCCTGATTAAAATAATTTCACCCTCTAAAATAGATTCATAATATAAATGCTAATGACTGCAACAAGCGATACTTGAAGCAAACTTCCACCTAAGTAAGCAAGTACTATGCTTATCCCTGCACCTACTATACCACTTAATAAGCTTCCTGTCGAATGAAAAATAGCTGGAAAGGTCATGGAAGCCAATACTGTATAGGGCACATAATATAAAAAAGACTGTAGAAATTTAGACTCTATTTTCTTTTTCATAAGGATTAAGGGGACAACCCTTGGTAAATAAGTTACAAGGGCCATCACTAAAATTGCTAAAACTATGTACATCTTATATAATCCTCCTCTTTAATAGGAAATAGCCCTGCACCTATAGTACTTCCTATAAGCGTTGTTATAATGATTTTTCATCCTTCTGTAAGATTTAAAAAGGTTGGAATATAATAGAGCATGGTACTTATTAGAATTGTCAAACTTACTACTATCAGTACTGTGCTATTTTGCTTCATCTCAGGTACAATTAGTGCAATGAACATAGCATAAAGTGCAATCCCCATAGCTTGTTGAAGTGCTAGAGGCAAAAGAGATGAAGCAAAAGCACCACAAAAGGTACCTAAAGCCCATCCTATATAAGATCCTATTATAATGCCCAACATATGTAAAAAGGAAATCTTCTCTTTTTCTAATGAAGTGAGTGCAAATGTCTCATCTGTAATCCCAAAAGCCAAAATACACTTTTCTATCATAGACATAGGCATAAGCTTTTGACTTATTGCTAATGACATAAGCATATAACGAATATTAATAATAAATGTAGTTAATGCAATTTCAAGTAGTGATCCCTGAATTAAGATCAATTGTGTACCTGCAAACTGCCCTGCAGAGGTAAAATTGGTAAGTGAAATGATAGTTGCCGTTATAGGATCTATGCCTCCACCAGAAGCCATAATACCAAAAGTAAATGATACCGGAAAATAGCCTAATGCAATAGGCATTGCTTTCTTTAGCCCTACTTTAAAACGATTATGTTGATTCATGCTCTTTCTACTCCCCTAATAACAATCATTACAAATAGCAATATGCATGTAGAAGGGTATCTACCAAAGTAGATACCCTTCTAATTATTGTTCAGTTTTTGCTTCTTCTTTTTTAGGTTTTTCAAGGAGTACTTTTCTTGATAGGTTAACACGTCCTTGTTTATCTATTTCAATAACTTTAACCTCGATAGTATCCCCTACATTCACTACATCTTCTACTTTTTCTACACGTTCATGTGCAAGTTGAGAAATGTGCACAAGACCTTCTTTACCTGGTAAAAGCTCAACAAATGCTCCAAAGTTCATAAGTCTTACAACTTTACCTGTATAAACTTGACCTGCTTCAATATCTTTGGCAATACCTTCGATAATTTCGATGGCACGTTTTGTTTTTTCAGCATCAATACCGCAAATGAATACGCGTCCATCATCTTCAATATCAATTTTAACCCCTGTTTCATCAATGATCTTATTAATTGTTTTACCTTTTGGTCCAATAACTTCACTAATTTTTTCAGGATTGATTGTAATTTGAGTAATACGTGGTGCATATGGAGAAAGTTCTTCTCTTGGCATATCAATTGCTTTAGCCATAATATCATCTAAGATATAAGCACGTGCTTTTCTTGTTTGTTCAAAAGCTTGTTTAATAATTTCTGGTGTTAAACCTTGAATTTTCATATCCATTTGGATTGCTGTAATCCCTTTATGTGTACCCCCTACTTTAAAGTCCATATCTCCAAAGAAGTCTTCTAACCCTTGAATATCTGTAAGCATAACAAAATCATCATCTGTTTCTCCTGTTACAAGACCAACAGAAATACCTGCAACAGCGGACTTAATAGGTACACCTGCTGCCATTAATGAAAGTGAAGAACCACAGATACTTGCTTGTGAAGTTGAACCATTAGAGCTTAATACTTCAGATACTGTACGAATAGCATATGGGAATTCATTTTCTGATGGTAATACTGGAATAAGTGCACGTTCTGCTAAAGCACCATGTCCAATTTCACGACGTCCTGGTGCACGTGGTGCACGTGCTTCACCTACTGAATAAGGAGGGAAGTTATAGTGATGCATATAACGTTTAGATACTTCTAATTCATCTAAACCATCTAAAGTTTGTGTATCTGCTAAAGGTCCAAGAGTTGTTACAGTAAGTACTTGTGTTTGACCACGTGTAAACATACCTGAGCCATGTACGCGAGGTAATAAGTCAACTTCTGCTGAAAGTGGACGAATTTCATCTAATGCACGACCATCTGGACGTTTATGTTGTCTTAAAATCATACGTCTTACTGTTTTCTTTTCGAAGTTATAGAAAGCTTCGCCTAAATAAGCTAAGTGTTCTTCTTTACCTTCTTCAGTAAGTTTTTGAGTTACTTCTTCTTTTAATGTTTTAAGTTGTTGTTCACGCACTTGTTTATCATCTGTAAATACAGCTTGTTCCATACGTTCATCGCCAATGATAGCTGTAATTTCTGCTACAATTTCTTCTGGAACTGTAAATCTTACATAATCTTCTTTCTTAGCTTTACCACAGTCTGCTTTGATTTCATTAATAAAGTTAACAATTTCTTGGTTTACTGCATGTGCTTTCATAATTGCTTCAAACATAAGATCATCATCAATTTCATTAGCACCAGCTTCAATCATCATAACTTTAGAGCTACTTGAAGATACTGTTAAAGCAAGTTCACTTACTTCTCTTTGTGCTGAAGTCGGATTGATGATAAGCTCACCATCTACATAACCTACTTGCACGGAACCAACTGGACCTGCAAAAGGAATATCCGAAATATCTACAACAAGTGAAGCTGCAATCATAGCTGTTACTTCTGGGCTACAGTCTTGATCTACTGCCATAACTGTTGTTGTAATCACGACATCATTACGGTAATCTTTTGGGAAAAGAGGACGCATTGGACGGTCAATAACACGTGATGTTAAAATTGCTCTTTCTGAAGGACGCCCTTCACGTTTAATATAACCACCAGGAATTCTACCTACTGCATAGAATTTTTCTTCATAATTTACACTAAGAGGGAAGAAGTCAATCCCTTCTTTTGGTTCCTCACTTGCAACAACTGTTGCTAAAATAACTGTTTCACCATAACTTACAAGTGCACTACCATTTGCAAGCCCTGCCATTTTACCAATTTCAACTTTAAGTGGTCTACCGGCTAAAGTAGTTGAATAATTTTTTATCATAATCAATTTCCCCTTTCGATTTTATTTGAGGAAGAGAGACATAACTTGCGCAATCTTAGAAAGATTTAGATGTTAAATCCTTTTAACATTGCACAATAAGTATGCTCATTCCTCTATAATATTACAAAAAAGGGTGGAATGCCTCCACCCTGTCCTGTTTAAAATTATTATTTTCTGATACCTAAATCTTTAATGATAGCACGGTATCTTTCGATATCTGTTTTGATTAAGTAGTCTAAAAGACCTCTTCTTTTACCGATCATAAGGAATAATCCACGACGTGAGTGGTGGTCTTTTTTGTGTGTACGTAAGTGCTCTGTTAAGTGGTTGATTCTTTCTGTAAGAAGTGCGATTTGTACTTCTGGAGAACCAGTATCATTAGCAGTTCTTGCGTATTTTTGCATAATTTCTTGTTTGAATTCTTTAGTCATTGTTATTTCCTCCTATAATTTCAATCTATCCGATAACTAAGATAAGGTCGGAGTGTCCACTATCTGAGTAACGGCTTAAATACTTAATTAGTATAGCACACGCCTTTAAGCTTGTAAACTATTTCATATGTGCGTCTAAAAATTTTTTGCCTGTCTGTGTATCTCTTGCAATTTGTTTAGAAAGTTCTTCTACATTATTGAATTTCTGTTCAGGTCTAATAAACTTATGGAAAGCTACTTCTACTTCTTCACCATAAATTTCACCTGTAAAATCGACAATATGCGTTTCTATCATTTTGTAGCTACTGCCAACCGTTGGATTATAGCCTACATTAGTTATACCCATATATTCATGATTATATACCTTTACTGTTGTAGCATAGACACCATTAGGTGGATGGATACGATCTGGATCTGCAATCATATTAATTGTTGGAAAGCCAATGGTTCTCCCTAATTTTTTACCATGTACAACTGTTCCAATAACTGTATAAGGATGACCAAGAAAGCTTTCGGCTTCTTCCATCTTACCTTCGCTAATCAATTGACGAATATGTGTACTTGATATAACCTGTCCATCTTTTTTAACCGTATCTACTACTAGAATTTCTACATCATACTTTTCTCCAAGTACTTTCATATAATCTACATTCCCTACTTTATTTTTGCCAAAGAAATAGTTGCTACCAACAACGACTACTCTTGCATGAAGTTTATCTACAAGAACATCTTTAAAGAATATATCAGGACTAATATGTGCAAAATCTACGGTAAAAGGATATTCAATAAAAAGATCCATGCCTTCTGCTTTAATTTGATGCTTACGGTCTTGCCTAGACATAACAAGAGGCTTAGGATTATTGCCTAGCACCCACGTAGGGTGAGGATAAAAAGATAGTGCAATAGCCATTAGGTTATTTTCTTTTGCCTTTGCTTTTGCCTCATGTAAAAGCATTTGATGGCCTTTATGTACACCATCAAAATTCCCTAATACAACTACACTTTCTCCTGTTATTTGTATGTCTGTTGACCCACAAATATATTGCACTACCCCACCTCCTTCTAAAAATCAAATAAATAATTTCTCTACTATAAATTGCTGTAACTTATTATTAACTTTATAAATACCCCTAAAAGTACCTTCTTCATCATAGATACGTACGAATTGACCTAATTGTTCTGGTAATAGCTGAGCTGACTTAAAAGGAAGTGCATTGCCATTATAAAGATATTTATTATAAGTGTGTAAAATAGTAATCTTAGGATAATTCCCAAACATTTCTTCTACCGGTTCAATATACTTATCTATCTCATGCTTATGACTTTCTAATGCTCCTAATGTCAGACTATCCTCTAGGCAATAATGGCCTACTCGTACTCTTAAAAGATATTCCATGTAAGCTCCACAACCTAAAGCTCTACCTATATCTGTACAAAGTGTACGAATATAAGTACCCTTAGAACAGTCTACACGGATTTTAAAGGTTGTATCATCAATCCACTCTATTAAATTACAACTTGTAAGGTAAACATCTCGACTTGGTCTATCGACTACAATCCCTTTTCTAGCTAATTCATAGAGTCTTACACCATTTACCTTAATAGCTGAATACATAGGAGGTGTTTGTGTATAGGGACCTTCAAAGCTTTTAACAACTTCCTCTACCTGACTCCTTGTAACATTTACATCAAAAGTTTCAAGGATTTCACCAGATGCATCTTCTGTTGTAGTATATGCGCCTAATTTAACAGTCGCTTCATAGCATTTATCCGCATCTGTTAAATAAGGAACTACCTTAGTTGCTTTGCCTATACATAAAGGTAACACCCCTTCTGCATCAGGATCAAGCGTTCCAGTATGACCAATTTTTCTTTCACGCAAAATACCTCTAGCTTTGGCTACCACATCATGGGAAGTAAAACCTTTTTCTTTATAGATGTTTAATATACCGTTTAACATAATAACCTCTTTCTAACTTTCCATAAAGGCACAAGTGGCATCTTGAACATGTTTAAGTACTTCTTCAAGTGTACCCTCTAAAGTTGCTCCAGCAGCTCTTTCATGTCCACCACCATTAAATTGCTCACAAAAGGCAGCTACATTGAAAGGTGGATTACTTCTCATACTTAATTTATAAGTCTGTGAATCTGTTCCTTTTGGATAAATAAAAGCAATAAGCTCTGTTCCTTTGATTGTCTTTAAATAACTTACTACGCCGTCTATATCTTCTTTAGAAGCCTCACTTCGTGCAATATCTTCAGAAGTAATATAACTTAAATACATACCTGGTTTATTCATTTGCTTCATATGTTCTACAGCTTTAGCTTGAAGTTTAGCTGTTGCTAAAGATTTTTCACATAAAATCTTTTCGTAAAGTTCACTAAAATTAAAAGGGAATTGAATAAGCTCTGCTACTGCTAAAAGTGTGCTGGGACACGTACAAGAATGCCTAAAGCCACCTGTGTCTGTTAAAAGACCTGTATAAAGCGCCTTAGCTATTTCTACATTTACAGGTATATTTCCCTCTTTAATAAGCCTATAGATGAGTTCACTTGTAGAAGAAGCTTCTGCATCTACATAATTATACTGAGCAAACTTTGTATTACTTATATGATGATCAATATTAATAGTATTTTGAGCCTTATCAAAATAAGCATCATAACCTACTAAGCGTTCTAAATTTCCACAATCTAAAGCAATAAAAGTATCTACCGTGTCTTTTAAATCAAATGCATAATGACACCCTTTTAAAAGATAACTAAAAGCCTTGGAAGATTGCTCTAATAAAACGGTATAACTTTTTTTATAGTAAGCGCAAAGATGGCCCATAGCCACCATAGCCCCGATAGCATCGCCATCGGGGTTAGTGTGTGCACTTATTACTATAGAGTTAGCATTTTTTATTACTTCAAGAATAGCTTTAAAGTTCATTACTCTCACTATCCTTTAAGACATCATCAATCATCTTAGACATTTTCATACCATAAGCAATAGTTTCATCTAATTTAAAGATCAGCTGTGGGGTATTACGTAAGTTAATGCGTCTTGCAATCTCTTTACGTAAAAAACCTCCTGCAGCATTAAGTCCTACAAGGACATCTTCTTTTTTGCTTTCTTCTAGTACGCTAATAAATACTTTAGCAAACTTTAAATCATTTGTTGTATCCACATCAACAACAGAAATCATAGCACCAGATACACGAGGATCTTTGATTTCTGAGCGTACAAGTTCTGATAATTCTTTGCGAATTGCTTCGTTAATTTTAATAATACGTTGACTGGCCATTATGCCACCTCCTATCTTGGAACTTCTTCCATAATAAAGGCTTCTGCTATATCGCCTTCTTTAATATCATTAAAACGTTCAAACATAACACCACATTCATAGCCTGTGTTAACTTCTTTAACGTCATCTTTGAAACGTTTAAGAGATGCAAGTTTACCTTCGTAAACAACAATACCATCACGTACAATACGGATACCACTATGACGAGCAACTTTACCATCTAATACATATCCACCACCAACTGTTCCTACACCAGATACTTTGAATGTTTGACGGATTTCAATATGTCCTGTTACTTTTTCAACGAATTCTGGATCAAGCATACCTTTCATAGCTGCTTTAATATCCTCAATTGCATTGTAGATAACACGGTAAAGTCTAATATCGATTTCTTCTCTATCTGCAATAGCTTTTGTTGCAGCATCTGGTCTAACATTGAAACCAATGATGATTGCTCCTGATGCAGATGCAAGCATAAGGTCAGACTCTGTAATAGCACCTACTGCACCATGAATAATGCGGATACGTACTTCTTCATTTGAAAGACGTTCTAAGCTTTGTTTAACAGCTTCAACTGAACCTTGAACGTCCGCTTTAACAATAATATTAAGATCTTTTACTTGCCCTTCTTGAATTTGATTGAATAAATCATCTAAAGATACTTTTTGTTGAGATTGTCCAAGAATTTGTAAACGTCCTTGTGCTTTTACTTTCTCAGCAGCTTGACGTGCTTGTTTATCGCTATTTGCAACATAGAACATATCGCCTGCTACTGGAACTTCTGATAAACCTAAAATTTCAACTGGTGTAGATGGGCCAGCTTTCTTCACTTGGCGACCTTTGTCATCTACCATAGCACGGATTCTACCATATGCTGTACCTGCAACAACTGGGTCACCTACTTTTAAAGTACCACGTTGAACAAGTACAGTTGCTACTGGACCACGTCCTTTATCAAGTTGTGCTTCTACAATAGTACCACGTGCTTTACAGTTTGGATTTGATTTGTAATCATTCATTTCAGATACTAATAAAATCATTTCAAGAAGGTTATCGATACCTTCCCCTTTAAGTGCTGATACTGGTACACAGATTGTATCACCGCCCCAGTCTTCAACAAGTAAGCCTTGATCTGCTAATTCTTGTTTAACACGATCAGGATTTGCACTTGGTTTATCCATTTTATTGACTGCAATGATAATTTCAACACCTGCTGCTCGAGCATGGTTAATCGCTTCAATTGTTTGAGGCATTACCCCATCATCTGCTGCTACTACTAAGATAGCAATATCTGTTACCTGAGCACCTCTCATACGCATTGCTGTGAATGCCTCATGCCCAGGTGTATCAAGGAAAGTAATTTTCTTACCATTTAAAGTTACTGTTGAAGCACCGATATGTTGTGTAATACCACCTGCTTCTCTTGATGTAACATGTGTTGAACGAATTGCATCTAATAAAGATGTTTTACCATGGTCAACGTGACCCATTACAACTACAACTGGTGGTCTTGCTTCTAAATCTTCCTCTTTATCTTCTACTTCTTTAAAGATTTCTTCAAGTAAATCTTTCTCTTCTTCAAGTTCTACAATTACTTCGAATTCTTCTGCTACCTGACTTGCAAGTTCAAAATCAATTTCTTGATTAATTGTAGCCATCTTGCCTTTTTTCATTAAACATTTAATAATTTCAATTGCAGCAATACCCATTTTATCAGCTAAATCTCTTACGCTGATAGATGCTGGTATTTCAATTACTTTAATATCGTCTTCTGTAATCATCGTATCATTCCCTAAGTTAGTTTGTTGTCCCATATTTCCTGCCTTTTCTGCTTTTTTATTTTTCTTTTTATTTTTACTTTTTGTTGATTTCTTATGATGTGTTAAATCTGGCATACGTCGCTCTACTTCAGGAGCTTTTGAAAAGTTAGCCTCTTTTTGTTGTATAATCAGTTCAGTGGGTGGCTCAGTTTTTTCCGTAGTATTAACCCCATGGATTATTTGATTTTCAGGTTTATCTTGATTATAGTAGTCAATAATGAGTTTCACTTCTTCATCTTGTAAGGAACTCATATGGCTATGTACGTCAAAACCATATTCCTTTAATTGATCAAGGATTTCTTTTGTACTAATGTTAAGTTTCTTTGCTATTTCATAAACTCTAACTTTTGACATGAATCCACCTCCGTATTACTTTACTTTTTATCCATCACTTTTTATCATAGTTGCTATCTTCTCCGCTAGTTTATCATCTACTATTCCTATTACAACGCGAGTTTCTTTTCCAAGCATTTTGCCCAGCTCGAAACGATTTCCCCACTTAATGCAAGGAATATTTCTATAATTACATTTATCATTAAAGAGTTTTGTTGTATTCGCAGAAGCATCTTCTGTTACAATAACAAGCTTAACTGCTTCACTTAATACAGCCTGCTTAACTGCAAATTCGCCTGATATTAATTTACGTGCCTTTTGGCATAAGCCGATTAATTGATAAACTCTTTGATCATTCATTTGCTTTAAACTCATTTCTTAAATCATTATAGATTTCTTTGCCTACGTTTGTCTTAAATGAACGTTCTAGTCCTTTATTTTTCTCTGCTTGATTTAGGCATTCTATTTGCTTACAGATATATGCACCTCTACCTGGTTTTTTCCCTGTAAAATCTAATGAATAGTTCCCCTCACTATCTCTTACAATACGAACCATTTCGCGTTTATCTTTCATTTCACCACAACCTGTGCATTTACGTAAAGGAATCTTTCTTGTTTTCATTGGCATTACTCCTCTGTATTTTCTACAGGTGTACTTTTAATGTCAATTTTCCATCCAGTAAGTTTTGCTGCTAAGCGTACATTTTGACCACCTTTACCAATTGCTAAAGTTAAGATGTTTTCTGGCACGATAACCTTTGCACTTCTTTCAATGCCTCTTTCAGTTTCTACTTCTTCAAGTGATACTTCAAGCACTTTAGCTGGACTAAGCGCCGCTTCAATAAATTCTTTTGGATCTTCACTCCAACGTACAACGTCAATCTTTTCACCATTCAGTTCATCTACTACAAGACTGATACGTTTACCTTTTTCACCTACACAAGCCCCTACTGGATCAACTACAGGATCATTTGAGTGAACAGCAATCTTTGTACGAGAACCTGCTTCTCTTGCAATACTCTTAATAACAACAACGCCTTCTTTAATTTCAACAACTTCTTGTTCAAAGAGACGTTTTACTAAATCTGGATGTGTACGAGAAACAATAACTTGTGCGCCACCCTTTGATTTACCATCCATTTTTTGCTCATTTTTGTTAAAGTCTTTTACATTTAATAAGTAGAAAGCTCTTTGTGTCGTATGATCTTCACCACCCATTTCAGTCTCAAAAGTTTCACCTGGGATAGCTTCTGTAAGAGGAAGAGAAGCTTCTGTATGGTCAAGTTGAACAATAAAACCATTTTTTTCTTTTCTCATTACAGTTCCTTTGATGATATCATTAAGCTTAACACTGTATTCATCATAAACCATTTCACGTTCTGCTTCTTTAATTTTTTGAATAACAACTTGCTTAGCATTTTGAGCTGCAATACGTCCAAAGTTTCTAGGTGTAATTTCAACATCAATAACGTCTTCAACATCAATAACTGGATTGATTTTTTTAGCTTCTGATACACCAATTTCAGCAATATCTACATCTACTTCGTCATCTTCAACAACTTTTTTCACTGCATAGACTTTTACATCACCAGTTTCTTCATTAATATCTACACGAATAATTGGTTTAACTGCCCCTACACTTCCAAAGTGTTTTTTACAAGCTGCCTCTATAGATTGTCTAATGGCATCAAATAGCTTATCTCTATTAATTCCTTTAGATTTCGCAATTTGATCAATTGCCATAATAAATTCCTGATTCATTATAATCCTCCTCTAGTGCATTTTACCTTTAAAATAGTATAGCAAGTCTTACGACTACAACATTTTTCATTGGGATTTCGATTGTTTCTCCATCCTCATCACAAAGTGTAAGAGTTTCTTCTGTTTTTGAAACAAGCTCTCCTTGAATCATCTTTTGTTTATTAATTGGTGTATAAAGTTTTACATCTACAACATGACCATTAAAGCGTTCAAAATCTTTATCTTTCTTTAGTACACGATCAAGACCTGGTGAACTTACCTCTAACATATAAGCTGGCTCAATAATATCTTTTTCATCTAATACTTCTTCAATGGCACGACTTGTTATACGGCAGTCTTCAATAGTAACGCCGCCCTCTTTATCAATATAGATTCTTAAAAAATAAGAAGGACCTTCTTTTACAAACTCTACATCAACTAATTCAAAGTTGAACTTTGCAAGAATAGGTTCAAGGTAATTAGTTACTTCATCGACTATTTGTTTTTTGTTCATTTGCGCTCATCCTCTCATACAAATAGTTTTGCTTATTCTAGATGAACTATTCATTTAAGTTATAAACAATTCATCCATGCATATAGAAAGAGTGGGCAAATTACCCACTCTTTCTAGTCGCATCAATATATACTACAAAAAGTATAATACGTTTTATACTAAAAATCAAGACTCTATTCAAAGAATCTGATTAAGTTCCTGCATAAACACTTCTAGTAGTTCATTTTCTTTCACTTTACGTACAATCTCACCTTTTTTAAAGATAAGGCCTTCGCCTCTGCCTCCCGCAACACCAATATCTGCTTCCTTAGCTTCTCCTGGCCCATTTACTGCACAACCCATTACTGCAATCTTAAGAGGCTTTGTAATATGTTTAGTACGTTCTTCTACTTGTTTAGCAAGTCCAATTAAATCGACATTTGTTCTACCACAAGTTGGACAAGAGATAATCTCTACACCAAATTGTCTAAGTTCCAAAGATTGTAATACTGCCCTTGCACATTCAATTTCTTGAACTGGATCATCTGAAAGTGAAACACGTATCGTATCACCAATACCTCTTGATAAAATAGCACCAAGTCCAGCTGATGATTTCACTGTCCCTCTATAAAGAGTCCCAGCTTCCGTAATCCCTACATGTAAAGGATAAGCATATTTCTTAGCAAATAATGTATAAGCTTCTATTGCAAGAGGAATCGTCGAAGCTTTAAGGGATACTACAATATCGGTAAAATCCATACCTTCTAATAAATCAATATGTTTCTTAGCACTCTCTACCATAGCAGCTGCACAGACCCCACCATATTGCTCAAGTAATACTTTCTCTACAGAGCCTGAATTCACACCAATACGTATTGGAATATGATAAGCCTTAGCCTTTTCTACAACCTTTTGTACACGCTCACTATTTCCAATGTTACCTGGATTAATTCTAAGCTTTTGTACACCATTTTCAATAGCCATCAAAGCTAGTCTATAATCAAAATGTATATCCGCAACAAGTGGAATATGAATGCGTTTTGTAATATCTGAAATAGCTCGAGCAGCCTGCTCATCTGGCACTGCTACTCTAACAATTTCACATCCTGCTTCCTCAAGTTTAAGGATTTGATTAACTGTTGCTTCTACGTCATGCGTTTTGGTATTCGTCATAGATTGGATAGCTATAGGATTGCCTCCTCCTATTTGAACACCACCAATATTAATTATTTTTGTTTCATTTCTTGTATACATCATCCAAAAATCCTCATTATATCATTATAAAGTACAAATACCATAAGTCCCATTAAAAGAACGAATCCAATAAAGTGTACCATCCCCTCTTTTTCTGGGTCAACTGGTTTACGTCTAATCATTTCAATTAAAGTAAAGACGATACGTCCACCATCTAAGGCTGGAAGAGGTAGTAAATTAAAGACACATAAGTTTGCTGAAAGTATACCGGCTACATATAACAAATTCATAAATGCCGCTGTAAAACTTTCTTTCATGCCTTCATTCCATACGTCAGAAGTAATCTGTACAACACCTACAATTCCTGCTAGCTGGTCTGCTCCCAGCTTTCCTGTAATAAGATCAATAAAACTTTGGAAAACTTGTTTCACTACCACAAAGTTAGTTTTAAATCCATCTACAATCATACGTCCTATGTTTGTATGTGCACTGGTAGTTGAAAATCCAAATTTAGCTGTATTATCTTCCATAATTTGAGGCGTCAGATTGATATCCTGCTTCGCACCATTACTTTTCTCAATAGTAAAGGCATAGCTTTTATGTGGATCACTTACTTGATTTAGTATATCCTCTAAATCCTCTGTCTTATTCCCATCTACAGCAATAATACGGTCTCCTGCTTCTAAACCTGCTTCATAAGCCGGCAAACCTTCTTGAACAACTCTAATTTCATTGGTACTATACCCTAAATAGCCAATAATAACAGTAAAAATCAGCCATGCAAGTAAAAAGTTCATTACTGCTCCAGCTATGAAAATAATGAATTTTTGCCATGGTTGTTTAGTCATCATAGAATTTTCTTCATAAGAGTCTCCGGACTCTCCTTCTATACTACAAAATCCACCTAAGGGGAGTGCACGTATAGAATATAAAGTTTCACCCTTTTGCTTGCTAAAGAGCTTAGGCCCCATTCCTATGGCAAATTCATTAACTCGTACTTTAAAAAAGCGTGCTGCTAAAAAATGCCCAAGTTCATGAATCAAAATAATAAGTGCAAACATTAATACAATCATTATGATTTTACTCACAGTTTTGCAACCTCCTGTCTACTGTATGCCCTTGCCCATTTATCTATCTCTAGAATTTCTTCAAGGCTTGGCTTACTTATACATATGTGGCGATTCATAACTTCATGAATCATTTCAGGAATTTGCAAGAAGCTTATTTCTCTCTGAAGAAATGCCTCTACAGCAACTTCATTAGCTGCATTTAAAACAGCTGGCATAGTTCCACCTATCTCTAAAGCATCATAAGCAAGCTGCAAGCAAGGGAATAAGTCTTTTTTAGGTGCTTCAAAAGAAAGATTGCTCATTTTAGTAAAATCTAATTTAGGTATATAAGATGTCATAGTACGTTCTGGATAATATAGGGCATAGGCAATAGGATGTCTCATATCTGGCATACCAAGCTGAGCGATTGTTGAGCCATCTATGTACTCTACCATGGAATGAATAATACTTTCCTTGTGTACAACGACATCAATCTGACTTAAAGAAACATCAAATAAATGTTTAGCTTCAATAACTTCAAGTCCTTTATTCATTAAACTAGCTGAATCAATAGTAATTTTACTTCCCATACTCCAGTTAGGATGTTTTAAAGCTGCTTCAACCGTTACATTTTGAAGCATGTCTTTTGTATAATCTCTAAAAGGCCCCCCCGAAGCTGTTAAAATAAGACGTGAAACGGCCTGATGACTATTACCTCTTAAACATTGAAAAATGGCACTATGCTCACTATCCACAGGTAAAATGGGTACATTATAAGCTTTAGCTGTCTCCATTACAAGGTCCCCTGCTGTTACTAAAGTTTCTTTATTAGCAAGAGCAATAATTTTACCTTTTTTAATAGCTTCCAGTGTAGGGAGCAGACCAATCATGCCTACTACAGCAGTTACAACAACTTCTGCTTCCTCTAAAGTTGCTACTGCAATAAGCCCCTCCATGCCGCATGTTACTTCAACAGCAAGATTTTGACTAGCCATTCTTCTACTTAATTCTTGTGCTTTTATTTCATCCATTACACAAACTACTTTAGGATGATATTTTTTAATTTGTTCTTCTAACAAATCTATATTACGATGTGCACTCAGCCCCACTACTTCTATGTGTTCATCATGACTGACTACATCGAGTGTCTGTGTTCCTATAGAACCTGTTGAGCCTAATAAGGCAATTTTTCTTGTTCTCACGATTTAAACTCCTATCTATGCAATCATCTTAAATTCTGAAATAAATTGCAATGCAATCACAATAAAAGGTGCTACAAATAAAATACTATCAAAACGATCTAATACACCACCATGACCTGGAAAAATATATCCAAAATCTTTAACGCCTAATGTACGCTTTATAGCTGAAGCTGCTAAGTCACCAAATTGAGAAAGTATAGCACTTACTACCACTATTCCTACTATAAGCAACATATTTTCACGCATATATGGAATTGCAAACAATGTATAAATATAGGTATAAACTACTGCTAAAAGTCCTGCTCCTACTGCCCCACCAATAGCACCTTCAACTGTTTTCTTAGGACTCAATACAGGCGCTAATTTATGCTTTCCAATTAGGCTACCTGTAAAGTAAGCACAAGTGTCGCTTCCCCATGCACTAATAAAAATAAGCCACACGAAAAATTGTCCATACTCCGCTTCGCGTAAGAGGATTATAAAACTTATTAAAAGTCCTACATATAAAGGTGCAAAGAGGGTAAGTGCTAAATCCACAATATTATATTTAGGATAAGTACATACCATAAAAATCAGTAATCCCATAATGACTAAACTTATAAATAGAGCAAAATGCTCCATAATCCCCCTATGATTTAAGAAAAAGATTATAGTTACACCATATCCTATCCAATCAATAGGATGATACTGTTTTTTTATCACATCATAAAATTCATAGACACCAATCAGTGCTACGATACACCCCATAATTTGTAAAAGTGGATTTCCTAGAATCATTATTAAAATAACAAGTGGTATACCTATAACACCTGTTAAAACTCTTTTAAGCACGTGAGTTCCTCCTATTCACTTTTACCAAAGCGTCTTTTTCGGTTACTATATTCTTCTAATGCTTTATCAAATTCTTTGGTTGTAAAATCTGGCCATAAACAAGGTGTAAAGTAAAATTCACTATAAGCAAGCTGCCATGGTAAATAATTACTTGTTCTCATTTCTCCACTTGTTCGAATCATTAAATCTGGATCTGGTATCCCTTTCGTATCTAGAAAACTTTCAAATAATTCCTCATTTAAAACATTTGATTCTACACGAGCTTCTATCATGTGTCTACATGCTCTAATGATTTCATCTCTTCCCCCATAATTAATGGCAATATTAATACAAATACCTGATTTATCTTTTGTTAGCCCCTCCAGCTCTTCAATCTGGTTTTGAATATCTTGTGGTAACCCTATACGATCTCCAATTACTCTAAACTTGGCATTATTCTTTTTGGTATCTTTTATATGATTTTTTAAATATCGGCGTAAGAGATTCATTAAGCCATCTACTTCATCTTGTGGTCTCTTCCAATTTTCAGTTGAAAAGGCATATACTGTTAAATATTCTATACCTAATTTTTCAGCATAGTTCGTAATCTTTTTTACAACTTCACTTCCTTTTTTATGACCTTCATTACGGGAGAATCCACGTTCTTTAGCCCATCTCCCATTTCCATCCATAATAATTGCAACATGTCTAGGTAATTTGTTTTTCTCTATCATAATGCCTCCTAAAAAACAATAAAACCCCTCATATTGAGGAGTTTTAAATGATTAAACAGATAAAATTTCTTTATTTTTATTCTCAATATGACGATCAATTTCTTCAACAAATTTATCCGTTAATTTTTGCACGCCATTTTCTATTGTATTATATTCATCTTCTGTCATTTCATTAGCTTTTTGCATTTTTTTGAATGCATCTAACGCTTCACGACGAATATTACGAATAGCAACTTTAGCATTTTCGCCTTTTTTCTTAGTTTCTTTAGTAAGTTCTTTTCTGCGTTCCTCTGTAAGTTCAGGGAATACAAGACGAATAACTTTACCATCATTAGATGGGTTAATACCTAAGTCAGATTCATTAATTGCTTTTTCAATTGCTTTAAGTAATGTAGCATCCCATGGTTGAATCATAAGGATACGTGGTTCTGGAACACTTACGTTACCTACTTGCACAACTGGTGTTGGTGCGCCATAGTAATCTACAGAGATACGATCTAAAACGTGTGGATTCGCTCTCCCTGCTCTAATTGTGTTAAACTCATCTAAAAGGCTATTGATAGTTTTTTGCATTTTGTCTTGATATTTGTTTAATTGTTGATTCATAAAATATCCTCCTATAAGTTATTCCACATAAATGGTGGTGCCTATTGGTTCACCTGCTGCAGCTTTTAAAATACCCCCTGGTGTATCTAAATCAAATACGATAACTGGAAGCTTTTGATCAATACATAAAGTTGCCGCGGCAGCGTCAATTGCTTTTAAGTTCTTAGCTAACATTTCTTGACATGAAAGACGCTCATATTTTTTAGCTTCTGGATTAAGCTTTGGATCGCTATCATATACACCGTCAATATTTTTAGCAAAAAGAAGTGCTCCTACTTCTACTTCACAGCCTTTAAGTGCTGCACCTGTATCTGTAGAGAAATAAGGATGTCCTGTTCCGCCTGCAAAGAAAACGATTCTTCCTTGTTTCATATGTAGAAGAGCGCTATCTTTTGAGAAAAGTTCAGTCATGTTTCCTACTGCAAATGGTGTTTGAACTACGGATTCAATACCTTCACTACGACATACATCTGCAACATAAATGGCATTCATAATTGTTGCCAACATCCCAATTTGGTCAGCTTTTGTACGATCCATATCTCCACTTGTACGGCCTCTCCAGAAGTTTCCGCCACCAATTACAACACATACTTCTATTCCATTTTGAACAAGTTGTTTAAGTTCGCCAACTACACGTGTAATAACCTCATGATCAAAACCTCTTTGCTTGTCTCCTGCTAACGCTTCGCCACTTAACTTAACAAGTACACGGTTATATTTTTGCATTACATTCACCTTCCTGCTATGAATACTCTACCACAAAATTCTTCTTATTTCTAGACGTAAATAAAAATAATTAAGTATTTTCATGGCGTCTACGCTGTAAAAAAGGGGACACCATGTGCCCCCTATATGTTACTCTTATTAGTTTCCAGCCATTTGTTTAGCAACTTCTTCAGCAAAGTTTTCTTCTACTTTTTCGATACCTTCACCAGTTTCGAAACGTACGAAAGCTTTAACTACATCAGCATTACCAAGTTCAGCTGCAACATATTTACCAACTGTGAAATCTGGATCTTTAACATATTCTTGTTCAAGTAAGCAGATTTCTTTAAGTTGTTTGTTTAATCTACCAATTACCATTTTCTCAATGATGTTTTCAGGTTTACCTGGGTTTTCATTAAGTGCTTGGTGCATTAAGATTTCTTTTTCTTTTTCTTGTTTTTCAGCAGAAACATCTTCTGTTCTGATGTATTCTGGGTTAACAGCTGCAATTTGCATTGCAACGTTACGTCCTACTTCAAGAGCTTTTTCGCCTTCAGCGCCCATTTCAACTACAGCGATAATTTTACCACCACCATGTGTGTAAGCAGCAAATACACCGTCTGTTGTCATACGAGCAATACGACGAAGTGTTAAGTTTTCACCAATTGTAGCGATTTTTTCTGTTAAAACATCACCAACTGTTTTAGATGCATCTTCACACCATGGAAGAGCCTTTAATGCTTCTACATCATTTACTTCGTTGTTAAGTACCATTTCTGCTACTTGATTTACGAAAGTAACGAATTGTTCGTTTTTAGCAACGAAGTCTGTTTCTGAGTTGATTTCAACTAAAGCAGCTGTTTTATGATCAGCAGAAATCATTTCTTTAACAAGACCTTCAGCAGCAACGCGACCAGCTTTTTTAGCAGCTTTTGCTAAACCTTTTTCGCGTAATACTTCGATAGCTCTTTCCATATCGCCATCAACTTCATTTAATACGTTTTTGCAGTCCATCATACCTGCGCCAGTTCTTTCACGTAACTCTTTTACCATAGCAGCTGTAATAGCCATTGTACATTACCTCCAGATTAATTATTCAGCGATAACTTCTTCGCTGTTTGCTTCTGTTTCTTCTTCTGCGTTTGCTTCAAAGATTTCACCTTGATTTGTCTCTATAATTGCATCAGCCATTTTAGCTACGATTAATTTAACCGCACGAATAGCATCATCGTTACCTGGGATTACATAATCAACTTCTTCTGGATCACAGTTAGTATCAACGATAGCTACTACTGGAATTCCTAAGATGTGAGCTTCTTGAATAGCGATTTTTTCTTTTCTTGGATCAACTACGAACATAAGGTCTGGTAATTGTTTCATTTCTTTGATACCACCTAAGTTCTTTTCAAGTTTGTCCATTTCTTTACGAAGTTCAATTACTTCTTTTTTAGGAAGTACTTCGAATGTACCGTCTTGTTCCATTTCTTCTAATTGTTTAAGTCTAGCAACACGGCTTTTAATTGTTGAGAAGTTTGTAAGCATACCACCTAACCATCTTTGGTTAACATAGTACATACCGCTGCGTTCTGCTTCTGATTTGATTGATTCTTGAGCTTGTTTTTTAGTACCTACGAATAATACTTTTCCGCCTTCTTCAGCTACTTGACGAATTGCAGCATAAGCTTCATCGATTTTTTTAGCTGTTTTTTGAAGGTCGATGATGTAGATGCCATTTCTTTCTGTGAAGATGTATTCTTTCATTTTTGGGTTCCATCTTCTTGTTTGATGTCCGAAATGAACACCTGCTTCTAAAAGTTGTTTCATTGAAATTACGCTCATGTTATTTCCTCCTGGTTATACCTCCACATAGTCTTTATGCAAAAGACTTATTCAGCACCTTTTTGCACCATACTATGTGTGTGTTTTATTTTCGCATTGAATTATACCATACTCTATGTTGTAAGACAATACATTAAATTAGATTTTATGATTTTCCTGTTAAAATAGCTAGAATAATGTCATATAAGTTTACGACAGGTGTAATTCAGAAAGCTGTGAAATCTTTCTAATTCCATTATAGACTCTTTCATCTGAATGTATTCATTGTATACTAAGCTTATCTATCTTTTATAGGATTTATCCTATAAACTATAACTGTCAACAAGAATAATATTATATTATTTAAAAATAGCTTATAGCATTATGTCAAAATACATTTAAAGCATAACACTATAAACTATTTAAATTTTATCTCTTATAAAATTCTATAAATAAGTGTTTGTAGCATAGGCTGAATATAAGTATCTACCAAACTCACTATCCCTATACTGATACAGGTAAAACCTAGTACATTTAAATAGGGTTTTAAATAATGCTCTTTTCCCTTTTGCTGATACCTTAAACTATGCTCTCCAATATACATGCCCATAAAAACAATAATAAGTCCCTGGAGCCCGAAAAGAAGTAAGTTCACCCAAATCCCCTTCATTCCATATAGCAAAAAGAAACTTGTTACAGAAAAACCATAACTAAATGAAATGCCCAGGAATATCAACAGGCTAATGCTAAACGTAAGCTTTGATAATCCCCCTAGCCACATACCTATGAGCTGTATAAGATGTATCCCTATTGATTCCTTTAATAGAGCCCACTCATTTCCTTTATGAGATAAAGGCGTCATAGTTATTTGATTTAGTACAAAAAACAGTTCTGTCTGATTCTTTAATGAAATGCTATATAAACTTCCAGCTACAAGGCCAATTAAAAACAGTACAAGCCAGAAAAGGGTTTCCCCTATAACACCTCGTAAAAATAGATGATAATACTTTTTCAAACACTCCCCCTCTTTCTGTAGGTTTGTCCTATTATTAAGGTATGAAGTGTTCAAATAGATTAGAACGCCTTTCTTAAAAATTCTTTAACAGCCAATAATCCTACTATGGTTTTACTATCTTTAATTTCTCCTGTAAAAATCATCTTAATCGCTTCTTCAAGCGGATAGGTTACAAGTTCAATATATTCATCTTCATCTAAGCTTTGTTTGCTTTTCACAAGCTCGGTTGCTATATAAAGATGGAGCTTTTCATCACTAAATCCTACTGCTGTATACATCGCACATATTTTTTCGATAGCTCCTGCTCTATAGCCAATTTCTTCCTCTAGTTCTCTTTTCGCACATGTTAAAGGTTCTTCTCCCTTTTCAAGCTTACCTGCTGGTATTTCTAAGACATCTCCATTTTCTGCATTTCTATATTGCTTAACTAAAATGACTTCTAAGTCTTTTGTAAGTGGTACAATAGCACAAGCCCCATTATGCATGACCAAATCCCATTTTGCCCTATTTCCATCTTCAAATTCAATTTCATCTTGTACTACTGTAAATATTTTACCTTTATAAATTTCTTCTCTCCCTATACGCTTTGCGCTCATCTAATCCTCTCCTCTTTATTTTTTCTGACTCATCTTTTCTGCTTTTTTATAACATGCAGTCATACTACTAATGACACTGTGTCTAAAACCTGTCTCCTCTAATTTAGCTACAGCTTCTATAGTAGTTCCTCCTGGAGAAGTAACAGCATCTTTTAGTGCACCTGGATGCTCTTTCGTTTCTATAACCATTTCACAAGCCCCTTTAATAGAACGTGCCGCCATTTCATATGCCATTGGTCTTGGAATGCCAAATTTAACTGCTGCATCTGCCATCGCTTCAATAAAAAGATAGCCGTAGGCTGGAGATGAGCCTGATAAGGCTACGATAGCATTCATCTGATGTTCTTCTACCTTAAAAGATTTCCCAAAAGCTCCAAAGCGCTCCTCAATAACTTTTGCTTCATTTCCTTCTATCATTTGTCCATCATAGCATAAAGCTGTAACACCTTCTCCTACTAAAGCTGGTGTATTTGGCATAGTACGTACAACTTTCTTATGTCCATTTAAAAGATTTTTCACTTCTTCAATACTAAATCCTGGTGCCACTGTAATAATAACATGCTCTGGTGTTAATAAATCTTTAATTTGCTCACATACACCTTTATAGTATTGAGGCTTAATCGTTAAAACAATATATGTAGACTTTTCCAATAAAATTTCAATATCTTCACACTTGCAAATATTATTTTCTGTAAACTTTTCATATTGTCTACTATCTACATCATAAACACAGATAGTCTCTTCAAATTTTCTAGCAATGGCATTAATCATTGCACTCCCCATATTGCCTGCACCAATAAATCCAAAATTGTTCATCTTTATTCCTCATTTCTCAAGTTTTATTTAAAATATTCAAATTACTATGATATAATCATAATGTAATATTTTGTAAGCTCATACTCTCTTTATTATAACATTGTATGGCTTAAAAGAAAGGAGTGATTTTATGTGGTTGCTATGGTTAGTTATAGGCATTGCTTTTGCTATTGCTGAAATAGCCTACAGTGGATTCTTTCTTATGTGGTTCTGTGTAGGTGCTTTTGCAAGTCTTATTACTTCTTTATTTACTTCTAGTATTCCTATTCAATTAGGCGTCTTCCTTATTGTGTCCTTTATTCTACTTATTACTTTAACCAAGCGTTTTACGACCCAATTTTCACATAAAAATTCTATTCCCACCAATATTGATGCACTCATAGGTAAAAAAGGAATTGTTCTAGAAGCTATCACCTCTTCTACATGTGGAGTAGGCCAAGTAAAACTAGATGGTGAAATTTGGAGTGCTATTACCTTAGATAACACTTCTATTGAAAAAGGTGCTACTGTTATTATTCAAGAAATTAGGGGTGTGAGACTTGTTGTTACCCCCAAAAAAGATGAAGCTTATCTATGTAAGGAGTCCTAATCATATTGCTTATTATTGGTATGATTCTTTTAATCATTTTCATTCTATTAATTGCCTTAAGTTCTATTAAAATTATTAAACATAAAAGGTGTAGAAGCTCAAAGAGCTTCTACACCTTTTTAAATAGATTTTATTTGATAAAACTTATACCCTTACTTCACCAGCTCTACCTAACACTTCAGCATTGGCATCTAAAATAGGTTGAATCACTTCACCGATAAAGTCATCTACCTGCATACTTGCACATCCAATAAAGAGTTCTGGTTTTAGAATACTACGTAATTCTTCTTCTGTCATTTTAAATGTACCATCTGCAAGAATACGTTCAATAAGGTCATTTGGTTTACCATTTTGTTTCACTTCATAAGCTGCTTCCATAGAAAGCACGCGGATTTTCTCATGAAGTTCTTGTCTATCACCGCCACGTTTAACACCTTCCATTAAGATGACTTCTGTAGCCATGAATGGTAGTTCATTTTGAATATGCGTAGCAATAACTTTCGGATAAACAACAAGCCCATCTGTAATATTTAAATAAGTTTCAAGGATAGCATCTGTTGCTAAAAATGCTTCTGAAACCGATAAACGTTTATTGGCACTATCATCAAGTGTTCTTTCAAACCATTGTGTTGAGGAAGTCATAGCTGGATTAAGTGCATCACAAATTACAAAACGTGATAAAGCACTTATACGCTCACTACGCATTGGGTTACGTTTATAGGCCATAGCAGATGATCCAATTTGATTTTTTTCAAATGGTTCTTCAATTTCTTTTAAGTGTTGTAATAAACGAATATCATTACTAAATTTATAAGCAGATTGTGCCACTTGACTTAAAGCGTTTAAAATTTGAGCATCTACTTTTCTTGAATAAGTTTGTCCTGTTACAGGGAATACATCTTCATAACCTAATTTTTCAGCAATACGCTTATCTAGAGCTTTAACTTTTTCAAAGTCTCCATCAAATAAAGTTAAGAAAGTTGCTTGTGTACCTGTTGTACCTTTTGCCCCTCTTAATCTCTTGTGTGCAAGTAAATGATCAATTTCTTGTAAATCAAGCCACAACTCTTGTAGCCATAGTGTTGCTCTTTTTCCTACTGTTGTAAGCTGAGCTGCTTGGAAATGTGTAAAACCAAGTGTTGGCATTCCTTTATATTTTAATGCAAATTCAGTAAGCTTTTGCATAACATTAAGCACTTTAACACGAATAACTTCTAATGCTTCGTACATAATAATAAGATCTGTATTGTCCCCTACATAACAACTTGTAGCCCCTAAATGAATAATTGGCATAGCTTTTTCTGCTTGTTCACCATACGCATGTACATGTGCCATAACATCATGTCTTACTTTTTTCTCCCATGCATCTGCTACATCATAATTAATGTCTTGTTCATATTTTTTCATTTCTTCTATTTGTTCATCTGTAATAGCAAGACCTAATTCTTGTTCTGTTTCTGCTAATGTAATCCATAGCTTACGCCATGTTCTAAACTTTTTATCATCTGAAAATAAATAAAGCATCTCACGACTTGCGTATCTGCCTGCTAATGGACTTGAGTAAGTATCTTTCATGCACTTCTTCCTTTCTTCTGCTACCCGTCAATTTATAGTTCTCTTTTATTATAAGAAATTTTTTTATTAAACTCAACCACAATCGAACATTTTTATACTTTTTTAGTATTTTGTTCATAATTTTATCTAAAAATAAAGACATAGAGAGAAAACTCTATGCCTGTAATTTACTTACGAAATCTTTTATTCTTAAAAGCCCTTTCTGAATAAGTTCTTCACTCATTGCATAGGAAAGTCTTATACAATCAGGTGCTCCAAAATCCTGACAAGGTATAATGGCTACTTTTTCTTTTTCTAAAAGATATTTTGCAAAATCTGCAGCATTCGTAAGGGTTTGATCATCATACTTCATACCATATAAACCAGACACATTAATAAAACAATAGAAAGCACCTTGTGGTTTAATCACATCAAATCCTTCAATCTCACATAACCCCTTATACATAACTTCTCTTCTCTCTCTGAATACTTCTACCATATCTTTAGCAAAAGTTTTACTAAGATCTAGAGCAGCCTCTGCAGCTTTTTGAGCAATAGAGTTTGGATTAGAAGTAGCATGAGACTGAATATTCCCCGCTGCTTTTGCAACTTCTAAAGGAGCAGCAATATAGCCTATGCGCCATCCTGTCATAGCATGACTTTTAGAAAGTCCATTAATAGTAATTGTATGATTATAAATCTCTTCAGACAAAGAAGCAATACATGTATGTTCAGCCTCCTCATATACAAGGTACTCATAAATCTCATCAGATACAATCCATAAATCATATTTAACAGCTACTTCAGCTAAAGCCTTCAGCTCTTCTCGTGTGTACACAACGCCTGTAGGATTAGAAGGCGAATTGATTACAATAGCTTTTGTATGAGTGCTAATAGCTTCCTCTAGATCTGAAGGTTGTAATTTATATGCATTCTCCTTAGATGTATAAAGAATTTTAGGAATACCATAAGCCATTTTAATCATTTCAGGATAACTTAACCAAAAAGGTGCAGGTACAATAACCTCATCTCCTGGATTTAACAAAGCCATAAAGGTATTTACTAAAGAGTGCTTAGCACCATTATTCACTACAATTTGTTCAGGTGTATAAGTGACATTATTCTCTTTTTGCAGCTTGTTTGCAATAGCCTTTCTTAAACTTAAAATACCCGATGCAGCAGTATACTTTGTAAAGCCTTCCTCTATAGCTTTAATAGCTGCCTGTTTAATATAATCAGGTGTATCAAAATCTGGCTCTCCTGCCCCAAATCCTACAACATCTATACCTTCTGCTTTCATAGCATTTGCTTTAGCTGTAATAGCTAAAGTCGAAGACGGTGCTATACTACTTGCTAATCTAGATATCATATCTTCACCACCTAAGTTTGTTTTGAATTTTTATGATTATTATAATTTATTTATCAGATTTTTGCAAGAAATATAATCTAAAAATTCATAATGTTTTTTAATATTATTTTATGCAGTTCTTTTTATTTTTGTTCTATTTTACAAGTTTAATACTTTTTTCTGCTTAATTTTATTTATATTTCTCTATCTTACTTCATTTCTTAAATTGTATTAGATTTAATTTATGAATTTTCATTTCACAACACTCTCAAATTTACACAAAAAAGAAGTAGTATAAAAATTATACTACTTCTTTAATCTATTTAGCATATTCAGTTGCTCTAGTTTCTCTGATAATACTTACTTTAATCTGACCAGGATATTCTAAATCCTTCTCAATTTGTTTAGTCACTTCACGCGCTAATAAAATAAGTCCTTCATCATCTACTTCCTCTGGTACAACCATAATACGTACTTCACGTCCAGCTTGAATTGCAAAAGATTTTTCTACACCTTTGAAAGATGTGGCAATCTCTTCTAATTTTTGTAAACGTTTAATATAAGTTTCAAGTGTTTCACGTCTTGCACCTGGGCGAGCTGCTGAAATGGTATCTGCAGCTTGAACAATAACAGCAATAGCTGTTTCTTGATCTACATCACCATGATGGGATTCTACTGCATTTACTACAACTGCATTTTCACCATATTTACGGCAAAGATTTGCACCAATGCTTACGTGGGAACCTTCCACTTCATAATCTACAGATTTGCCGATATCATGTAATAATCCGGCACGTTTTGCAAGGCGAATATCAAGCCCAAGCTCACCTGCAATAAGACCTGCTAAGTTTGAAACCTCAATAGAATGTCTTAATACATTTTGACCATAGCTTGTTCTAAATTTCATCTTACCAAGAAGTCTAATAAGTTCTGGATGAATACCATGTACACCTGTCTCAAAAGTTGCAGCCTCTCCTTCTTCACGAATAAGAACTTCAACTTCCTTACGTGCTTTTTCAACCATTTCCTCAATACGTGCAGGGTGTATACGGCCATCTACGATTAGTTTCTCAAGTGCAATTCTTGCAATTTCACGACGGATAGGATCAAATCCTGATAAGATAACAGCTTCTGGTGTATCATCAATAATTAAGTCAATACCAGTAAGTGTTTCAAGAGTACGGATATTGCGTCCTTCACGCCCGATAATACGCCCTTTCATCTCATCGTTTGGTAATGGTACAACAGATACTGTTGTATCTACTACATGGTCTGCGGCACATTTTTGAATAGCATTTGTAAGTACTTCTTTTGCTTTTTTATCTGCTTCAAGTTTAGCTTTGGCTTCAATTTCTTTAATAAGTAGCGCTGATTCATGTTTAACTTCATCTTCAATAGTCTTTAATAGATATTGTTTAGCAGCTTCTGAAGTTAAACCTGAAATGCGTTCTAATTCTTCGAGTTGTTTTCTCTCTACCTCTTCAATTTGGAACTTTGTTTTTTCAATTTTATCAAGTCTTATCTGAAGTTGCTCTTCTTTTTGCTCGAATTGATTAGATTTCTTATCAAGTACCTCTTCTTTTTGTAGTAAGCGTCTTTCAAGCTGATGAAGTTCACCTCTACGTTCTTTAACTTCTTTGTCTAATTCGTTTTTAACTTTAATATTTTCTTCTTTTGCTTCTAAAAGCATTTCTCTCTTTTTAGCTTCCCCAGTCTTTATAGCATCATCTATTACTTTTCGCGCTTTTTCTTCTGCTGAACCAATTTGAGCCTCTGCTATACGCTTTCTATAAAGAATGCCTGCTGCAAAGCATAATATTCCAACTACAATTATTATTACTACTGCCACAACCATACCAATTATGGCACTACTACTCATGCTGATATTACCACCTCCCTATTTTTGTGCTAAAAACGTGCAAATAACAACATAATTGTATAACTTTTTAAAAACACTGTCAAGCATACGCCTTAGGCGTCAAAGCCTTCATTTCTCTTTCTTAGGCATTTTTCCACTTGACTATATTGAAAGCCTCTTGTTAAAAGACGATTAATGATTTTTTGCTTTTGTTTGATATCCCATGTAGGGTCATATCTAAATTTATCTAAAAAATACTCTATATTAGCTTCTTCTCGTTCTTCAGTGTCTTCACAGTAGTCTTTTACTTGATCCACTAAAATACCTTTTCTATAGAGTTCTGCTTTAATTTGTCTTAAACTTTTATGGCTATATTGACTTCTAGATTCTATATATCTTTTAGCAAGTGCATCATCGTCAATATACTGATATTTCTTTAAGAACTGTATAACTTCTTCTACAATATATTCACTATACTCTGCCTGAATAAGTTTTTCACGCATTTGTTTCTCACTCTTGCTTCCTCTGCTAATCATATCTAACGCCTTAAATTTAGCCTTATCTAACTGGAGTTCTGCCATAAGCTTCTCATAGGCTAGCTGGTCTAATACCATGCCTACACAAAGCTGATAACGCTCTACAGCCTTTTTAGAAAGTCCAAATCCAAATGTTCCATTAATGAATACTGAACATCTGTTAGGATCTTTTTTCTGTTCTTCAATTGCTGTAATTTCATAATTCATAGTTCCCTTAAATCCTTCCCAATTTTTTCAATTTCTAAACGTTTTTTCTCCTTAGCTCATTAGGTATTTATGGCAGCATTATTTAGTTTTTATATAATAAAAAAAGGATATAACATGAAAACGACTTGTTATATCCTTTACTATTAATCTTCTAAATCTAACATCATTTCTTCAGCATCTACATCTTGCTCATCATAGTTTCCTTCTTGTATTTTGTTGATACCATAATGTTCACGTACAGCCATTTCAATCTCTCTAAGAAGATCCTCATTTTCTTTAAGGAATACTTTAGCATTTTCTCTACCTTGCCCAAGTCTTATATCTCCATAAGAATACCATGCACCACTTTTATTAACAATATCAATATTACTTGCTAAGTCAAGTACATCACCTTCTTTAGAAATACCTTCACCATACATAATATCAAATTCTGCTTGTTGGAAAGGTGGAGCTACTTTATTTTTAACAACTTTTACACGTGTACGACTACCTATAAATTCATTGCTTTGTTTAAGTGTTTCAATTTTACGTACATCTAAACGCACAGATGCATAGAATTTAAGAGCACGGCCACCTGTAGTTGTTTCATTACTTCCAAAAGTAATTCCTACTTTTTCACGTAATTGGTTAATAAAGACTACTGTACATTTTGATTTATTCACTACCCCTGTAAGCTTTCTAAGGGCTTGTGACATAAGTCTTGCTTGAAGACCCATATGAGAATCACCCATATCTCCCTCAATCTCTGCGCGTGGTACAAGGGCTGCAACAGAGTCTACAATAACAAGATCAATTGCACCTGAACGTACCATTGTTTCTGCAATTTCAAGAGCTTGTTCTCCATTATCTGGTTGTGAAATATAAAGTTCATCAATATTTACACCTAATTTTTTAGCATAAGCTGGGTCTAATGCATGCTCAGCATCAATGAAGGCTGCAATGCCTCCCATTTTTTGAACTTCTGCAATCATATGAAGTGTAACGGTTGTTTTACCGGAAGACTCAGGTCCATATACCTCAATAATTCTTCCACGTGGCATTCCCCCAACCCCAAGGGCTATATCTAAACTTAATGAACCTGTTGGAAAAGTAGATACACTTGTTTCTGTTGCTTCTCCTAGCTTCATAATAGAGCCTTTACCAAATTGTTTTTGAATTTGAGCTATAGCTGCATCTAAAGCTTTTTTTGATTCGTTATTCATCATCTCACCTCTTCATCTAATCGAACATTTGTTCTGTGTTTATTATAACTAATTTTTTTCCTAATAGCAAGTCCTAATTATTTAAGTTTTTTATAGAGCTGATAAAGTGTATGTTTGACTGCCTGCAACCGTATAGACTGCCTATCACCCTGTAAATGTAATTCATAAACAAAAGTCTCACCTGGCAATGCTATACCTATATAGACAAGCCCTACAGGTTTTTCCTCTGTGCCGCCATCAGGGCCTGCAATGCCTGTTGTAGCAAGTCCAATATGAGCCCCTGCAGTTTGTCTTACACCCTCTGCCATTTCCTTAGCTATTTCATAACTTACTGCGCCAAATTGATTTAAAGTCTCTTCCTTAACATGAAGATACTTCATCTTGGCTTCATTACTATAAGTAACTATACCTTCCTTAAAATAATTCGAAATGCCACCACAATTAACTAATGTTCCAGCCAATAATCCTCCTGTACAAGATTCAGCCGTTGTTACACTATATTGCTTAGTTTGTAGAAGTTTCAAAATATTCTCTTCTATCGTTTCTTCATTATAACCAATTATATAAGGTCTTAATCGCTCTTCTATCTTATTTTTATAACGCTCAGCCTCTTGCCTAGCTGCTTCTATACTTGTTTTCCAAGTACAAATACGAATGATAACTTCTAAATTACTTACATAAGGTGCTATTAGTGTATCTTCAAATTCACCCAATAGGTCTCCTGCTAATTGTGCAAGATGACTTTCTCCTATACCAAAACATTTTATATCTAAAGTATAATAAACCTCTTTTAGATCCTTCTCTAAATAGGGACAGACTTCATTGTTAAATATGGGAATAAGTTCATTCGGAGGTCCTGGTAATAAGAAAATTTTTTTGTTTTCTACTGGAATCATACATCCTGGAGCTGTTCCATTATGATTGTCTAAAATAGATGCATCCTCTGGAAAATATGCCTGCTTACGATTATTTTCTGGTGTTATACGGTTTGTTTTGGCAAAATAGGCTACAATTCCTTCATAAATAGAAGGATAAAACACAAGAGGCTTCTTAAGATACTGACATACTGTTTCTTTAGTTAGATCATCTTGAGTTGGACCTAGTCCACCTATTATAAAAATACACTCTGCATGACTTAATGCATGGGCTAAAGCTTCTTCAATATCCTCTTTACAATCCCCTACTGCAATATGGTATTTAACCCCTATACCGTATTCTTTAAGACGTTTTGCAATATAACTTGCATTTGTATTAACTGTATGTCCCATAATGACCTCATTACCTACAGCAAGTATTTCAGCTTTCACTTTCTCATCCCTCTCAAAAAAAATAATAGGGAGATATTTATCTCCCTATTAGTATAACACTATTTTTACTTAAGTATAGCAATTATTATAGATCTTGTGGTAAGAACTTGTTAAGAATTACACCAAATAAAGCTGCGATGGCAAGTCCTGAAATGGTAATATTTCCCCACATAGGCACATCAGATACACCAATACCTACTACAAAAATAACAGCTGCAATAAGTAAGTTACGGCTATGTTTAAAATCAAGTTGTTCTTCAACTAGTGTACGTACACCTACTGCTGCAATCATTCCAAAGAGTACAATACTAATACCACCCATAACAGCACCTGGAATGGTATTAACAAGTGCTGTAAACTTACCACATAAACTTAAACCAACAGCAAAAAGCGCTGCAATACGAATAATTTTTGGATCATATACTTTTGTAACAGCAAGTACACCTGTATTTTCACCATAAGTTGTATTAGCTGGGCCACCTAAAAGACCTGCTGCTACAGTAGCTAAACCATCACCTAAAAGTGTTCTATGAATTCCTGGATTTTTAAAGAAATCTTTTCCTACAACCGCACCATTTGTTGTAATGTCTCCAATATGCTCAATAAATACAACGAGTGCAATAGGTGCTATTGCTAATATTCCTACTAATGCATCTTGATTAAAGGCTGGCAATGTCATTATTTGGCTAAAAGCTTCTTCCGAGAAACCTATCCAGCTTGCCTCCATAATAGGTGTTACATCAATCATTCCCATTACTAAACAAACTACATATCCCATTACAACCGCGATTAAAATAGGAATCATTTTGAAGAAACCTTTCGCCCAAATAGAGATGGCAATAACAATACATACAACTAATAGAGCAACAAATACTTTTTGCATATCTAAAGGTAATACAATACCCATATTTTGAATAACTTCAATTGGTAAATCTTCTGGAATACCAGCTGGAAGATTTGCAAGTAGATTCTCTGGTGTACTATCAATACGCAGCATATTAATAGCTGTTGGACTTAATCTAAGGCCGATAACCATAATCATAGGTCCTACTACAATCGGTGGGAAGAATGATTTAACCTTTTCTACCCCTACAAGTTTAATAATACCTGCCATCATTATATACACAAACCCTGTTGCAATAATACCTGTTTTCACAACACCAATACCATATTGTGATAAAACAAGACTAATAGCACTAATAAACGCAAAGCTTGAACCTAAAAATACTGGTACAATTCCTTTTGTAACAGAATGAAACACAAGTGTACCTATACCTGCTGCTAAAATAGCAATACCTGGATTAAGTCCTGTCAGCATAGGTACAAGTACTGTTGCTCCAAACATTGCAAGCACATGCTGCATGCCTAAAATAACTTTTTTACCTGTTGAAATTTGTTCCACTTCAATCCCTCTCTCTTATTAAATTTTCTTATTTAGTTTCTAGTAAAACACAGCTTTCTCCATCTATTGATTGGATTTTAACATGTACAATTTCCTTCTTAGAAGTAGGAATATTTTTTCCTATAAAATCTGCACGAATAGGAAGCTCTCTATGTCCTCTATCAATAAGCGTTGCTAATTTAATATAACTTGGTCTGCCCAAATCCATCAGTGCATCCATTGCAGCACGCACTGTACGACCTGTATAAATAACATCATCTACTAAAATAACTGTTTTGTCATTAATATCATGAATACTGCTTTCCCCAGCTAAAGGTTGTGTATACTTTTTCTCTAAATCATCACGGTAAAAAGCAATATTAATTTTCTCAACGGGTACTTCTACATTTTCAATCATTTTAATTTTGTCTGCAAGTATTTGCGCAAGAGGTACTCCCCTTGTCTCAATCCCCACAAGTATAATATTTTTAGCCCCTTTGTTTGCTTCAAGAATTTCATGTGCTATACGTGTAAGTGCACGATTCATAGCAAGTTCATCTAATAATACTTTAAATGCCATGAAAATTTCCTCCTTCTCTTGTCCATAATCCTCAAAATAAAAAAGCTTCCTACACCTGTAAGAAGCTTTTTAGATATACATATTTCAATACTGCTTTTAAGCAATATGAATTGGCCTATTAACCGATCTGTACATCCTTATTAGCCTCGCGGACTACTTTAAAGGATTTTATCAGTTTGACCTTATCACATCTTTCTTAATCTGTCAAGTATTGTCTGAAAATAGCCTGGTAAATCACTATTAAATTCTACATATTGTGAGGTGGTTGGGTGTTCAAATCCTAATACTTTAGCATGTAAAGTCTGTTTTGTAAGTCCCCACATAGATTTTTGAGGTCCATAAATAGGATCTCCTAAAATAGGATGTCCTATACCTGCTAAATGTACTCTAATTTGATGTGTTCTTCCTGTAAACAGTGTAAGTTCTACGTAAGAAAACTTGTCAAATTCCTCTAAAACTCTATAGTGTGTTTTCGCATAGCGTCCATCACTTACAATAGCCATTTTCTTACGGTCCTTTGGTGATCTACCAATAGGCTTTTCAACAATACCTTCTTTTTCTTTAAAAGTTCCATATACAATAGCATGATATTTACGTGTAATATGATGATCTTTTAAAAGTGATGATAAAGCTAAATGGGCTTTATCATTTTTAGCAATCATTAAAATACCTGATGTATCCTTGTCAATACGATGTACAATACCAGGGCGTACTTCTCCATTAATACCAGAAAGTCCATCTTTACAATGATAAAGAAGTGCATTGACTAATGTCCCTGTATAATTACCCGGTGCAGGATGCACCACCATATCCTGCGTCTTATTGACAATAATAAGATCATCATCTTCATAAAGAATTTCTATTGGAATATTTTCAGCAATAATATCTACCTCTTTAGGTTCTGGAATATTTACTGTAATAGAATCACCTTGTTTTACTTTGTAACGTGCTGGCTGTACTATACCATTAATTAAAATATTACCTTCTTCTATTTGTTTTTGCAAAAAAGAACGTGTATAGTCCGTTAAAACTTGGCCTAAATATTTATCTAGCCTTTGCCCACTCTCTTTAACATATAATTCTAATGTTTCATTCATTGTCTATTCCTCGTTGTCAATTAATTCTTGTTCCTCTTGTTCAATATTACCAAACAATAAAATAGGGAAGAGTAGAACCACTCCTACTACTACACACATGTCTGCCACATTAAATACTGGGAAATCAATAAGAGAAAAATAAATCATATCACGTACATAATTTAAACAAACTCTGTCAATGAAATTTCCTATAGCACCACTCATAACTAGCACAAGTGCAACTTTCATCCAATTACCTGTCCTACCTTGTGGAATATGTCTCCAGTACCATACAATCATAACAAGAACCGCTGCTGTAATGATAACAAAAAGCCATACCTTACCTTGCATCATCCCAAAAGCTGCTCCTCTATTTTCTACATAAGTCAACTCTAAAACACCTGGCCATAAAATAATATTCTCTTTGCTAGGATCAGAAAAATATTCTACAATACCTATTTTAGTAAGCTGATCCAAAATCACCAAAAGTGCTACACTAATAGGTGCTAAAAAACGCATCTCTTTTTCTCCTTTCAAGCCTTACTCATAAGAAAAACGTGCTTACTGGCACGTTTTTCTTACATAGAGTATAGCTTCTTCAATTTCTTCTTGTGTTACATCATTCTTAATACATGCCTGCCCAATTGCTTGAAGCAAGATGAAAGCAATCTTGCCATAAGCTTTCTTCTTATCATATAAAATATGCTGTAAAAGTGAATGACTATCATACTCACCAAAAGGCGCTAGCAATTTATAAGCCCTACAAAGTGACTCCACATCTTTTAAATGTGATGCTTCTATATAGCCTCTTCTATAACTTATATAAGCTGACATAACCATACCATATGCTACACATTCGCCATGTAATAAATTAAAATGAGATTCTGTCTCTAAAGCATGACCAATAGTATGTCCAAAATTTAAAATCTTTCGTAGTCCTAATTCTTTAGCATCTTCCTCTACAACTTCACACTTTGCCTTACAAGAGGTATATGTCATTTCGATAAGACTTCTATCGTCTTGTTGTAATATTTTATCCTTTTCTTTTAAAAGATAATCATAAAAAGCTTTATTTTTAATAAGTGCATGCTTTAAAACCTCTGCAAGTCCCGAAATAAATTCTCTTTCAGGCAAAGTTCCTAATGTTCTAATATTGGTATAAACAAGCTTAGGATTATAAAAAGCCCCAACCATATTTTTATGATCTAAATAATCTACGCCTACCTTACCTCCCATACTACTATCATTTTGAGCTACAATAGTTGTTGGAATCTGAATAAAAGGAATACCTCTCATGTAACTTGAGGCTACAAAACCTGCTATATCACCTACAACACCGCCCCCTAATGCAATAATAAGGCCACTTCGATCCATATGAACGGCTAAAAGAGCATTATAAATTTCAGTGATAGTACCTAAATGTTTAGAAGTTTCACCTGCCTTAAAGGCATAATCATATACTGGAATGCCTTCACCTAATTCTTCCTTAACAGTTGCTAAATAAAGAGGACCTACATGGGTATCTGTAATAATCATGATAGCACTTGGACAGGTTGCTTCATTAATAGCTACTTTTAAACCGCTAAAATCACTGGTTAAAATAATAGGATAAGGTCTAGCCTCCATCGCTTCTAATCTTCTCATCTCTATGCCTCTTCACCATGAAGAAAAGTGAATTCCTTTGTGAAAAATTCATCATCTTCTTCTGTAATTGCTACCTCTTCTTCTGCTTTAACTTCTTCAAATTTAATAGGTGCACTAATTTCATCTGTTAACACTGTAATATTTTGCTGTTCTAGAATTTCAAGTTGTGCTTGTAACATTTGTTTAATTTGAACTTTCATAGCAAGGTATTGCTTTTTGAGCTCTTCGATTTTATTGCTTAAAGTATAGATATCTTTTTTCGCCTGATCCAATATACCCTCTGCTTTTTGCTCAGCATCTTTTTTAATTTGATCTGCCTTTTCATAAGCTAAAGTTTTTGTATCTTGAGCTGTTTTCTCAGCCAATACGAGCGCATTTTGTATAGTTGCTTCCATTGTACGATAATATTGAATATTATCATTAAGCATGTTAATTTTATCTTTAAGTTCATAGTTTTCTTTTGTAATATGCTGATAAGCTTCAAGTACCTCATCTAGAAATTCATTAACTTCTGCTACATGGTAACCGCCTACTTTGGCTTTTCTAAACTCCTTATTTTGTATATCTACTGGTGATAACATTCTAAGTAACCCCCTATATATATTTTTCTATTGTAATATGCAGTCTATCTTTTTTGGTTGTACCATTTACTGCCCCTAGGCGCATTTTACCATATCCTCTTAGTGTCCCTACATCCCCGACTTTCATAGGATGACTAGCTGTTACAAACATACCATTCACTTTACCTTTATCACCTTGTAAGTATCTTACTACTTCTGATCTGCTCAAACCAAAAGCAGCTGCAAAAATAGCGTCTACACGTAAAGATGGAACTGTTGTCAGACATTCTTTAAATCTCGGTGGATCTACTTCCATATCTAAAAATGAAATTTCCTCAACTGTAATCTTTTGATAACGTCCTATTCCAGTTAAATGGCAACAAATAAACTCTGCCATCTCCTTCATAACAATAACATAAGCTCCAAAAGGTTTGAGTAAAATATCCCCTATAGTCTCGCGCTTAAGACCTAAGCCAAGTAAGGCACCTAAAAAATCCCTGTGTGTAAGTGTTTTACCTATTCCCGTCTTAACAGTTACCTTAAGTGCACAAATGGGCATCTCCATATAAGACTGATCATAACCAAAGACGAGCACTTGCCTTTCGGCATACTCATAGCCCCCCATGAAACAATACTGATTGAAAGCACTTTGCATATTGTATTTATGTAGTACCTCGTCCATCCATTCTTTATTATAAAAAAAAGTGGATAACATGCGGTATTGTTTTTCTGATTTTTCATTATAAGCTATTACAGTTTTCAAAAATTGTTTTTCTTCTTCATTGGTTATGCTTGTCCATTTTATCATGTCATGTACTACCTCGTATTTATTCTAGACTGTTGGCCAAATATTTTTTTGTTTAATAACCTCTGGTGTAATATTGACACTTTCTGGTGCAAATATGTAAATTTGATCTGTAATACATTCAACTGATCCATTAAGGGCATAGCATGCACCTGTTAAATAATCTACAGCACGTTGTACTTCACCTGGTGTCAGATTTTTCATATTTACAATAATAGGTTTCTTATTTTTAATATAGGCTGCTACTTCCCCTGTCATCTCATAATTTGACATTGTGAAATTTAGAATTTCCATTTTATCTTGCACCGCATTAGTAATTGGTGTTAATTTTGGCTGAGCTTGTGGCATAGGGAGTGGTTGTCTTGGTCTTGGTATACTCTCTACTTTATGCTCTACCTCTTCAAACTCTTCATCTTCATCTTCAAAATCTACATTAGACATAATCATGTCCTTCATTCTAGTCATTATTCCTTTCATTATATACGCCTCCTCAAAATTGATGATTTCTTTGTCTCTTATCTATTGTAATCGCGCGCACCAAAGAGTGCTGTTCCAATACGAATGAGTGTTGCCCCCTCTTCGATTGCGATTTTATAATCATTACTCATCCCCATAGATAATATACTTGTACTTATATTATCAATGTTTTGTTTTTGAATGTCAACTGATAAGTCATAAAGGGCTTTAAAGATTGGCCTATTTTCTTCAGGGTCTTCTGTAAAAGGTGCCACTGTCATAAAACCTTCTATTTTTACATGTGGCAACTGTGCAATTGCCTTTACAAGCTCTAAAACATCTTCCATATAAATGCCATGTTTAGAATCTTCCTTTGCCACATTAACCTCTATTAAAATAGAAGTTACAACGCCTTTTTTAGCAGACTGTTTTTCGATTTCCTGAGCAAGTTTTAAACTATCTACGGAGTGAATAAGTTCTACATGTCCTATAACATACTTGACTTTATTCGTTTGCAGATGTCCTATTAAATGCCACTTCGGATTTCCTTTTACTACATCTACTTTATTCATCAGCTCTTGAACCTTATTCTCACCAAAATGCTCACACCCTAATGATATAGCCTCTTCAATAGCCTCTGCTGGATAAGTTTTTGAAACCGCAATAAGTGTAATATCCTCACTTTTTCTACCACTTATCTTAGCATGTTTTATAATATCCTCTTTAATTTGTTCTAATGCTTCTTTCATTTTATCACCTATCTATTCATTTTGAACATTCATATACTTGAGAAGTTGATCCTCTTTAATGTTTTTAGGATTAGAAATAATCTGATCAAACTCTTTAAGCTTTGTTCCCTTATCTTGTGTTAAAATAGCATATTCTTTATTAGTCATTGCTACTTCAATACGTTTAAACTGTGCAAACTGACCGTTCACTACATACACGCCTTGAACAGTCTGCATATCCGAAATGGTATACGGCTTTTCCTCTGTAGGATGCTCAATAACGCTATTAAGACCTATACCATCTAATTGATCTATCTGCTGCATAATATAAGAAAAGTCATCATCTGAATACTGAATATTAAGAGGCATAAATACATTTATCTGGTTCTGCTTTTTAAACACACCTTTTTCTCTACCCTGCTCTACAATATATTCATTTGGTATACCTAGCATATTTTTCTCAACAATAGCTTTAAGTGGAATCTTAAGTCCTTCTGCTTTATTCTGCCCAATACTAAATTCGACGAGTCTATAAGCTAAGAAATCTGACAAATAATCACTTGAACTAAAGACAAGTTTTGTTAAACCTGTTTCTACTTCTTCCTGCTTACTTTCTAATTTAAAACGTATTTTATCTTGTTTAGTGTCTTCAAAATAAAGATTATAATACGTACCTACATCATATGTATTTGCTTGTTCAGTTTCTATATAAGTTACGATTTCCCATCTATCACTAGTAATAATCTTATACAGTGGTTCATTGGCCTCTGCCACAACCGAAGGTAGTCTCATCTCTGACTTTTTAGTTTCTGCAAGCAATTCTTTATATTGATCATATTGAAGTGTTTCCATTGTTTCATCGTTTAATTTAGTTTCATATCCATCTAATGCATAGGAAACAATACCTGATGTAGCTGCTTTTTGTGAAGACTGATTGTTTTTTAAGCTATTGATAATAGCTTCACGATTAGATTGAAAACCTTCTGTTGTTTTAGATTCATCTTGTACATAAAGGCTTGTACGATCTTCTATAGTCTTATCAAGAGATTGGCGTAGTTCGTAGACACTTTTAGGATTTTCCCAATACTTACTGTCTATAAAGTTATCCATCTCTTTTTTCAGTACTTCATTAATTTGATAAAGGTCTGCTTGATAATAAGATAAGTCACTACGTTTTTCTTGTTTATTATATAAACTATCATCTAATGTATAGAGCTGATCTTTAAGTGACTGAATTTCTGCACTTTGCGCTACAAGGCATACACTCCCTTGTTTAGAAACTTTCTCTCCTTCACTTAAAATATAATGAATATCTCCAGACCGTGTGCTATTAAATACCTGCTCATCTCTAAAAATAATTCCTTTTAATTGATTTGAATTATCCATAACACCCATCTGAACAGTCTGATAAGAGATAGAAGGATATCTAAATAAATCAATAACTTTAAGCCCTGCATAAGTAATAAACATAGTAATAATGACACCAACTGTCATCTTTTGCATCATCCGTCTTTTTCTACGTTTAGCTTGTGCCTGAAGCTGCTTACGTGTCATCTTATTCTTACTACGTATTTCTGCTTTTCTTTGCTCTGGTGTAGGATGAACCTCTTGCTGATCATATATTGGAGGTGGTGGTGTATAAGAACTCTGACTTATATAAGAACTTCGTGTATAGTTATCCTCATAAGGAGAACCATAACGAGGTGTATTAGATTTGTTCGATTTGTTATATTGGTTGCGATAGGGATTGCTATTCGTTTTTTCCCTACTCCTATCTACATTGCCAGTGCCCATATCTGCATAAGGGTTATAATAATTTCTCTTTTTATTACGATACTCGTCTAAATCATAGGTCCCTCTAGAAGGATTATTGGAATTTAGATTGGGCGAATGTTTTTTTGTATTTTTATTTGATTGACTTGTTTTATTCTTCTTCATTTGCTCACTTCCAACATTTTCTTTAATAGTACCATCATATAATGGATTGATTAATCTTGCAATAGCTTACATATAAGTAAAAAAATAAAGGCACAATGTGCCTTTATAAAAGAATGCAAATTAATCCGCCGTTACCTTCATTGATAATTTTTTGAAGTGTTTCTTGTAATTTGATTTGGGCATCTTCAGGCATACGATACAGTTTATTCTGTAAACCTTCATTAACAAGTTCATGAAGTGTTTTGCCAAAAATATTAGAATCCCAAATTTTAGCTGGGTCTGTCTCAAATTCACTCATCATATAATTAATGAGATCTTCACTTTGTTTTTCTGTTCCAACAGTCGGAGATACTTCTGTCTGGATATTTGCTCTAATAATATGATAACTTGGTGCACTTGCCTTAAGCTTAACCCCAAAGCTATTACCCTGTTTTACAATTTCTGGCGCTTCCAGAGTTAATTCATCAAAAATTGGTGCAACAACACCATAACCTTTTTGTTTCACCTCATTAAGTGCATAAGCAACTTTATCATACTCACGTTTAGTAGCTGCTAAATCTTTAATGAGTGTCATTAACTCATGATCACCATTGATTTCCATCCCTGTTGTTTCAGAAAGAACACGATAGAATAAGTCATCTGTTGTGTTAATATCAATTTTAACAACACCTTCGCCTAAGCGAATTTTTTCTAAATAAACATTTTTAATAAACTCTAAGTCTTTAAAACGTTCTAGACTTTGTTTAATCTGGCGGATATTTTCTAATGGATAGATAACCTCTTTAATATAATCTATCCATTGTTTTTTGAGCCAGTGCTCATTTTCAAGTGTTTCCACCCATTTAGGAAGCATAAATTGAATTTCATTAAGTGGAAATTCATAAAGTACTTTTTCAAGTAAATTATTAATATCTTCTACTTTCATCTGTGCTACATCTAATGGCACAACAGGTACATCATACTCTCTTGAAAGTGTTGATGTTTCCTCAAGGACTTCAGGATCATAAGGTCTCTTTGTATTGTAGACTACAATAAAAGGTTTCCCTATTTTTTTAAGTTCATTAATGGCACGTTCCTCTGCCTCTATGTAATTATTGCGTGCAATATTGGTAAAGCTACCATCTGTTGTTACAACAACGCCTATAGTAGAGTGATTGTTAATAACTTTCTTAGTCCCAATCTCTGCTGCTTGAGCAAAAGGAATCTCCTCTTCAAACCAAGGTGTCTTAACCATACGTGGTACATTGTTGTACATATGACCTTCTGCTTCAGGAATCATGTAACCAACACAATCAATAAGTCGCACACTTACATCAAAGTCTCCACCAATAGTAATATCTACTGCTTCATTTGGAATAAATTTAGGCTCTGTTGTTGTAATAACTTTACCATCTCCACTTTGAGGCAGTTCATCTTGAGCACGTCCTTTACTATACTCATTCGCAATATTAGGAATAACAAGTGCTTCCATAAAACGTTTAATAAAAGTAGATTTACCTGTACGTACAGGGCCTACAATTCCTAAGTATATATCGCCGTTTGTCCTTTCTGAAATATCTCTATAGATGTCACAATATTCCATTTAGGTCCCTCCTTCTATATTTAAAATGTATGGGTACATTTTAAATATATGTCTAAAGGGATGATATATGCCTAACTTTAATCAAAACTCTCCATTTTTTTATCACGATTCATAAGCTTTTGCACACATTCTTGTACAGAATAATTTTCAAAAAGTACTTCATAAATACCCTCTATAATAGGCATCTCTATTTCATAGGCTTTCATTAAGGCATAAGCCCCTTTAGCTGTTGGAACTCCTTCTACAACCATGTTAATTTTTTGAGTTGCTTCTTCTAAAGAATAACCTTGTCCAATGAGTTCTCCACATCTACGGTTACGGCTATGTCCACTCATACATGTTACCATAAGGTCACCAATACCGGTAAGCCCACCAAATGTAGCAGGCATCCCCCCCATAGCTACACCTAATCTTGAAATTTCTGCAATCCCTCTTGTCATAAGTGCCGCTTTTGAGTTGTCACCATAACCTAAGCCATCTACGACACCTGCTGCTAATGCAATAACATTTTTAAGCGCTCCACCTAATTCAACCCCTATAATATCCGGATTAGTATAGACTCTAAAGTACTCTGTCATAAAGAGGTCTTGAATTTTTTCAGCACTTGTCATACATTTGCTACTTGCTACCACTGTTGTTGGCATATGCCTTGCTACTTCTTCTGCATGACTTGGTCCTGATAAAACAACAACTGGGTTTGACACAACAGATTGTATCACTTGTGAAAGGGTATAAAGTGTCTCAAACTCGATTCCTTTTGATACATTAACAATAAGAGCCTCTTCAGCCACAAATGCTTTCATACTTTCTGTAGTCTTTCTAATAGCTTTAGATGGTACAGCCATAATGATTACATCTTTTTCTTTTACTGCTTCTTCCATAGAAGTTGTAAACTGAATTTCTAAAGGAATTTTAATACCTGGTAGACATCTTTTATTTTCTCTAAAAGTTAAAATATCTTCTTTTTCTTTTGAATCATAGCACCATATGGTGATTGCATTTCCTTTTTCATTGAGTAAAAGTGCTAGTGCTAACCCCCAGCTTCCTGCACCTAAAACTGCTATCTTTTGCATAGAATCCCTCCTTATCTTTTACTTCCAAGCTTTGATTCTGTTCCTTCCATTAATCGCTTAATATTTGCTTTATGTCTATAAGCCGTTATGCCTGCAATAACTACTCCTAATGTAACAATCTCCACAATATGCTCATTTCCTTTATAAAATACAAATAAGAGAATAGGAATAAAACTTGTTAAAAGTAAAGAACTTATAGAAACAATACGTGTAATCCATGCACTTATAATAAAAATAAGACTGACAATAAGAGCAGTAGGTAGATCAATCATATAAATTGCACCAACTGTTACAGCAATTCCTTTACCTCCTTTAAATTTAAAGAATAAAGGATAGCTATGACCCAGAATAGCACCAATACCTGCATAAAGCCCAGCTAAAAGTGCCATTTCTGGAAATAGTAATTTTGCTAGGATAACTGCTAATACAGCCTTTAATACATCACACAAGAAAACAATAAGGGCTGCTTTTTTACCTAGTACACGTAGGGTATTTGTAGCCCCTGCATTGCCACTCCCATGATTTCTTATCTCAATCCCTTTAAAACGTCCATATAAAATGGCACTTTGAATCCCCCCAAGCAAATAGCCCAGACCAAGTGCGACAAGTCTGTACATTTTTATTCATCCTTTCTGCCTTTTTCTCTTACGATGAAATGAACTGGTGTTCCCTTAAAGCCAAAAGCTTCACGCATTTGGTTTTCAATATATCTTAAATAAGAGAAATGCATAAGTTCTTTATCATTTACAAATAGAACAAATGTTGGTGGTTTAACGCTTACTTGTGTCATATAAAAGATTTTAAGTGCTTTACCTTTATCTGATGGTGGTTGATTCATAGCTGTTGCTTCATAAAGTACATCATTTAATAGACCTGTACTAATACGAAGTGTTTGATTTTGTGCAATGGTATGAATCATGTCAAACAGCTTACCTACACGTTGTCCTGTTGCAGCAGAGATAAACATGCATGGTGCATACTGCATATATGCAAGTGTATTTGTAATATCTTTAAGGTATACATTCATTGTTTTATCGTTTTTCTCAATAGAATCCCATTTGTTCACAACGATAATACAGCCTTTGCCTGCCTCATGAGCAATCCCTGCAATTTTTGTATCTTGCTCTGTAATCCCCTCATTCGCATCAATCATAATAAGTACAATATCTGCACGCTCTACAGCTGCTACTGTACGGATAATGCTATATTTCTCAATGCTTTCTGTAACTTTCTTTTTCTTACGAAGACCGGCTGTATCAATAAGTACATATTTTTGTCCATCAATTGTTACTTCTGTATCAACAGAATCTCTTGTTGTACCAGCAATATCACTTACGATAACACGCTCTTCACCTACAATTTTATTAACAAGTGAAGATTTACCTACGTTTGGTTTACCAATGATAGCAACTTTAATGGCTTCATCTTCTTCCTCTTCCTGCGTGTCACCTGGGAAGTGTTCAACAATAGCATCTAACATATCTCCAAGGTTAAGAGGTTGTCCAGCTGAAATTGGAATTGGATCACCAAGACCTAAATTATAGAACTCATATACACCCATAGTTTGTGTTTGCATATCATCTACTTTGTTTACAACAAGTACAACTGGTTTATGTGCTTTTCTTAACATATTAGCAACGTGCATATCTGAATCTGTAAGACCTGTTTTAACGTCAACTAAGAATACAATCACATCTGCAGATGCAATAGCTGCTTCAGCTTGTCTACGCATTTGAGATAAAATAATATCGTTACTTTCTGGTTCAATACCACCTGTATCGATCATGGTAAATTTGTGATTAAGCCATTCTACGTCAGCATAAATACGGTCACGTGTAACACCTGGTGTATCATCTACAATAGAAATTCTAGCTTTTGCTAGTCTATTAAATAATGTAGATTTACCTACATTTGGTCTTCCTATAATTGCTACAATTGGTTTACTCATTTTGTTTCTCCTTTTGCATGTAAAATCTTCTCTAGCCACTCTTGTCCTTCATTAGGCATAACAAGGACAGGCATATCTAGTTCGTTCTTTAATTGGTCTAATGTGTAATCATCTAAAAAGACTTCTTCACCACATTTTAACATATTCTCAGCAATTAGCAAAATTTTCCCTAGCTTCTTTTGTTGTTTTAAGGTACTTACAATGTCTTGTCCTGTCAAAAGACCGGTTACAGTGACTTCTTCTCCAAAGAAATGATTCACAACCGGATAGACATGTATCGTCACATTAGGAAATTTTTCTTTTACTTTAGTTGCACACATTTTCATAAAGTCACCTGTAATACAACCTGTTACAAGACAGCATTCAAAATCTATAGATTCATCTATTTGATGCATTGCAAGTGCCTTTTCTAATTCATATTTAAATTTAGTTAACATCCCTACACCATTATCTAAAACTGGGAATCCTTCATAACTTTCATAACTTGGCAGTTCTACTCCACCTGTTACGAAAAATTCATCTGCGGCATAGACAAAACGTGTACCCATTTTCTCTAAATAATATTTTTGCCATTTTTCAACAACTCTAATAACCTCTCTAGAAGATGGTCCATCAAAAGAAGTTAATGTAGTAAGACTTTCTCTAAATTTAGATAAACCAACAGGTACAATAGTAAGCGATAAGATATCTGGAATAAATTCACTTAAGTCTTGTATCGTTTGATCAAGGACTGCACCATCATTTAAGCCTTTACATAATACAATCTGTCCATTAACCTGTATACCATTGTCTATTAAATGTCTAATCTGTTCTTTAATAGCACCTGCAAAACGATTGTGTAACATATTAATTCTTACTTCAGGATCTGTCGCATGAATAGAGATATTAAGAGGTGATAAACGGTATTTAATCATACGATTTAAGTCACGCTCTGAAATATTTGTTAAAGTAATATAGTTACCATTTAAAAATGACATGCGCCAGTCATCATCTTTAAAATAGACTGTCTTACGCATATTAGGTGGCAACTGGTCAATGAAGCAGAACTGACACTTGTTACGACATCTAATAAGTTCATCCATCAGTTCTGTCTCAAAGACAAGTCCTAAATCTTCACTGTAGTCTTTCTCAATTTCTAAATTCCAAAGTTCACCATTTGCTTTCTCAATATAAAGATCAATTTCTTCATCTGCTAATAAGAATCGATAATCAAATACATCTTGTATATATTCATCATTAATGGCTAAAAGCTTATCGCCTTTTTCTATTTCTAATTCCTCTGCAATACTACCGGGTAGTACATCTGTAATAAGATGTGCTTTATATTCTGTTCTGTTTTTCACTGTTGTCAACTCCTATTTCAAGTACATAAAAGCACCTAATGTTCCTCTTTTTCCTTGTGTTTTTCGATGTGAATAAAAAATATCACTTTGGCAACAGGTACACATCTCAGCTTTTGCAATCTGCTCCTGTTTTATGCCTGCATCCACTAGAATCTTTTCATTGCATGCCCATAAATCAATATAATATTTTTCATTGTGTATATTTTTTGTAATAAAGTTTACATGCCCAAACTTCTCTATAAAGACCCTAGCCACTTCTTCCCCTACTTCAAAACAGCAAGGTCCTATAGAAGGACCTATCCCGACTTGTATCTCTTCAAGTGGAATATGATGCTTATTATGCCATATTTCAATCATTTTTTTACCAATACCCCCTACAGTACCTCTCCAGCCTGCATGGGCCATTCCAATCATACCATATTTTGATGCATAAAAAAACAGAGGAACACAATCTGCATAATGTGTTACAAGTGTTAATCCCCTTTCCCCTGTATAAATACCATCTACACTCTCCCATTTATTAGGAGAATGAATACCATTTCCTACATCCTTTAATGTCACTTCTTCTATATGTGTTTCATGAATTTGTCTAGATAAGATAAGACTTTCAAAAGGTACTTCTAACATATGACAAACCCTTTTATAATTTTCAAGGACATTACCTTCTCCATCTCCTCTATTGAAGCCTAAATTTAAGCTTGCCCATTCTCCTTCACTAACACCACCTAATTTAGTTGTAAAACAATGCTTCATATGAGGATCATCTTGCCATTTTTTAAATTTTACATGAGGCACTTGACTTTCAAGATCCAATATACAGTCTGTGTGATTTTGCATAATTATCCCTCCATAAACGCATTTATAATATGATTAATCTGCTCTTTATAAATCTCAATAACATCAAATCTACACGGAATATCTCCTAAATGATGATACACCAAATAATATTGAGCTACCTTTACAATCTTTTGCTTTTTGTAATAGGTTACACTCTCACGAGGCAATCCACATTTATTATTGCTTCTATATTTAATTTCTACAAATACAGTATATGCCCCATCTTTTGCAATCATATCAATCTCACCTGTTCGGCATCTAAAATTCATAGTTAAAATTTGATATCCTTTATCTACTAGATATTCTCTAGCTCGTATTTCATAATAAGTACCTATTTGTCTATTATTAAAATTGTTTCTACTTTTTGGCATATCTTCATTCCTATCATTTGCAAATGTTTAATTTGCCTTCTCGTTTGTACTCTGTTAGAAGTGTAGCCAGTTTAAAATCTTTATAAACACTAGAACATCTAGAAAGATGATACCCTTTATCCTGTAATAAGTAAATAAGTTTAATAAGAAAAGTTTTTCTCCCTATAAATAATGCTGCCTTATCTATAACAATTAAGGCAGCATTATTTATCCTATTATTAGAATTTAAAACCCTTCCTTTTTTAAAAAGGTTTTTCTATGAAGTGATGTAATCCCATAGTGTCTAATACCCTCATAATGTTTTGTACTTCCATAACCTTTATTGCTTTCCCAATCATACATTGGATAAGTAAGGGCATACTCTTTCATCATTCGGTCTCTTGTCACTTTAGCTACAATACTTGCTGCTGCTATAGAAGCACTCTTATTATCTCCTTTGACAATCGCATGTTGTATACAATCAAGCTGTGGAATGGTTTTATCACCATCTACTAAAACCGTTTGATAGATCACATTCATCTTTTCTAAAGCAACTCTCATAGCTTTAAAGGTAGCTTGTAAAATATTAATCTCATCTATTTCAGTTGCTTCTATAATACCGATTCCTACATACAATGCTTTTTTCATAATCTCATCATAAAGTAGTTCTCTTTTTTCTTCTGTCAACTTTTTAGAATCCTTAACACCTAATAGTTCACAATTAGTCGGTAAAACAACAGCACATGCCACAACTGGACCTGCTAATGGTCCCCTTCCTACTTCATCTACACCTACTAAAATCTGTCCTGATTCTCTAAAGCATTCATCAAAGTCCTGTTTTTGTTGCCATTCTATTTTCAGATTTTCTAATGCTTGAAGCTCTTTTAATCCCTTTTGATAAAGCTTTTGTACTCCAGCTCTTGTATCTCTTTTAAAAAACTCTAATAATGCTGGCAATGCTTCTATAGAGGCATTTTTATAGAGTATTTCAATGTCTTTCATTTTGAGTGTCTGTAAATCCATTATTCTAATACTCCTATTTGATCAAAAGGATAAATTCTAAAAGCTCCAATAGCAATAATAGCTTCTTCTTTTATAGCACCAAATACACGACTATCGGCACTCTCCTCACGGTTATCTCCCATCATCCAAAAGCTTCCTTCTGGTACCTCATAAGGAAATTCTATATCACTCCAAGAAAATGGATATGTAACATGTTCTTTTCTTACGTAACTTGATTCGTCTAAAATCTCTCCATTAACATAAACATCCCCATCTTGAAGATCTACTATATCTCCACCTTTGGCCACAACACGTTTTACAAGTCTATCTGGCCCTTCTCTAAAAATAACAATATCCCCTATTTCAGGAAGTTTATGATAAGCTGTAAATTGACTAATGAGAAGATGATCTTTTTCATTAATGGTAGGAATCATTGAACCACTTGGTACTTCTGTATGCATAGCTACAAATTGAATAACTAGAAGTGCTGCTAAAAGGGCAACTAGTAAATCCTTACTAAAATCTAATACGTTTCTTAACTTTTCCATGATTTACGCCTCTTTCCTTAAGTATTTATTACCTTAATACACCTATCTGATCTAAAGGATAAATTTTAAATGCACCGATAGCAATAATCTTTTCCTTTGGAATAGCACCAAAAATACGACTATCGGCACTTCCTTCCCTATTATCTCCCATCATAAAATAACGACCTTCCGGTACTGTATACGGAAACTCTATGCTACTTCCTACATATTCTCTTGTGCTATTAAAAGTACGAATATAAGCTATTTCATCTAGTTCCTCTCCATTAATATACACTTTCCCATCTCGTAAGTCTATAATATCTCCAGGAAGCCCAATAACACGTTTAATTAAATTCTCACCATTATATTCAAAAACTACTACTTCACCTCTATCTGGCACTCTATAATAGCTTGGAATCAAATTAACAATAAGATGATCACCCTTATTGATTGTAGGAATCATTGAACCACTGGGAATACGTGTGTGCATCATTAAAAACTGCGAAATGAGTAAAGCAGCCAATACAGCAAGTAATGGCTCCTTTATAAACTCTAAAAAATTTTTAACTTTTAACAATCTGATCCTTCCTCTCCTACAAGGTCTGTAGGGGATTCCACTGTAATCTTACCGATCTTGCCACTGCGATATTCATCTAAAATAACAAGAGCTGTTCTGTTTTCATCTACCCCACCACCTGGTGTAATGAAGCCTCGTTTATTACCAATTGCAAGTAGCATATCATATGGTGTCATTTCATCTGTAATTTCTAATTTATAACGTTCTTCTAATTTGCCTCTAAAACGTTTTGCTCCTAACTCTAAAAAGCCCATAGCAAGCTCACGTGTATCTAAGATTTCATCTTTAATAGAGCCTAAATAAGCAAGTTTTTTAGCAACTTCTTGATCTTCAAATTTAGGCCATAAGATACCTGGCATATCTAAAAGTTCAAAGCCCTTTTTAATCTTAACCCATTGTTTACCACGTGTTACACCTGGTTTATCTCCAGTCTTAGTAGAACCTTTTCCTACTAAAGTGTTAATAAAAGTAGACTTTCCTACGTTTGGAATACCTACAATCATAGCACGAATAGGTCTATAAATACGTCCTCTTGCTTTATCCCTTTCAATTTTTTCTCTAAGCATTTCTTCAGCTGCAGCTGTAACCTCTTTCATACCTTTCCCTGATGTAGCGATAATTTCAATAACCTTAACATTACTACTACTATACCAGTCAGTCCATGCCTTAAGCAGTTTTGGATCTGCTAAGTCACTCTTATTAAGAACGATTAATCGCATTTTTCCTTTTGCAAGTTTATCTATATCAGGATTTTTAGTACTATAAGGTGCTCTTGCATCTAATAACTCAATAACAATATCAACAAGTTTAATATTTTCTTCTATTAAACGTCTCGTCTTCGTCATATGTCCTGGATACCATTGTATTTGCATTATTCTTCACCTTTACTTTTCTAATAAATTTCTTCTTTTAAAAATGGATTCTTCCAAAAAGGCCATATACGCATATCAATGCGGCCAATAATTTTATTTCTAGGTACACAGCCTATATAGTTAAATCGGCTATCTATACTATTATTATAATTATCACCTAGGACAAAATAAGTATCTTGTGGTACTGTAAAAGGATACTTAATATCTCCTCCATGCATCATAACATTTTTATCTTCATTATTAATAGGGGTACCATTGACATAAAGCTTTTCATTTCTATAGTCTATAAGATCCCCAGGCATACCTATAATACGCTTCACGACAGGATTGGAAACGTTATCTGAATGAAACCCTACAATTTCCCCTCTTTGTGGTGACTTAAATGTATACACAAATTTATTTATAATCACCATATGGCTATTATCTAGTAAGGGCGCCATTGATGTACCTTGAACGCGTAGATTTTGCATAAAAAAAGTAGTTACAATCGTTACTACAATTAGCGCTATAGCTAAATCTTTCCCCCAGCCCCAAGCTACTTTAGCACATTTATTTTTTATGTATTTCATCAGCCATACTCTCATTTCTATACACAAAAAGGGACTTTAAAAGTCCCTTTTTATTTTATTAATTCTTATTACTTGATTAATTCTTTAACTTTAGCGTTTTTACCTACACGGTCACGTAAGTAGTTAAGTTTAGCACGTCTTACTTTACCACGACGGATAACTTCGATTTTTTCAAGAAGTGGTGAGTGAACTGGCCATGTTTTTTCAACACCAACACCGTAAGAAATTCTTCTTACTGTGAATGTTTCACGAGCTCCACCATTTTGTCTTTTAAGAACGATTCCTTCGAACATTTGTACACGTTCTCTTTGTCCTTCTTTGATACGAGCATAAACACGTACTGTATCCCCTACATTGAAAGGTGTTACTTCTCTAATTTGTTCATTTTCAATTGCTCTGATAATTTCGTTCATTATTTTTCTCCTTTAATCTAAGATGTTCTTAAGCACATATGTGTCAGCGGACCATCCGTAATAACTCTCACAAATTATAGCACGTCTTTTTAGGATTTGCAACGATTTTTTGCATAATCGTGGATAAACTGTTTCTCTTTATCCGTTAATGGAGCTTGTTTGAGAAGATCAGGCCTTTTATTAAAAGTATTTATAATAGACTGCTCTCTCCTATAGGCAGCAATCTTCTGATGATTACCAGAAAGTAGTACATCAGGTACAGCCTGTCCATTGTAAACAGCAGGTCTTGTATACTGTGGATACTCTAAAAGTCCATCTGAAAAGCTCTCATCTTGAAAAGATTCTTCTTTTCCTAATACACCAGGTACAAGTCTACTGATACTATCTGCTACAACAAGCGCCGCAAGTTCACCACCTGTAAGTACATAATCACCTATAGAAACTTCATCTGTTACAATAGCATCTATAGCACGCTGATCAATCCCCTCATAATGCCCACACAGTAGGACAACATGTTCTTCTTGTGCAAAGCTTTCGGCCATAGATTGTTTCCAAGGTTTCCCTTGAGGTGTCATATAAATAACACGTGAAGGCTCAGCTTTAGCATGCTCCTTAATATGGTCATAACATCTACATACAGGATCAGCCATCATTAGCATACCTGCTCCACCACCATAAGGGTAATCATCAACCTGAAGATGTTTATTATTTGCAAAATCACGAATATTAACCGCTTCTATTTCAATAAGTCCTTTTTGTCTAGCACGTCCTAAAATACTACAATTAATAACTGCATCTATCATTTCAGGGAATAAGGTCATTACTGTAATTTTCATTAGTCCTCTAACCCCTCTAATAAATGTACAAGCATTTCCCCAGCTTCTAAATCTACCTTTAAAATACACTGTTTAATAGCAGGAATAAGAATTTCTTTTTCCTCATTACGCACAACATACACATCATTGCTACCTGTCATAAGAATATCTGTTAACTTACCTAAATCTCTCCCTATATCTGTCACAACTCTAAGCCCATAAAGGTCACATTGATAATACTCATCCTTTTTAAGTGGAAGTGCATCTTTACGATCAATCTTTAAGAGACTATTTTTAAGAAGTTCTGCTTCATTCATAGTATCTATGCCCTTAAATTTTAAAAGTACAAAATTCTTATGATAACGTACTGTTTCAATTTCATAAGTTGTCATTGTTCGGTTTTCAACTTTCACTTCCTTAAGCTTACCAAAACGCTTAACATCATCTGTAGATGGGAGAACTCGTACTTCTCCTTTAACACCATGTGTATTAACGATTTTACCTATTGTAAACATTTGTTCCATCTTATAAGCATCCTTTCTATGTTAAATCATTTTAACAACTAGATACAAAGCCCTCTTTTATAGGAAAGAAGATCTTCTATCTAATGGTTAATATAACAAAGTAGGCTAGGGTATACCCTAACCTACTCATTAATCTCCACAACAACTTTCTTACTTAAAGAAGCTGCCGAAGACTTTACAATGGTACGTATTGCTTTTGCAATCTTACCTTGCTTTCCGATGATTTTACCCATATCACTTGGGGCTACTTTTAGTTCTAGAATTACTGCATGCTCATCTTCGCGTTGTGACACAGAAACTTCTTCTGGAAAGTCAACCAATTGCTTGGCGATCACTTCAACTAAATTTTTCATCGGATACCTCCATTAGGTATTACATTTCAATACCAGATTTTTTAAGTAAAGTTTTTACTGTATCAGTTGGTTGAGCACCATTTGATAACCATTTTTCTACTGCTTCTTTATTTACGCTTAATTCGTTTGGTTCTTGACATGGGTTGAAGAAACCTACTTCTTCAATGAAACGTCCATCTCTTGGAGAACGAGAGTCTGCTACTACGATTCTGTAGAAAGGAGCTTTTTTAGCACCTAATCTTTTTAAACGGATTTTTACTGCCATTGTATTCCACCTCATTATAAAAATTATTATTTATTTACATAAAAGGTAATTTAAATTTACCTTTTTTGCCTTTCATCATACCAGAGAACTGCTTCATCATCGTCTGCATCTGTTCAAACTGTTTAATCAGACGATTAACTTCTTGAATATCGCGCCCACTACCTTTTGCAATACGTTTCTTACGAGACATATTTAAAATGCTTGGGTTTTGTCTTTCTTCTTTAGTCATAGACAAAATAATGGCTTCAATATAGGCAAGCTGTTTTTCATCAACATTAATATCGCCTAGTTTTGCGGTATTCATACCTGGGAGCATCCCCATAATTTGATTAAGAGGTCCCATTTTTTTTAGCTGTCTCATTTGATCTAAGAAATCATCAAAGTTAAATTCAGCTTTTCTAAATTTAGCTTCTAATTCCTTAGCTTTTTCTTCATCATAGTTTTGTTGAGCTTTTTCAATAAGTGTAAGGACATCTCCCATTCCTAAAATGCGAGAAGCCATACGTTCTGGATGAAACGGCTCAAGGTCACTTAATTTCTCACCCATACCAGCATACTTGATTGGCTTATTCGTAACTGCTTTAACAGATAAGGCTGCACCACCTCTGTTATCACTATCAAGTTTAGTCATAATAATCCCATCAATGCCTAATGCTTCATTAAAGGCTTCTGCCACGTTGACAGCATCTTGTCCTGTCATAGCATCTACAACAAGTAAAATCTCTCTAGGCTTTACATCAGACTTAATAAATTTAAGCTCATCCATAAGTACTTCATCAATATGAAGTCGCCCTGCCGTATCGATTAAAACAACATCATAGTTGTTTTCCCTAGCATATTCCATCCCTGCTTTTGCAATATCTACTGGGTTATGATCTGTTCCTAATGAGAATACTGGAACATTAACTTGTTTACCGACCTTTGTTAGCTGTTCAATAGCTGCTGGTCTATAAACGTCACATCCTACAAGCAATGGTCTTTTCCCTTGAGATTTGATAAGTGCTGCAAGCTTACCACTTGTTGTTGTCTTACCAGCTCCTTGAAGACCTACCATCATAATAGGTGTAATCCCCTTAGATGCAAAAGTAATTTTACTTTGTGCACCGCCCATCAGGCTTACTAACTCGTCATTTACGATTTTAATAACTTGCTGACCTGGTGTTAAGCTTTCTAGAACATCAGTACCTACTGCACGTTCTTCTATTGTTTTAATAAATTGTTTAACTACTTTAAAGTTAACATCTGCCTCTAAAAGAGCAAGTTTAACTTCTCTTAAGGCAACTTTAACATCTTTCTCAGTTAGTTTACCTTTACTTTTAAGCTGTTTGAAAACTTCCTGTAGTTTAGTAGATAATTGATCAAAGGGCATCCTAAAAGTCCTCCTACATTTCACTTGACAGCTTTTCAATAAGTTCTAAGACTTCCTCAAGCTGTCTATTATTTTTATTTGTGCATTCTTTACAAAATGCATTAAGTTTTGCTTTTGCTTCTGTAAGAATCTTTTCTTGTTTAACGTATTTGTTCCATAAACCGAGTTTTGCTTCATAATCAAGCATTTTCTGCTCAGCTTTCTTTATGGTATCAAAAACACTTTGACGGCTAATGTTATATGTGCTTGCGAGTTCTCCTAATGAATAGTCATCAAAATAATAACGCATTAATAATTCTCTTTGCTTGTCTGTTAATAAGGACTCATAAAAATCATATAAGTACGTAATTTCAACAAACTTTTCCATACAACACCCCCCGTCCACTGTCAGCCCTTTTTGCTTTACAGATGAATTATAAAGAAAATCTCATCATTTGTCAACGTTTATTTTTTCTCTGTATTAAAAAGTGCTGCAGCAAATGCTTCTGGATCAAATGGTTGAAGATCATCTATCTTCTCTCCTACACCAATATATTTAACTGGAACCTTTAAACTTTCGCAGATTCCTACTACAGCTCCACCTTTAGCTGTTCCATCTAACTTAGTAAGAACGATTCCGTCTACTTTGGCAACTTCTTTAAAAACTTTAACCTGCGAAAGAGCATTTTGGCCTGTTGTTGCATCTAATACAATAAGGACTTCTTTATGAGCTTCTGGATATTCTCTTTCTATAATACGGCCCATTTTCTCTAATTCTTTCATGAGATTTGTTTTATTTTGAAGACGCCCTGCTGTATCACAAATAAGAACATCACTTTTTCTTGCTTTAGCCGCTTTAATACCATCAAAAACAACTGCTGCAGGATCTGATCCTTCTTCATGTTTAATAAGTGGTGTTTGTGAGCGATCTGCCCAAATTTGAAGCTGTTCTATAGCTGCCGCTCTAAAAGTATCTGCTGCTGCAAGGACTACATTTTTATTTTGTTCTTTAAATTGATGTGCAAGCTTTCCAATAGTCGTTGTCTTACCTACACCATTTACACCAATAACTAAAATAACATTAGGCTTTCCTTCTACAATAAGTGGTGTATTTTCTTGTGCTGTTAAAATATCTGTAATGATTTCTTGAAGTGTATTTTTGAGCTCACTTGGTTCTGTAATTTTACGTTCTTTAACTAAAGCACGTAATCTTTCCATCATATTGAGTGTTGTATCGACACCAAAGTCAGCCATAATAAGAGCCTCTTCAAGCTCTTCATAAAGCTCTTCGTCAATTTTCTTAAAACCTCGTAGTACGTCATCTACTGCTCCTAAGAAATTATCACGTGTTTTATTCAGCCCACTAAAAAGTTTAGAGAATAAACCTTTCTTCTTAGGTTCTTCTTTCATCACCTCTTCTGCTTGAGTCTCTTCATTTATTGCAGTCTCTTCTACTGCTGACTGTAACTCTGCAACTGTTTCGGATTGTTCCTCTAACTCATGTGCGGTTTCTTCAACCAAATCATTGAACTCTGCACTTTCTTCTACATGCTCTACTTCTTGATGCTCTACTTGATATTCCTCTTCTTGTTCTGCTTCTTGTAATTCCATAATAGGCTCTGATAGGATAATATTCTGTTTTTCTTCCTCTGCTATAGAAGTTTCCTCTTGTAAAGACTCCTCTTTAGCTTCTACTTGTTTTGTGTCATGTTCCTTAGTCTTATGAACCTCTTCTTTTTTCTTAAAAAATTTCTTAAAGAATGCCATAGGCTCCTCCTTAGCTCGTCTTCTTATCTAAATATTTTGTTGCTTCTTCTAATTTTATAGAAAGCACTGTAGAAACGCCTCTTTCTTGCATGGTCACACCATATAAAGTATCTGCACGTTCCATTGTACCTTTTCTATGTGTAATCACAATAAATTGAGTATCTTTTGAAAAACTTCCTAGATACTGTGCAAAACGCAGCACATTGGCATCATCTAAAGCAGCCTCTATTTCATCTAGTACACAGAATGGTGACGGTTTTAATTTAAGAATACCAAAGAGAAGGGCAATGGCTGTAAGCGTACGCTCTCCCCCTGATAAAAGAGTCATATTCTGTAACTTCTTACCTGGCGGTTTAGCAATAATCTCTATTCCAGACTCTAATATATTGTCTTCATCTACAAGTTGTAAGAAGGCCATACCTCCTCCAAAAAGTTCCTGAAAGACCACACTAAAGTTCTCTGCTATATTCTTGAATTGCTCCCTAAAAATTTCATGCATCTGCATGGTTAACTGATTAATAAGTTCGACAAGTGCTTCTTCTGCCTTTTCTATATCTTGTCTTTGAGCAGATAAAAATTCAAAACGTGACTTTGTCTCTTCAAACTCGCTAACTGCATTCACATTAACATGTCCTATTACCTTAATTTTAGCACGTAGCTGATCAGCTTGTTTCTTCATATCTACAATACTACCAAGGTCCTTCTTAAAGGCTAGACAAGCCGAATAAGTCATTTCGTATTGTTCCCACATATTATCAGTTTGCTTATGCTCTTCCATCTCGAGCAATTCTTTTTTATTATGCAATCTATAGCTTTCTTCTTTAAGATTTGCTAGAACTTCATCTATTTTTATAACATTCTCATCGACTTCTTTTGCTTTCTCTTCTAATAACGCACGATCTGTTTCCACTTGAGCTTTTTCTGTCGCTGCATTGATAATTTCTTGTTCTAACTTCTCTATTTCTTCTTTTGTCTGCACAATAGTTTGCTGTAATTTCTTTTCATCTTCATAGAGAGATTCTTTACGTTCAAGAATACTCATATGTTGTTCTTTAGTATTGCTAATATTCACTTCTAATGTTTTGATTTGCTCTTCTACATGGACTTTATTCTGACTAGTTGTAGATAAAGCAATTTTTTCTTCTGTTAATTCATTTCTAAGAGCTTCCCTAGCTGTTTTTAAACTTTCTAGTTCGGCCTCAAGGTCTTTTAAGCTTTCTTTATCGAGTTCTATTGTTTCTTGTAAGGCTTTAATTTGTTCATAGACTTCTTCTTTTCCTTGCTCTGCCAATGTCTTTGCATCTTCTATAGCAAGTTTTTCTTCTACAAGTTGAAGTTGAGATTGTTTTGTAAGTTTTAAGCTATTTTCACATTTATTAATTTCTAGAATAAGGACTTTTTCTTCATCATGTAACTTCATAAGCGTATCACTTGCCTTATCCCATTCTACAAGTAAATCCTTCATAGATTGTTTAATAGTCTGTATACGCTTTTCAAACTCGGCTGTCTGTATTTTATAAGTTTCATAACGTTCTTTTAACTCTTTAAGCTCACGTGTCCTTGCAAAAATATTATTTTTATTATTTTTACTTGCACCACCACTTAAAGATCCCCCTGCATGGAATACCTCTCCATCTAGTGTTACAATCTTATAACGATACTTATATTTACGTGCAATAACAGAAGCATTTTCAATCTGATCTACGATAAGGATACGATCTAGTAAATTAGAAACAATTGGTGCATAAATCTCTTCATAACCTACTACATCACTTCCAAGACCTAAAAAACCTTTCTCTTTACGAAGGGCTTCTAAATCTGCTGGCTTTGCATAAGGCTGAATTGTATCAAGTGGAAGGAAAGTTACTTTGGCAATATTCCTTTGCTTCATTACTTGAATCATAGCTTTAGCATCCTTTTCAGAACGCGTTACAATATTTTGCATAGCGCCACCTAAAGCTGTTACAATAGCTACTTCATACTCTTTAGGTACTTCTACAATATCTGCTGTAATCCCTAAAATACCTTGCCACATTGCTGCATTTTCTTTCTTAAGGGTTAAAACTTGCTTAACACTATGATAATACCCCTCAAAGTCATTTTTTACCTGCTCTAACCATGCAATTTGACGCTTAGTTTGTTCTTTATTTTGCTGATTTGTTTTATAAGCATGTTCAAGATTTGAACACTCCTGTTCGAACTGCACTTTTCGGGATTCTAACTTCTCAAAGTTTACCTCTTCTGTCCTTAAAGTCTCTTGAACTTCTTGTTCTCTTTTCTTCTGAACTTGTAAATGGACTTCCTGATGGGTGATTTCACTATTGAAAGTTTGAATGCTTTCAGTTAACTGACTATAACGATAATCGCGTTGTTCTTCTACAGAAGTCTGTTTATCAATTTCGCTCTTAAGAAGATCTATTTGGTGAACTTTATCAAAAATCTCAGATTTTGAAGCCTCTAAGCTTTTTTCCTTACTTTCTAAATCTTGTTGTTTAACGTCAAATTCCTTTTCTTTTTTATTAAGGCGTTCTTCCTTCATAGCTTCTTCAAGTTCTAAAGCTGTATGTTTTGCTTTTAAAACTTGGTATTCATTTTGCATAGCTTCTTTATAGTCTTGCTGCTTTTTTGTATCTTTATCGATTTGGTCAAGAAGCTGGTGAATACTACTGATACGTTCTTCATTAAGTTGAATAGCCGCATGCTTTTGCTGCTGGCTTTTTTCTAAATCACTAATGCGCTGCAGGATATTTTGTGTCGCTAAAAAGAAGGCTTCTCTTTTTTGTTTATTCTCTTCTTGAACTTTTACTAATCTTTCTTTATTCATTTGAGTATCAGAAATCTGTGCTATAACACTTTCAATATCTGCATTTAGTTTATCTGTATCACGTTTAATGCGATGGACTTCTTCTATATAAAGGTTAATCTCAATATCTTTTAACGTATCTTTTAAGTTTAAATATTCCTTTGTCTTACCTGCTTCAATTTCTAAAGGTTCTAATCTGGCTTCAATCTCAGACATAATATCATGAATACGTAGTAAATTATCACGTTCCTTCTCTAGCTTACGCTCTGCTTCTTGCCTACGTACTTTATATTTATAAATTCCTGCTGCTTCTTCAAACAAGCTTCTACGATCCTCTGGTTTTGAACTTAAAATTTTATCAATCTGACCCTGTCCGATAATAGAATAACCTTCTTTACCTATCCCAGTATCCATAAAAAGCTCTTGAATATCTTTGAGCCTACAAGGCGAACCATTAATAAAATACTCACTTTCACCCGATCTATAAACACGACGTTTAATCACGACTTCCATATATTCAATAGGTAGTACATGATCATCATTTTTAATATGCATGGATACTTCTGCATAACCTAGAGATTTACGTTTCTCTGTCCCAGCAAATATAATATCTTCCATTTTGGTTCCGCGTAGTGTTTTGGCACTTTGTTCACCCAGTACCCAGCGAATAGCATCTGCAACATTACTTTTCCCACTTCCGTTAGGACCAATAACAGCTGTAATGCCACGCGGTATGTTAAGTTTAACTGCATCCCCGAAAGATTTAAATCCATGTATCTCAATCTTATCTAGATACATTTGTCACCTCTCTATTTCTCCAGCGCTTTAAGCGCAGTTTTAGCTGCTTGTTGTTCAGCTTCTTTTTTACTTTTACCGATACCTTTACCAAGGCATAATTCACCATGATAAACAGCTACATAGAAATCTTTATCATGATCTGGTCCTTTTTCATCTACTACTTCATAATGAAGAGGCTGCATGCTTTCTTTCTGGATATTTTCCTGTAAGATTGTTTTATAATCTGTGTAAAGATCCTCTACCGAAAGGCTGTCCACATTCTCAATAAGTGTTGTCTGCAAAAACTTTACTACATCTTCAAAGGCGCCATCTACAAAAATAGCACCTGTAACAGCCTCAAACGCATCAGCTAAGATAGAGTTACGTGTACGCCCACCTGTCATCTCCTCACCTTTACCTAATAGGATAAAAGCGCCTAAATCTATATTTCTTGCTGTTTTAGCAAGAGAACCTTCACATACAATACTAGCTCTTACCTTTGATAAATCACCTTCTGGCATAACAGGATATTTATCAAATAAATATTTACTAATAATAAGATCTAAAATAGCATCTCCTAAAAATTCAAGACGTTCATTATCTTTCATCTGATGATTGCGATGTTCATTCGCAAATGAACGATGTGTAATCGCCTCTTTTAAGTTGTTCGTATTATTAAATTGATAACCTATAATTTTTTCAAGCTCCATAAGCTTTTTAGGACTTATAAAACTTTCTATTTTTTTGTGCATTCTAATCGCTCCTTAGTTCAGTTCACTCAACACATTCTTAAATAGACTGTTTAATAATTAAAATTTTTAGCTATTAAACACCCTACTTAATATATGCGAAAAGCCCCGCAAAGCGAGGCTCTAAATTAATCTAATCCATTTGCTTGTTTGATGAATTCTACAACATCTCCTACTGTTGAAATGCCTTCAGCATCTTCATTGGAGATTTCCATATCAAATTCTTCTTCTAAAGCCATTATAATTTGAAAAATATCCAGAGAATCTGCATTGAGGTCATCCGTAAAAGATGTTTCTAATGTTACATCCCCTTCTGAAATATTAAGCTGTTCACTAATAATTTCTCTGACTTTCTCAAATACCATACTAACACCTCTTATGAAAATTTATACTTTGATAATATTATATACATGTTTTCTAGTCAATATTATTTTTAATTAAATTTAGAAGCAATCTTTTCAATGAGTTTATTTTCAATAAACTGCTCAGTTTGCATGATTGTGCAATAAATTTGTTTCTCTTTTGAATTACCATGTGTCTTCACAACAAGTCCATTCACACCTAAAAGTGGTGCACCACCTTTGCTTGCATAATCAAATTTTTCTTTAATAGACATAACGCCTTTTTTCATAAGTAAAGCCGCAATTTTTGTCTTTAAACTTCTCATAAACTCAGCTTTAACCATTGAAAACACCCACATACCAAAGCCTTCCATAAACTTCAGAATAACATTTCCAACAAAGGCATCACAAACTAAAATATCTGCTTCCCCTGATGGAATTTCCCTTGCCTCTATATTACCGATAAAGTTGATTTTTTCATCTTCTTTTAGAAGTTTAAATGCCTCTTTTGTAAGAGCATTACCTTTTTCTTCTTCTGCACCAATGTTGATGAGTCCTACTTTTGGCGCTTTCACACCCATACATTCTTCCATATAGACACTACCCATACGTGCAAATTGATCTAAATAGGCTGGCTTAGCATCCATATTAGCGCCACAATCAATAAGAAGGGTATTCCCTTTTTTTGTTGGAATAAGGGGTGCTAAAGCAGGTCTTTCTACACCTTTTATACGGCCAACAACTAAAGTTCCTCCCGCTAAAAGGGCACCTGAATTTCCAGCTGAAACAAAGCCCTCAACTGCTTTATCTTTGACGAGTTTAAGGCCTACCACCATAGAAGAATCTTTTTTGGTTCTAATTGCAGTTACTGGTGAGTCTTCCATTGTAATCACATCTTCTGCATTAACGATTTCAATCTTATCTGGATCATATGTATAATCCTTTAATTTCTCTTTAATGACAGATTCTTTTCCTACAAGGACAAGTACACATTTGGTTTCTTTTGAAGCGCGTATGCATCCTTTAATAATCTCATCTGGTGCATAATCGCCACCCATGACATCAATTGCTATCTTTGGCATTTTCATCACCCTTTATCTTTCTCTACAATTAAACTAAATATGCAAAAAGACAGCATATAGCTGCCTCTTGCATGGAATTAATCTACTTTAACTACAACGCGGTTAGCGTAAGAACCACAAGCTTTACAAACGCGGTGTGGCATCATAAGCTCACCACATTTAGAGCATTTTACTAAATTAAGTGGAGAAAGTTTCCAATTTGCTTTACGTTGGTTTCTTCTTGCTTTAGACGTCTTTCTTTTTGGTACTGCCATGTTAACACCTCCTCAGTTGCTATTTTTTGCTATTAAGACAAAAAATATCTTTTAGCGCCTCTAGTCTCGGATCGATGTCAGCTTTTTCACATTCACATGTGCCTTTATTTAGGTTCGTACCGCACTTCACGCAGATGCCCTTGCAGTCAACATCACATAAAGCTTTCATTGGCATAGCCATGGCGATACTCTCTAAAATAGAGTCTGATAAATCAATACTTGACTTAGTCACACGTTTAATATCCTCATCTTCTAAGTAATGAGCCTCATCATTAGAAAATTGGTCATCAAGCGTCGCATGAAGGGGATATTGAAACGTATTCATGCAACGGTCACAAATCAGTTCGAGTGTTACATCTACAAATCCTTGGACAGTGAAGAGCTCACCATCTTTATGAACTGTACCATAAACTCTAGCTTTGTAGTCCGTTACATTACTTAACAAACGTAGACTTTCAAGAGAAAGATCAACCTCTTGGTCAAAGTCTAGTGTGTCTTGTTTTGTAAGTGTCTGGATATTTATTATCATTCGTTTTCACTCCACTAGGTAACACTTCTGTAATTATACATATCTTAAGATATTTTGTCAATCAATTATTTATGAAGTAATCTTTTAGCATCTCTAGCGATAACAAGTTCTTCGTTTGTTGGTACTAATAACATACGAACTTTTGCGTTTTCTGTAGATAAATCTCTTTCCACACCACGGCATTTGTTTTTCTCAACATCGATTTCAACACCTAACCATGTAAGCATGTTTGCAACTTCTTCTCTCATAATTGCGTTGTTTTCACCAAGACCACCTGCAAATGCAATAGCATCTACACCGTTCATGATTGCAGCGTATGCACCAATGTATGATACTAAACGATGTTGGAATGCATCCATAGTGAAGCGAGAAGCTTCATCACCAGCTACAACACCATCTTCGATTTCTCTAAAGTCGCTACCCATTTCTGATAATGCAAGAACACCTGATTTTTTGTTAAGCATTGTATCGATTTCTTTTGCGCTCATGCCTTCTTTTTCCATTAAGAATGGAATGATTGCTGGATCGATATCACCTGAACGTGTACCCATTACAAGACCTGCAAGTGGTGTGAAGCCCATTGATGTTTCTACTGATTTACCATTTTTAACAGCACATACACTTGCACCATTTCCTAAGTGACAAACGATGATTTTTGCTTCTTCAACTGATTTACCGATCATTTCAGCAGCTCTTTGTGATACATATTTGTGTGATGTACCATGGAAACCATATTTACGAACGCCATGTTTTCTGTAGTATTCTTGTGGAATAGCGTACATGAAAGCTTCTTTTGGCATTGTTTGATGGAAAGCTGTATCAAATACTGCTACCATTGGTACATTTGGCATAAGTTCTTGACATGCACGAATACCTGTTAAGTTTGCTGGGTTGTGAAGTGGTGCAAGATCACAGCACTCTTCAATAGCTTTAATAACTTCATCTGTGATTACTACAGAATCAGTGAATTTTTCCCCACCATGTACAATACGGTGACCTACTGCATCAATTTCATCAATTGAAGATACACATGCAGTTTCGCCTGTTGTAATCATTTCGATCATTTTTTCTAAAGCTTCTTTGTGAGTATGGAATTCACATGGAATTTTAACAGTTTCTTTACCTTCTGTTGTGTGTTTGATGAATGAACCATCAATACCGATTCTTTCACAGATACCGATAGCGAGTACGCTTTCATTTTCCATGTTTAATACTTGATATTTAAGTGATGAACTACCACAGTTTACTACTAAAACGTTCATTGAACTCTCTCCTTAAAAATAAATTATTAAATTAGTTTGCTTGAGCTTGTACAGCTGTAATAGCTACTACGCCTACGATATCGTCTGCGCTACAACCTCTTGATAAATCGTTAACTGGTTTTGCAATACCTTGAGTTACAGGACCATAAGCCTCTGCTTTTGCAAGGCGTTGTACAAGTTTGTATCCAATATTACCTGCATCTAAGTCAGGGAATACAAGAACATTTGCTTTGCCTGCTACTTTACTTTCTGGTGCTTTACTTTGTCCTACTTCTGGTACAATGGCAGCATCAAGTTGAAGTTCTCCATCCACAATAAGTTCTGGATACTCTGCTTTGGCAATACGAGTTGCTTCTACAACTTTATCAACATCTGCATGTTTTGCGCTGCCATATGTAGAATGTGAAAGCATTGCAACGATTGCTTCTTCTCCAACAAGTTGTTTAAAACTATCTGCTGAGCTTTTTGCAATAGCTGCAAGTTCTTCTGCATTTGGATTTTGGTTAAGACCACAATCTGAGAATACAAATGTGCCGTTTGAACCTAAATCGCAATCAGGCACAGACATAAGGAAGAATGAAGAAACTAATTTTGTATTTTTAGCTGTTTTTAGGATTTGAAGTGAAGGTCTAAGTACATTTGCTGTTGAGTTTACAGCACCTGCAACCATACCGTCAGCCATTCCTAATTTAACCATCATTACACCAAGGAAAAGTGAATCATTATGAAGAAGCTCACTTGCTTTTTCATCTGTCATCCCTTTTGCACCTCTAAGCACAACAAGTTCTTTGATGTATGTATTCATTTCTTCAAATGTTTGAGGATCTACAATTTGAGCTTTACTTAAATCTAAACCATTAGCTTTATTTAAAATCTCTTCTTTGTTACCAATAAGAATAAGGTTTGCAAGTTCTTCTTTTAAAATAGTATGTGCAGCATTAAGTGTACGCATATCTCCTGTTTCAGGTAATACGATCGTTTTCTTGTCACTTTTTGCGCGTGTTTTAATTGAATCTAAAAAAGACATAATAAAACCCCTTTCAATTTTCCTTTTATCAATTCCTCTTTTCATATTATATAAAATGTACTTCGTGTATACAAGTATCAATTTGAAAAATTTCTAGTTTCTTGTAATAAATTACTTTCCACTGTACACACTTTAAGATAAAATGAAACCAATTCACCCTATTATTTGGAGGTTATTATGCATATTACTGCAATTATTACAGAGTATAATCCTTTTCACAACGGACATCTGTATCAAATAGAACAAATTAAGAAACGTCATCCAGAAGGAAAAATCATTATTGTCATGAGCGGCAACTTTGCACAGCGTGGTATACCTTGTATTACAGATAAGTATACCCGTTCAGAAATGGCGCTCATGAGTGGTGTGGACCTAGTTCTGGAACTTCCTGTTGTTTATGCTACTTCCAGTGCCGAACATTTTGCTATGGCCGCCGTGGGTATTCTTCATAAATCAGGTATTGTAGATGAACTTTGTTTCGGTAGTGAAACACCTCATATAGAAGCCATGCAACTACTTGCTGATCTTTTACTTCACGAACCTGAAAGTGTATCCAGTCATATAAAACACTCACTTAGTGACGGTATAAGCTATCCTCAGGCACGCATGGAAGCACTGATTAAGTATGTTCGGGATACACAAAAAACAATTTCGGCCTCCAGCGAGGTATTGATTGATTTATTAAGCCAACCTAATAATATATTAGGTCTTGAGTACTTAAAGGCACTTAAGTATTATCATTCCTCTATTAAACCCTTTGCACTTCAGCGCAAAACAGCTCACTATCACGCGATAGATGTAGAAGGTCCTATTGCCTCTGCTACAGCTATCCGCCATCATATAACTTCACAAAGTACACACAAAATTGAAAGGGCTATGCCCTCTTCAGCTTTCGAGCTACTTAAGCCTGTTATAGGAAAGCCTGTTACGTTAGATATGGCCTCCTCCCTTTTTCACTATAAAATGATTATGTCCGAACTTGAAGATTTATATGCGATATGGGATGTCCCAAAAAATTTATGTCATTCCCTTTATCACAACGCTGTAACTTTTAAGAACCTTTCTGATATCATCGATCGTGCGACTTCAAAAACTTATACCAGGGCTACTGTTCAGCGTTCCATTATCCATCTTCTATTAGATATTAAAGAAAAGGATATACTTGCCTATAAACAGTTAGATTATATTCCTTATATTCGTCTTCTTGCCTGTAAGCAATCTGCTAGGGATGTACTTTCTAAACTTACTAAGCTCAGTCAAGTACCTATTATCATTAATCCTGCTAAAGCACAGTCTGTTTTAGATACTACTAGTCAATCTTTATTAAACTATGAGCTTAAAGCAAGCAAGCTTTATGCCCTTTTAGCCCATGATTCAGATTTAGTCTTTAAAGATTTCACCTATCAACCCTTTAGAAAATAACAATCTTTTAGGTTGTTATTTTTTTTTTAGGCTTGTCATACACTGTAACAGTAGACAAATCTTATAAAGAAGAGGTGTTATTATGCGAAAAATATTGATGACCAGTATGGTTTTTATCATGATGCTCCTAATGCTTATATGCCCTAAAGTTTGTATTGAAGGCGCATCCTCTGGACTCCTACTATGGTTTCAAAAAGTTCTCCCTTCCCTGCTTCCTTTTATTATCTTAATTAACCTTCTTTGTTCTTTAGGTATCATCTTTAGATGTAGCCGGTTTCTTGATCCCATTACCCAAAGACTTTTCCATCTATCAGGTAATGGCCTTATAATCTTTCTACTAGGACTTATTAGCGGCTATCCTATGGGCGCTAAACTGGCTAAAAACCTCCTTGAGGAAGGTGAAATGACTTATGATGAAGCTCAAAAAAGCCTTTGTTACAGCTGTAATTGCGGACCACTTTTCATTATAGGTACTGTAGGAACGCTCATGTTACAAGATACAAACATCGGTTATTTTCTTTTACTTGTACATATTTGCTCAGCTTTTATCATGCTTCTTTTAAGCCGTTTTTATACACTTCCCCAAAGCCCAACTCCGCTTCTTCATACAACACGAACATCTTCCCTGTCATTCTCCACTGCCTTTACCTCTGCTGTACAAAACGGTATGGATACCATTGTCTATGTAGGTGGCTATATTATCTTTTTCTCTGTTATTAGCAATCTCCTTGCACATTCTGAACTTTATACTTCTCTTACGCAGTTTATAGGTAACTTCTTTGGGGTAAACCCTACTCTTATACATAGCTTTCTTTTAAGCAGCTTAGAATTTTCCTCCGGAAGTGCACGTCTTACAAGTTTACTACCTGTTAATACTACACTTCTTGCACTTTTATCTGCCGTTATTGCCTTTGGAGGTTTCTGTGTATGTTTTCAAAGTCAACATGTATTGCAAGGTAGCAACCTTTCTCTAAAGCCCTATATGTACTCAAAACTTCTTCAATCTTTGCTTGCTTATATTTTAACCTTTATTCTCTATCCACTTTGGAATCCCTCTCTTGCTTTAGGGTTTACATTAAAATGGTACATCCTCTTAGTCATTGTTCTTATATTTACAGCCTTTTTATTTAAGATGCTTTCTTCTCACAAAGTACCTTTAAAACCTGCTTCTATACTCTCCTAAAATAAAAAAGAGCTACAAGGGCTATTTTCAGCCTTGTAGCTCTTTTCTACTCACGCTCTTCCATAACAGGTTGTGGATGAATCATTTCTTTAAGTTCTTGTCTATGATCGTATAAAATACGTAGTTCGTTTGTAATATAATTTTCGAAGTTCTGTGCTTCTTTATGTATAGATTCTAAAGTAAGTTTAAGCTGTTGTTCTACAACTTTAACTGTTTCATTGGCATATTCAATAGCGCCAATACGAATCTCTCTAGAATCTTTACGCGCATTTTCTAAAATCATCTGTGCACGATCTTCTGCATATTTAGTAATTTCATGTTGCTCAATCATTTTCTGAAGTGTTTCTTGTGCTTCTTGGATAATAAGTTTAGCCTCACCTTGTGCTTCTGCTAAAATTTTATTACGTTCTTCGACAATCCATACAGATTGTTGAAGCTCTGTAGGTAGCTTCATACGAATATCTTTGATATATTCAAAAAATTCATCACGATCAATGGAGACTTTACTTGTAATAAAACTTGTTTTCCCCTCTTCAAGCAATTCCTCCATTTGATCTAATAAAGACATAATTTCTGTTTCTTTTGTGTATTCCACTTACTTTCCCTCCCTTTGGAATTTTCTCTCCAGTACACTTACTACATACTCTGGTACAAGGTCATGAAATCTACCTTGGAATAAAGCAAGTTCTCTTACTGAACTTGAACTTAAAAAAGAATACTGTGCATTGGTTACTAAAAATATAGTTTCTACATTAGGCAATAAACTTTTATTAATTTGTGCCATCTGCATCTCATATTCAAAATCTGTTACAGCTCTTAACCCTCTCACAATAACTGTTGCATTCTTTGCTTTTGCATAATCTACTAAAAGTCCTGAAAAAGTTTCAATTCTAACATTAGGTAAATGACTTATACTATTTTCAATCATATCCATACGTTCTTCATTTGTAAACATTCCACCTGACTTATGCGGATTAGTTAGAACCGAAACATATAAAACATCTACAAGTTTTGCAGCTCTTTCTATAATATCCATATGTCCTTTTGTTATAGGGTCAAAACTCCCTGGATATATACCTATCTTCACTTTTCTTGTATCCTTTCAAAAAAGCTTAACGTCGTAGTCTTATAAGTCTTTTCTTTAATGAGGACATAACCTTCAAAATTTAAAGACTTGTTTGTAGTCGCTCTTTCTAGTATAACGTAGCCTGTTTCACTTAATAATTCATATTGTTTAATGCACTCAAAAATTTTCCAAATACCTTCCATTTGATAAGGAGGGTCCATAAAAATAATATCAAATTTTTCATTATTTTGTTTTAATTTTTGTAATGCTGTATATATATCTATATTATACACTCTTGCATCATCTTGCAATCTTGTTTTTTCTAAATTTTTATGAATACATGCAAGTGCTTCTTGGTGATGCTCGACCATAACAGCCTTTTTTGCTCCACGGCTCAAGGCTTCAATACCAATACCACCACTTCCGCTAAATAAATCTAAAAATAAACATCCGGGTATATCAAAACTGATCATATTAAAAAGTGTTTCTTTAATACGATCAATAGTAGGTCTTGTATTAGAACCTTCGGGTGCTATAAGTTTTGTTCCTCGGCATTTTCCACTTATTACGCGCAAAACTTACCTCCTTCGATTATCACTTTAATCCATTTATTTTTATCCATAGATATTATACCCTATATTAAATAAATTGTCATCTTCTGCCACTTTATAAAGCTGTATGCATCTGTTCTCCTTCTATTGTTTGCAGGAGTTTTACTTTTAATCCTTGATGCTCTGGCAAGCTTAAGTCTTTATCTTGCTCTAATAAAGATTTGGCAGCTTTTTGAACTTCTTTAAGAACTTTTGCATCTGTATAGAGATTGGCTATCTTCATTTCAGGTAAACCATGTTGTTTGGTACCAAAGAAATCTCCAGGCCCTCTTAACTTTAGATCTGTATCTGCAATAACAAATCCATCTGTACTCTCTTCCATGATTTTGAGACGCTTCTTTGTTACTTTATTTTTAGAGTCGCTCACAAGTACACAGTAGGACTGATGTTTTCCTCTTCCTACACGTCCTCTAAGCTGATGAAGCTGAGCAAGTCCAAAACGTTCTGCATTTTCAATAACCATCACAGTAGCATTGGGCACATTAACACCAACCTCTACTACTGTTGTAGATACTAAAATATGCACCTGACCACTTGCAAAAGCCTCCATTACCGCATTTTTTTCTTTTGGTTTCATCTTACCATGTAATAATCCTATGTTAAAATGTGGGAAGACTTGTTCTTTTAAATAAGCTGTATACTCTGTTACGCTTTTCAAATCAGCCTGCTTTTCATTTTCTTCTACCATAGGACAAATAACATAACACTGTCTTCCTTCTCTAATATGTTTGTCCATAAACTGATAAATCCTCGCATGATAGGAAGAATCTACAGCATTTGTCTTAATAGGCTGTCTTCCTGGAGGTAATTCATCAATAATAGAAATATCCATATCTCCATAGAGGATAAGTGCTAGTGTTCTTGGAATAGGTGTCGCTGTCATAACAATAACATCTGGCGTTTGACCTTTTTCAGATAGCTTGAGGCGTTGTCTTACACCAAAACGATGTTGTTCATCTGTAATGACAAGACCTAAAGCAGGCATTTCCACATTATCCTCTATAAGAGCATGCGTTCCTACTACAAGGTCGAGTTCTTGTGATTTAAGCTTTGCTAAAATCTCTCTTTTTTCTTTTGCTGTTGTAGACCCTGTTAGTAATGCCATTTTTATATTAAAAGGTTCAAAAACTTGCTGTAAAAATTCATAGTGTTGCTTAGCAAGCACTTCAGTAGGTGCCATAAGTGCACCTTGCTGATTATTCTTAATCACAATAAATAAACTAGCTGCTGCTATAACTGTCTTCCCAGAACCTACATCCCCTTGTACTAAGCGATTACCTGCATAGTCACTTTTAAGGTCTTTTATAATCTCTTTCATAACCCTTTTTTGGGCACCTGTAAATTCAAAAGGAAGATACTCAACAAACGCCTTAAAGCTTTCAGGTACTTTTTTACTAATCCCTTTACTTCTTGATAAAAATTCAGATTTAAGCACAAATAAGCTAAGCTGCAGCAAGAAAAGTTCTTCAAAAACCAGCCTTTTACGTGCTTCAAAGAAAGCTTCATCATCTTTCGGAAAATGAATATGTGTTAAAGCAAAACTTTTACTTTTAAGTTTATAAAGTTCTTTAATATAAACAGGCAATATATCTTCCACTTCGGGTAACGCTAAACTTAACGCCTGCTCAATGAGTTGTCTAATAACCTTTTGTGAAAGCTTTTGCGTAGCTGGGTAAATAGGAATAATCTTATTTGCTTTTTGTGTAATCCCATTATCTACTTTTTCATACTCTGGACTTTCCATTTCAATACAGCCATATTGTCTTCTGATTTTACCATAGAAATTATAAGTTTCTCCTACTATAAAGTTATTTTTCATATAAGGCTGTCCATAAAACACTACATAAATACTGCCTGTCTCATCCTTAACTCTAAACTTTACAATAACTTTATAGCCCTTTTTCATCACTTCTGGTCTAGATGCAACAGTAGCTATAATATTATTTTCCTCATCCATAACGGTCTCTTGAATCTTTGTAATCTTCCGCCTATCTTCATATTCTTTCGGATAATGCTCTATTAAATCCTGTATTGTAAAAAGACCCAATTTATTAAATTTTTTTATGGTTTGTTCACCAACACCTTTTAAATCCATAATAGATTGTTCAAGGAACATGGCTTCACTCCTTTATTAAAGTTATTAAAAAAGGCTAAAGTTTATCTTTAGCCTTAAACCTTTATATTATTCAGCTGAAATCATAAAGTAATAAACAGGTTGACCACCTGAATGTACTTCTACATCTGCATCAGGGAATACTTCTTCCGCAATGGCTACATACTGCGCAGCTATTTCTTCTGTAATCTCTTCACCATAATAAATAGTGATAATTTCAGCATCTTCATTCATCTTACCAAGTAAATTTTTAAAGGTTTCTTTAAGATCTTCATTGTGTTCTACAATATCATTTTCTAAGATACCTAAATATTCACCCTCTTTAATAGCTTGGCCATCAATTGTTGTATCACGTACAGCAATTGTAATTTGTGCTGTCTCTACCATACCAATAGATTCCTTCATTGTTTCTACAATCGATTCAGCATCTTCACTTGCATCATAGCTTACCATAGCTGTGATACCTTGTGGCATTGTTTTAGATGGTACAACGTGCACTTTACATTCTGACTCAATTTGTGCAGCTTGCTCCGCAGCTAAAATGATGTTTTTATTGTTTGGAAGTACAATAACATGTTCTGCATGAGCACGTTTAATAGCTTCACTAATATCCTCTGTACTTGGGTTCATAGTTTGGCCACCTTCAATAACTTCCTCTACACCTAGACTTCTCATAATTTCTGCAATACCACTACCTGCTGCAATAGATACAAATGCAATAGGTTTACGTGGGCCTACTGGTTCTTCTGTTTGCTGCGTACTTTCATCAAAAATAGAAGAATGCTGTTCACGCATATTCTCAATTTTAATACTTGTAAGTGCACCAAATTCTAGACCTTTTTGAAGCGCAAGTCCTGGGTTATCTGTATGCACATGAATTTTAATAAACGTTTCATCAGATACAGCTACAATACTATCCCCGATTGTTTCAAGATACTCACGCATAGCCATTTCGTCATAATTTGCATCTTTTTTACGGTCAACAATAAATTCTGTACAGTATCCAAAAGTAATATCTTCTGTATTAAAGTTTTTAAGTGCACTAAATGCTGCTTCATTTGGTTTAGATACAGGTTTTTTAATATTGATCTTAATATCACCTGTAATAACCATAGCTGCACCTTCTAAAATACATAGGAGCCCTTGCCCACCTGCATCTACTACACCTGCTTCTTTTAATACTGGAAGCATCTCTGGTGTCTGATGAAGTACTTCATAACCATGTTCTAAAACTTTCTTTGCAAACTCTTCAATATCTGTAATTTCCATACTAAGTTGCATAGCTTTTGTAGCAATTTCTCTTGCAACAGTTAAAATAGTTCCCTCTTTAGGCTTCATAACTGCTTTATAAGCTGTATCTACACCTGATTGGAAAGCATTTGCAAGCGTTAAGGTATCAATTGGCGTTTCTGTAAGCCCTTTTGCAAAACCACGAATAAGCTGTGATAAAATAACACCAGAGTTACCTCTTGCTCCACGTAAAGAGCCAGACGCTGCAGCATTACCTACTGCCACAATACTTGTCGGGTCAATTTTTTCTACTTCTTTAGCCGCAGCTAACATAGTTAAGGACATATTTGTTCCTGTATCTCCATCTGGAACAGGGAAAACATTCATCTCATTAACCATTTGTTTCTTTTCATCTAATAGCTTAGCTCCAGCCACAAACATGTTCTGTAAAAGCTTAGCATCTATTACTTCTAATTTCACTTTAATGTGCCTCCTCAAACGAACTTCTAAATTTAGTTATCTACGCGTACACCTTCAACATAAACTTTAATTTGTTTTACGTCTAAACCTAAAATGTCTTTCACTTTATATTTAACGGTGCTCATGAGGTTCTCTGTAACAGCAGAAATTTTTGTACCATATTCTACTATAATATGAAATTCTATGCTTATACCATCATCTTCATAGACTTGTACAGCAATTCCTTTTGTAAGGCTTTCACCCTTTAAGAGTTGCACAATGCCATCTTTCACATTTCTTGCTGCCATTCCTACTATACCGTAACACTCTGTTGCTGTTATACCACTAATTTGTGCTATAACCTCTTCACTGATTGTAATGGTACCATATTTATTAGAAAATTTACCGCCCATAATATACCTCCTTAATATTTATAATTCTATCTTTATTTTTAAGATTGCAATGCATTTGTTTCCTATTATAGCATTATTTATAGTATAAATAAAGTCTTACAGGATAGCTTTTCCAAGTATTTTATGATTTTGTCAAATAAATATGCTTTACACTCTTGAAATATATCTTATTATCTGTTAGAATAGCATTTGTTATGTCACGGATATTATTTTAAGGAGGTGTTTACAGTGGCAAAATGTGAAATTTGCTCAAAAGATGTACACTTTGGTATCAAAGTTAGCCACTCTCATAGAAGATCAAATAAAATGTGGAAGGCAAACGTAAAAAAAGTTAGAATTGCACAAAATGGTGTAGTTAGAACTGCTAACGTATGTACACGTTGCTTACGTTCAAACTTAGTTTCTCGTGCTTAATTTAAAAGCAGAGTAAATTCCATAGTTCATTTATGAATTATGGAATTTTTTCACTTAAAAAGAGTGTATCTCTCAAGAGATACACTCTTTTTTATTGATTAGAGCCTTTATAAACTTTCCCCACAATCTTACCTAACCATTTAGGGAGTTTTATCACATATATTCTCATAAATCACCCTCCTAATCATCACCACATACTAACAACCAACCAACTAATATGAATACAGCTGCAGATGTTAGGATCCACCCAAGTGCAGGTATGATGATGACCATGAGCATACCACATCCTACACAAAAGCAGATGAGTCCTAGTACTCTCTTTTTCATTGCATGGACCTGCCTCCTTGTGAATCTTCGCTATATAACCATATTATTCCAAAGTAAATAAAGTGTGCGTAATTTACGCACACTTTATTTTTAATCTTTTATTTTCATAACAAGTAGTAAACCTTCTTTTATATTCACCTCAGCCCATGTATCTGTCATATAGTTACTTACACCATAAGGTTTACCAAAGTGAAACTCACCATTCTCTAAGCTATATGCTAAATGAGTCGTTGATACCCCTTTTACAGAAGGTGTAAAAGGAATGAGACTTACTAGGTCTCCCTTATCTCCTTCTAGTCTTATATGATTTTCAATAAGCTCAACCTGGTTATAAGCATTACATAAAACAGCGCGTACACCTTTTCCTAAAGCCTTATGAAGTAAATGAATATTAGCTAATGTATGGTCAATACGTGTACCTAACCCTCCTAATATATAAATAGTCTGGGCCCCCAATTCTATAGCACGGTCTAAGGCAAGCTCTGTATCTGTTTCATCTTTTTCACATGGAGATGTTACAACAACAATACCTTGCTGCTTATAAAATTCTAGTTCATCTGGATTACAACTATCAAAGTCACCTAAGATTTCATTAGGTTTAATCCCGAGCACTTTCGCATGCTTCATACCATTATCAGCACATAAAACATAATCATAACTAGGTAACTGCTTGCAAAAGCTATAGTCACCATAGTCTCCATTCGTAAAAATTAAAACCTTCATGGTTCCCCCTATTTACTCATTCATAAGTGCTATAAATTCTTGAACTGCTTTTGTCACATCTTCGGCACCAAACACAGCTGAGCCTGCTACAACTACATTAGCCCCAGCTTCTACAACCTCTTTAACATTATGAAGACCTACTCCACCATCTACTTGAATAAGTAATTCTTTATTATGTTTTTTAGCAAGCTCTTTAACTGCTTTGACTTTCTCTAGGGCATAAGGGATAAAACTCTGTCCTCCAAATCCCGGGTTAACAGACATGATAAGTACCATATCAATTTCATCTAGAAGACATTCTATCACCTCTACAGGGGTCCCTGGGTTAAGTGATAGACCACTTTTCATTCCTAAGCTTCTAATGGTTTGGAGTGTACGATGTATATGTCTTGATGCTTCATAGTGTACAGTTACAATATCTGCTCCTGCATCTTTAAAATCTTGTAAATATTGATCTGGATTTTCAATCATAAGATGAACATCCATTACACCTTTAATGTGCTTTCTTAAAGACTTTGCTACAGGTGCTCCTATTGTAATATTTGGAACAAAATGCCCATCCATTACATCTACATGAATAAAAGGAGCGCCTGCTGCCTCCACAAGTGTAACAGCTTCTCCTAAAGCTGCAAAATCTGCTGATAATATTGAAGGTGCTAAATAATTCATCTTACCATTTCCTCGTTTCTTTTAGTTGATTATAATATGTGACATAGTTGTCGTAGCGAAGTTTAAAGAGTTCCCCTCTCTCTAACGCCTCTTTTACTGCACATTTGGGTTCATGGATATGACTACATCCATTGAACTTACATTTTCCTTCAAAAGGCTTAAACTCTGGGAAATAATATTTAAGCTCATCTTGATCAATCGTTTCAAATTGCAAGGAAGTAAAGCCAGGTGTATCAAGGACGTAACCTCCCTCACTAAACGGAAGAAGCTCTACATGTCTTGTCGTATGTTTACCACGTTTTATCTTTTCACTCACATCGCCTGTCTGTAATTTCAAATGAGGTTCTATGCTATTAAGCAGTGTAGACTTTCCTACACCAGATGGGCCCGCAAAGAAAGATATTTTATCTTTTAATACTGCCCTTAAATCATCTAAACCAATCTGCTTCTTTGCGGAAACAAGTAGGACTTTATACCCACTTTGCTCATATCCTTTTACAATATACTCATAAGTTTCCTTTGGTGCACCATCTATTTTATTGAGTGCAATATAAGGTTTAATACCCTCTATTTCCATCATAATCAGAAAACGATCTAAAAGATCTAAGTGTATTTGCGGATAAGTTACCGCAAATACAACAATCCCCTGATCCACATTAGCTACAGGTGGTCTTACTAGTTTATTCTTGCGCTCAAAAATCTCTACAATATGTCCTTGTTTATAGGCATAATTCGTATCTTGATTATCATAGTCTACTTCAATAGACACAGCATCTCCTATAAGAGGCGTAACCCCTTCATTTCTAAACTTGCCACGTGCTTTACATTCATATACCTCATCTTCTACTTTCACGTAGTAAAAACCTGCAATACCTTTAATGATTGTTCCTTGCATCATACTTATTGTGTCACCTCATCAAAATTAATGTTGTTGTCTCTATACTCTTCTTGCGCATCAAAATAGGTTGTAAGTACACCTTTTCCTTTGCCCGATACTTGTATTGGAAGAGGGAACTGCTCTTTCTTTACAATGCCTTCAAAGGCAGTTCTTGCACCTAAATCATCTTCGATTAGAACGACTACATGATATTCATCTTGTAATTTATCTGTTGGTGCATTAATAACACGTGTTATTGTAGCAAGTGGTTCTTCTTCTGGCGTATTTTCTTCAGATGGTATGTCTATATCTGGTGTAGTAGGATTATTTGGATCCTCTTCAGGAGGTATCACTTCTTCTACTTTAGGTCCTTTACTGATGACAATATCAACAATCTCACCTTGCTCAATTTCTTGATTTTCTGCAATACTTTGCTTCATAACCTTACCTTGTTCCACAGTATCACTATGTTCCTCCACAGTTTGCCCAAATCTAAGCCCTACTTCATTTAATTTAGCTTTTGCCTCATCTAAAGTCAAATTATAAAGGTTTGGTACTTTAACAAGTACTACTTCTTTTCCTTTACTTAACACAAGGGTAACTGTATCACCTTTTTTAACACGTACGCCTGCCTCTGGCGTATGTGAAATAACCTTACTTCTATCAAGTTCATCACTATACTCCCACTCTAAGGCTACATCAAGATCCATCTCATCGAGTATGCTCTGCGCATTAGCAGACTCCTCACCTTTTAAATTTGGTACTACAACTTCTTCTATTACTTCTTTTTGTTTAGCTACCACAACATTAATGACCGTACCTGGCTCTACCACTTTCTCACCATTAGGTGTTTGTCTCATAATAGTTCCAGGTGTATAAGTATCACTTGCTTCTTCGCCAGCTAATAGAATAGCTAAATTTTTATCCTCCAAAATAGCAGTGGCCTTATCTACTGTCTGCCCTAATACAGAAGGTACCACTACACGTTGAGGTTTATTAAAAGAAGGAAGTACAAAGAAGGTAACTGCTGCCATAATACCTACTATAAGAAGTGTAGCAAGTACGCCACCTAAACCAGCTAAAATTTTATAACCAGTAGAAACTTCTTCCTCATCCTCTCCCTCATATTCTTCATAATAATCTTGAGGCGTACTCATTTTCACACCAGGCGTTTGATTGGATTCTAAACGACTTGTAGTCTTTTCATTTTGTCTAATAAAACTTGTCTGAATATCTGTTAATAAGATGGTTTGATCTACATCTGTTTCTGTTACTTCTCTACTACTTAAATCAACTGTTGGATTAGCAAGAACAGTTTTCATATCTTCCAACATACTGTCTGCATTTTGATAACGTAATTCTTGCTTTTTATTGGTTGCTTTTAAAATAATAGATTCTAGTCCTGGCCAAATCTGTTCATTGAATAAACTTGGCTTTGGCACTTCTTCATTAATATGTTTAAGCGCAATAGAAACATGTGTATCTGCTTGAAATGGTAAACGGTTAGTTGCCATCTCAAAAAGTACAATACCACATGAGTAAAGATCGCTTGTTTCATTAACATATTTTCCTTTAGCCTGTTCTGGCGAGAAGTAATGCACAGAGCCAATAGCATTCCCTGCTGCAACAATAGTAGAAGAATCTACAGCTTTAGCTATACCAAAGTCAGCTACTTTTAACATTTGATCATGGGTAATTAAAATATTTTGTGGTTTAATATCTCTATGAATAACTTGTTTGTTATGCGCATGCCTAAGTGCAGATACAATTTGCATACCATACTCTAAAGTTTGAGTTGATGATAATGGTCCATTTTGTTCAATATATTCTTTAAGTGTTTGCCCTTCCACAAATTCCATGACGATATAGTGCAGATCATCCTCTTGTCCTACATCATAAATACTAACAATATTAGGATGGGATAGGCCCCCTGCTGAAAAAGCCTCGGACTTAAATTTTTGTACAAAAGCTTCATCTTTCACAAATTCTTCTCTTAATACTTTAATGGCAACAAATCTCTGAAGCTTATTACACTTAGCTTTATAGACAATGGACATGCCGCCTGCACCGATCTTTTGTATAATCTCATAGCGATCCCCTAGTATTTTCCCAGGTTCTAACATGTTTTGCTCACCTCATCTTTTTTTCCAATAATAACAGCAATATTATCTGCCCCACCTGCTTCATTTGCCTGCAAGATTAATTCATCAATAATCGTTTCAAGGTTTGTATGATGCTTATAAATCAGTTCATGCATTTTTTCTTCACTTAACATCGCTGTCAATCCGTCTGAACATAGTAAAATATACTCTACACCATTTAAGCATTGTTTCATAGTGTCTACCTTTACTTGTTCATATGTACCCACTGCACGTGTAATAACATGTCTTTGTGGGTGTTCCTGCATATCTGTTTCTGTAATATATCCCTGCTCAAGCATTTCTTGTACTAAGGAGTGATCTACAGTTACTTGTCTCATTTGATTAGCATTCATACAATATAATCTTGTATCTCCTACATGGGCAATATAAGCAGTTCCATTCATTACTGTGCATAAGGTAATGGTCGTTCCCATTCCTGTAAAGTCTGGGTTTTCCAGTCCTTTTTTATAAATGACATAATTTGCGTGTGAAATACCTCTTTTTAATAGAATAAGTAATTCCTCTTCTGTTTTTATTTGGGCATTTTCATGCTCTTCTATATAGTTACAAAAAGCATCAATGGCAAGTTTACTTGCAACAGCACCTGCCTTATGTCCCCCCATTCCATCGGCAACAATATACAAATTAGGTAATACACCTATTGGCTCATTAGAAACTAGGACACTATCCTCATTTCTAGTACGTCTTTTACCGATGTTTACTTTCCCAACAGCAATCATGCTATTCACCTCTTTTTTCGAGATACCTACGCCTTAACTGACCACAAGCAGCATCTATATCTGCTCCTAGTGTACGGCGCACAGTGGTCTCTATATTATAAGATTTTAATACTTTAGCAAAATCTTCTACTCTATTATGTGTTGCCGCCTCATAATCACGCTCTTCAATTGGATTAACAGGTATTAGATTAACATGCGCAAGCATCCCTTTTAATAGTTTAGCGAGTCTTGTTGCATCCTCTATTGTATCATTTTTACCAGCAATAAGCGAATATTCAAATGTAATACGTCTCCCAGTCTTATCAATATAGTGCTGACAAGCTTTTAATATTTCTTCAATGCTGTAACGACGTGCGATAGGCATAACTTCTCTTCTTTTTTCATCTGTCGTCGCATGAAGTGAGATAGCAAGTGTAATTTGGAATCCCTTATCTGCAAGTTCATAAATACTTGGCACAAGTCCACAAGTAGATACAGTAATATGACGTTGTCCTATATTTTGACCTAATTCATGGTTAATAAGTTCCACAAATTTCGTTGTAATATTTAAATATTCGAGTGGCTCTCCACTTCCCATAATAACAATATTAGAAATACGTTCTCCCGTATCTTGTTGCACTTTATAAATCTGTCCTAGCATTTCTGATACTTTGAGGCTTCTTATAAGACCTTCGAGTGTTGAAGCGCAGAACTTACATCCCATACGACACCCTACTTGTGAAGAAATACAAATAGAATTTCCATGCTTGTAACGCATTAAAACACTTTCTATTATATGAGAATCAGACAATTCAAACAAGTACTTTATTGTCCCATCTATTTGAGAAGTATATTTTTCTATAATACGCATTTCTGTAAGGGGATAAAGTTCTTTAAGTTGTTCTCTAAAGGAAATAGGAAGATTTGTCATTTCATCATAATTCCATACTAACTTTTTATGAAGCCAATCAAAAAGCTGCTTGGCTCTAAATTTACTTTGCCCAAGATCCATTACGATCTGTTCAAGCTCTATTAAATTCATACTAATAATATCGTTCATTGTGTTACTCCTTATTTTCTAAATCGCGCCATAAAGAATCCATCTGTATCGGTCACGTGTGGTAAGATTTCAATATAAGCATTGTCTTTTATATAAGGTTTTAAACATGCTGGCATGTCATAAGGAATGGCATCTAATTGAAGTCCTAAAGACAATGCATACTCTACCATATTTTGATTTTCTTCTTGTGTCAATGTACATGTACTATAAACCAAAATACCATCCTTTTTTAGATAATTTATAGCATTTTTTAAAAGCTTACGCTGAATATTGTTAATATCACGAATCGCCGTCTCATCTTTAGCATAACGAATATCTGGTTTTCTTTTTATAATACCAAGTCCTGAACAGGGTGCATCTAGTAAAATTTTATCAAATTTTTCTTTCCAATCTTCATTAATTAACATACCATCTTGAAGTCTGCCTTCTACAATAGACGCGCCTAACCTTTTAGCATTTTTCTCAATTAATTCTATTTTATGTTCATGAATATCTGCACCTATAATATGTCCTTCATTCTGCATAAGCTCTGCTAGATGGACTGTCTTACCTCCCGGGGCACTACATACATCTAAAATTTCATCGCCTTTTTCAGGTCCTAATACATGCCCTACTAACATAGCACTTTCATCTTGAACTGTCCATAGTCCTGCTTTAAAAGATGGACTATGGTGAATGCCACTAGGAGCATGAATATAGAGACTTTCTGGAAGGAATCCCTCCTCTAATACTGTAATTCCTTCCTCGGATAACAAAGCTTTAACTTTATCTTTTGTTGTTTTAAGGGTATTAATTCTAATACATACACGTGCACGCTGTGAAAGACTTTCACAAATAGCTTTTGTCTCCATTTCTCCATAATACTTCATCCATCTTGTTATTATCCATTCAGGAATAGAATAATAAACACTTAAATTAGGATAAGTAATCTCTGATTTATTTCTATCTATATTTCTAAGAACACCATTTACAAATCCTGATAAATTACTCATCTTACGCTTATGCATAATTTTAACAGCTTCATTAATCGCTGCCGATGCTGGTACCTTGTCTAAAAACAAAATTTGATAAACACTCATACGCATGAGTTGTCGTACAAAAGGTTTCATCTTTTTTACTGGTGTTTTAGAAAATTGGTCTAATACATAATCCAATCTTAAACGCCATTTTATAGTACCGTAAATGAGTTCATTAGCAAAGCCTTTATCTTTAGCCTCTAATATATCAAGTTCTTTTTTTAGTGCAAGTTGTAAATAAGTATCATCTTTTTCAATGTCTGTTAAAATCTGTGCAACTTTCTCACGTACTGTTTTTTGCTCCATTTTATATTCCTCGCTTGTATTACTCTTTATTTTATAGTATAAAAGACGCTTTAAAAGCGTCTTTTAGTATGTTTGTCTTAATCTCTATTTTGTCCACCATAGATTAGAATAAGTCTTAAAAGCATCATCATAGATACAGCTGCACCTGCTACATAAGTTAGGGCTGCTGCATTAAGAACCTCTTTTGCTCCATCTAACTCTTCATCTGATAAAATACCACTTTGAGAAAGTGCTACTATAGCACGTTTTGAGGCATTAAATTCTACTGGTAATGTGACAAGACTAAATAGAGTTGTAAAACTAAATAAGATAATACCAATCCATGCTAATCCTTGGAAAGAAGTAATCGCTCCTAAAAATACCATTGGAATGGCTGCACTATCTGCAAATCTTGTAACAGGCAAAAGTTTGTGCCTTAATGTAAGCGCATTATAATGATCTGCTTCTTGAAGCACATGACCCACCTCGTGCGCTGCTACACTGACTGCTGCAATAGAGTTTAAACTGTATACAGTTTGAGATAGACCTATTTCTTTTTGTATAGGATTATAATGATCTGTCATAGAGCCCCTTACAGGCTTAATACCTATATGCCCTAAGTGGTTAATCATTAAAATACGTCTTGCCGCTTCCTCTCCTGTATAACCTGATAAACTTCTTACACGAGAATACTTATTAAACGTATTTTGTAGTTTCAAACTTGCCCAAATAGGTAAAATGGAAACAACAATGAATAAGATCCAATAGGAAGAATCAATCATCATTTTATCAGCTCCTGTCTTAGTCACCTAATAATTTGCCTGGTTCAATGGTGTTTCCTTTAATATATTCTGATACAGGCATACGCTTTTTATTAGGTGCTTGTATCTCCTTAATAATTAAGATCCCATTTCCTGTTTGTACATGAATACCCGCTTTATCAACTTCTATAATTGTACCTGGTTCATATTCTGTTTGTCCTACGCCAGTTGATACGTTCCAAACTTTCATCATTTGTCCATCATAGTAAGTATAAGCAGCTGGCCACGGATTGAGCCCCCTAACTAAAGCATCAATTTCATGGTTTGACTTTTCCCACTGAATTTCACCTAAGGCCTTTTGAATAGGTGGTGCATAAGTAGCTTCTTCTTCATTTTGTTTGATACGCTCCTTACCACCACTTACAATAAGAGGCCAAGCTTCTTTTAAAGCAGCTGCCCCTACATCTTTCATCTTATCATGAAGAGATGCATAGGTTTCATCTTCAGCAAGTACCATTTCTTTTTTATAGAGCATATCACCTGTATCCATACCTTTATCCATATACATGATGGTAACACCTGTTACAGCTTCACCATTTAATACACTCCACTGAATAGGTGCTGCACCTCTGTATTTTGGTAAAAGTGAACCATGAATATTAATGCATCCGAGTTTTGGTACTTCAAGTACACTTTCAGGTAAAATCTTTCCATATGCTACTACAACCATAACATCTGGATTTAAAGCTTTTATGTGCATTAAAAATTCTTCATTACCTTTTACACGTTCAGGTTGAAGAACTTCTATGCCATACTTAAGAGCAAGCTCTTTAACTGGTGGCATAAGTACTTTATTGCCTCTTCCTTTTGGTCTATCTGGTTGTGTAACGACTGCACTAATGGTATGACCTTCGTCTATTAACATCTGTAATGTAGGAACTGCAAAATCTGGTGTTCCCATAAATATAACATTCATATGTGCCTCCTCATTATTCCTCATCTGATAGTTGAACGAGTTCGCCTTCTACAAAGTCTACAAAAAGCTTTCCATCTAGATGATCATTTTCATGAAGCATAGCACGTGCCATAAGTTCTTCACCCTCTAGTTCGAACCATTCACCCATTCTGTTTTGAGCACGCATTCTTACACGATTAGGGCGTCTTACTGGACCATATTTCTTAGGTACACTTAAGCACCCTTCTTCACCAAATTGTTCACCATCTTCTAAAACAACTTGTGGATTAATAAACTCAACAAGTCCTTCACCAATATCAATAACGAAGATACGTTTTAACAGGCCAATTTGTGGTGCTGCAAGACCTACGCCATCAGCCTCATACATAGTCTGCGCCATATCTTCAAGTAAGGCCCATAAACTTTCATCAAATTTTGTAACTTCTTTAGAAACTTTTCTAAGAATCGGATCACTCTCTATACGTATTGTACGTGTTGCCATAATAGCCTCCTTATTTAAAACATACTGATAGGGTCTATATCCCAATTTATTTTTATTGTACCAGTATTTTCTCGATTAATAAACTTATTTAAACAATATTTACCATACAGTAAAAGTTTTTCTCTATCTTCACCTACTAAAATAAGTTGCCATCTATATTCATCTGCAATTCTGCTAATAGCTGCTGCAGATGGACCTACAATACGAAAAAGTCCTTTTTTATTGTAGTATTCATAATAATACTTTAACGTATGCACCATTTGGATGACTTCTTTTTCATTTCTACCTAATACAGTAAGTGAAAAAAGATGTGTATACGGCGGGTAACCCAGCATTTTTCTAATTTTAAGCTCTTCTTCATAAAAAGCTTGCTGCTGTCTAAACTTAATCTTTTCTAACACAAAATGCTCTGGATTATAAGTTTGAATAACTACCTCACCTTTTTTATCGCCTCTTCCTGCCCTACCTAATGCCTGAGTAATAAGCTGATAAGTACGCTCTTCACTTCTAAAATCTTGTATATAAAGAGCTTGATCTGCTGCAATAATCCCCACAAGGGTTACATCTTTAAAATCATGTCCTTTTGCAATCATCTGTGTCCCTACCAGAATATTAAACTCATGGTTTTGGAACGCCTCTAGAACTTTATTATGCCCTTCTTTACCTGTAGTGGTATCAAAGTCCATTCGTCCAATACCATATGGCTTAAAGTGTTTATTAAGGTATTCTTCAACCTTTTCTGTTCCACTTCCAAAAAAACGAATGTGTTTACTTCCACAAGCAGGACACATAGACGGAATAGGCTCCTTTAGTCCACAGTAATGACATTCTAAACTACTAGATTGTCTATGATAAGTCATAGCAATATCACAATGTTTACATTTCACCACAAAACCACAGCTTCTACAATTCACAAAAGTAGAATGTCCTCTACGATTTAGAAGTAACATAACCTGATTGCCAGCTCTCACTGTACGTTCTATAGCTTCATGAAGCGTATGACTCATAATCTGCATATTCCCATTTTTAAGTTCTTTACGCATATCTACAATTTCTATCTCTGGTAAAGTCGCATTACCTACACGCTGAGTCAGTTCGATAAGTTTAAGTCTATCTCGCTTCATTTCATAATAACTTTCAAGACTTGGTGTAGCAGAAGCTAAAATAAGCACACCTCTATTCCTTATCATACGCATACGTGCTACATCTATAGCATGGTATTTAGGAGTAGTCTCAGACTTATAAGTTGTTTCATGTTCTTCATCTACTACAATAAGCTTTAAGTTTTGCATAGGCATAAAAACTGCACTTCGCGGGCCAATGACTACTTTTATCTGCCCTTTACGCACCTGTTCATAAAGCCTTAACCTTTCAGTCTGATTCATACGACTATGTGTAAGAGCTACTACGTTACCAAAACGTTCTTTAAAACGCATTAAAGTCTGCCTTGTAAGGGCAATCTCTGGCACAAGTACAATAGCACTACCACCTTCTTCAAGCACTTTACAAATAGCATAAAGAAAGACCTCTGTTTTTCCGCTGCCTGTAATACCTTGTAAAAGGACACCTTCATATCTGTTGGCACCTATAGCAGCTAAAAGCTGGTCTTTAGCATAAGTCTGTTCTAAGTTAAGTTTTTTAAAGTATTCATAGTGAATAGGATCTTTTCTAAAGCCTATGAGCTTTTCTTCTTTTCTTAAGATACCATTTTTAATGAGTGTACTTAAACTAGAAGGGCTGACTTCATTACTTTTTTTCAGGTCTTCTAAAGAAATAGAAGCCTGTATTAAGAACAACATAAGAATAGCTCTCTGCTTATTAAAGCTTTTCATATGTGCCTTACTTGCTATATAACTTTTTAAAACTTCAGGTTTTATATTTAATGTAATATAAGTTTCAGCTTCTTCAAAAGAACTATAAGGTTTCTTACTCATACCTGGCGGAAGCATAACTTCTAAAGCCATAGCAAAACTGCATCCATAATAGTTCACGAGAAACTTAGCTATTTCAATCTGCTCCTCATTAAAAACCGGTATTTCATCAAATAGACTAACAATAGGTTTAATTCTATAATGCTCTTCAGGTGGGTTACTTGAAAGATGGATAACATAGCCTATCTGTGTATGATTCCCCTGACCAAAAGGTACCTTCACACGGCTTCCTATTTGAACCTTAGGAAGTAGCGTGTAAGGTACACTATAGGTAAATAAGCGATCTATTTCTTGTGTCTTAGCGAAATTAATAATCACCTGAGCATACATATGACGCTCCTTCTACATAAAGAATAAACAAGTGCGAGCACTTGTTTATTCTGTCACAGCTTGTTCTTTGATTTTGATCTTACCAGCGTAAAGTTCATCTACAGCAATTGAAGTTGATTTTTTGTATTTTAATTTTTCATTAAGCTCTGCTGCTTCTTTGATACGAATTGGATCAATTGGTGTATCTTTGTCTGCATTTTTGCTATTTGCTTCTTCATTTACAATATCAATGATTTGTCTTGCACGTCTTGCTGCTGCAATAATAATAGAGTAACGGCTTGTAACGACTTTCTCTGAAGCATCCTCATTAAGTTTTTCCATAAGTTGAGTATAAGATGGTTGTAACATGGTGGTTCCTCCTTTAATTTGAGAGCATTTGCTCAATGTAAGATTTATATCTATAACTTCTTAGTTTTTCAGCTTGTACAATTTGTTTAATCTCTGTAACAGCATCTTCTAAGTTGTCATTAATGACAATATAGTCATATTCTTTAAATGCTAGTAATTCTTCTCTTGCTCGATTTAGACGCGCCTCAATTACATCATCACTTTCTGTCCCACGTCCAATAAGTCTACTTTGAAGTTCTTCAAATGTAGGTGGCATGATAAAAATAAGTATAGCATCTGGATAAGCACTTTTAGCCTGCATAGCACCTTGTACTTCAATTTCTAAAATAATGTCTTTTCCACTTTTAATCGTTTCATTAATAAATGCTTTTGGTGTACCATAATAATTATTACAGAAATTAGCATACTCTAAAAGCTCTTCTTTTGCAATCATCTCTTCAAATTCTTCAGTTGTTTTAAAGAAATAATGTTTGCCATGCTCTTCGCCTACACGTGGTTTACGTGTTGTCGCTGAAATAGAAACAACAAAATTCTCCTCTTTAATCAGCTCTTTTACAATAGTTCCTTTCCCTGAACCAGATGGTCCTGAAAGAATCAGTTTAAGTCCTTCACTTTGCATAATTATCTCCTTAAAATAGAAATATTATTCTTTTAGACAAGTAGTTGAGCGGCTAGCCATAGTCTCAGGTTGTAGGGCAGATAAAATGATATGGTTGCTATCTGTAATGATTACGCCCCTTGTTTTCCTTCCCTGTGTGGCATCAATGAGCTTCTGAGTATCCCTAGCATCTGCAATCAGCCTTTTAATAGGTGCAGACTCAGGTGCTACAATGGCCACAATACGGTCTATGCCTACAATATTGCCATATCCAATATTTATAAATTTACTCATTGTCATCCCCTACTCTATATTTTGAATTTGCTCGCGGATTTTCTCTATCTCACTCTTTAATTCTACTGCATAAGAAGTAATAGTATAGTCACCTGCTTTTGAAGCAATAGTATTCGCTTCACGGTTCATCTCTTGCATTAAAAAGTCTAATTTACGTCCAATAGAACTCTCTTCTTCTAAAATCATTTTTAGCTGTCCTACATGACTTTTTAGTCTCGTAAGCTCTTCATCAATAGCCGCTCTATCTGCAAAAAGGGCTACCTCCATAGCAAGACGCGTCTCATCGACTGGAATTTCCTCTAAAAGCCTACTTATACGTTCTTCTAATTTTAGTTTATAGGTATTGACAACTTCTACACTTAAATGCTCCAGTTCACCTACAAGGCGAAGCATGTTATCTGCCTTCTCCAGTAAGTCGTTTTTCAGTATCATGCCTTCTTTTTCTCTCATGGCTACAAGCTGAGTAAGTGCCTGTCTAAGTGCCTGATCAATCATAGGCCATATGACTTCTAAATCTGCCTGTTTCTTCTGGATTGTAATCACATCATTTAAGCGCATGACTTCTGCCATACCTATATTGTCATTTAATCCCAGTTTTGTACCTATCTTTCTTAAAGCTTCTATATAAGCTGTGCAGGCTGGCTCATTGACAACAACTTCTACATCATCTGCTGACATGCTTGTTATATAAATGCTTACTTCTACTTTCCCACGTGCAATAAATTGTTTAATACATTTACGAATCTCATCTTCTAAATGCGTCAGTGCCTTTGGCATGCGAATAGAAAGATCACAGTATCTATGATTCACTGTGCTTATCTCCACATTCACCTTGCGCTCTTTTTCTTCAATCTCATATCTGCCGTATCCTGTCATACTTTTTATCATACGGTTACCCCTTTGCACTTTAATCGTTCTATATTATAGCACAGCTTACTTTTATTTTCAAAAAAATTATGCTATACTCCGTGTATTAAATAAAGGAGGTGCGACTTATGGCATTAGATGGTATTGTCATCTCAAATATCGTATCAGAATTAAGTGATGCGCTCATAGGTGGGCGTATTGATAAAATATATCAGCCAGAAAAGGATGAACTACTCCTTTCTGTTCGCAACCAAAAAGATGCTTATAAACTTTTCTTAACAGCAAACAGTAACTATCCACGCATTCATTTTACAACACGTGTAAAAAACAGTTCTCAGACTCCTCCTATGTTCTGTATGTTACTACGCAAACACCTTTCTAGTGGACGCATTATGAGTATTACCCAACCTCATTATGACCGTATTGTAGAAATGGAAATTGAAGCAACTAACGAACTAGGAGATCGTGAAAATAAGAAGCTCATTATTGAAATGATGGGGCGTCACAGCAATATTATTTTAACTAAAGCAGATGGAACGATTATTGATAGTATCAAACATATCTCAAGTGCACAAAGTAGTATGCGTGAAGTATTACCTGGACGCACTTACTTCTACCCTAATAATCAAGTAAAACTTAATCCTTCTGCGCTTCATCTAGATAGTTTTATAACTCATATTAAAGCCCAAAGCCTACCAACCTTTAAGGCCCTTTATACAGTTTATGCTGGTATAAGTCCACTTCTTGGACATGCTCTTTGCCATGAAGCTGGTATTGAAAGTGCTACCCTTGTAGAAAATCTTGATGATAAAGCGCTGCATAGACTCTTTATGGCACTTTCAAATCTAATGGAAAAAGTACATGCTAAGGCTTATAGCCCTACTTTATTTGTGGATCATGAGGACCATCCTTTAGAATTTTATAGTTTTCCTCTATCTACAGAATATACCCACGCTAAAACTTATTCTACACTGTCTGAGTTATTAGAATTCTATTATTATGAGCAATCTTCTAAATCTGTAGTCTCTCAAAAAACAGCAGATATTAAAAAGATGATTCTTACTTTTATTGATCGTGGTGTAAGGAAAAAAGCTATTCAAGAAAAAGCTATTGAAGAAAGCCAAGATGCAGAAATTTATAAAATCTATGGTGAACTTTTAACAGCTTACTCTTTTGCAGTACCTGAAGGTGCAGACAGCTTTATAACTCAAAACTACTATAGTGAAAACTATGAAGATATCACTATTCCTCTTGACCCAAAATGTAATGCGATTGAAAATGCTCAAAAATACTTCAAACATTACAATAAAGCAAAACGTACTTTATCAGCAGCTCATGAACAGCTCCTTTCTATCGAAGAAGACCTTAGCTATCTACAATCCGTCTTAATATCCTTAGACTTTCTTCAGACCCAGGAAGATATTGATGGTTTAAGACGTGAACTTGTCGATATGGGTTATCTAAAAAAGCGTAAACAAACTAAAGGTAAGCCGCAAAAGAATGCTATTCCCTATATGCAGTTTACTTCTAGCGATGGTCAAACCATTTACGTCGGTAAAAACAACTATCAAAATGATGAACTCACCATGAAGTTTGCCAAAATCACAGATCTCTGGTTGCATATTAAAGATGGACCTGGCTCTCACGTCATTGTCAAGCTAAATCCTGGTGAAGGTCCAAGTGATGTGACCTTAATTGAAGCATCTATGTTAGCGGCTTACTACAGTAAAGGTAAACATTCCAGTAATGTAGCTATTGATTATACATTCCGTAAAAATGTCAAAAAAGTTCCAAATGCTAAACCTGGCATGGTCATCTATACAAACTTTAAAACCATTTATGTAACACCAGATGAAAACCTTGTCAAACGACTTGAAAACCATTAAAAAAGCTCCCTATCGTGGGAGCTTTTTTAATATCAGATAAGCTAAAAGTGCAAATAAGCCTGCAAAGAAGAAAGGAAGTTTACTTCCTAAACTAAAGATGAATCCAGACCCTAGAGAACCAATAACCATACCAAGTGCTTTGGCTGAACCTTGTACGCCCATCACTTCCCCATAGTTTTCTTTTGCGATTTTAGAAACAATACTTTGCTGAATAGGTACGACAAGTGCACTTGAAGCAATAAATCCTATAATAAAAACAAGACTTAGTACTGGTGAAGAAACCACACTTGCTAAAACAAGTAAAATACCTGCTATAAAGGTAGTCGATTTGATGCTTTTATACTCATCACATTTTTTACCTAAATATGGACCAACTCCTACATTCATAATGAGTGCAATCATACCACCTATAGCCATAACTAAGCCATTTACTGTACTTGGCATATTTAAAACAGACTCTACGTAGTAGTTAATGGTTGAATTGTAAGCTGTTGTTGTAATGGTAATAAAGGTCATTACTAAAATCATAATGCCTATACTTGATTTCAAGTCAAACATCGTTTTTTTAGGCTTAAGGTGATCTAAATAAACAGTAAGTTTATCTCCTTTATGCATAGCAGGTTGTATCTCTTTTAAATATATTGCAAAAATACCTAGTAGTACAAAACAGAATAATCCTTGTACAATAAATGTATATTCATAATGCGTTTCACCAAGATACCCACCTAAAAGTCCACCTATAGAAGTTCCTAAAGAAAGGGTCGCTGTATGATAAGATAAGTACTTCATACGCTCCTTTGGCTCTGTTAAATCAGTTAAATAGGCAAGGGCACTTGTAATATAACAAATAGAGAAAGTGCCTCCTAATAATCTAAAAATTAAAATAGGGAAAAGAGTTGTACTTAGGCCAAATCCTACTTGGCTTAAACCATATCCAATTACCCCTATCATCAAAAAGCGCTTTCTACCTTTTTGATCTGATAAAGACCCCCATATAGGAGACATAACATAATTCGCAACTGCCATTAATGCAAAGAACACACCAAACATATAGCTCGGGAACTGCAACTCATTAATGAGCTTAGGCGTTACAGGATGTGCCATATTAAAAGTTGTCATTGTTAATAAGTTAATGACTAATAATTGATTCAGTTGTTTCTTATTCATTTTTTATCTCTTTCCTTTAAAATTTCTCAGCCTCCTTTATTGTAACAATTATTTTTATTTATTCAATATAAACTTTAGTATACTCTGGGATATTTGTATAAAGCCATTTACTATCTTCTTCTGATAGACGTATACAACCATGAGAAACACGAGCTCCTAGTTGATATTGGCCAGACCTGACGTATTTTCCTGTTATATCAAAAAGAATAGAGTGGTACATATAATCTCTAAAAACCACCAAGGCATTTTTACATCTATAGCCTTTATCCATTCCAAAATAAGGTACTTTATACTCTATTTTAAACTCTCCTGTAGGTGTAAGACTTTTATTCTTACCTGTAGAACATTTCATACTCTTAACTAAATTCCAGTTATTTTTCTCTCCCTTAAAAACATAAGTGAGTTGTCTGTAAATATCTGTCCATATTAAATACTCAGTATCACTTTCATAACCTTTAAGGTTCACATAGTCTTCAATTTCCATTGTAGTTGCAGGCTGCCAGCCTTTTCCCATATCACTCACAATATCAATACTATCTAAGGGTACAACTATTTTTTTTCCATCTGCTCTTTTAAGAACATGATACTGTCCTTTTTCGCTACGCCATAGTTCTACCTCTTCACCTTCTTGAAAGCCCGCTGCAGGATATTTTACCTTAGCTGTTACCTTATACTTTGGAAAAACTTTATCCAGTGCTCTTAGTCTTTTAGCTTTTGTATAAGCCTCATAGATTACAGTAGGCTTCTGCCCATAATCTTCCTCTGCATAAGGTAATGGAAGTCCACATATTTCTTGAATAAATGTAGTCAGATAAATCATTTGCTCTTCCTGCGCTACTGCTAAAGTATCTGTCTGTATACTCTCATGGGGGCCTATCATTTGTTCCTTATAGCTTTTTTCAATATAAGAATCTTCTTTCCAATATATCTGGGTATAACTTACCGTTAATGTAAAGTCAGATAGATTAGTTAAACCACTTTCATCGATTGCAATATACTGCTCATACTCATAAGTTCTAGGACGAATAGTATAATAACCCTCATCTTCTTCAATATACCATAGAGCTTTAAGTGCTCTAAAAGGAATAAACCATCCCTTGGGCGTTTGAATACTATAAGATCTTACATTTCCTATATAAAGTTTTTTTTCACTTAAATAAGCGGTAGTCTCTTCAAAATCTTCATCCCGTGTTTTATAGTCAGCCACCTCACATTGTGCCCTTCTAATAAAATACCCTCCTGTATCATTTTCTTCAAGTACAGCACCTATATTTTTAAGGTCGTCAAATGATATAAAGGGCTCTCCATATAACTTATAAATAGGATAAGCCTGCGTTCCAAACCATACTGTATCAGTACTTTTAATCAATTGCCCTACAGATAAAGTTTCATCAAAACCTACTGGCAATGAAGTCGCCGCTATAAGATTTAAAAACATATTTAAGCTTAGTATAAAAATCATTATTATAGAAACCCTTTTTTTCATCTTCTTCCCTCATTTTGTAAAATAACTAAATAAAAAAGACATCCTATATTAGGATGTCCATAAACCTATTTTTTATTTATTAATTGCTAGACATAGGAATAAAAGGTGCAATACGACCCGCAAAATTCTGCATAGTAAGAGTTTGAAGCCATACTGTTCCTGGTCCTACAAGTCTTGTAAGAAATAGTCCTTCTCCGCCAAATAAAATATTTTTGAAGCCTTTTACCATCTCAACCTCATAGCGAACGCCACTTTCGAAAGCCACTACATTACCTGTATCTACCTTAATGACTTCACCAGGCATGAGTTCTCGTCTTACAACACTACCTGCTGCTTCCAAAAAGACAATACCTTGCCCATTTATACGTTGCAAGATAAAGCCTTCTCCGCCAAAAGCACCTGCTGAAAATCGTTTTGTAAATTCAACACCAAGCGATACGCCTTGTGTGCCGCATAAAAAGGCACTTTTTTGGCAGATATACTCTTTGCGTGCATCAACTTCAAGGTCTAAAATCTTACCTGGGAAAGTAGATGCAAATACAATTTCTGCATTAGGCTTAGAAGAAGTATAAGTAGCCATAAAAAGTGACTCACCAGAAAACATACGTCCAATGCCTTTCATTAGACCACCTTTCATATTGGTGCTCATCTGAATCCCTTCATCCATCCATGCCATTCCACCTGACTGGGTATAAAGGCTCTCACCTGCATTAAGCCTTACAGATACTGCTGGTAAGTCATTGCCAAAAATCTTATACTCCATATTCAATCTCTCCTTTATCTAAAAATACATATTCATTATAGCGCACTGCATTTACCTTGACTAGCGAAGACAAGCTCCTTAAACCTTTCTTGTATATCGGATAGATCACCTTTTAAACTACCTTGGCAAATATCCTTACCGCCACCTCTTCCCTCAAAGGCTTCATTAAGCGCCTTGCATAAAGGTAATAGAGTCTGATCGCGTTGCCCTAATGCATATTTAAACCCACCTTCTTCAGGTACTAAAATGAAACATGGCCATGGTGTTTTTAAGAATAACTTGCTCATAAGGCGGCGAAGTCCATCTGGTGTCAATCCTTCTTCTACTCTGCAAATAGGTCCATGAGAAGATAGGGTTTCTATCAGAGTGTTAAAATACTTTTCTTCTATGCTATAAAGTTTTTGTTTAAGATCCTGCTTCTCTTCCCATAAACCTCTAACACCGCTTGTTACTTCTTCTATAGGTACAGATAAAAGCCTAGAAATCTCTCTATTTTGATTAAGTTTATTCTCGTAATCCTCTAAAGCACGCAACCCACACTTAAGCATGAGCCTCATACCTCCTCTATGCTTTTGAGCACTTAAGATTTTAATAAGTCCTATCTGACCTGCCCTCTTAACATGCACACCGCAACAAGCACAACAGTCACTTTCCCCAATAGATACAAGCCTTACATCATGTTCAAATACCTTTTTAGAACGAAAAACCTTCGTCTCTAACTGTTCCTTTGTATACATCTTACAAACTACAGCTTGATCTTCTCTAATCGCTTCATTAGCTAATTTTTCAATCTCTCGTATTTGGTTTTCTGTCAGTATACCATCAAAATCTGCTGTCACTGTTTCTTCACTTAAATGAAAACCTACATTAGAATAACCATAGAACCTTTCTATAATACCTGAAAGAATATGTTCACCACTATGCTGTTGCATAAAATCTAAACGCCTACTAAAATTAATCTTCCCCTCTACTTTCTGCCCTATTTCAAAGGGATGCTCCACCATATGATAAAGCGTTTCACCTTCTTCAATAAGCTTATAGACTACTTGTCCATTAAGCGTACCATAATCTTCAGGTTGTCCACCGCCACCTGGAAAAAAGGCACTTTGATCCAATTTTATAGCATACAAGTTTTGAGCTCTTTGACACTCTAAAACGGTAGCTGTAAAATGCTTTTTAAAACTATCTTCATAATATAATCTTTTAGTCACTTTCTTCTCCTCCTCATTATGAGTCTTATTTTAAACGAAAGCCTTAAAGACGTCTACGTATAAAAATGCACCTCTTAGTTAATACTAATGGCAACTTATGCATCAAAGGAGTGTACTATGTTTAAACCTAAAAGAGTTATTTTTGAAAAGGACGCTCTCAATTACCCCCTTGGTCAATCTCTTTATAAGCAGTTTAACAAGGCTCATCACGAAGTTATTATGCTCTCTTCTAACCGTGTTAAAAGTGCTATCCCTGGAGATGATCTTCCTTCTCAATATGAAAATGGTAAACAAACTCTAGTAGTAGGTATCAAAAAATCTTTAAAGTTTCAAAGCTGTAAACCTTCAGCTCACTATCAGCTTCCTCTTGTAAGTGGTTGTATGGGACAATGTGAGTACTGTTATCTCAATACCCAATTAGGCGATAAACCTTTCGTTAAAGTTCATGTTAATTTAGATGAAATACTCGATGCCGCTAAAAAATATATTTATGAACGCCTACCTGAAGTAACACTCTTTGAAGGTGCTGCAACTTCTGACCCTGTACCAGTAGATCCCTATACCCATGCCCTTGCGGACTGTATTACTTTTTTTGCACATCAAGAACATGCAAGGTTTCGCTTTGTGACTAAATACACAGATATAGACCACCTTCTATCACTTGACCATAAAGGTCATACTCAAATTCGTTTTAGCCTAAATACAGATACAGTCATTCATGCCTATGAGCATGGTACAGCAATGGCTGCTAAACGTATTGAAGCAAGTCAAAAATTAGCTATGGCTGGCTACCCCCTAGGGTTTATTATTGCGCCTGTTTTCCTTTATCCTAACTGGCAAGAAGAATATACCCAGCTCTTATCCTCGCTTAGTCAAAAAATGCCTTCTCATTTAAATGAACCCTTATTCTTTGAAGTGATTTCTCATCGTTATACGACTAAAGCTAAAAATCGTATTTTGCAAGTTTTTCCTGAAACCACTCTCCCTATGGATAATGAAACAAGGCAATTTAAATATGGACAATTTGGCTATGGCAAATATATTTATCCAAAAGAAACGCTAACTGACCTAAAGCATTTTTTTACAGAAAAAATCACTACTTTCTTTCCTCATGCCTCTATTCTTTATATTATTTAAAAAAGCTACCGTAGAAATTACGGTAGCTTTTTTAATTGATTGATTAATTGAGTGTTTCTTTCCAATGATTCATAATGCTACGAATAGCTTTTCCAATAATGAAGTAATCTTCATCATTTAAATTTGCTAAAGAAACTCTAACTGACCATTTTGAAGAAGCAAACCCATCTCCCGATAACAGAATAACATTATGACTATGTGCTAATTCATATAAGAAGTCCACACATTTATAAGCCTTATCCATATCCGTTGCATAGGTCATCCCCCATTCTTCCTTAGCCCACTCATATAAGTCAATTTCTGTATAATAGCAAGCATCATGTGGATCCTGTACAAGGTTACGCTGAAGTCCCTGGTAAAGAATATTTTTACGTCTTATACAAATTTCACGTGTCATTTCTTTATAACGATTCCCTTTATCTAATAGAGCAAATCCACAGAAGAATGCCATCTGAACTTGCTGTGGTGTCGAAAGACCAGCTGTATGATTCAGTGCTACTAATCTACTATCCGCTACAATACGGTCAATAAAAGTTACATCTTCTGCATGTCTCCCTAATGAAGTATAACGTTTCTCAAGTTCATCCTTATCTTCTTGATTTAGATTGCAAATAAGTTCATCAAATACATTATCTTCATGGAGCATAATTGTTCCAAGTCTCCAACCCGTTACACCAAAGTACTTAGATAAAGAATAAATACAAAGTGTATTATAAGGTAAATCAGCAATAAGAGAGCGGAATCCTGGTACAAATGTACTATAAACATCATCTGTTACAACCATTAAATCTGGTCTATCTTCTTTTACAATCTTAATAAAATCAGCTTTACTTGCATCACTCATAGCAATAGAAAGAGGATTATTAGGATTTACAATAAAGACTGCTTTAATAGACGAGTCTTTTAAGACCTCTAATGCTTCTTTTGTATATTGCATACTCTTAACACCATTCACTTCTAATGGTGTTGCTTTAATATAAACGACCTCAAAAGCATAATCTGGCAAGTGAGGAATTTCTAGATATGGTGTAAAAATTGGTGTCATTAAAGCAATTTTATCACCTTTATGAAGTAGATGATTATGTACAAGTGAATCAAATAAGTAGCACATCCCAGCAGCGCCACCTTCTACACTGAAGATGTTAAATTGTCCTTCAATCTCTACCCCTTGGCAAAGTTCTTGTAAAAGGTAATCGCGTACTACTTTTTCAATATGTATAAGACTTCTATCTGGGAATGGATAATGATCACCTATAATCCCATTAACAAGTTCATATACCCAAAAATCCCTATCAAAATTTAATTTTTTCACTCCATAATCTATAAACGCACTTAAAAAAGTTCTAACCTTTTCATCTTGGCAAGTTTCTAAAAACTGGTCTAGACGTTGTGCAATACCTTTACGTTTAGGCATACCTGCTAAATCTTCTTCTTTCCAAGTTCTTTGCGTTTCTAAAACAGCAAATTGTCCAAAAATAAAAAAGGCCTGTCTTGGAAGGGCGGCTGTCCAGTTAGGATTTCCTCTTCCTGCATCTAAAATAGGTTTTCTGTTCTCTTTTTTACTTTTGGCAATACTGATTAAAATTTCTTTAAATTCAAATCCACTTATTTTATTATAAAGGGATTCGACTTCTCGTCTAGTTAGACAAGTCATGATGTTCTCCTCCTAGTTAACTTGCTCGCATCCACGCTATAATTCATGCGTATTGATTCAATAAAATAAAAATAGGACAATAGTTTTCCTATTGTCCTAACTATCATACTCTATATTGACTCATAAAGCCATATCTATCTCATAAATTTTATATAAAATTTATATTAAGCATTTATAATCTTTTGAGTTGTTTTTTCTAACACATTTTGAACTTCTTCATTTGTAATAGGCATTACATTTTCGGATAAGCTGCTGATTTCAGTCATCATAGGCAATTCCCCAAGAAGTTCTACATCCATATTACTTAAGAACTGATCCATACCTTCTTTGTTAAAGATTCTAATTTTCTTATCACAGTCTGGACATAAGACATAACTCATATTTTCAATAACACCAAGTACTGGAATATCAATTTTTCTAGCCATATTGATAGCTTTTGAAACAATCATAGATACCATATCTTGTGGTGTTGAAATCATAACAATGCCTGTCATTGGAATAGATTGCATCACTGTAAGTGCTACATCTCCTGTTCCTGGTGGCATATCAATCACTAAATAATCAAGTTCACCCCATAAAACATCTGTATAAAATTGTTTGACAGCACCTGCAATAACAGGCCCTCTCCAAATTACAGGTTGATTTTCATCTTCAATCAGTAAGTTTAAAGACATAACTTTAATGCCTTCTTGTGTTGCAACAGGGTGAATTGTCTCACCTGTAGTCATAGCTTTCTCATCTTTAATATGAAGAAGTCTAGGTATACTTGGTCCTGTAATATCAGCATCCATGACACCTACTTTAAAACCTTTTTTATTTAAAGCTTTAGCAATAAGAACAGATAAAGTAGACTTACCAACACCGCCCTTACCACTCATAACACCAATGATTTTTTTAATTTTATTATTTGGATTATTTTGTACACCACAACTTGACTCACTTTTAGAACATGAACCATGTGATGGACAAGAACTACAATTTGACATATTTTCCCCTTTCTAACAATAACATTTATATATTTATTGTATGATTAATTATAGATCATGTCAAATTTTGCACATTTTTAATTCTACCAGTATAAATTTTCATCATCATCTATAATTTTTTTACGACACTCTTGGCAGCTATAATAGTCATCTACAACATAACGTACCTCTTCTTCTGGTACATTAAATAATACTCGTACTTTTTCTAAAACATCCTTACCTAAACATTTATCATGATAAATGATATACTGTCTGCTATTTGTGTTATAACTTACTCTGCCTATCGGCCAAAAATCATACTTTTCTTTATGCTCTTTCTCAAATTTATTTCTCCATACACGATCATGTCCTTCTGGGGGATTAAAGATTACCCCTTGTTGTTTCCCATCATGTTTTTCATACATGTGTGTAAGTATTTCATCTTCTGTACAAAAGAAAACCCCAATGTTAGCCATTTTCTAATTCCTCCTCAAGCCTATCTTAATGTTACTTCATCCATGCCTTTATTAGCTAAAGCATCTGCCCTGTTATTGCCTACATTATCAGAATGCCCTTTTACTTTAATAAAGGTGATATTCGTGAATTTCTGTTTTTCTTCATAAAGTCGCTGCCATAGTTCTTTATTTTCCACTGGTTCTTTTTTGGAAGTCACCCATCCTTTTTTCATCCAGTTATAAATCCAGTTCGTAATACCATTTAATACATAAGCACTATCTACCATTACTTCTACTGGAATATCATGTCTTTTTAAAGCTCTTAAGGCTTGTATGCAAGCAGTAAGCTCCATAATATTATTGGTTGTACCTTTTGTACCACCATAAAGTTCTTTTTCACTTCCTTTGTAAGTTAGATAAACACCCCATCCACCTACATTGTCTTCTCTACCGTTTCCTCTACAACCGCCATCACAGTAAATAATAATTTTATCCATATAAACTCCTTTTATGCTCCTTTTCTTCTAAACGAGATAGTGTATAAATAGTGTAGCAAGACCTAAGAAAAAGAAAAAGCCTAAGACATCTGTAAAAGTTGTCACAAATACTGAAGATGCAAGTGCTGGATCTACTTTAATTTTTTTCAGTACAATAGGTACGGTAAATCCAGAAAGTGTTGCTACAATCATATTTAGAACCATAGCAATACCTATAACAAGACCAAAGATTATATTACCTTCCCACATATAACCTAAAACAGCAATAATACATCCTATAGATATACCTGTAATGGTTCCAATACCAATTTCTTTAAATAAAACCTTTTTGATATGTTTATAGTCTAATTCACCTAAGGCTAGTCCTCTTACCATAACAGTAAGGGTCTGTGTCCCTGCATTACCACCCATACCTGCTACAATGGGCATAAAAGTAGCTAGCGAAACAACCTTTTCAATAGTTCCTTCAAATAAACCTACAATGGCTGATGCTAAAATAGCCGTTAATAAATTAACTAAAAGCCATGGCAATCTACTTCGCACAGATTCTTTTAAAGTCCCATTGAGTTTTTCACCTTCACCTACACCACCTAGCTTGTGAATATCTTCTGTATTTTCATCACGCAAAATCTGCATCACATCATCTACAGTAACAATTCCTAAAAGTCTTCCTATATGATCTACAACAGGCATCGTTAAATACCCATACTTTTCAAACAAGTGTCCTACTTCTTCCTGATCCATATGATAAGGAATGCTTTCTACATTCGTCTGTATAATTTCTCTAATAGATGTTGTAAAAGTAGAACTTACTAAATCTTTTAAAGAAACAACGCCTTTAAGCCTGTCTAAGCTATCAATAACATAAAGGTTATAGGCATTGTCCATTTCTTCTTGATTAGCCTGAAGGTATCTTAGGGTCTCTTCTACATTCATATACTCTTTAATACAGATAAACTCTGTTGCCATAATACCCGCTGCAGTATCTGGTTCGTAACTTAAAAGTTGCCTTACTTTTCTCGCATCTTCTTCTGTCATTCTAGCTAAGAGTTTATTAGCCTGATCCTCATCTAAAATGCCTAATAAGTCTGTAAGTTCATCTGAAGACATGGCTTCCATAATGTTTTTTTGCTTATTCTCACTAAACTGCATGAGAAAATGATACTTTTCTTCTGTCTCAGCTTCGTCTATAATCTGAGCAATATAATTTTCAGGTAGACGCCCCAGTATATCTTGCGCATCTTCTTCATCATCTCTTAGAATATCTAAAATATCTACTGGATGTACATCTTCTATGTACTGCATCACCTTTGACTGTGGTGCATGTAATAGAAATTTTCTAAACTCTTCTTTATTCATATTCAATTTCATAGTGGATCCCCTCTCTTAGATGGGGAAGTCTCGTAATGGGGTATGACTAGCTTCTTCCCTATCTGGTAAACTTTCCATCTCTTGTTTATTTTGCCTCTGCTCATGCGAATCCATTCATACCACCTCCTTAACACCATAAAAAAGACTTTTTGTATTTCACAAAAAGTCTTTTAAGTTTCTCTATTTCTTACTTTTTATCATACCTAATGGTTTTTTATCTGTCAATAGATTGATGAAGTACTTTACTTGCTATTCTAAAGGCTAATTTAAGTACTTCATTAACAATGATAACCGAAAGACCTACTAATATAATTTTGCCCCACATATTAGCCGTTAGTGGTACAGCATTAAAGAATTTACCTACAAACTGTGTAATAAAAATCTGCAGACACGCTGTTAAAGCAATGACCCTTAGGAACATCTTATTCTTTGTAAAGTTAGGGAATATACTTGCAATACCAAACTCTCTACAGTTAAAGGCATTAAAGAGCACTGAAAAAGCAAAAAGACTAAACAGTACAGTTTGCACTTCACTGGCATTGCCTATAACATGATTTGGATTTGCACCTAAGAAGTTTAGTTTAATTTGCAAATATAATACGATAGCAATATAAAGACTATTAAGTCCTATAGTTAAAATCATAAATTTATTAATAATGCTTGCATTTCTTGACGTAGGTTTACGCTTCATCACTGATTCACGAATAGGTTCTAATCCTAATACAAGAGCAGGAGGTCCATCCATGATCAGATTAATCCATAAGAGATGTATCGTAGTAAATGGCATATCATAACCCATAAGTTGGCTCAGTACTGCAATAAGAAAGGCTATAACATTAACAGTCAGCTGAAACTGTATAAAACGTTGGAAGTTATTATAAATACCACGTCCCCATTTAATAGCTTGTACAATCGTACTAAAACTATCATCTGTTAGAATAATATCTGCTGCATTTTTACTTACTTCTGTCCCTGCAATCCCCATAGCTACACCTACATCTGCTTTAGTAAGAGCAGGGGCATCATTAATGCCATCTCCTGTTACGGCTACAACCTCTCCATTTTTCTGAAGAGCTTGTACAATACGCATTTTAGTAGTTGGCTTAGAACGTGCTACAATACCAATGGTTTTAATTTCATCTGCTAATTGTTTATCATCTAATTGGTCAATATAAGTAGATTCAACTGCACGCATCTTAGATCCTTCACCAATCATCCCCAGTTCCTTACCAATTGCCATAGCTGTCTGAATGTTATCTCCTGTAAGCATCTTCGTTTCAATGCCACCTTCTCTAGCTATAGTAATAGAATCTACAACACCTTCTCTAAGTGGGTCGTTAATACCTACAAAACCTTGGAACACAAGTTCTCTCTTCCAATCTGCTCTTGTTCGATAATCCTTAGGCTCTATACTTTCTTTATACCCAAAAGCTAATACACGCATAGCTTCTTTTTGAAGCTGACTCATTTCTCGTATAATCTCCTGTTTACGCGTCCCTGTTAAAGGTTTCATACTCCCCTCTATTAATTCATAACCGCATTGTTCAAGTATAACTTCAGGTGCCCCTTTAGAATAAAGTATATAATGGTTAGGGGTATGAATCATAGTGAGCATATATTTATTCTGAGAATTAAAAGGAACCTGTCTTACAATATCACTAATCTCTCTTGCTGTTTGATAATTAAAATCTTTACAAAGACGAAGAAGCGCACATTCTGTAGCACTTCCTATATACTTAGGTTCTGGTGAGCTATAATCTACATCTGCTGTGCTATTAATCAAACAGTTATGTACAAACTCTTTATGTTCACTTAGCTTAGATGGCTCGACATAATGTCCTTCAAGATATACTTTTGCTACTTGCATACGGTTCTGTGTTAATGTACCTGTTTTATCGCTACAGATTACACTTACACTTCCTATCGTTTCACACGCTTCTTTTTTACGTACTAAAGCATTAATTTTAGCCATCTGTTTCATAGTAATAGCAAGTGTAATATTAATCATAGTGGTTAAGCCTTCTGGCACAGCCGCTACAATCAAAGCTACACATACAACAAAGGCTGTTTTAATCTCTGGGAAACATGCAGCCAGACCTTTCATAGAATTTCTAAAAGCTTGTCCATTAGCAAGACTCATATGAATAGGCGCTTCCTGTATAATTTGTACAAGCATATAAACAAATAACATGCCTGCAACAGCTGTAGAAATTTGAGAAATCTTCTTTCCTAAGTTATCAAGTTTAATCTGAAGTGGTGTATCTTCCTCACGCTCTCCTAATTCCTTGGCAATACTTCCCATCTCAGTGTGGTCTCCTATAGCTGTTACAACCATAGTCGCTGTACCAAGAGCGATAAGTGTTCCCCCAAAAAGCATATTCTTCTGCTCTGCTAGATGGTCTGAACTCACCGTACACTCTTCCTTACGTACATCATCAGATTCACCTGTTAGCATATCCTCTCGTACTTTAAGCTCGACACTCTTTAAAATACGTCCATCTGCAGGAACCATGTCTCCTGTTTCTAGAAAAACAATATCTCCTACTACAACTTCACTTTTATGTATGACCTCTTTTTTTCCATCCCTTAGCACTTTTACACGTATATCCTCTGTCATTTGTGCGAGAGCTTCAGCCGCTTTTTTGGATTTATTTTCAGTTACTAGCCCTATCACACTCCCTATTAAAATAGCCAAACAAATCCCAATGGCATCATGATATTCTTTAATGAGCAAGCTAATACCCGCTGCAATAAGTAATATGATAATAAGTTGCTGTCCCAGTATTTCTTTGACTTCTTGAAGCAGACTAGCTTGTTTAGGCTTTGTAAATTCGTTTTTACCATATTCTCTAAGCCTATTATCTGCTTCTTTGTGTGTAAGTCCTTTCTCTTCCGATACTTTCAGCGACCTAAGTACATTTTCCTTTGGTTGCCTATAATACTTATTCTCCATAGTATCCTCCTCACTTTGACTTAAGTAATTTGTACTCTATTTATATGTACGCCTTGTCCATATTATTCCACTTAAACCTTAATCTAAAATACTTATCTTATTTGGGGCATTATAAAAAGGACTGCAAAGAGCAGTCCTTTAAAAAAGTTTCATAAAAGCTAGGATAATTAAGGTAATACCACTTAACCAGGAAATATTCCATTTAGTTGTTTGGGCAATATGTTCCCCTATACGAGCACCTAATAAAATAGAAACCAGCCCTATAAGGAGTGCTAAAATAAGTGTTTCTATATAATGAACTTCTACAAGACCACTTCCAAACCCTGCTGCAATACCATCTAAAGAGAGTACAATACCTAAAGAAAGTGCCTCTTTAATACTTAATTCTTTAGAATGGTCCTGGTCAGCCCTTGTATTATCCATATAAATATCTAAGATAAAATGAAAATCCCAAAATTTAAATGTAATACCTTCTACATGGTTGGAATGCTTCTTTAGAACATCTTTAATAAGTCCTTCACAAAACCTGCTAATACCTAATAAAAATAAAAGTCCAAAACATAGAACGGTGGTCGCATAAGGTGGCAAGAGTGTACTGATAAGTGAACCACCTGCCATAGAGATAAGTAAAATAAAAGCACTTACTATGCTTAAAGCCATAGCAGAACGTACAGGAATTTTAATACGATCTGCGCCATAGGCCAAACTTGCCACAAAAGCATCTATGGATAGAGCTATAACCAACAATAAAATTTCTATCATATTGATCACCTAATTTCTTTTCTCTATCTCTATTTATATGCTAGTTGGAAGAAAAAGGTTCTACACCCTCCTCATTGAAAGGTGGAATGAAACTTTCCTTATTCGTCTCTCCTTCCTGTATAAAGCCATTTTCAATGCCTATAGCTAAGGCATATTCCACCATATAATCATAATGCTTAGGACTTAAAGGACGATTCAGTTCTGGATACTTAGCTACATGCTTAAGAGGTGTATACTGATTCATTAAGCTCATGTAAACCTGATCCTTATAGGTGTTATAAAGATACTCGACAATATGCTTAGAATCAAAAAGTAGTCCTGGCAACATAAGATGCCTTACAATAACCCCCTTTACCATCATCCCTGCTTCATTAAAACAAGCTGTTCCTACTTGTCTTACCATTTCCCCAATGGCTGCTTTGGCATAATCGCTATAATGGGCAGCTCTTGAATACGTCTTACCATAGCTCGATTTAAAATACTTAAAATCCGGCAAATAAATATCTACATACCCTTCAAGTCGTTTCAGTGTTTCTACTTTCTCATAACCACTTGTGTTATACACAATAGGCAGATGCAGTCCTTTTGCCCTAGCAAGTTTGATGGCTTCTATAATCTGAATGGTGTAGTGAGTAGGTGTAACAAAATTAATATTGTGTGCCCCCTTCTCCTGCAACTCCAAGCAAATATCTGCTAGTCGCTCTATAGATATAACTTTACCTTTTCCCATTGTGCTAATCTCATAGTTTTGACAAAATACACACCCTAATGTGCAATGTGAAAAGAAAATAGTTCCTGAGCCTTTCTCTCCTGATAAGCAAGGCTCTTCCCAATGATGTAGGGCAGCCCTTGCAATCTCTACTTGTCCATCTGCCCTGCAAAAACCTAATTGTCCTTCTAAACGATTTACTCTGCATTCTCTTGGACATAATGTGCATTGTTTTAATAATGATTCATCCATCCCTTAGCTCTCCTTTTTTCAATCTCATCCGTTTCTCTTATTATATAAACATTTTCTTTAAGAGTAAAATAAAGTAAAACATAAAAAAGAGAGCCTAAGCCCTCTTTTAACGTAGGAAACCTTGTATCAACAAGCTTCCAATAAAGATTAAATTAAATAGCCAATGTAAGTTGTTCGTATAAGGAATACCTAGTCCTTTAAAGCTTGCTACACATTTATAAGCTTTAAAAGCAAGTGGTAAAGTAAAGAATACTAATAAAGCAGGCAATGGGCAGATTCCTAATACAACATAAATAGCCGTTAAAACATATGCACCAAACACAAGTGTTGCATAAAGTTTTTTACTCTTCTCACTCCCAATACGTACACTTAGTGTTCCAAGACTTAATCCCTTATCACGTGTAAAATCACGCATTTCATTACTAATCATAAGTGCTGGAATGAAAAAGCTTGGTGGCAATGCAATTAAAACAGGTGTCCATGAAAAGCCCATACCAAATGGGAAATACGCACCATATACCATTAAAGGTCCCATAAGCAAGAATGAAAGCGGAACGCCTAATCCTCTACGTTTATAGACAAAAGGCTCCCCCGTATAAGCATATGAACCAATAATTCCTATAATCCCAATCCAAAACATCTGCATATTGGTTAGGAGAATGAGTAAAATTCCTATTACTGCAGCACCTGCAAAAGAGCCCATGCCACACATAAAGACAAGTATATCAAAATATGTACGTTCTACACCTAAAAACTTAATTTTTCTTCCTGAAGGCCTATGATATCTAAAAGAACCTTCAAAGTAATCATTGATAAAGTTCGCACCTAATTGAGCCAAAATCCCCGCCACTGTAATTAAAATAATTTTAAACCAATCAAGAGCAACTTGACTGTTAAATAAATAACCTTGATTGTAGGCTACAACAATTCCAAGTGTTGTAGAAGCTACTGCAAGGGTTAAAGAAAGCGGCCTTGACGCAATCCATACGTCCTTTATCAATATTTTAAAATAATTTAAATCTCTTTTCATCTTCTCACCTATATGTCCTTCTTTAAAGTCATTTTCTTATTATGACATAAATTTAAGCATTGCACAACCTTATTTATGTATAGTACAATAAAGATTGTTTTTTATTTAACACTTATTTAACATCGGAGGATATAACATGAAATGCAAGAAACTTGTTGTAACACTTACGCTCATCCCTACACTTATGCTCGCTGGATGCAGTACTTCTTCTAATTCACCAGAAGAAACGCTCTCTCTTAAAATCGGTGTAATGCCTGCAGTAGATACTGCCCCTATTTACCTTGCAGAAGAAAAAGGCTACTTTGATGAACTTGGTCTTGATCTTACTATCGAACTTTTTAACAATGCCGGTGATCGTCAGACAGCTCTTCAGACACATGCTATTGATGGTGCTATGACTGATCTTATTGCAGTTGCTACAAATATAAATGGTGGATTCGACCTTAAAGCTACAACACTTACAGATGGTGTATTCCCTGTACTTGTTCGAGCAGGTTATGAAGAAACTCCTGAAATTAAAGTAGCTATGATGGAAGTATCTGTTTCTAACTTCCTTATTGATGAATGGTTAGGTGATGACTATACCATTGAAAAAGTATTTATTAATGATATTCCAGCCCGTCTTGAAATGATTAAATCTGGTCAGGTAGATATGGGACTGTTCCCAGAACCAATGGCTTCTAACGGCGCAGCAAATGGGGATCTTGAAAAAAGAATTTATACACCTGAAGATGGTATTTGTCCTAATGTTATGGCCTTTACAGACAAAGCTTTAACAGAAAAAGAAGAAGCTATTGCACGTTTCCATGAAGGCTATAATAAAGCTGCTCAGGACCTTATGGAAAATCCAGATGAAGCACGTACACTTCTTATCGAAAAACTTAACCTTAATCCAGCTATTCAAGATGATATCATCCTACCAACTTATAGCTTAGCACACTTACCAGAAGAAGCTTATATTCAAAAAATAATGGATTGGTCTAGTGAAACACTTAACCAAGAACTTAACCTCGTTCCAAGTAACCTTATTGAAGGAAAATTTGTAAATAATGATTAATATCCATAACCTCTCCTTCTCCTATGAAGGAGAGGTAGTTCTAAATCACCTTCATTTAACTATTCCTAAGCACTCTACTTGTGCTATTATTGGTCCTTCTGGATGTGGTAAAACAACGCTCCTTATGCTTTTAGCTGGTCTTTATAAACCCGAAGCTGGATCGCTTCTTATTAATCAAACACCATTAGCTGGTATTCGCCAAAGTACAGGTCTCATTTTGCAAGACTTAGGTCTTCTACCTTGGAAAACAGTGTATGATAACGTGGCTCTAGCACTTGTTCCCTTTAAACTTTCTCATGAGCAAAAACATAAAAAAATAATAGAAGTTCTTAATCAACTAGGACTTACAAAGTACCAAAATAAGTATCCTCATCAGCTTAGTGGTGGGCAAAAGCAACGCTGTAGTATTGCTCGAACACTTGTACGTGAACCTGATTTACTCTTATTAGATGAAGCAACTTCAGCTTTAGATGACCTTAATAAAGAACATCTGCAAGAACTTATTTTATCACTTTATCACCATAAGCCTACTACACTTGTACTCATTACTCATAATATTGAAGAAGCTGTTCTGCTTGGTAAACAAATTGTTATTATGGACAAAGGACAAATCAAAACAGTTCTAGAGAATCCATTCTTTGGCGATCTAAAGGCTAAAGAAACGCTTGCTTTTTATGAACAAGTGCTTCAAATTCGCAAGCTCCTTAAAGAGGAGGTCTCATCATGACTCGTTTAAAAAAACTGGTTACTCGTCCTACTTTATATGGTCTTTTAAGCATTCTATTTCTATGGCAAGTTTTAAGTTTATGTGTAAACTCTAATGTTATACCTGCACCGCTTGAAGCCATTACCAAATTTTTTGTACTCCTTCCAACTGAACTGTGGCGCCACCTCATTACAAGTTTATACCGAATGCTCCTTGCACTTGTGATTTCTCTCATGATTGCAGTACCTTTAGGGATTTTGTGTGGGCTTTATACGTTACCAGACCGGTTACTTTCTCCTATTACGTATATTTTGTATCCTCTTCCTAAAGTTGCTTTTCTACCTATTTTTATGATTTTCTTTGGTATAGGGGATGCCTCTAAAGTTATACTGATGGTCTCTATTATGATTTTTCAAGTATTTCTTGCTGTCCGTGATGGCGTAAAAGAAATTCCTTATACTTTATTTCAGTCTATGAAAAGTTTAGGGCTTAGTCCTTACGATCAGTTTAAACACCTTGTGTTTCCAGCTATGCTCCCTAAACTTTTTTCAGCTTTAAGAGTCAGTCTAGGTGTTGCTATTGCAACTTTATTTTTTGCTGAAAATTATGCTACTACTTATGGTATTGGTTACCTCGTTATGAATGCCTGGTCTATGGTAGACTACCCTAAAATGTTTGCAGGTATTATTGCTCTTAGTCTTATGGGGTTTGTCCTCTTTAAACTCATTGATCTTATAGAATTAAAATGCTGTCCATGGACACAATAAAGGAGCTTGCTTAAAGAAGCTCCTTTATTTATGTTAAGACCTTGCAAATATTCACTCTCTTAATACATTTTTCATCTACTTCTAAAATACTTAGCTCATAGCCTTCCTTAAGCGCTAGTTTAATTCTAATATCTTTTTAATAATAAAACTCCCTATTGTCTCACACTCTTCTCCCTCAAACAAATCAACATCTAATAGCCTCTCAACCTCTTCAATAGATACACTTTCATCGAGAATCTCAACACCTTCTGCAAGCTTTTCAATTTTAACAGCCTCTAGGTCCTATTTATCCTGGATATTTTCCTCAATCACTTCAAGTAAATCTGCAAATTTTTCTGCTACTATTGCTGAGGCAAGGAGACCTGATAAAGCTACACCTACTTGTATGATAGCTAAAAAGTTAGCAGGTACACTTATAATAGGAATAAGAAGCTAGGCCTCTTTACTACCTTTCTCATCTTGTTTTTTATATAAATAGATTTTTTATATTTATTAAAAAATAATATAAATTAAAGCTTATTTATAAAACCTACACAAAAACTGCTTATTCAAGCCTAAAATGACTTAAAAAGCTATTTGTACTAAATTTTCATTCCTATTAAACTAGGTAACATGGAATCATTATAATCTATAGGGAGGATTTTTAATGAAAATCACAGATTTTATGTTACTACTTGGAGGACTTGGACTCTTTCTTTACGGCATGAAAATGATGAGCGAAGGACTAGAAACTGCTGCTGGAAATAAACTAAAAGGTATCTTAGAAAAACTAACCTCTAATCGGTTTCTAGGCGTTTTTGTAGGTATGGTTATTACAGCTCTTATTCAGAGTTCTTCTGCAACTACTGTTATGGTTGTAGGTTTTGTTAACTCTGGACTCATGACCTTAAATCAGGCTGTATGGGTTATTATGGGTGCTAATATTGGTACAACTATTACAGGGCAACTTATTGCACTCGATATTGGTGCATTAGCTCCGCTTATTGCCTTTATAGGTGTTATGATTATCTTATTTTTTAAATCCAAACGTACCAGATGCATTGGTGAAATCATTGCAGGCTTGGGGATTCTCTTTATTGGTATGGATTTTATGGGGAATGCCATGGTACCACTTCGTGACTCTACCTTCTTTATTAAAATGATGACCAGCTTCTCAAATCCTCTATTTGGTATAGCTGCTGGTGCACTCTTTACCGCGCTTATTCAAAGTTCCTCTGCTTCTATTGGTATTTTACAAACGCTTGCTTCAAGTGGGCTTATTGGTCTAAACAGCAGTATTTATATTTTATTTGGGCAAAATATCGGTACATGTATTACGGCTATCATTGCTTCTATCGGCACCAATCATAGCGCTAAACGTACCACCATTATTCATTTGCTCTTTAATATTATTGGCACCCTTCTTTTTGTGACTATTGCTTTAACTTTACCTTTTACAGATTGGGTGGCACACTTTACACCAAATTCACCTGCTGCACAAATTGCCAATGTCCATACTCTCTTTAATATTACAACAACCCTACTCCTTTTACCTTTTGGCAATCTTCTTGCTGCTATTGCAAGAAAACTTCTTCCTGGAGAAGATTTAAGTGAGCCAGAAATGCAGCTTGAATTTGTTAAACCTTATCAAATTGGTTCAACTGCCATTGCTCTTTCTCAGCTGTGCAAAGAAGTGCATCGCATGTTCAAGTTAGCTACGCAAAATGTTACTTTAGCTTTCGATGCAGTAGCTAAAAATAGCATAGACGAGCTCAATCTAGTCTATAAGAATGAACACTATCTAGATTATTTAAATATGGAAATCATTCGCTATATCAGCAAAATTTCCGCCACAGATATGCCTCTTGCAGATGCCAAGATGTTAAATGCTTTATTTAAAATTACAGGAGATATTGAACGTATTGGAGACCATGCCTTAAATATTGCCCAATACGAAGAGCGTATACATAATGAAAACCTTACCTTATCTGAACCTACACTTAAGGAGCTTCAACAAATGCGTCTCCTCATTCTAGACACTTTCCATCAAATTGCCTCTAACCATCCTACTCATAGAGTCGAAACTCTAGATTATGTACTCTACTCCGAAGAGACCATTGATAAAATGAATCAAAGTTTTAGACAAAATCAAATTGAGCGTCTTCATCTAAGTTCCTGCTCCCCTGAAGCTTGTGTGCTTTATAGCGAAATGCTTATTGATATTGAACGTATTTCTGACCACTTACTTAACATTTCCCAGACCTGCTATCAAGCAGAGCTCTATCTTACAGATACTCTCTAACAGCTCTTAAATAAATAAAAGCTGATGCACCTCCTTCTTTAAGGCTATGCATCAGCTTTTTAAGTTTATCTTAGTGCACCTTTACTACGTAAGTAAGCACCTAACTTTTGCTTTTTAACATTTACAAAAACTTCATTATAATCATTTGTACTATAGTTAATAAGCCCACAACTTCTGGCACTTTTAAGAATTTCACGTACTTCTTCTCTAGGAAGGCATACTTTTTTAGCAAGTTGCATCATATCTGGACATCCGAAATAAAATAATTTAAGAACATCTAGTGCTTTTTGATTCGTCATGATTTTACCTCTATCTTCTGTTAATCTTTTCTCATTTTAGCATATCTTAAGTAAATGTAAAGCCTATATACTCCTAATTTCCTTAAAGAGGTCTGCTTCTTCCATTATTTTGGCTTTATTGCCTATAACACATAAAGCCTGCTTTGCCATAACAGCCTCAAACATTTTACCTAGAGCACGAATATCCTCTAAAGTTGCCTCAAGTACTTGATCACGCTCTCTTTGTAACTTTTCATACTCGACTTGGCACAAGCTATAAATCAGTGCTCGCTCACTCTTTTGCTCCATAGTAAGTGGCATATCTAACCCACCTATCGTACCAATCTTATATTTTTCTAGTTCATCTTCTTCTAGGAGTAAGTTTTCAAGATAATGCCCAATCCCTCTAAAGATTTCTAATGTCTCACCAAGTTCTGGATCGCAATAAGATGAAAGTACCATATTACCATCTCGGCTAAGCATCATACTCGCACCATAAGCACCTCCTTGAAGACGTACTTTATCCCAAAGATACGTACTGTCTAAAATATGACTTGCTATATGAAGTGCCCCATGGAAAGTGTACCCTAGCTGTTTAAAGTTAAATCCGCTCACAATGGCTTGCACACTACTTGAAGTTACATACGCTTCATTTCGAATGGTTCTTTCAAAAATATAAGCTGCTTTTTTAGACTCTATACTTGGCAGCGCTTTTACAAAATCTTCAAGTTTTCCTTTTAACATTTCATACTCATGTTCTTCTGCTGTTACACTGATTTTAAGAGCTTTTCTTTGCATAATGCTATGATAAAGCTGTGTAAGCGTATCCATAAGCTTCTCACAACAGCTATCAAAGTTTTCATACTGTTCTTTTAGGAATACATAGTATACCATACCTGATACATGATCTTCATAGAGTGCTGCATCTGAAAAATAAGTATAGAGTCTTCTAGTCGCTCTATACTCCGGTGAACTTGTAAAGCTTCTTTCAATCTCATACTTCATCATACCTATAATTTCTTTGATCTTATCCTTTTCACTAAAGATACTATTTAATGTAATCTCCTTCAGTAGATCAGGAAGTACAGGCAATTTCTCATTTAAAACTTTGCATGAAATCTTAAAGTATGGCTTATAAGAACAAGTGTCCTCATAATGCGCATAAGCATTAACAGAACAGTTCAGACCACCTGTTTGCTTGTTAATTTCATTTTCAAGGGCATTATACGTATAACGCTTTGTACTTACATAAGTAAGAAGATTAGCAAGCAAGCCTAAATAGGGTAGTTGCTCCTGCTTAACATGAGATGTATCGAAAAGAAAATGGAGATAACTAATAGGCCCTGTATATTCTGGATTAAAATAAAGTATAGCATCTTCTAACTGCACCTCTTTAATCACTACTTGAGATACTTCACGCTTTAAATCTCTCGCACTTAAATGAGGGAGTAGGGCTAAAGCTTCTTTAGTATTCGGTTCATCTTGTTCTGCATCTAATTTAGCATTCATTTCAATAAGCGCCTCTAGGTCTTCTTCTGATAAAGTTTCCCTATAAGCTTCAAGTTGTTTTGTAAGCCTTTCTTCTTCCTCTCCCTCAAGTGTATAACTTGGCTCTAATATGATAAAAGCATAATGAGGATTATCTAGAAAATACTGCTTAATTAAGCTTTCAAAATACCCCTTATCTTTTTGCTCTTGTATATGCTGGAGATGCTTTTTATAAGTTAAATGTCTAAAAGGATGTTGGTCATACAGCACACTCATTTGTACTTCTTCACTATAAATAACGCCTTTTGCCTCCCAAGGTGTGTCACCTTCTTGAAGACCAAAGCTGACAACCGATAGGGCTGCATCTATCAGGTCTTTTTCTATGCCTTCTGTTACAAGTCTATGCAGCACCTCAAATACAGTTTTTTTAAACATCTCTGCATGCTCACTCTTACTTCCATTTAATACAATAGAAAAAGTAGGTTGTCTCTTTCCTGTATCATAACCAGCCTCTTCAAGTGTTTGCCCTAAGCCTTTCTCACTGATGAGCTCCTTTGTTAAAGGAGAAGCTGAACTTTTTAGTAACATATGCTCAAGTATTTCAAAAGCAATACGTGTCTCCACATCTTCAATCTCTTTTGTCACAAAACTTAAACAGCATATGCTCTTATCTTCCATACACTCTTCTTCTGTAATAGGATAATAAGTATTTACCTTCTTAGGCTTTTTGAACGTTTCTTGAAGAGGAATTGACATAGAAACCTTACTAGTTGAAAAATCCTTTAAACATTTTTCATCTAATAAGGCAAGCTGTTTCATTAAATCCCCATCCCCATATAAGAACAAAGTACAATTAGCCGGCTTATAATGCTGGTCATAAAAGGCTAAAAAAGCCTCTCTTGTTAAATGTGTAATAGCCTCTGGCTTCCCACCTGAATCATAACGGTAACATGTATCAGGAAAAAGTGCTTCATGAATAGCAGCTTCCAGTCTTGTAGAAGGCTCTGCATAATCCCCCTTCATTTCATTGTAGACAATACCATTATAGGTAATAGCCTCTGATACATCTTCTAAAACATAATGCCATCCTTCTTGTTTAAAAATAGATTCACGTTCTTTAATTAAAGGATGGAAAACTAAATCCATATAAACTTCCATAAGATTAAGTAGGTCTTTTTCATTTTGACTGGCACAGTAATACATGGTCATATCTTTATATGTACACGCATTTAAACTGGTGTTCAAAGACCCTTTATCCATCTCTATGAAGGTATCCTTAAGAGGATATTTTTGTGATGCACAACACACAGCATGTTCAATTATATGTGCAACCCCGCTATGATCTTTTGGTAAAGTCTTAAAAGACATGGTAAATACTTTATTCGTATCTGGGGTCTCAAGTTGAATCAACCTTGCTCCACTTTGAAGATGCTCAAAAATACGCCCTTTACCTTCTATTTCTTCAATATTCTTTTCTTCTATTAATTTAAAACCATAATAAATTTGGTTACATTCTAAATTCATTCTTCTATCCTTTCTAGGTAATACCTCTATTTGTCTATTATAACGTACTCCTAAGCAGTTTAAAAGGTAAGTCTTATTACCAAAAACATCAGAAATTATTATAATATTCAACACACTGAAATAAAAGGGGATATATCTATGGCGATACTTGAAAACATCCAAACATTTTTGCTCATTCTAAGAAACTCTCTAGTAGCAAAAAGATAGGCGTATATAAAACGTTCATATGGCTCAAATGACTGTTACAGACTCTATTAAAGAGTTACCTATTATTTTTGTATAATAAAAAACGCCTTATTTATAAGGCGCTTTTTTTTATTATTGATTATGTGTATGCTCGACTGCTGCAAATAAAATATCATTATATGCTGAATTGCTTTCATCTAAGTCGCTAAATAAGTTAGGAATATGAGCATCACTACATTCTCTTCCAAAAACCTCATTAAGTGCCAAAACAGCCTCTACTCTTGTAAGATATTTATCTTCATAAGGTGCTATCCTTTTAGCTGCTTTCCCTTGTATAGCTTCCACCTTTATAATCATTGAAGCAAATTCTGATCTTGTCACAGATTCATAGGGTCTAAATGTACCATCACTGTACCCTGATACAATACCTAGTTTTTCTAAGTAACCTATATATTTATTACTATAACGTGTTGGTGCAATATCTTCAAATGAAGCCTCTTCATCTGTCTCAGCTCCGTTTAAAAGAAGTCTTGCAATCATCGTTGCCATTTCTTCTCTTGTTAAAGGACGTTCGGCTCTAAATGTACCATCTTCATACCCTTTAATATAAGGTAAATGACTAACTGGCTTACTTGGTACCTCTGGCCCTTCTGGCATCTCTGGTTTATCTGGTACGTTTGGTTTGTTTGGAAAAATTGGGAAACTTGGTAATTCTGGCTTTTCTGGTTTGCTTGGCTTATTAGGAACATAAAGATTTTCGTCATCATCACATGATTCATTAAAAATAAACTTTTTATCTTGTCTCATAGTTGAATTCATATCAGCATAAGTAGTCATACTTGCTAATAAGATTGTACTTATTAGGATTGCACCTAACATAGCTTTTAATTTTTTCGCTTTCATTGCATCCTCCCTGTCTTATGTCATAAACTATGTCAAATTATAATGTACCCTTTGACCTATTGTCTATATAAATAAAGACATTGCAATTTATTACTAATTTATAAGCGAGTTAAATATAAGCTAATTTTCCATCCTTAGCAGTCTTTTAGTGCTTTTAAAGCTTCTTCATAATGCGGTTCATGACTGATTTCTTCACAGTATTCTGCATAAACTACATGATTGTCTTCATTAATGACAAAAATAGCTCGAGCAAGTAGTCCAATCTCACTTACATAAGTACCATAATTCTCTCCAAAGTTACGCTCTTTATAATCAGAATATACTTCTACATTTTCTATGCCTGCAGCCCCACACCATCTCTTTTGGGCAAAAGGGAGGTCCATAGAAATCACATAGACTTTTACATCTTTGCATGCTGTAGCTTCTTCATTAAAGCGGCGTACTTCCCTATCACATACTTCTGTATCAATAGAAGGTACACTGACATAAATACGTTTACCCCTAAAATTTTCTGCTGATATCGTTCTTAGATCATGATTGACAACTAAAAAATCTGGAGCCAAATCACCTACATTAATATGATGTCCTTCAAGTGTCACAGGATTACCTAAAAATTTAACATCCATCTCACTCATCTCCTTTCTCATTTAATTTACCCTATGTTCTCTATTTCTATTTACAGCCTATCTACTTTTTTGAAATTCATTTATACTTTTGTTTAATTAGAAGAGGAGGTTATTATCCTGCCCCTCCAGCTGATAAGCATGCCTTAAAACAAACACGTAAAGCCTTTAGTCACTTTTAATAAAAATAAAAAGGAGAATGGCCTATTGCCACTCTCCTTTTTCATATGCCTTAATCAGTTCATAAATTGCCATTTTACAACGGCTTCCTTTACAGGCACCAGTTCCTGCGCCTGTCTTACTTGCTACGCCTTCTATAGTTCTAGCACCTGTTCGGATACTTTCTTTTACTATTTCTGTTTGAACAGCTTTACAAAGACAAATTTTTTCACTTACTGTGTTCATGTCATCACCTCTGCTACTTACTTTAGTTTAACTATATAGGATAAGGTCCTATATGTCTATTGGAAATCTCAAGCAGCTTACAGTAAATCGTAAATAATTTTACACATGAGAAGCCCCAAGGTTATAAAAAACATAGGTTTAATTATTTTCTTTCCACCTTTTAAAGCGAGTCCTGATCCAATCCAATTCCCTGCAATACCAAACACAGCTGCAGTTAAACCTATAGTCCATACAATTTTGCCCCCTAATGCAAAGGTGATAAAAGCAGCTATATTAGAAGCTAAATTCACTATCTTTGCATTACCTGAAGCTGTAACCAAATCAAATCCTATAAGCCCTGTATAAGCTAAAATAAGAAATGTACCTGTCCCTGGCCCAAAGAAACCATCATAGGCTCCTATAAGTAAGCCTGATAGAATAGAAAGAATGGTTACTTTTACAGCACCGTGACTTATGATCTGCTCCTGGTCACCGAAGTCTTTCTTAAAAATCAGAAAGAGTGCAATAATAGGTAAGGCTACAATGAGCATATACCTTAAATATTTTTCGTCTACAATCATATTAAGACGTGCACCCAAATAAGACCCTATAAGTGCTGTAACTGCTGAACTCACAGCTGAATAATAACAGATTTTTTTATTTTTCATAAATCTAAGCGTCGAAAATAAAGTACCAAAAGTAGAAGAACATTTATTGGTTCCTGTTGCAAGGTGAGGTGGTAAACCTGTTATCATATAGGCTGGTAATGAAATAAGCCCTCCACCTCCAGCTACTGCATCAATGAGTCCTGCTAAAAAGACAAGTGGGCATATGATTATCAGCATTAAAAATGTTTCATTCATCCTGTTTCCCTCTTTTAAAGTTTTTAAATGTATTATAGTACAAAAAAATAAAACCAGCTATTCTTTTTGCAGAATAACTGGTTTTATTTTAAACGCCTTTTACGCGTCCTAGTTTTGTATTATCACAAGTACGATCTTGAAGAGCCTCTATTGGATGTGGCTCAACTTCAAAGCGATAGTCTTGTTTATGGTCATCTAGATATCTATGAATAACATGGTGACTCATAACGGACTCTACATTTTTATTAACACAATCTTGATATTTAAAGAATTCGTAGTCATCTGGAAGATTATCAACTTCTGTATAATCTTCTTTTTGTGCAGTAAGTCTAACTGATTTAAGGACTTCTCTTACATATTCAATATTAGGACCTAGAGAGAGTAGTTTAGGGAAAGCACCATTAGGAATAACTTCCTGCCATTCTTTATGGTCGTACTTCTTAAGAAGTTCTGCTGCTTTATGAAGCTGTGCCACTTCTTGTATATAATGTTGCTCCCATATTTTCTTAATATGTGGATCTGTTTCATCTTCAAAGCAAGAATAATATAAATAGCACTCTGTATATTCATGCATAAGAAGATTTTCAAGCCAGCTACAACGGGTATCAATAAGACTACCATATTGGCTAACATGTTGCTCTTCAATCATGGCAATTTCTTGATACAGTCTTCGTCCTAAATCCGTTGTATAAATAGGTGCGACATTCATATAGAAATTCATGGTTTGCTGTTCGGCTGCTGTAATAATATTCACATGCAGTTTTGTAAGTGGATCTGCAGTCTTAGCATCTATATAACGTCTAATATCGTCAAATGGGAATCGGTGCTCAGAAATAGTCGGTCTACCAGGCATAATTTCTGTGTATTTACCTACTAACCGTTCTGCATGAATCCCATACTCCATATCTAATAAATCTGAATAACGATAGAGATGATCAAAATCTTCAAGTAAGGCAAAATCTAGCGCTTTCTTTACATTATGATCTTTTTCATCTTGAGCAAGTCTAGCTGTTAAGTCAACAGCTAACTGCTCATAACCAATAGTTGTCTCTAACAAGCTTTCATCAGCAGGCTTAAGTACAGCTATTTTCTTTTGCTGTTGTTGCTCTACCCTTCTACTTAAAGCAATTTCACGTCTTAAATCATTATCGTCACAGTGACGTGAAAATTGATGTGAAAACCAATTGGCTTCAAATTCTGTACCATTCATTAAAATAATACGAGTTTTAGTGTATGGATCCACTTCATGCTTATTATAAGGTTTAGGATAAAGATTATCCCAATCTTGAAACGTAGACTCGACACTAACAGGCTTTTCCTCAAAAGGGTTCATACTCATAGGGATTCACTCCTTCACAATTTTCCTTTAGTATGTGTAAGTTCCCTATTTTATATACCTTTTAAGCCTGCACAGCTAAATGTGCCATAGCAAGTACCCCCTCTTTTGTTTCATTTCCTGCAATAAAAAGATTTGGATGACAGAAAATACAACCTTCTACACCTGTTAAGGCTGAAAGCTCATCACTTCTTAAAGAAGCCCAAGGCTTAGGAAGGTCTTTACGTGCATCAAAACTATTCTCTTCCTTTGGTACAGTCTGCACACGCCATGAACCCGTCAAATCTTCAAATACAACAAATAAAACATCTTCTTCCTTATCTAGTTCAAGCAATATATCTTTCCATTTTACAGCACCTTCAAGAATAAGAATATGGGTGTTCTTTACATCCTGGGTATTCAGTGCTTCTTTCATATAGCGTAAATTGTCATAGTATTCACCATATTGACGTACTACCCTTTGCAACAAACGCTTTGCAAAAGCTACTGCTTCAAAAAAGGCTCTATCTACATCTTTATTCTCACTTTGAAGCGGCATATAGCTACTAATAATTTGCGAAAGTGTGGTTACAGGTGACTCATAAGTATTTAAAGTGACACCATTATCACTTGCATCAATTTGTGTAATAAAATCCATGCTTACTTTATAGGCTACCTCTTCAGATTCTACTTCATTTAAGGAAGGACATATGATCTTAGTAAACTGCTTGCCATAATCACGCCATAAAAGGCCAAAAGCACAGTAAGGAATGCCATCTTCACGTAAGACTTTATCTGCTTGATGGTGGTCATATTTACCCCCTCCTACATCTGCTACAATATCACACTCTGCTATAACCGCCTCATCCCTTGTTCTAATGACCTGAAGGTCTGGCTCTATGGTCTCCATAAGCGCTACGCCAAATACTTCATCTGCATGGAATACACCATTATGTACTGCCATTTTCATTGTTATTTTCTCCTTCACTACGCATTTTTAATTGCTTCAATTTCATCTCTGTAACCCTTTAAAATAGGTGAGCGCATCATCATAATGTGCAGTTCACGAATATCTCTTACCCAATTATGAATAATGGCTTCTGTTTCTTTATAATGAAGCATTCTTTCTTCTAAACGACTTAAATAGCTTATGCGCTCCTCTCCCTCTACATGTGCCTCTACATTTTCACGAATAAGTGCTTCTTGATTGTAAAGATTCTCGGATAGTTCCATATATTCTTCAAGACGTTCTTCTTCTTTTTTATGATTAATGGTGTAGGTATCACTCCAAACTTCAAGTTGCATGATAAGCTCTTCTAGTTTTCTGTAATCCCCTTCAATGTCTTCATAAAATGCTTCTAAATTTGTATTTTCGTTCATGTTGTTCTCCTTTTTATACATACTCTATCTTTTAGATTATACATGTTACACGCTACCTTACAAGGCTTTAGATGAAAATAATCTTAATTTATGCTTGACTTTTCAGTCTACGGAGATAATAATTACAGAGATTAGCAAAGCGAAGATAAGGATGGTTAAAATGTCAGAAGAAAACTTAAATTATACAGATCAAATTCAAAAAAGAAGAACTTTTGCGATTATCTCTCACCCTGATGCTGGTAAAACAACACTTACAGAAAAATTCTTACTTTACGGGGGAGCTATTCGCTCAGCAGGTTCTGTCAAATCAAGAAGAACACAAAAACATGCTGTTTCTGACTGGATGGAAATCGAAAAACAAAGAGGGATTTCTGTTACATCAAGTGTGCTTCAATTTAATTATGATGGCTTCTGTATCAATATTCTAGATACACCTGGGCATCAAGACTTCAGTGAAGATACTTACCGTACACTTGTAGCCGCAGATAGCGCTGTAATGGTTATTGACTCTGCAAAAGGGGTCGAAGAACAAACTAAAAAACTTTTCAAAGTTTGTAAAATGCGTGGTATTCCTATTTTTACTTTTATTAATAAATTAGATGCTCAAGGTAAAGATCCACTTGAACTTATTGAAGATATTGAAAATGCTCTTGGTATTCGTGCATATCCTATGGACTGGCCTATTGGATGTGGCAAAGCCTTTAAAGGCGTATATAATCGCCGTAAAAACCATATTGAACTCTTCGAAGATGGGGACCATGGACAATCTATGGTAGGCACACTTGAATGTGATATCAACGATCCAAACTTAACTAATATTATTGGTTCTGACCTTCATGAGAAACTTCTTGAAGACATTGAACTTTTAGATATGGCTGGAGATGACTATAACTTAGAACAAATTTTAAAAGGTGAACTTACACCAGTCTTCTTTGGTAGTGCCATGACTAACTTTGGTGTAGAACCTTTCCTTCAAACATTCTTAGAAATTAGTACACCACCACAACCACGTATGAGTAATGAAGGGCCAATTGACCCAACAACGGAATACTTCTCTGGCTTTATTTTTAAAATTCAAGCAAATATGAATCCTGCACACCGTGATCGTATTGCATTCCTTCGTATCTGCTCTGGTAAATTTGAAAAAGGTATGATGACTACACTTGTTCAAAAGAATAAAAAAGTTAAACTGGCTCAGCCACAACAATTCTTAGCACAAGATCGTGCTATGGTTGAAGAAGCTTACCCTGGTGACATCATTGGAATTCATGACCCAGGTATTTTCAACATTGGAGATACTTTATGTAGCGCAGATCTTAAACTTAAATATGAAGGTATTCCACAATTTGCACCAGAACACTTTATGAAGATTTCTACAGTGAATGCCCTTAAGCGTAAACAATTCTTAAAAGGTGTATCACAGCTTGCAGAAGAAGGTTCTATCCAAGTGTTCAAACCTCACTTTACAGGTAGTGAAGAATTAATTGTAGGCGTTGTAGGGGTACTTCAATTTGAGGTTCTTGAATACCGTCTTAACAATGAATACGGTGTTGAAATTAAGAAACAACGCTTACCATACAACTACATTAGATGGATTGAAATGGAAAACTACAGCCCTTCTAATTTCAAGCTTACTTCAGATGCTATCGTAGCTGAAACTGAAGATGGCGATCCAGTACTTCTTTGTCAATATGAATGGTCTATTAGACAAGTAAGTGAACGTAATGAAGGTGCTATCCTTAGAGAGACACATTTAAAAGAAGCTTAAAAACCTCTTTTTATAGATTAAAAGGCTACAGTCATCACTGTAGCCTTTTTTCATGTTTTATCTAAAACTTAGTTTATGGAAGTATATTCCCTGCTGCTCTATAGATTTCATACCATTCTTGTCTTGAAAGCACAATATCACTAGCTTTACAGATTGCAGCAAGACGCTCTTTATTAGTTGTTCCTACAATAGTTTGGATTTTGGCTGGATGCCTTAAAATCCATGCTACCGCTAGCGCACTATTTGTTACCCCTTTTTCCTTAGCCATACGGTCAAGAACTTGATTAAGCTCTGGGAATTTTGGATTATCTAAAAAGACCCCCTCAAAGAAACCATATTGGAAAGGTGACCATGCTTGAATGGTAATATCATGAAGTCTGCAATAGTCGAGTACACTACCATCACGATTCACAGCAGCTCCATTTTCCATATTCACATTAAGCCCTGCATCAATCATGGTTGTATTTGTAATACTTAGCTGAAGTTGATTGATCATAATCTTATGGCCTAAATATTTATTAAGGAGTGCCATTTGCATCGGATTTTGGTTACTTACACCAAAATACTTTACTTTACCTTGGTCATAAAGTTTATTAAAGGCCTCCGCAACTTCTTCTGGCTCCATCAGCGTGTCTGGTCGATGTAATAAAAGAACATCTACATAATCTGTCTCTAAACGCTTCAAGCTCCCTTCGACTGACTGAATAATATGCTCTTTCGAAAAGTCAAAAAAGCCTGGTCTAATCCCGCATTTTGTTTGCAGAATAAGCTTCTCTCTTTCAATCGGTAAAGTCTTTAAAGCTTTAGCAAAAACGCTTTCAGATTCTCCTTGTCCATAAATATCTGCATGATCATAAAAATCTATACCTAACTCATAAGCTCCCTCAATAAGCTGCGCCACTTCTTCTACTGTATGCCCTGCAAGACGCATACAACCTAATGAAATTTCTGAGCCTGTCAGTGCTCCCGTTCCTATTTTAAGTGTTTTCATTTCTTTCACTCCTTATATATAAGATACTTTCATTATATAAAAGGTAAATTTAGGTAGCAAGTATGGTTTTGTCCATTGCCTATTCGTTTTATCCAATTTAACCGCTATAAGTTACTTAAAATGATGTTTTGAACTCGTATGAAACTACAAGAAAATAGTCTTGCAGTTTTATTTTTATCACTCGCTCTTATCTAACCTTTTAAATAATAATTCTACAGCGCCTATTTTCCCTACAGGTACACTTAAAGGTTGCCAGCTTATTTCCTTTACGCCTACTATCTTCCTTAAACGTTCAGATGAAAATGGTAAAAATGGCTCTAATAAATTACCTATATTAATGATGCTATATATACAATGATAAAGGGTTTCATAGCACTTATTCGGATCCTCTTTAATCATTACCCATGGTCTATTTTCATCAAAATATTTATTTGTCCATCTAATTAATTCAAAAATCTCTTTAAGTGCCTTTTTAAATTCTCCGTTTTCTATATATCCTCCTGTTTTCTCATATACACCTTGTATCTTCCTTTCTAGTGCTTTCTCTACTACACAAGATCGCAATTCCCCTTTATAACTCTTTACTAAAAAAGCTAATGTTCGATTTACAAGATTCCCATAAGCACCTACTAAATCTGCATTATTAAGTGTAATCAATTCCCTATAGGAAAAATCAGCATCCCGTTTTTCTGGTCCATTCGCAAGTAAACTATAACGAATAACATCTGGTTCATATTCCCCTATTAAATCCTTTACCCATATTGCCCAATTATTACTTGTAGAAAGCTTCTTCCCTTCAATGGTCATATATTCACTTGAAATTATTCTTTTTGGCAATGCTTTAAAGCCTATTCCACTCAGCAATGCCGGCAAGATAATATTATGAAATGGAATATTATCTTTGCCATGTATATAGTAAGAAAGTGTACTTGTATTCCAAAAATCTCTGTAATCTTGCTCTTTCTCTTGTGCCCACTTTTTACTTGCTGTTAAATAACCTAATACAGCATCTACCCAAACGTAAATTTTTTTATCTTCATAGCCTGGAATAGGCACCTCTATCCCCCAAGGTAAATCTCTTGTAATGGCTCTATCTTGTAAGCCCTCATTAATATAACGCTCGGCTACATTAACTGCATTCGTACGCCAGTTTTCCTTATTATGCTCTACATAAGTTCTTAGCTTCTCTTCAAATGTTGATAAGGCAAAGTACAGCTGCTTTGTCTCTCTAACTGTTGGTACGTGACCACATGTTTTACACCTTTTCTCCTGTAACTCTAAAGGATCTAATAAGCTTTGGCAATGATCACATTGGTCTCCTCTTGCCACTTTCCCGCATATTGGACAAATACCTTCTACAAATCGGTCTGGTAAAAATTGCTCACATCTTTCACAATAGACTTGTTCTATCTGTTTTTCATAAATATACCCTGCTTCATAAAGTTTTTTGATTATACCTTGAACCTCTTCTTTATGAAATTCCTCATCTGTTCTTGTATAAATATCATAAGAAAAACCTAACTTGTTAAAACATGTTTGAAATTCCTCATGATACTGATTTGTAATGACTGTAGGTTCTACTCCCTCTAGTCTTGCTCTTACTGAAATAGGGGTGCCATGACAATCACTCCCTGATACATAAAGCACTTGTTCCCCTTTCTTACGGTAATATCTCGCAAGTACATCTCCTGGTAATAATGCAGCTAAATGTCCTATATGCAATGACCCATTTGCATATGGCCATGCGCCTCCAATTAAAATATTCATTTTTATTGCCTCCTTTAAATACGTAAACTAAAAAGACCTCGCTCTATAGCTTTCGCTATAGAGACGAGGCCTTAATTCCCGTGGTACCACTCTATTTCATCTATACTTCACAGTATAGAACTCTTCAAGTACGCCATTTATCTATGGTTATACTCTATCGCTATAACAGGCGAACCTGTTGCAATCTAAATTCAAGAAATGACTTCAATACTCGATTGCACTACTCCAAGGCCATTTTCTATTTAGTATTCTTTGCTTCTTTTCAGCTACCGAAGCTCTCTGTAAAAGACATTCTAAATATACTTTCCTTTTCAATGTATTTAGAGTTGATTTAATTAAATGAATCCTATCACATATTCTATTTCGAGTCAAGAGGTCATTTTATTTATCGTAATCCTCTAAGAAGCTATATACCTTCTCTCCATCACGATAACCAATAATAGTCTGTAAGTTTACGTTATGAACGCTCTTGAAGATATTCATGTCAATATGTGGATTTGTTTGTCTAAACTTCTTAACAAGAACTTTCATTTCCTGACGTTTAGAACCCCCACCTGCATCACCTAATGAACAGTTTTCTGTTAAACGGCATGCACACTGAATGAATTGAAGATCATGGTAGTTTTTCCATGCAATAATATCCGCTTCTTTTACAAGGTAAAGTGGTCTAATAAGTTCCATGCCTTCATGATTTGTACTATGAAGTTTTGGCATCATGGTTTTAATCTCTCCACCATAAAGCATGCTCATAAGAATGGTTTCAATCGCATCGTCAAAATGATGCCCAAGCGCAATCTTGTTGCAACCAATAGATTGCGCATATTTATAAAGGTAACCTCTTCTCATTCTTGCACAAAGATAGCATGGTGAGTCTGCTACACCTGCTACAGCATCAAAAATTTCTGTATCAAAAATTTCAATAGGAATATTTAAAAGCTCTGCATTATCAATAATAACTTGTCTGTTATAAGGATTATAACCTGGATCCATTACAACAAACTTCAGTTCAAAGTTGCGCTTACCATGCTTATAAAGTTCTTGCATACATTTGGCAAGAAGCATAGAGTCTTTCCCACCTGATATACATACGGCAATACGATCGCCTTCTTTAATCAGTTCATATTCATTAATAGCCTTAACGAATTTAGTCCATATGGTTTTACGGTATTTTTTAATAATACTACGTTCTATTTCTTGATATTTTTCCATAAGTTCATCCTTATTTTACTAAATTTTTATAACTACGTTCAAAAACTTCTAAGAAGCTCTCAATTTCTTCTTCTGTTGTTAAATGACTTAAACTTATTCTAAGCGTAGAAAGTGCGAGTTTACGATCCTTCGTTAACGCATAGACTGGTCTTGAAGGTGTATTGACCACGCAGCAAGCTGATTTAGTTGCTACATAAATTTCGCACTCTTCTAAAGCCTGTTGGAAGGCAGCTGCATGAACGCCTTTTACACTAAAGTTTACGATAAATGGACTTGCATCTTTTGGGCTGTTAATATGCACATTAGCATATGTCTCTAATCCTTTACGTAATTTCATATTAAGTCCTTTTACATACGTATAACGCTCATCTATATGAGGAATTGCCAATTCCAGTGCTTTCGCTGCACTTTCAATCAGTGCAAGTGTTGGTGTACCACTTCTAAAAGCTGTTGTGCTAATACCACCGTGAATAACTGGCTCAAGCATAATCCCTTCCTTTTTAATGAGAATACCTATACCATTTAAGCCATAAAACTTATGTGGTGCAAACGTTAATAAGTCAACATCCTTTAAATCTACCACTATTTTACCTATAGCTTGAGTAGCATCTACATGGAAAAAGCAATTTGGATATCCTTCTAATAAATCATGAATGGCTTTAAGTGGCTGTTTAATGCCTACTTCACTATCCACATGACTAAGAGATACTAAAATCGTATCTGGCCTTAAAAGTTCCTTAAGATGTTCTAAATCAACTTGTCCATCCTTTAAAACATCTACAAAGTCTACTTCGTATCCCGCATTCTGAAGTGCTGTTACTGTACTGGTTACAGAAGAATGCTCAAGGTAAGTCGTAATAATATGTTTGCCTTTACGTCTGTACTGGTGGGCAATGCCTTTAAGCGCAAGGTTGTTGGATTCTGTTGCGCCCGATGTATAAATAATTTCACTTTTTTGAACGCCTAAAAGTTTTGCAATACGCTCAGTTGCTTCATCTAAAACAATTTTTGTTTCTTTACCTAATGCATGAGAGGCATTAGGATTAGCTATATATTGTGTAGAAAAGTCTACAAAAGACTTTAAAACTTCTTCATGAGCAGGTGTATTTGCAGCATAATCTAAATAAATCATGTTCTACCTCTCTTTATGTTGTTTAATCAGTTTCCATCATAAAATTTTCCCCTGTATTTGTCAATGTGTATATATTCTCTTAACAATTTTATCCTATAATAAATTTAATTGATACTCTATGATTTTGAAAGGAGCTCTTCTATGGAAAAGTTTATGGCTAAACTCAAACACTTTATGATTGGTCGCTATGGTATTGACCAACTTTCTGTAGCTCTACTTATTTTTTCGCTTGTACTATCTCTTCTTAATGGCTTTATAGGCAGTACAATTTTAACCATTGTGGATTTAGGAGCAATCTTTTTATGCTATTTTAGAATTTTATCTAAAAACCTTTATGCAAGACAACAGGAAAACTTTAAGTTCCTTAGAATCTGGCATCCTGTAAAAAATGCTTCTTTGCGCAAGTGGAACCGTATAAAAGGCATGAAAACGCATAAATACTTTAAATGTCCAGAATGTAAACAAACGCTTCGCGTTCCAAGAGGCAAGGGCAAAGTTTGTATTACTTGCCCCAAATGTAAACATGAACTACATAAACGCACTTAAGGCACCTTATCCTAAGATAGGTGCCTTTCTTTTTTGTGCCCTTTTTTCATATTGATACCCTATACGAATTAGCATAGATTCTGTAAAGGCCTTACCTATTAATAATAAGCTCATGGGCTCACCCTCTCTTTTCCAGCCAGCTGGCAGTGCAAGACTAGGATATCCTGATACAGGAGCAAGACTACTAATCGACATGGTCATAAAAGCATCTAAATGATCTTTGGCAAAATGTCTATCCATTCCTATGGTCCTTACTTGCTGTAAGCTATTTTGTCTAAGCCTCATATAATAAGGGTCACTAAGGTTACCTGTTGTCGCCTGTGCCTCATACAGAATGTCTTGCCCATACTTCAGACATGTATCTGGGTGCGCTTCATTAAAAGCTATAAGGTCTTGTAACGTTTCTATCTTAGTGGCACCTTTGACACTTTTAAGATACCTATTAAACCCAGCTTTAAATTCATATAGATTAGGTTTAAAACCATAGTCCCCTATTTCTTCTAAGAGTGTAGGTATAAGATGAGCTCCAGCTTTTTCTAAAATCTCCATAGCCTCTTGCATAACCCTTTTTTCTTCTGAATCGAGTTCTTCAAAAGTCTTTGGATTATAACCAATTCGTTTCCCATTTATGTCTTTACCAAGTGCCTCTCTATAGCTCTTAGGTATACGTCCCATACTTCTATCCGTTAGCTCATCCTGCTCATCCCTACCTACTATTGCTTCTAACAAAATTGTAGCATCTGCTACACTCCTTGCCATAGGCCCTGGTGTATCCTGATAATAAGAAATAGGCATAATACCCTGTCTACTTACAAGTCCTACCGTTGGCTTAATAGTAACAAGTTGATTATATCTTGCTGGCATAGTAAGTGAACCATTCGTTTCTGTTCCTATTGCTGCCATAGCTAAATTGGCTGCTACAGCTACGGCCGAACCTGAACTAGAACCTGAAGGTGTAAGACTTCTATCATAAGGATTGTACACCTGCCCTCCCCTTGAACTATAGCCATCTGGCATCGTATAGGACATAAAGTTCATCAATTCTCCCATATTGGTTTTACCTAACAAAATAGCTCCACTTGCTCGAAGCTTTTTAATAATAAAAGCATCAAAGGGTGCATATAAGTCTGCTAAAGCTAAGCTTCCACCGCTTGTATGCATGTGATCTTTAGTACTTATATTATCTTTAATAAGGATGGGGATGCCATGTAGTATACTTCTAGGTCCACACTGCTTTCTTTCCTCATCCAACTGGTCTGCTATCTGAAGTGCCTCCGGATTAAGCTCTAAAATAGCATTAAGACCTCTCTCTCCTTTATCATATTTTGCTATTCTTTCTAAATAAAACATTACTAAAGTCTTTGATGTGAGTTCCCCCCTATCTAATAAATCCCTCACCTGCTCTATAGTCATCTCTTCTACTTCTATCATATGTACTCCTTTATTTAAATTTCTTTATTTCTCAGTATAAAGAATGAACCTAAAATAGGCAATGAAAAGGCTTAGAAGAAATGCTTCTCTTATAAGCCTTTTTCACTAATTAAATTTAATGTCTAAATAAGCTTTAATGACTTCCACACATTTTTCATAGCCTAAATGACTGCTGTTAAGACACAGGTCATAGTTATCTGCATCCCGCCAGTTTCTTCCTGTAAAATAACGATAGTAGGCTCCACGCCGTTTATCTGTCATAAGAATATAATCTTTAGGATTTCTAACAGGTGCAATTTTATCTACTGCTTGAATACAGTCTTCTAGTGGTGCATGAATGTAAATACGTAGTACATGGTCATACTCCTTTAAGATGTAGTCTGCGCATCTCCCCATAATGACACAAGACCCTTCACGAGCCAGTTCTTTAATAATTTTAGCTTGATAATTAAAGAGGTTTTCATTAGAAATAAAATCATCACGATCAGGTGGAATAAGTTCTCCTTTATAAACCTTTTTAGCTACCTTATATAATAAAGTATTTTTCACTTTTTCATCTGCATCTACAAAAAGTTGTTCATTAATGCCACTGTCATCTGACGCGAGTCTTAATAAATTTCTATCATAGAAAGGAATGCCTAACTCCTTCGCTAACAATTTACCAATAACACGTCCCCCACTGCCATATCCTCTCGCAATCGTTATGGTATACTTATCCATAAAACCCCTCCAATATATTACTTTTACTGTATTCTTACCCATTTTATATTATGTTTTAAAACTAAAAATATGCCCTAATGGCAAAGCACAATAAGCTGAGCTTTGAAGTACCTTGTAAATATACAATTGGGGTTAGCTTAGCATAGTCCTATTTGTGTCTCCCTTAATATAAGTTGATTATACAGAGCTAAAAAACTGTTCACTTAATGTAAACATGAAAAGGTTTAACTCTTACATGACTTTTGCACGAAATAAGGCATCCAATTGGATGCCTTATTTTAAACTATCCTTTACAATATTTAATACATCACGCCATTCCAACTCATGTTCCTGCATTACACCTTTTAGGTCCATTTCACATTGGAACTCTTCTAGTACTCTCCTATATTCAGCTTCTAACTCAGGATCTTCTTCTTTTTTACGTCTAAAGAACATATTCTCTACTTCCTTTTCTAATCCAAATAGGTTAAATCCTCTCATTCTTTTCTTGAGAAATGCATACAGATAGTCTCCCCCTATAGCTAACATTTTCGGTAACATACCGGACAATAATGCCATTACTAGCCTAAAAGGCATACTGTGTATTGCCCCCTATCCTCGTGCCGCATAGCCGTAACATGTTCTGCCATATGTCTATTTCCCTCTATTTTTTTGTAATATCGTTCCCTAATCCTTCTATTTTTATACTCATTTTACATATAAAAAAGACACCCTAATAAGTCGTTAGAGTGCCTTTATATTTTATTTTTACACTTTTAAAACTTTAATAATTTTTACCTTATTTATTTCTTCTTGAACCTTATAAATAAGGACTATAATTTCTCCACCATACAAGCTTAAATACATATGTTCTAAAGATTGCCCATCGGGTTCAATCTCAAATAGCTCATGTTCTTTTCGTTCTATCTCACCCCAGCTTAAAGCTTTTTTATCTTGTACAGTATGCAACTCTAATAAAGCACGCTCAATATCTAAAAGCTCATAAGGCGCAAAATCCTGTATACTCTTTAAACATTCTTCATCAAATATAAAGTCTTTATAGGCTAGTTGCCACTTTTCCACTAAATCTTTTTGTCTTTTTTCTTCTTCTTCTTCAAGTTGCTTAGATGTAATCGCTCTCCTATCAGCAACCTTTTTAAGTAAAGGTGCAATACACTCTTCTTTATTCATATTAATGAGCTCTATAGACCTTGTAGCACCTTCTACCTCCTCTGCACTGATTGCCAACATACTTTCATAAGTATTTATCTGCTTTTCTTTCATTTTGACTTCTTTGGTTAACCGCTGCATTTCTATTTGTTCCAGCTCATTAGCTTCTTCCTTATTAGCTCTATGCGATAAATCTTGTCTTGTAGCTTCTATCCTCTCATTTAAAGCCTTTCTCTCTTCTATGAGTTTCTCAATATGTGCTTGAATCTCTAACTGTTTTTTCTCTTCCTGATCAATTACTTTATTTTTCATACTAAGATTTTGATCCGCTTCTAAAAGACTATGTAGAACCTTCTCGTATTCTGCCTCATTGCGCTGATGTTGTCTGAGTAACTCCTGATAATCATGTTCACGCTGTATTCTATCTCTAGGTGGCTGAAAACTTGGTAGGGCTTCTTCTTTCACTGTCATTTGCCCACCGCATGCCTGTACACATAGTGTAATCCATCTTGCAAATAACGCTCTAATTAGTTTATTTCTTCCTAACCCTAACTGCATGAGACACTTAATTTCTGATATTTCCTCTTCCCCTTGTTGTCCTTCTTTCGCTTCTTCTTGTGCCTCCTCATTTGAATTCATGTCTTCTACATCTTTTTCTTTATCCTTTTCTTTATCCTCTTTATCTTCTGATTTCTGCTTTTCTAATTCTTTTCTTATTTCCTTGATTTCTCTTTGATAGAACTTCGCAATAAAATCTGCTTTTTGTGAAGGTAATAATTCTTCTTTTAGGTCATAACGCTCTCCGGCCTCCTCAAGAATTAAAATAGAAAAAGCTTCTTCAGAAAGTGCCTCTTCTACACGACTTAAATCCAGTTTACTACATCTTACTTTTAAAAGCTCTTTAAGACTTCTTTCAGCTTCTTCTCTTGCATAAGCTTGCCACTTCTGTTTGTTTTGCTCTAATCGCTCTTCTATAGTTAAAACTTCTGGAGTCTGAAAAGGTTCTTTTTTCATAAGCCCAGCAAATAGATTAGTAGCTTTAACTAATTTATGTGCTACTTTTTGACTTGTTTGTTTAGATAAATTAGTCATTGTTAAAGTTTCTAAAAGTGCCCCTTGTTCTTTTAGCTCTTCCTCTGAAAGTTTCTTCATTACGTCAAATAAATTTATCAAAATTGAACTCTCCCTTAAAATCATTTTATAGTATATCTATTATACTATAAACTTCTAACCTAAGCATTTAAAATATAAAATAAAAAACTCTGACATAAACCCTATTATTCTATTTAAAAATACGATAAGCATCTATCTCTTTACACATTTAGTTCTTTTTCTGTAAAAACTTCTTTTCTTCTCATCCATTTCCCCCTTAATCTAAATTTTTTATATAATCTTGTAAAGCTTCCTGCCATGTAGGCATTTGATAGATGCCAATTCTATAGCGCTAGTTGGGCTCCCAAACTAGTCATCTGCAATTTGAATCGTATCTTGCACTTTAGCACGTTCTAATAAAGCTTTTACAAAGTGTTCTCCTGCCAACTTAGATTTACCATAAACACTCTTTGGATGTAGTGTATCAAATTCACTATAAGGCACTCTGCTCTCACCACTAAATACATCATCTGTTGAAATATGTATCACAGCCTCGCTCCTGTTTTAAAAGCTACTACACTTAAATTTCTTGCCCCTAATACATTAACCTTATAAGCTCTTTCTACTTCTCTTTCACAGACTTCTACATCTGTAAGTCCTGCACAATTAATAATTACATCTGGTCTATTCATATCTCCAAACATCATCAGACTCTCTGAATCTGTAATATCTACATCCTCAATATTCGTATTCAGAATTTCATTGTTTTTATGCAAAAAAGTTGACCGATAAGTAATTTACTTATCGGTCAACTTTTACATAAGTGGCGCAAATACACGTAATATTGAACGCCCTAATTTTCTATACCAAGATACTTCTTGACATTCCTGCAGGCTAATAGCTTTACATATTTCAAGAGTACTTAAGAAATCTTCTTTTACAGATTGTACACTCTCATTTTTATACAGCCATACACCACATTCAAAGTGTAAATATAAACTTCTGTAGTCTAAGTTAATGGTTCCTACTACACTATAAAGATCATCTACTACGAAAGTCTTAGCATGAATAAACCCTGGTATGTATTCATAAATCTTCACGCCACTTTCTAAAAGGGCTTCATAATAAGCACGTGTTACAGCATGTACATACCATTTATCTGCAATATGGGGTGTCACAATACGTACATCTACACCAGATTTAGCAGCATTACAAAGGGCTGTCACCATTTCATTATCAATAATTAAATAAGGTGTATTAATATACACATATTTTTTAGCTTTGTTAATCAGATTTAGATAAACTGTTTCCCCTACAGCCTCTCCATCTAGTGGACTATCAGTAAAAGGTTGTACATATCCCTGTCCTTGATGCCGTTCCTTTTGGTGAACATGAGGCTTATATCTACTATAATCCTCATCTGTATTGGTATTATAAGACCATAATGTAAGGAACATGACCGTTAAACTCCATACAGCATCTCCTTTAAGCATAATAGCTGTATCTTTCCAGTGCCCATGCTTTTCATAAGCATTAATATACTCATCTGCTAAGTTAATGCCCCCCGTAAAACCTGTATGTCCATCAATAACTAAAATTTTACGGTGGTCACGGTTATTAAGTCTAGAAGATAAAATAGGAATAAAAGGATTAAATACACAGCACTTAATTCCCATAGACTCTAACTTTTTATTATATTTATAAGGAAGTGTCATAATACAGCCTACATCATCATAAATAACACGTACATCTACTCCTTGCGCAGCTTTTTCTTGAAGAATTTCTAAAATACTATTCCACATAATCCCTTCTTCAATAATAAAATACTCTAAAAAAATATAATGCTCGGCTTTTCTTAATTCTTCCTTTAAACGTTCAAAAGCTATTTCCCCTAGTGGCAGATATTCCGTTGCTGTATTGGTATAAGGAGGGCAATAAGCATAATGACTAATATAGCGTGACTGATTAGCTGCTGTCTCACTTTCCTCTTGAATACTTTCTAAAATTGGCTCCTCTTGATTAAGCGCTTGCACCATTTTTTCACCAATAATAGCCATTTTTTTCTTTTCACGCTTGCTTAATTGGTTGACACCAAACATTATGTAAAAAAGTCCGCCAAAAATAGGGAATAAAAGAATAGGAATAATCCATGCAATCTTATAACCTGGATTGCTTTTATTACTAATAATAGAAAGTACAGCTATAGCACTTAATAAAATAGAAATTCCATAAAAATAAACAAAATAATTATTAAACTTCAAAATCATGCTCACTAGTATAGCAACTTGTATAGCCAAAAATGCTCCTACTATGACTACACGCTGAAAAATAAGCTTTAGTATTTTCCGCATCTCATTTCTCCCTTCCTCATTCCACTTGTCTCCATTGTATCATAATCCCCTATTTTACGCCATAAAAGTGTACTATACCCTAAAAAGAATATAGTACACTTTTTCTCTAAGCCTGACCTGCCCAGTCTGCAGGATAAGTTACATATATAAATCTTGCATAATTGGGTACTGAAAATTTAATACTTGATCCTTTAGGGATAAGGATTAATTCTCCCGGGCCTGCTGTTACTGTAGCTCCATTAATAACAATGCTTAATGAACCTTCAATTACATAATCAATTTCATCATAATTAAGATGCCAATCAAACGTTGTTTTAGTCATTTCCATAACACCACAACCTAATCTTGGGCTTTCTTCTAAAGTAAATAAATCTTTTGTGTAGACAATATCTGAAGGTGTTCCTGTATCCATGCGGTTACTTTCATCTACTTTAACTGTAGGTACTTTCACTGCAATAACACCACCAGGTGCTACTTCTCTTACATAATCACATTGATTATGAGATACACCTGAAAGCTTTTCCATTAGAACTTGTCTAACTAGGGACTCTATTGTTGATTTATCCATATCCATCTAAGCATTTTCCTTTCCTAAAGTTTTATTCGCAATAAACATAGCTACAAAAATAGCTGAAATACCACCTACTAATTTACCAATAATCATAGGGAAAATCATCTCTGCATTAAAACCAGCTGTAAAACCTAAGTGATCTCCGAATACAAAAGCTGCTGATACAGCAAAAGCTACGTTTAAGATTTTACCTCTATTATCCATATCTTTCATCATACCAAACATCGGAATACTATTGGCTAAGCTTGCCACAAGACCTGCAGCTGCTACATCATTCATACCCATAACTTTACCAAGTTTCATAAGAGGCGTTTTAAATACTTTTGTAATGACATAAACAAGAGGAAATGCGCCTGCAAGTACGATAGCGATATCTGCTACAATTTCAAAGCCTTCTGAAATAGGATTCATACCTGGGATAAGCACGATACCTGTAAGCTTTTCAATAATCCCTACAGCTAATCCTAAAGTAATAACAGCTACTACAAATTTACCAAAATAAGTAAATCCTTTAACCATAGCATCTTCAAATTTCCAAAGTCCTATTGCAATTAAAGCTGCGAAAATAATAATTGGAATAAGGTTACGAATAACCATCATAAACGGAAAACCAGCTACAAGTCCACCTACAAAAGCACCAAGAGGAATAGTAATAACACCAGCAAGTACACCTGTTGCAAGATATTTTCTATCTTGTTCTTCGATAATACCAAGCGCTACTGGAATAGTAAATACAATTGTTGGTCCAAGCATAGCTCCTACAATAAGCCCACCGAAAAGTCCTGCTGCTGGATCAATAGCAAGTGCTTGTGCAAGAGGGGCACCACCCATGTCATTTGCCAAAATAGAACCTGCAAACATAGCAGGGTCAGCACCCAAAATACCAAATAAAGGTACAATAACGGGTTTTAAAATATTAGCAATAACAGGTGAAAGTGCAATAATCCCAACCATGGAAATAGCAAGGGCGCCAATTGCCATAATACCTTCTTCAAATTTTTCACCGAGTCCAAATTTGTTACCAATAATACGGTCAAGTGCGCCAAGTGCTGCAAACAATACCATAATATAGATGATAATTTCATTAATACTCATAAAGCTTTCACTCCATTTTTATTAAATTTTATCGTTAAGTACATTAGAGGTATTTGGTCATTTCAGGACTTGGAGATGGAATAATAGAAATGTTAGCTGCTTCTGTCTTAGACAATTGTGCTTTGCCTTGTGCTAGACCATACTCTATACTACTTAATGTTCCTGTGACTATATATACCAGCTTGCCACCAATCCCAAAAGCAAGATGCATTTTAATAAGCTTTATATCACTTGATTTGAGGGCAGCATCTAACGCCTTAATACCTGCGCACACCTTAGTTGTTTCCATAATGCCTACAGCATCTGCAATCTCTTTGGAATCATATTTATTCTTAAAAGCTGCTATAATAGGTGTGCTCACTGCATGTACTTTGAAACTATCTACTAAAGTGTTTTCTGCAATCATAACGCCATAGTCTATTGCTTCATTCACTTCTCCTTCATCCCCTGTTACAATAACTAAAAACTTACCAGGACAAATCGTTTTAAAATAGATAATTTCTACATTAGCTTTTTTCACAATTTCATTAGATACTTCTATTCCTTTACTAATACTTCTAAATTCTAGAGCACCTATACTTTTATTCATCTTCAAACACCTCTATTGAATCTACAATACCTATAACTGCTGCATCAATAGGGGCATCTATATTGCCAACAGCTCGTCTTGCGCTACCACCTTTACTGATCAGTACTAAATCTCCAACACCTGCTCCTACTATATCCGATGCTACAATAAGACCTTCCTTTTCTCTTTCCTTATCTACAAGTGCCTTAAGCACTAATAATTTAAGACCATTAAGCTTTTGGTCTTTTTTAGTGGCCCATACATTCCCGATTACTCTTGCAATTTCCAATTTCTCGCCTCCACTACACTCTTTTTATCTTTAGCTTATGAGACCTTATATAATCTTCTGCTAGAGGCGTTACAATACATTTCTTACTTATCTCAATGACTGTAAAGGTTTCTAGATGTGTATGCATAAGGTCTGTTTCAAGTAAAAGTTTTTTGTGCTTTAAGTCTACCTCTTTTGAGTGTGTTAAGATAGGCTCTTCTTTTTGACTCGTAAAAAGTTCACCTATATGACTAATTATACGTATACCATATTGTATAAGCTTACTTTCATAGTCTTGGTAAAGTGTATAAAGAGGTTTATGAGCTGTTTTTTTATACTTTCTATAAGTTATGCCACTTTCAAGAAGATATACAGTTCTACCTTCTAATAAAGCTTTTAAAATACATCTTTCTTCATCCGTATAGCTACATCCTAATGCAAGATGTGCAAGCTGTTCTTCAGAAAGTTCACTTATTAAAATGGTAGTATGATCTAGATTTTCTAAAGTGTTGCGTGTAAGTTGATAACTTCCTTTTAGCATTTTCTCATCTTCTACGCCTATTGCACCTATAAGTAAGAGATACGATGCATGGTCACATTGTTTAAGACGGTTATAAATTTCATTTACAATAGCATCAATTACTTGTTGCTCCATCATTTAACAATAATACCCCAGCTATCTTTATTATATCCGCAAGCATTGGCTTCATCATAGTCAATATGCATATACGTTCTAAAATCTTTACTTACCCTTACAACCGTATCTTCAAATATGACAGGGCGTGATCCAGAGACTTTAACTTTAACAATCTCACCATCTTTGACATTAAATTTCTGTGCATCTTCAGGGGTCATATGGATATGACGTTTAGCAACAATAATACCTTCTGCAAGGGTCACACTACGACTACCATTGGTAACTGTTATACCTGGACTCCCTTTAGTATCACCACTTTGTCTTACAGGTGCTTTAATTCCTAATGCAAGTGCATCTGTTAGTGAAACTTCCATTTGACTTTGTTTACGTTCTGGACCTAAAACAATAACATTGTGAATAGAGCCTTTAGGACCTGTTACCGTTACACGTTCTTTACAGGCATACTGCCCTGGTTGAGAGAGGTCTTTTACTTTGGTAAACTGGTAGCCTTCTCCAAATAAACTATCTGCATCAGCTCGGCTTAAATGAATATGCCTTCCAGATGCTTCTACAGGGATAAAGAGCTTTTCTTTAAGCTCATTTACAATTTCATTTGCAATACGTTCTATAATCTGTGTCATATGCTCTCCTTTCTCCCATCTATTCCTTATATTGATCTGTCAAATATTTAAACATCATAATCCAGAAGAGGGAAGATAGACGATTAAGTGCTCTTATTAGGTCTTCTCTAGTCGCTTGGCCATATTCATCTTTAAAAGCTCTATAAGCTACAAGTTCGGACTCTCTTGTTAAAGTACGTAGCTTATTAAGATTTGCTACCATTTCACCATGTCTATAGGTTGGTAAGAAATGATGCATCCCATAATACTGACTTGGGTGATGTGAATGTGCACGCAGCGCTGGTGCATCTAACCCCTGTAAGTTAAATTCATTAAGGGGTTCACCACTTACTTCACATCTTACAAGATTACGTACAAATCTTATAACTTCTTCTAAGTCTTTAACCAATTTTTTAAGTCCCTGCTTTTCAGCAAGTACTTGCACCATAATGATTTCTGCTTCTAAGGAATCCATAGCCCCTCTAAAAGCAATACGTGGATGATCTTTAAATACAAGAAGATTTCCTCTTAAGTGAGTCATATGCTCTGGCTTTTCAGTAAGCTTTGCACCAAATAAAGTATCAAATAAAACTTCTTCTTTAAGGTCCATAGGCTCTGCCTCACTTTCTAAATCCTCTTTGTTCTTAATGGTAATATTCTTTTCTGCCAAATAAGCTCTGGCTGAAGGAGTGATGATTTGTTTCGGGGTTAAATAGAAATCACCCTTTTCATGTAACTCATCATGCGCAATCATTCTTCTTACATCATCTTCTGTTAAAACCGACATTTTTTCACCACCACACCTGATGTTAATTTTTATAAAGTGCATCTTTGAAGATGCACTTTATAAAGCTACCTTGATTTAAGCTTGTGCGCCATGAGGTAAAATAACATCTACTTCAGTATGTGGTCTTGGAATAACATGTACAGAAATAAGTTCTCCTACTCTTTCAGCAGCAGCAGCACCTGCGTCTGTAGCAGCTTTAACAGCACCTACGTCTCCTCTTACCATAACAGTAACAAGACCGCCACCAACTTGTTCTTTACCTACAAGTGTTACGTTAGCTGCTTTAACCATAGCATCAGCAGCTTCAATTGCACCTACTAATCCTTTTGTTTCAATCATTCCTAATGCATTTGTATTTGCCATTTTGTTTTCCTCCTTAAATAAAGAAATAGTAATACCTAGTTAGTATTCTACTTTTAAACCTTTTATATTAATTCTTTCATAATCTTTTTAACAATTTCATCAATCATATAGCTAGAAGGTTCACAACAATTACCCTCTTGACCTGGCACACCTACTCTAAGCTCCTCAAGTTCTTTTGTTCCATAAGCTACACGTTTAATATTAATAAGATCCATAGGACCGATGTTGTTTGAAGTTGAACTTCCACCTACAGCACCACATCCAAGTGTTAGAGCTGGGAAAAGACCTGTTGTTGCACCTACACCGCCAAGGGCCCCAGGTGTATTAATAAGAATACGAGAAGCTGGTATTCTTAGACCAAAACGTTTAACAAGTTCTGTGTCATTTGCATGCATACTAAATGTATGTCCCATACCTTCAAATTTAAGAATTTCTATACTTTTTTCTAAAACTGCATCTATATTTTCTTCTACAAAAAGAGCAAGAATTGGTGCAAGTTTTTCTCTTGAATAAGGTGCATCATGACCTACTTTGCTTTCTTTTGCAATGAGAACACGTGCATCAGATGGTACACGAATACCTGCAAGTTTTGCAATATGCTCAACACTCTTACCAACAATAGCAGGGTTCATACTACCATTTGCTCTTAAAATGAATTTAGCGAGTTTATCACTTTGATCTTGATCAAGTAAATAGCCACCTTGTGCTTTAAGCTCTGCAACGACTTTTTCTTCCATACATTTTTCAACAATAATAGATTGTTCAGATGCACAAATTGTACCATTATCAAATGTTTTAGAATCAAAAATACGTTTAACAGCCATTTTCACATCTGCACTCTTATCAATAAAAGCTGGTCCATTACCTGCACCTACACCAATAGCAGGGTTACCTGATGAGTAAGCAGATTTAACCATGGCAGGTCCACCTGTTGCTAGAATAATTGAAGTATAGTTGCTCTTCATGAGTTCTTGAGTTGCCTGCATTGTAGGTACAGTAATAACACCAATAGCACCTTTAGGACATCCTGCTGCTTCTGCTGCCTCTGTAATAATACGTGCTGTCTCTACAATAGCATTTTTAGCTCCTGGATGAGGTGAAATCACAATGCTGTTACCAGCTTTAAGAGAAATCATAGCTTTATAAATAACAGTTGAAGTAGGGTTAGTTGAAGGAATAACTGCTGCGACAACTCCCATTGGTACTGCTATATCCATCGTTTTATGAGCTGAGTCTTCAGAAATAATACCTATTGTTTTTTCATCTTTAATCGCTTCATAAACAACCTTAGATCCAAAAACATTTTTAATAACTTTGTCTTGCCAAATACCAAACCCTGTTTCTTCATTAGCCATTTTCGCTAATTTTACAGCATTGGCATAACCTGCATCTGCAATGGCTTTTACAATGCGGTCAATTTGTTCTTGGCTGAAGGTTGCAAGAATTTTTTGAGCCTCATAGGCCTTTTTTAAGAGTCCTCTAACCTCTTGAATAGAGACTAAATCTTTATCAAGTAATTCCATTAAGCTTCTCCTCTCTTACTCCTTATAAAAATCTTTTACTATTCCTATAAGGTCCTCTTTCTTCGCTGATTTTAATTTTTTCTCTGCCACTTTAATGCCAAGTGAAGTAATAAGCTCTCTAAGTTCCTTATTACTCATATTTTGCCACTCTTTTTTCGTAGCTTTTGTACCCCCTACAGGTGGTATAAGGGTAGTCGTGTCATCTTTAGGATTAATCCATTCATCTTCTACTTCTTCTACAGGAGCAGTTCCTTCTAAACCCTGTAATTCATCTATACCTTCTACTTCTGCCTCAGCCACAGTTCTATCAAGGTTTGTTTCTTCCTTGATAGGCACTGGTATGCTAGGCGAAGCTGGCTTTGGCACCTTTTCCTCCGTACCCTTGCCTTTCAGTTTAATGACTGTACCAAACAGTGATTCATCTACTCGAGGAATCACATGAGTTGCCCTTACTGTTCCGACTTTAGCTGCTGCCATACCGCCAGCATCTACTGCTGCTTTTACAGCGCCTACATCACCTAAAATTTGTGCAGTCATAATGCCGCCATCAACTTTTACAATGCCACCTAACTGTACATTGGCTGCCTTAAGCGCTGCATCTGCGGCTTCTATAACAGTAGGATACCCAATTACTTCAATAAGCCCTAATGCATTTATCATCATAAGCTATTAGTATTCCTGTGGGTTATCTGCAACAGCTTTTACAGCTTCGGCAAAGGCAGAACATGCGGCATTACATGCAGATTGTGAACCTGTTAAAAGACCGCCACCAAAGTTCGTTTCAGAAGGAGGCCCAAAGAATTCTACAAGTGTAACATCAGCAGCTTTAAGTGCAGCGTCTAAGGCATACATCGCTTCAAGAGGTGGTGCAATAAGATAAGCCAGTGGTCTTCCTTCTTCTATTCCTGCTGTTTTAGAAAGATAAGAGCCTGTACGAGATACAGTATGTGCATAGTAGACAATAGAGTCATCTTCATTTGCACTTACAAAGTGTGCACCACTTTCCATAAAAGTAAGCGCTGCTTTAAGGCCACTTCTTACTTCTGCTGGACTTGGACCACCAATAATCCCTATAACTTCACCTGCAAGCTTTGTAGATGCATTAGCAGCACCTGCATACATAGATCTTGCATACACAACATCTACATCTGCATCTTTTGTTGCTTCATCAAGTGCAGTATAGGTCACATCATCCATATCTGCAGTAATGATACCTAAACTTTTATGGCGAGGTCCTAACTCTAATTTTTTTGCAAGATCAGGGCTTACATTAGAAATAACACGTACACCAAGAACATTGGGACGAAGTTTATCATTTTTCACGTCCTTTGCCTCCTTTTATTTTAGATCAATACCTGATGCTTTCTTATCGAGCATTTTTTTAATAAGTTCTGCAGTATGAGCACCTGCTTCTACAGGTGTTGTCCCACCTTTATGAATATTGGAAATAACAGTACGTTTTGCTTCTTCAAGACCATGTTTTGGTTTATAAGCAATATAAGCTGACATAGACTCAGCAGTTACAAGACCTGGTCTTTCACCAACGAGCATACAAATTACATCTGCATCTGTTACTTCACCTACTGCATCCATTGCACCAACACGTGCATACTTAATGAAAAGAATTGGTGGTACTGTAATGCCATAAGCACTTAAACCTTGTTTAATAGCTGGAATCATATCTTCTACGTTTGCTTCAATAGCAGATGAAGAAAGACCATCCCCTACAATAATGAGCACTTTTGGATTATGACCACATGTTTTTTTGATAATTTCAAGTTCAGGTTGTGCAAATCTTCTACCTAAGTCTGGTCTTGTTAAATATTCATCTTTATCCTTACAAAGTGTTTTGACAAATACAAAATCATTTTTCTTAACAAATTCCTCTGATACATCAGAGAAAACAGCATCTTGTGCTGCGGCATGGTCGGCTCTTACACGAATCATAGTAATCGTACGATATCTTGCACCTGCTTTACCAATACCAAGTCTTGCTGGAGTTTTGCTCTTCATATCTAGATAAGCTTCTTTATCTTTAGCATTTTTAACAAGGAATTGTTTTTTAAGGTCAATAGCTGTAATATCTTCAATACATCCATTACGGTCTATATCACTACCGCCTGATGTTGTATTAGGTTTTATGGTAATCGTTTCAGTAATGGTTGCACCATTTCCTTCTTTTCCTACCATTTGTTCTACAAGTTGCTCTACCATTTTTCTTAAATCTTGTTCGTTCACTTTGACTGCCTCCTTATCCTAGAATAATATTGATGCATCACCAGCACGTGCTGTAAGATGTCCTTTTTCATCTACAAAGCCCATTTTTACAAGCCATTCATGGAAAGGTTTGATAGCAGTTAAGCCAAACATCTCTCTAAGAGCTGCTGTTTCATGGAACCCTGTTGTTTGATAGTTAAGCATAACGTCGTCACCATGAGGAATACCCATAAAGTAGTTACAGCCTGCTGTTGTTAAAAGAACAGATAAGTCTTCAATACTATTTTGGTCTGCTTTCATATGGTTGGTATAACATGCGTCACATCCCATTGAAACACCTGTAAGTTTACCCATGAAGTGATCTTCAAGCCCAGCACGACTTACTTGTCTACCATCATAAAGATATTCAGGCCCAATGAAACCAACTACTGTATTAACAACGAATGGGTCAAAGTGTTTTGCAAAACCATAACATCTTGCTTCCATTGTCACTTGGTCAGTATCAAAATGTGCTTCTGAGGAAAGCTCTGATCCTTGTCCTGTTTCAAAGTACATAACGTTTGGCCCTTCTGCTGTACCTTCTTTAAGCGCAAGATCTCTTGCTTCTTGAATCGTTGCTGCATTAAAACCAAAAGCTGTATTTCCTTTTTCTGAACCTGCAATGGATTGGAATATAAGGTCTGCTGGTGCCCCATGACGAATAGCATCCATTTGAGTCGTAACGTGAGCTAGTACACAAGTCTGAGTTGGAATTTTAAATTTTTGTTTAATTTCTTCAAAACGTTTAAGAACACGTACAACACTTTCTGTAGAGTCATCTACTGGGTTAAGTCCAAGCAGTGCATCCCCTGCACCAAAAGTTAAACCTTCAAGTAAAGATGCCATAATACCATCTGGATCATCTGTTGGATGGTTAGGTTGAAGTCTTGAAGAAAGTGTGCCACGTTCTCCAATTGTTGTATTACAGTGTTTAGTAATACGAATTTTTTGTGCCCCATAGATGAGGTCCATATTTGACATAAGCTTTGCAACAGCAGCAACCATTTCAGATGTAAGTCCTCTAGAAATACGTGTAATATCTGCACCTGTTGTGCCTTCATCTAAAATCCATTCTCTAAATTCTCCAACTGTCCAGTTTTTGATTTCATCATAGATTTTTTCATTGACATCATCTTGGATAATACGTGTTACTTCATCCATTTCATAAGGTACTGCTGGATTGTTACGTAAATCTGAAAGTAAAACATTAGAAAGTACAACTTTTGCTGCAACTCTTTCTTCTGCTGACTCTGGTGCAAGCCCTGCTAATCTGTCTCCTGATTTTTCTTCGTTGGCTTTTGCCATAACTTCTTTAAGTGATTTGAACTCATAAGTATGTCCAAATAATTTTGTTTTTAAGATCATTTGAATCCTCCTTAACAAAATACTAATGTTTTTACTACTACTGGTAATACAGTTCCTTCTGCAATAGGGCTTCCAATATCGATATAATCTCCATTATCTAGCTTGACACTATCTAAACAAATAATATCTTTCTTGTACCCTAATAGATGATACATACTCTGTCCTAATGCCTTAGCCATATCTTTCTCTACAATGACAATAAGAGGAAGCTCTCTTTCAATAAGTTCTTCCATGCCTTCTACTAATCCTTTAGCATATTCTTGGATTTCCTTGAAGCTCGGATTATCCTTACCTTCCATGGCAATGGCTACTCTTTGTAAATCGCCTTCTAGCTTAAACCACTGAAGTTTCTTTTTAATAGCCTGTGTTAAAGCCTGGGCATCTTCGCTCTCCTCATCTTTTGCAAGTTTTAAGATAGGCAAATTCTTAATAGGAAAAGCATCTTTGGTATACGTAATGGTACTGCCACTAATTTCTGTTGTATGAGTGCCTGCACCTACTACTGTGGCGCGAATGGTTTCTTGGCTTCTTACAACTTTTAGTTTCTTACATAAATCAGATTCCTTAATAGCTTGTCCCAAAAGAATACCAATATCCCCAAATTTGAAATAATCGTCTATTTCCCCCTCATAATAAACATAATCTGCCACACCACCAGAGAAGGATATACATTCTATAGGCACATTAAGCTCAATATTTTTATTTGTAATAATGAGCTTTAATAGATCATCCTGTTTTTTAATACCTACGCTTTGCTCTAATGCCTGTACCATTTTGTCAATAATAGGTTTTAAATTTTCTCTAGTAGCTTTAGTGCCTATGGCAAGTCCCATATTGTTTTCACGAATAAGGGTCTCAAGTTTAGGAGCAATATAGGTAATCTGATGCGTTGTACTGTCTACCTTAATGAGACGCCCACCTACATCTAGACACCCTGTTTCCCTTACTTCCCCTCTTAAAAAGACAGCTAAATTACTTGTACCACCTCCAATATCCATATTCACAACACTTGTGTTATGATCTTTAGAATAAGTATGGGCACCTGCACCCTTACCAGATATAATACTTTCAAGATCTGGTCCTGCTGTCGCTACAACAAAGTCACCAGCAAGTCCACTTAAAGTAGTTAATACTTCTTCTGCATTTTCTTTTCTAGCTGTTTCACCTGTGATAATGACGGCACCTGTATCAATTTTAGAAGGGTCAATGCCAGCCTTTTTATATTCCTTCTGGATAATATCCCTAACTTTTAGCCCATCAATTTCTCTTAGAGAAATAAGAGGTGTAAAATAAATCTCACTTCTGTAAATAATCTCTTTATCTACAATGACAATGCGTGGAACAGAATAGCTAGAAGCCATATTTTCTACAATAATCTTAGAAAAAATAAGTTGTGTGGTACTTGTCCCAATATCTATTCCTACACTTAAAAGTTCTTCCCTCATTATCCTCCACCTTTCTTATATTTTCTTTACCTATCTTTATTTAGAAAGCTATCGAGATACTCAAAAAGCTCTTTGATACCCACATCATCTACTGTATCGACTTTAAAAATCCTTGTAACACCCGCCTCTTTAAGACGTTCTTCCACCTTATCGATATCTGCCGATTCTTGAACCAAATTGATTTTAGTAATGATACCAATAACCTCTTTTGCAAAGCTTCCTGCAAAAGCCGGTGGAATAAAGCTTTCATAAGCAGTAGGATCCGCTACAAGTGCTATAATTTCCGCATCTACAGCTGTCATAATCAGTGCACTGTAATAATGCCTATTTTCTAAATATTCACCAGGTGTATCAATGGCATTATCATAAAGCTCTACTGCCTGTGTCTTTTTATACTTAATTTCTAGTTCATTGAGTTTTTGACATAAGGTTGTCTTGCCACATCCTGTCTTACCTATAAAAATAACTCTGCTCATGCTATTAAGTCCTTGTAATAGTTGTTGGTGTAAATTTTAGATTATGCTCAAGTACATCTAAAATATCGCGTACGGCTGCTTCTACAGAGCTTACATCGCCTGTAATAACAAGCGCCCCACTAAAACGATCAATAAATCCTAATGTAACATCTGATGCTTTAGTGGCTACATCTGCTGCTATAATAGCCCCTTCACTTGGTGTAATTGTTAAAATACCAATAGCATTAATATTCTCCACTACTAGCCCTAGCTTCTTATAAATGTCTTCTGTAGGATTGGCAATGACATGAGCAAGTGTAACTTGTTTACCTGGTACAAACTCTTGTATAATACGCTGTTTATCTTCAATCTCCATTTTTTAGGCCCTCCTTAGTCAATCTTATGGAGTATTTCCAAAATGTCACCATGTGTTGCTTTTCTAGGATTTGTTATAAGGCAAGCATCTTCTAGGGCCCCTTTAATAATGTCTTCTCTTGACTTATTTAAATCCTCTGCTGAGATTTTACATTCACGCAGTGTGGTTGGCATTTTCATTTCTTTCTGTAGCTTTATAATTTCATTAATGAGATTACGTACGGATGAACGGGTATTAGCCCCTTCAATTCCAATGAGTTTTGCTAAATAAGCATATTTCTTTGCAGCTTTTGTATAATGAGATGGGGTATACCCCTCTATATCTGCATTAAATTCAATAACATAAGGTAGAAGTAAGGCATTGGTTCTTCCATGTGGTACATGTAATTTCCCACCAATATTATGTGCAATGGCATGGTTAATTCCTAAGGAAGCTAGATTAAAAGCAAGGCCTGCTAGGCAAGAGGCATTATGCATTTTTTCTTTGGCTTCTATATCATCAGCACTTTCATAAGAACGTTTAAGGTATTCAAATACAAGTTCTACGGACTTTTCAGCCAGTGCATCAGAAAAATCTGTAGCGTTTGTTGACACATAGGCTTCTAATGCATGAGTAAGTACGTCCATTCCTGTATCTGCTACAATACTACTCGGTACACTTTTAACGAGTTCAGGCTCGAGAATGGCTACATCAGGCAATAAACTATTGGAAACAAGAGGGTATTTAATACCTTTTTCTTTATCTGTAATAACAGCAAAAGAAGTTACCTCTGACCCTGTACCACTTGTAGTTGGGATAGCAATAAACTTCATAGCCTCTAAACGACCAATTTTTCTTGAGAAATCCATAATGGCCTTAGCTGCATCGATGGCAGAACCTCCACCTAGAGCAATCATACAGTTAGGTTTAAATTCTGTAACAGCTTCAACACCTTTTACAACCAATTCCATAGGAGGGTCTGGTACAATATCACTGAAGAGCTCATATTGATTAGACCCGAGATAGGCTGTGATTTTGTTAATCATCCCTGATTTCACCATAAAAGGGTCTGTTACAATAAATACTTTTTCGTCCTGGAAATTCTTAATATAATCTAAAGCATCTTGACCAAATACAACTTTGGTCGTTATTTCGAAAGTATCCACTTGCATCATCCTATCCGTGAAATTTAAATATCTACTGCATTATGCTACGAAATTATTAGTATTTTTATACATGACATATAGAATTCTAAATTTTTAGTCATACTTATACAAAAAAAATAGACCTAGCTTCACTTTGGCTAAATCTATTTTTTAATTTGATTTAATATAAATCTTCCTCATCTATCTCATCTGTATAAAGATCATTTAAAGTAACGCCTAAATCTTTACACATCTCTAGATGATTATTATATTTTGTATTTGCTAATTCTTCATAGTAACGGTGCATTTTTGCCATAACTCTCACCTCCTAGGGTTAGTATGGCATTTTTTATAAAAATATACCCTTTTATTAGATTATTTTTTAAAGCCCTTGTGGAAAGTGTAGTCTATTTTCTGGATCATATTGTGCTTTAATGTTTTCAAGAGGTTCTTTATAGTCGCCATAATAAGCCTTTTTGTAATCCGTAAGTTCTGCTAATGGAAAATTAATAAATGAACCTTCTGTTAGGGCCTCAATAATAGGAAAATGTTCAAGGAGCCATGTGCAGTTCTCAGCTTTAGCTCGGTCATCCTCCCATACAGACTGAAAACCTAATATAAACCTAGCATCTCTATAGAATACAGCTGATTTTCTTTTAGATGTAGCCTGTATCTGCCCACCTAACCCATAGAAGGTGATAGCTGTATAATCAGATGCTTCTGGCTTACTATCTACAATTTCTAAGAGAGATTGAATCTGCTCTTCATTATAAGTCTTATAAACAAATCTTCCTGTAGACTTATATTTCTCATAATCAGGGTGACTATCCTGAATAATACGATTGATTTCTAAAACAGAGCATTCATTAAGTTTTAATAACATTTCTTTTGCAGGCATAATAAGAGGCTTAATGGTTTCAAAAGCTTCCTGCTGACTTCCATAGCATACACCTGTTATGGCAATCCCTATCCCTTTTTCCTTAGAGTTGTAAAGAGCCATTTTCATATTCGTATGATGTGGTAAAGTTTCAAACAAAGTCTGCCATGCCTTAACAAGCTCTAGACGTGCCTCAGTATTCATATGCTTATATTCTAACTGAATAAGTGTAGCTGTAGGATTCTTCTTAGGTAATTTAAACGTCATGCTAACGACTATACCAAAGTTACCGCCACCAGCACCTTTTAAAGCCCAGAACAGTTCTGGATGAGTCATAGCATTAGCTTTAATACAATTTCCATCTACATCAATCATTTCTACTTCAATTAAACTATCACAACTTAATCCAAGCATTCTAGCTGAATAACCCCAGCCCCCACCAAGAACAAGCCCTGCTACACCTACAGTAGGACAACCTCCACCAGGAAAAGGATACCCTAGCTGACATACTGCCTCATAGAGGGCTCTATTGCGTACACCACCTTCAACGGTTACGAGTTCATTCTCTTCATCTACCTGTATACCATTCATTTGGCTTACATCAATAACAACTACATCATTGCCAGTAGAATATCCTTCATAATGATGTCTACCTGAGCGAATGCGAATAGGATAACCGTGTTCTTTAGCCCATAGGAGTGCTCTACTTACTTCTTCTTTATTTTTGCAGTATATAATTTGTAAGGGATACATCTGAATAGCTCTATTCCATGCTCTCCTGCTCTCTTCATAGAGATGATCTTCTTTGGTAACAATCATCTTCTTCACTTCCTTTCTCCTTCATTTAGTCTTTTCATTTAGTCTTTTCATTAAGAAAAGGGCTCCTTTAAAGGAGCCCTTTTTGCATCATTCTTGTCTCACAATTACTTTTCTCCAGCATCTTGTCACACATAAGCCACACTTAATGCAACGCTCTTGCTGAATCACATAGGGCTTCCCACGACTAATACAATGTTTAGGGCAAACCACTTTACATGCTCCGCATCCATTGCATTTCTCAGAAATAATGTAGCTCTTTTTATTCTGCATCAAAATCTACATGAATGATGCCATCTGGTGTATTAATATTCACATAAGACAAGTTAAATTCCTCATCCATTACGTCAATTTTGTATTCAAAGAATACGTTATCTTCTTTTTTAGACATGAAAATGTAGCTCCCATTTTCTTTACCATCAATTTCATCACAGATTTCATCGTAAACTTCCATACCGTTTACAGCACCTAAATAACCTGCACTTCTAATTTTATCTTCAATTAAGTTATATAATTCTTCCATTATTTCTCCTCTTTCGCTATACATCTTCTAAGACGAGCATACTATAAGCCACTTTTTAGACGCCATTTTTCTCGTCTAAATCTTATTATAAAACATGTCAGCCTAAAAATCCAATCCATAATCATAGCAATCCATACTCCTATAGCCCCAAGTCCCATTCCTTTTCCTAAAAGGACACTAAATAAAATTCTAAAGGTCCACATAGAGAAAATGGAAACCACCATCGTAAACTTCACATCATTGGCTGCACGTAGTGCATTAGGAAGTGTAAAGGCTGCTGGCCACATCAGCATAGCACACCCATCATGAATGAGTACTAAAATAGTTGCAAGCTTTAGTGTTTCTGGAGAAAGCTTATAAATAGATAATATAAACGGTAAGCCTATTAAGATGCTGGCATTGACTAGAATGGTAAACGCATACGTCATCTTAAGTAGTTTTTTTGTATAATCTTTAACAGCTTTATAGTCTCCAGCCCCCACACACTGTCCTACAACCGTAATCATAGCAAGGCTCATAGCCTGCCCGGGTATACATCCTAATGCATCCAGGTTATTCGCTACAGCATTGGCTGCAATCTGTACTGTACCAAATCCTGAAATAATACTTACTACAAGCACGCGCCCTAACTGGAACATACTATTTTCTAGAGCATTGGGTATACCAATACCCAAAATCCTTTTTAGTCTCCAACCTTCAGGTCGTATTTTCCATAAGGATTCTATGTACAGAAGTTCATTTGGTTTATTAAGGAGTATAAGCATAATACATGCTGCAAGCATACGTGAAAATAAAGAAGATAAAGCAACACCTGCTACACCCATGTTAAAACCAAAGACAAATATAGCGTTACCTATAATATTCAATAAGTTCATTAAAACAGATATTTTCATAGATATTTTTGAATTTCCTATAGCTCTAAACAGTGCTGCCGCTCCGTTATAGAGGGCTAAAAAAGGGTAAGACAAAGCAGAAATGATTATATAGGTTAAAGCATTTTTCATCACCTCTGCTTCAATCTTACCAAACACCAGTTGTAATAAAGGCTCTTTAAATATTAAAACCAAAAGAGCAATTGTTATGGAGATCGTACTAACAATAAAAAGTAACTGTTTAGCATACTCACCCGCTTCCTCTTTTTGTTTACGCCCAATACACTGGGCACATACGACTGCCCCTCCTGTCGCAAGTGCTGCAAAAATATTAATAATAAGTACATTAATCATATCTACAAGTGATACGCCTGAAACAGCTGCTTCCCCTGCTGTTGCAACCATCATCACATCTGCCATACCAACTGTAACAGCTAAAAGCTGCTCAATAATAAGTGGAATAATGAGTTTGTATAAATCCCTATTTGTAAACATTCTATTTTCTCTCTTTCAATTTGTGTTTAAATAATTAAACTCACCCCAGATATCAGTAGAAGTACATAGGAAAGCCTCATAAAAGTCTGTTGACTCATCTTCTTTGCCATTTGCCCTCCTATAATGACCCCTATCATTAATGCAGGTATACCTATTAAAACTAAGTTCAACATAGGTAATGTAATAATTCCCAAAAAGAGTTGCTTTATTAAAATATATATATTGAGTACAATCCATACAGGTGATAAAGTTGCTCTAAAGCTTTCCTTATCCTTAATTTTCTTCACTGCATAAATAATGAGAAGTGGCCCACCTGAAATAAACATACCATGAATAATCCCTGCTGATAGAATAATGCCGATTAAAATCCCTTCGTTCAAATTAAACGTTTTCTTAACAAATAGACCTTTAAGTGCAATAAAGATGATAAAGATGGCATAAATAGTAAGTAAAATATCTACTGGAAATAAGGTATATACATACTCTCCAATAAAAACACCGACAAACATAATCCCTGTCATCTTAAAAAATTCTTTCCATACAATATGTTTATAGGATCTTACAACAATAAGAGTACAAGCAATAATGGTTAAAATGTTTAATACAGGTTTAGCAATGCCTATACCTAAAAGCAATATACAAAAAGGCATGGCAAGTACTGTACCTGCAAATCCAGTAATACCCTGAATCATATTGGTTAAAAGTATAATAATAAAATATAAAACAATTGTCATATATAAATCATCCTTTAGAAGCATTTTTTCTTAGTATGCCCTTAGGAAGACTTTTTATAGAAAAACTTTTTTATATCTCCTTTACTCTTGTGCTAAACATTCGCCCTCTAGTGTGTAAACACTTAGCTTTCCCTCATTATAAAGAGCATAAGTAGCTGGTCTATTTTCTTTTGGAAGACTAATAGATCCTGGATTGCAAATACGAATTCCTTCCTTTTCACTTAGCTCCCAAAGGTGCGTATGCCCATAAAGAAATACATCCCCTGCTTTAAGCATAGGAAGCTTCTCTGGGCTATAGTGATGCCCATGCGTAGCAAAAAGTGTTCTCTCTCCCTCTATAATACGTGTATAAGTCTCCATACATGCAAACCCTAGAACCATCTGGTCTACCTCTGCTTCACAGTTTCCTCTTACGCAAATAATACGGTCTTTATAGTGATTTAGCAGCGTTACCACTTCCTTAGGTCCATGTCCCTCTGGCAAATCATTGCGTGGGCCATGATACAGCACATCTCCTAAAATAATCATTTTATCGCACTGTTCTTTTTCGAAAATCTCTAAAACTTTTTTTGTACGACTTGCTGAGCCATGTATATCAGAAAAAATAATGTATTTCATTGTTCTTCTCCTTTTCTTTTATATGAGTTTATCTTTTTCTATTAAAGCACAAAAACCGGTAGAAGACTATCCTTTCATAAAGGATTCTTTACCGGTTTTTAATCTTTTATTTCTTAGAATTCTACTTTATTTCCATAATAAGTACATGTTAAAAGTCTCTCCATCTCACTCGGTGTAATGGATCTAGGATTAGAACCTGTGCAAGCATCTCCTACAGCTAATTTAGCAATTTCACTGACTTTAGCCTTAAATTCCTCTTCATTAATCCCAAACTCTTTTAATGTTTTTGGAATACCTAATTTCACATTATAGTCATCAATTTTCTCACAAAGTTTTTGCACAAGTTCTTTATCACTTTCTCCCTCAAGACCAATAAATCTTGCAATATCAGCATAGCGTTTCTCAGCACATTGAGCATTAAACTGAATAACATAAGGTAAATAAATAGCATTAGCACAGCCATGTGGAATATGTCCTGTTGAGAAGGCTGCTCCTGTTTTATGTGCCATAGAATGGACAATACCTAAAAGAGCATTTGAAAAAGCCATACCTGCAAGACATTGTCCATAATGCATCTGCTCTCTTGCTTCCTTATCTCCTTCATAAGAAGCTGGTAAATAGTCAAATACCATATGAATAGCCTTTAAAGCAAGTGGATCTGTAAAAGGTGAGTTTAAAGTAGAAACATAAGCTTCTATAGCATGGGTTAAAGCATCCATTCCTGTATGTGCTGTAAGTTTTGGTGGCATCGTTTCTGCAAGAAAAGGATCTACTACTGCGATATCTGGCGTAATATTAAAATCTGCTAATGGATACTTAACACCTTTAGCATAGTCTGTAATAACAGAGAAAGCTGTAACTTCTGTTGCTGTACCTGATGTAGAAGGGATAGCCAAAAATCTAGCTTTTGTTCTAAGCTCTGGGAAATTAAAAGGTGTAATCAGGTCTTCAAAAGTTGTATCTGGATATTCATAAAAGGCCCACATAGCCTTAGCGGCATCAATAGGTGAACCGCCCCCCATAGCAATAATCCAGTCTGGCTCAAATTCTCTCATAAACTGAGCACCTGCCATAACTGTTTCCACAGATGGGTCTGGTTCTACATTTTCAAAAAGCTGGACTTCTATATGTGCCTCTTTTAAATAACGAACAACTTGGTCTACAAAACCAAAACGTTTCATAGAACCTCCTCCTAAAACGAGTACAGCACGTTTGCCTTTAAGTGTTTTAAGCGTCTCTAAACAACCTTTTCCATAATAAATATCTCTTGGTAATGTAAATCGTGACATATGCCTTGCCCCCCTATGCTATTTGCAATTCAAATTTATCTTCTATGTTATAATTTTAACACCGTTTTATATTTTATAGGTAATATAAAAAAAAGCATACCTATATATACTTATAGATATGCTTCATTTCTTGCTGCACTTTTATCAACTCTTTTATAAATCTTTCTTCTATTGTTGTAAGACGATGATGCTTAGAATAAATGAGTACATCTTTATTTTTTTGAACCAAATTTTCACATCGACGTTGGACAAGTTGATAATGTTCTAACAAATTTTCTGGTACAGGGGAGACATGCATATAAGTTGTAGGCACCTGCCTTAATAGGTCGAACTGGCTCCCTCTTTCATATACTAGAATATGTTTTTTAACAAAGTCTTTTTCCTTTTTTTTCTTAAGTTCTTCCGATACATTAGGCACCATAAGATCTCCATGTATCAGTTCGATGTAAGGTATAAGGTCTTCTTGCACAATAGACTCTTTCCTTGCTAAAGGATGTTCTTTAGACATAAGCAGTACATCCTCAAACTCCCATATTTTCTGCATTTCAAATGCCTTATCCTCAATAAGGTGCATAAAATACTTCTCATACTCTAAAGGGTATCTCATAATGCCCAGCTGGTAATGACATTCTAAGATATTACGTACTGCTTCTATAGAATTTGTCTCTTTAAAGTTAATTTCTAATCCTTCACCCTCTTCTAGACTATTAACAAAACGTGTAAAAGCATAGGTAATATAACTTGCTCTTGGTACAGAAATATTAAAATATAATTTAGGTTTTGTAACAGGTCTATACTGCGCTTCCATCCGGTCTATCTGCTCTATAATATGGTGGGCCTGACTAAGAAATGTCTTACCTTCCTGGGTAACAAGAACTCCCTTAGAGGTCCTCTCAAAAAGTGTAATACCTATACTTTCCTCTAATTCTTTAATGGCTTTACTTAGATTAGGCTGACCCATAAAAAGATGCTGAGCAGCCTTGGTAATAGAACCTGTTTTTTCTACTTCTAATGCATATTTTAAATAAGTGAGATTCAATGAATCACCCTCTTCTTATTCAAGACTTAAACACTTACCACCATTTATTCTAGATTCTTCAGCTAACAGTGCGACAACATGACTTTCAATAGAACGCTCAATGGTTGTACCCATACTTGTATTAGCTTCTGGATTTTGCATTAATTCTATAAATCGGTCCATCATGCGGTAATCTCCACCACCATGTCCTGCTAAGCTTTCACCTTGTTTTGTAATATCAATTTCTACTTTTTCACCACCAAATGGTTCATATACCACTAAGTTTTTATCCATATGTCCTTCGATACAACCCTGCGTACCCATGATTTTAAGATAACGGTAGCATCTACCTGTAAAAGCACTCATAGTAAAGTTAATGGTTACACCCTCTTCAAGTTCTAAGTTAACAACCTGATGGTCTACCACATCATTATCACAATGGTAAACACATCTACCATATGGACCTTCTTTTAATGCCTCTGTTACCTTTTCAAGTGTTGGGTCAAGGGCTACAATATTAACTGGCCATCCTGTATTGCCATGTTTAATACCCATTTTAGGATCATCTATGTAACATTTCACTGCATCATATGGACACTCATCTTGGCATTTGCAGCCATCCATACATCTCATAGCTGCACCCTCTGGTGCTTTTTCTGCCTTAAATAAGTAAGTACTACCAAATGAACTTACCTTTTTGCAGCGTTTATCTGCAAGCCATAATAGAATATCCATGTCGTGGCAACATTTTGCAAGAATCATAGGGCTTGTCTCATCACTTCTTCTCCAATTACCTCTTACAAAACTGTGTGCCTGATGCCAATATGCTACATTCTCAATAGCTTGAATACTTACAACTTCCCCAATTTTACCTTCTGTAATCATAGCTTTAATGGTTTCATAGAAAGGTGTGTAACGTAAAACATGGCATACAATAACATGTTTATTATATTTTTTAGCTGCTGCCAGTAACTGTTTACATTCTTCAAGTTCTGGTGAGATTGGCTTTTCAAGAAGTAAATGGTAGCCTCTTTCAAGGGCTACAAGTGCTTCCTCAACATGGTCTCTATCTTGTGTACAAATAAGCGCTGTATCAGCCAGCTTTTCTTCTTTAAGTAAATCATCTGCACTCTCAAAACACATTTCTCTTGGAATATTAAATGCTTTAGATACTTTATCTACTTTCTCTGGTTCAATATCTGCAATGGCTACTATTTTCATTTTATCTGGATTTTGTCTAATGTACTCTGCATAGGTATCTTTACCACGTCCCCCAAGTCCAATAATAACCGTTGTAATTTGTTTACTCATCTTTTGTTCACCTCATATAATTTATATTTTTATTTGGATGTACGTAATATATGGCATACATACATAACCACTTCTCTTACCTTAGCCAATTCACTTTCTTTATTTTGCATACGCCATACATTTTGGAACTCATAAATCCATTCCTCAAAGGCTTCTGCTAATCTCCAAGGTGTATAACCTTCCTCAGCTCCTTCCAGCATTTCTTCACCTTCTATTAAATACAGATAGAATAAGTCAATAAGCTGGATTCCTTTTGCAGCTACTATAAATCCTTTCATATCTATAGGGTACCGTTTAAGTGCCCCACTTAAATCGACTAATGCCTCACCTACTTGGGTAGCTACTTGATACCCCCTTAAAACCTTATCTATATCAAGCCAGTCTGGATGTTCCCCCTTTTCTTTCCAGCGTACGAGCTCACACCAACCTACATTTTGACTTGCTGATAATTTATGAAGTAAGCCTACTACCTGCTTACTATGGTCTCCAAATTCAAGAAGTGAAATTGCCTCATACATCGTTTCAAAATCTTTTTCCCCATTAGGATTCCAAGATAAACCGGCGCCATAAGCCATACCTGGTATAGAGTTCCCTAGGAAATTTACATGTCCGAAGTCACCCCAATCTGTATTAAGCACACCAATAGCGCCATTTTCTACACCATAAGCTACCATTCTTCTTATATTCTCAAAGGCATTACCTATCAGGTTCATCATCATACTCCAGCCTCCTACTCCAGGACATACATACTGACTTCTCCCCGCCTTTGCTATGGTTCTAATGCCTTCTCCATCGGCACTGCTTAAATAATCCCATGTTAACCCTATAACATCTTCTGGTATTTCATTAAGGAGTTCTGGATGATGTAAAATAACATCACTCCAAAACATAACTTTTTTACCATGCCCTTTTACAAAGTCTACAATTTGGTTTAAAAACTGTGTATAAAGCTTCCCTACACCTACTTTATCTGCATAGGCTTTACTCTTCCCTTTACCTAGTTCAAAGGTTTCATCGCAGCAAATATTAAAAGTATCTGAGCTAAATAGTGGTATATACTGCTCTAACATCTTTTTAACGAGCTCTATACTTCTTACATCTGTTGCATTTAGGGTATGATTACGCTCTGTAAAAAGATAAGGTTCTTCTCTTACGTTTTCAAGCTCACATAACTCGGTAAACGAATGGGTACGTAGTACTTCATATAAATGGCCAAAAGTAGATAAAGAAGGGATAAGTTCTATATGCCTTTCCTTGCAATAAGCATCTAATATAAGAATTTCTTCTGCAGTTAGTGGGTCTTTATCTACCCATACTTCACTCATGCCTTTAAAAGCAAAAGTATGCTCTATATAAAGCTGAAACTGATTGATTTTATAGTAAGCTAAACGGTCTACTAATAACTTAAGTGTCTCTAAAGTGGGTACCTTACCTCTTGTTACATCATGATAAAAACCTCTATGCTTGAAATAAGGCTTATCTTCAATCGTCATATAATTTAAAGACGTTCTTTGCTGTCTTATAATTTGTCTTAAGGTTTGTAGCCCATAAAAAAGCCCTGTTGAACTTCCACCTATAATATGTACACCTTTTTCATTAATAGAGAGCTTATAGGCTTCTTTTTCTCCTTCTACCTTGCTTAGCCTAATAGCTGACAACTTTTCAAAAGGCTTAAACCCTTTGTTAATTTTTAAGTCAAGTCCTAACTCTATAAGTATTTCTTCTTTTAGAAGTTGTACTGCCTTTAAATCTTCTGCATTACAAGATACTTCTAATAAAAGTAAAGTATCTGGACATAACTTAAAAATCCCTTCTTGCAAGATGACTTTATGAGGTGTCGGTATAATATACATAATCTTCTCCTTTTTAATATGAGATAATATATTTTATAATATTTTATAATGTATTTAGATTTTTTTCAAACCTTAGTTACACACATCCTTTTTGTTTCTATCAACCTTTCTCCTAAAATGCTGGATAAAAATAAGGTTTAGGATAGATCTATCCTAAACCTTATTTTTCTTTATGATTTTTCTACTTTGTTGCCATGCTTCTACATAGCTCTTAAATAAACGGTTGATAATAGAACCAATTTGAACATAAGCTTCATCTGTCAAGTTAGCAAGTGATACACGAATAGACCAGTCTGGACCTTTAAAGCCATTTCCATTAAGCAGTACAATGGCATAATCTTTTGCAAGTCTAAAGAGCATATCTTCTGGCTCATAATGGGCTTTAAGATATTCTACAAACTCATCACCATATTGAAGTTTAGCCCATACTAAAATATCAATTTCTCTATAGTAAGCTGAAGTATGTGGCTGCATATAAAGTGGTAAATCCATATGCTTGTAAAGTAATTCAAGACGTCTACGACAAATTTCCTTTGTCTGATTTTTATAGGTATCCGCCTCATCTACTAGGGCAAAGATAGAGAAAATCGCCATTTGAACTTGCTGTGGTGTAGAAAGCCCTGCTGTATGATTAAGGGCCACTTGCCTACTATCTGCTACAATACGATCAATAAATTTAAGTTTATCAGGCTCATTCGTTAAATCCCCATAACGGCTAAGTAAATCCTCTTGGTCTTCTTTCGGGATTTCTTTTAAGAGCTTTTCAAAGACATTCTCTTTTGCTACTGCAATAATACCAAGTCTCCAGCCTGTTACACCAAAATATTTAGAATAAGAGTAAACACCAACTGTGTTATAAGGAATTTCTGTCATAAGTGATTTAAAATCATTTACAAAAGTACCATAGACATCATCTGTAATAATCATTAAATCCGGATTTTTTTCCTTAATAACCTTCTTTAAATAATTAATGGTTTCATGATCCATGGCTACAGATGGCGGGTTGCTCGGATTAACAATAAAGAGTGCTTTAATATCTGGGTCAGCTATTTTATCTATTTCTTCTTTTGCATACTGCCATGTATGTCTGCCTTCTTCATTCACAGCATTGGCATAAATATTCGTTACTTTAAAGTGGTAACGACTTAAATGTGGGATTTCTAAATAAGGTGTAAAAATAGGTACCATAAGCGCAATATGATCACCTTTATTCAATAAATGATTGGCTGATAATGTATCAAAAATATAACACATTGCTGCTGTCCCACCTTCTACGGCAAAGAGGTCATGCATTTTTCTTTCGGGAAGCTTACCACTCATTTCTTTTATTATATAATCATAAACAACTTTTTCAATAAGGCGAAGCATACGGTCTGGAATGGGATAATGATCTCCAATAATCCCATCTACTAGTTCATAAATCCATTTATCTTCATCAAAGTCATGCTTTTCTACCCCATAGGCTACCACTTTTTCTAAAAGCTGCATGCCTGGTGCATCTTGATGCTTTTTAGCATATTCTCTAAAATGTTCTGCAATACCTTTTTCATAAGGCATCCCCGCAAGATCCCCCTCTTGCATCATACGCTGTGTTTCTTCTACGGCAAATTGACCTAAAGTAAAGAAGGCTTGCCGAGGTGTTGCAGCAGTCCAGTTAGGATTACCACGCCCTGCATTAAGAAAACTATATACACCTTTCTTTTCAGTTTTCTTAGCCATGCTAATAAGTTCATTTTTAAGCTCAAAGGGACTTAGATTTCTATATTTTTGAATCTCTTGCTTAATCTCATCTGTATTTTCAAGTATCATTTTTGCACCTCACAAAGTCTATATTAAAAGAAGAAGATAAAAGACCTATAATGCAAACAGTTCATTAATGTTTTATGATTTACTTGACCTATAAGATTTATACCCTAAAAACACAAAAACTTAGATAATGCTTTAGGCATCATCTAAGTTTTTCAATAATTTCTTTCATTGTTTCTTTTGTTAACATACCGCTTGCATAACCTTCTACTGTCCCATCTTTATTAATTAAAAAAGTTGTAGGAAAGGCACTAATATAATATTTATAGGCAAGCTCCATGCTTTCATCAAATAAAGTTGGGAAAGTATATCCTTCTTCTTCAATAAACTCTATAATCTCTTCTTTAGACTTTTCTCTATCCATATTCGGGAAGGTCATACCTAAAATCACTACATCCTCTTTATTCATACCATACTCTCTATAAATTTCTTCTATATCAGGTAGTTCTGCTTTACAGGGTGGACACCAAGTAGCCCAGAAATTAATAAAGACTACTTTCCCTTTATAATCACTTAAAGTATGCTCTTGTCCATATTGGTCTACCAGTGTAAAGTCTGGTGCCATAGGTATCTGCTGACTCTTTTCACTTCCTTGCTGCTCATTAGAAGGCTGAACATACTCCGGCATTGTAATACCTTTTGTAAACATTAAAAGCCCCATGACAATAAGAATAAAGCCACCTATTTTTTGAATCTTTCCCATATGCTTTTTAAGCTTATCTAAAAGATTAATCATCTTCTCAGAAAATAAGGCAATTAGTAGAAATGGCACTGTAAAACCTGCTGTATATAATAAAAGCAGGATATTACCTTCTACTGCATGTCTAGTAGAGGCTAGTACAAGTACAGAAGCTAACATAGGTCCTATACAAGGTGTCCATCCAAAACTAAAAGTAAATCCTAATAAATACGCTGTCCAAGGTCTCATCTCCTTAATTTGATAATGAAACCTTCTTTCCCTTTGTAAAAAAGGTATTTTCAAGTCTCCTATAGAAAATAGCCCTAGTCCTACAATCATGAGGCCGCCTACTATTAAAATCCACTTCATATATGTATTTAAAAAGACTCTAAAGACACTTATGCCTGTCCCTAATATAAAAAAGGCAGTGGAAATACCTAATATAAATAAGAGGGTATTTCTAATGAGTACAGAACGTTTACGCATTGTATCCTCATTAACACTTTTTGATAAAACAGCTAAATAAACCGGCAGAATGGGCAAAACACAAGGTGATAAAAATGAAAATATTCCTTCTAGAAAAACAACAATATAATTAATCTGCTCCATACTCTACTCCTTTCTTAGTTTACAGTGTATAATAATATTTATGATAATATTTATCATAACATAAAATAACTTATTTTTTAAATAAGCTTTTCTAAAAACTACGCCTATTTATACCCCTCATAGCATAGGGATATACTAAAAGGCTATTTTCAAAGGAGGAATCTTATGGCACTTACTCTTCTAGTGACTTCTGTGGTTATCATCTCGTGTATTGCTTTCAACAAACTTTCAAGTAGATGGGGCATCCCTACACTTCTTATTTTTATCTTGCTAGGCATGTTCTTTGGTTCCGATGGTTTTGTTAAAATTCCATTTGAAAATTATTCTTTTGCAGAGCAGATCTGCTCTGTATCTCTTATTTTTATTATGTTTTATGGTGGCTTTGGAACAAGGTTAAAAGATGCTATTTGCATTGCACCACAATCCATTTTACTCTCCACTTTAGGCGTTTTACTAACCGCCCTTTTAACAGGACTTTTCTGTCATGTCGTTTTAGCCATGCCTGTATTAGAAAGTTTCCTTATAGGCGCAGTTATTAGTTCTACCGATGCAGCCTCTGTCTTTTCCATATTGCGTTCTAAAAGGCTTAACCTTAAATTACATACAGCTTCTATGCTAGAAGTAGAGAGCGGTAGTAACGACCCCTTCTCTTATATGCTGACACTTATTGCTTTATCTCTTATGCTAGAACCTATACATACAGGTTCCATCTTGTATATGCTGTTTGCTCAAATTGTATATGGCATACTTATAGGTATTTTAGTTGCTTGTGTTGCTTTATGGATTTTAAATCATTTTCAATTTGTAACAGCAGGTTTTGATGCAGCCTTTGTCTTAGCAACTGCACTTTTAGCTTATGCACTTCCTTCCTTAATAGGCGGAAATGGCTATCTTAGTGTTTATTTAGTAGGTCTTATTTTAGGGAATCGTCCACTTCCTAACAAACGTGCTTTAGTCCATTTCTTCGATGGGATAACAGGGCTTATGCAAATGCTTATTTTCTTCCTGTTAGGACTTCTTGCTTTTCCTTCATTACTTCCTTCTGTGCTACTTCCTGCTCTTGCTATTGCGCTCTTTTTAACGTTTATTGCAAGACCACTCGCTGTAGGACTTATTCTAACACCTTTTAAAGCTCCTCTTATGCAGCAACTTTTGGTATCTTGGTCAGGTCTTAGGGGGGCATCTTCTATTGTATTTGCTATTTTAGCAACAATTAGTCCTGCTTATACACAGTATGATCTTTTCCATATTGTCTTTTGTATTGTACTGCTTTCTATTACTTTTCAAGGGACACTACTCCCTTTCGTTGCCAAAAAGCTTCATATGATTGACCCTCATGCGGATGTCCTTAAAACCTTTACAGATTATACAGAAGAAGTGCAAGTACAGTTTATTGAACTTATTCTAACAGCTGACCACCCTTGGGCTAACCAGTCTATTCATCAACTTATACTGCCACCTCATACCCTTCTCGTTATGCTTATGCGTCAAGGTCAAACCATTATTCCTAATGGCAACACCGTCCTTTTACCGGACGATATCGTCATTTTGAGTGCACCGCCTTTTGAAAGCAGTGTTTCTCTAGAACTTACAGAACTCCATATTCAGCCTAATAGCAAGTGGACCTCTAAAACCATTGCAGAATTTTCACCTACTCCTGACCATCTTGTTATTATGATCAAACGTGGTGAAAAAATTATTATTCCTAATGGTACTACGATTATTGAGGCTCATGATACACTTGTTATGAGTTCCAATCGTATTCATAAAAAAATAGCTAATCCTCCTATTACTCCCACTCTAGAAATTTAGGTCCCTCTTAAATTCTATAAAAGTAGGCCTTTTCTCATATATAAAAAGCTGACTTCATTAATAAAGTCAGCTTTTTATATTCTTATCCTAAAATAAGTTCACCAAAGAACTCTGGTTTATGGAATGCAGGATATTCATTTTCTATAGGATTCCAGCAACCATAGTGCGCTGTATGTGTTTCATCTCCACATTTGTAGAAGTTCCCTTTAATCCTACCACTTGTAGTCATATGGTCATGTCCATAAACAGCTTGAATAAGTGTATCGGGTATCATCAGTTCTACTTCCCAGTATCCTTCACCTTTTGTAACAATTGGTTTAGGATAGTCAAAACCTTTATCTTTTAAATAAAAACGATCTCCTGGATGACCATATTCACATAAAATAGCTCCATTACTATTCATTTCAAAGTTCATATAGCCTGCTTTTTCATCTTCTGGATAGAAGTTTGCAAAGAATTCCATACAGCTATCTTTATAAACAGGGTCATTGGCCTCTTTATAAACAGCTTTTGGCTCATTTTCTTCACATCTCATCTTTAAATAAAAGCCTTCTCCTTCAACCCTATAAAGCCAGGCAGAAGTATGAGGCATGTAATCACTTCCCCATGGATAGTTCATAATATCTATTCTTTCAATTTGTGTCCAATCTACTTTTTCAGTTACTGTTTTAACTTGGTACTGCATAATTTCCCTCCATTAATATTCCTATTCTCTTTTTATACCCTTTCATTATACCAGTAAATTCCTATAAAGTTAAAGTCTAATCTTTTTCTTGCAGGATAAGAAGGTGGTATGTACCCTATTTCTATTCTATAAAAATAGCCCTCTCTAATCGTACTTCGATTACAGAGGGCTTCCTTCTCTTTAATTTGACTTAATCGTAAAACCTGTATGCTCTATACAATCTTTAATTTCACATTCACTTGCAGACTCACTATACCCTACTTCAATAGAGCCTCTTCCTAAGTCTACATTCACCATCTGAACACCTTCTATTTTATCTAAAGCATTCTTAATCTGTGTTTTATTCTGTGAATTTTGTAATCCAGTTACATAATAATGTACACGATTCATGAGTAAGCTCCTTCCATCCTATAAACCTAAAATTTTTGTACGTTAATAGCTGATAGACCTTTTTCATTTTCAATTGTATCAAAAGTTACAGCTTCACCTTCATGTAAATCTTTGTTATGACTTTTTTCCTTTACTTGTGTATGATGTACAAAGACATCTTCTCCTTCATTACAAGAAATAAAACCATAACCACGTTCATTGTCAAACCATTTTACAACACCTGTATAAGTCGCCATATGAAAATCTCCTTTTAAAATCGATTTCCTTATTAGTATGGGTGCAAATAAATTTTTTCATAATAGTAATTATATGAAAAACTCCTTTTTGAAGAAAACTGCTTGGTAATATTCATTATACTTTGAATCCATTGACTTCGTATTGGCTGAGCACTCTCTAATTCCCTAGCTACCTAATCTGCTGTTTTGCCTTGTTCCATAACTTGTTTTACTGCATAAAGTTTAATTCATAGTTCCTACAACTTTTTCCTTAATTTTATAATAAGGATATATTTTATAAAAAAATAACTTAATGTTTATTTTTTTACTCTTTCCCGAAACCCAATATAATCAGCACTTGCAAGTTCTCTTTGACCCTTAGTGTCAATCTTGCTCTAATACCATTCTATTATTTTTAAAAAATAATTTTTATCAAATCCTTTCTAAATTTTTTTCTTATTATTTATTTAATAACCCTTATTATAGAAACCCATATAAAAATGTATAACATGTATTTTTTAAACATTTAGTTTTATTATTTTTATTATTTTTATTTATTTTTCATAACAAATTATTAATTGTCGTAATATTATTGTATTTGATTTCTTCTAATGTTATAGTAAATATATAATTTATTTTTATAATTAATTACCCATTTCATAGAGAGAAAGGATTTGAATAGATGTCTAAAAGAAAAAATATAATCCTTATTTTATCAGACCAACAGCGCTATGATACAGTTAGTGCTTATGGATTGAATGATGTATGTAAAACTCCTCATATCGATGCGCTTGCTGCAGAAGGTATGAAGTTTACTAACGCTTTTACTTCTTCAGCTATTTGTGCACCAGCTCGGGCAAGTGTCATGACTGGCCTTTATCCTCATAATCATGGAGTCATTGATAACTTTACAGATATTAAAGAGGGTACACCTCTTCTTGGTCAGTGCATGAAAGACCAGGGTTACTTCTGCGGTTTTGCAGGCAAATGGCATGTGTCTCCTTCTAAAACACCAGAAGACTGTGGCTTTGATGGAAAACCTTTTATGGGTTATGGTTTCCCAGGTAGTCAAGTTTTCCCTAGCCTTAAATTTAATCAGCCACCAGATAATGCACCAAACTACTATGAAGAGTATTTAAAAGAAAATGGTTTTGACATTCCTGATGTTTCTCATGGTTTCTTAGGTAATAATCCTGCTCTTCAAATTCAAGAAATGTATGCTAAGCATGAAGGTCCTGTTGAAAGTACTATCGAGTATTTTGTTGCTCATGAAACGAACCGCTTAATTGATAAGGCAAGTATGGAGGATAAACCATTCTTCATCTGGGCTAACTTCTGGGGACCACACTCTCCAAGTATTGTTCCTGAACCTTATTACTCTATGTATAATCCTAAAGATATTAAAGAGCATCCAAGTTACAAAGAAACTTTTGAAAATAAACCTTATGGTCACTACCTTTCTGAAAAAATGTGGGGACTTGGTGATTATGGCTGGGATGGCTTTGCAAATATTGCTGCTAAATACTATGGGCACTGCACTATGATTGATGATATGGTAGGCATGATTGTAGAGAAACTTAAAGCTTTAGGTCTTTATGAAGATACCATTATTATTTACAGTGCAGACCACGGGGACTGTTTAGGTGCTCATAAACTTATTGAAAAAGGTGCTTTTACTTATGATGAAATTTATAGAATTCCTATGGTAGTAAAAGGCCTTGGTACTCAAGATAATGATAGCTTTGTCTACCTTCAAGAACTTATGCCAACATTCCTTGATCTTGCAGGCACCCATCCTCCTAAACCTGTAGATGGAGAAAGTATCCTTCCTCTTATGACAGGTGAATCTTCCACTAATGGTAGAACAGAAATTTATGGCGAATACCATAACCATTTCTATGTATCTCGCCAAAGAATGGTCCGTGATAACAAATATCAGTTTACCTTTAATGAAAATGAACGTGGGGAACTTTACGATTTTACGAAAGACCCTTATCAGCTTAACAACGTATGCTATGATGAAGACTATGCTGATATTAAAAAAGAATACATAGAAAAAATGTCTCATTATATGAAAGCAACTAACGACCCTGCTGGCGTTTGGTTCCATCGTATAAAAGAATTTTACTAAAAAATAAGGTGTCCTCATAATGAGGACACCTTATTTTATTCATTGATAAAGTAAGTATAGATTATTCTTGCACTTGCCCCTACAGCACCATTATTAGGTTCATAAGGGAGCACTTCTATATTTTCGAAGTAATTATTGCCCATAAAGTTCAAATCCTTTTCAATATAGGTTTGAAATTCTTTTAAAATCTCTTGATTACCTAAAAGCTGTCCGTGCAAAAAGATTTTAGTAGGATTCATTACAATCGATAAATTCGAAACCGTCATACTTAAATATTTTAAAGCTTTTGAGATATAACCTCTTATAATTTCATCACCTAGATTATATGCACTTATAATCTTCTCAATGGTTACATCCTCTTCTTCTTTTACTAAACTGTTTAGGATTAATGAGCTTTTATTTTTTACAAGTAACTTCCCAGCTTTAATAAGCCATCGTTCACTTGCATAAGTCTGTAAACAACCACACTTTCCACATTCACAAAGCTTGCCATCAACTTCTACAATAGTATGGCCTATCTCTCCAGATATATAATTCTCTTGTTCAAATAACTCCCCATTAATAACATTTGCACAATACATCCCCATTCCTATATGGAAAAATGAAAAATGTTCTGGTGTCTGCAATGGACGAAATAAATACTCCCCAAACGCCTTGCATCTTACATTATTCTCCATAATAATAGGGACATCAAACTTTTCCTTTATACGCTCAGGATTAAAAGATTCCCATACTTTCGAATCGGTAATAAGTTCTTTTTTATTACGACTAATTTTGCCCGGTACACCTATACCAATCCCTATAAGTTTACCTAAAATTCCTTCATTATGCTGAATGAGCTTTTCCACCTCTTCAAGAATAAAAGCAGTAATATTGTTAATCTCTTTATAAGTAGTTAAAACAAGTTTTTGATCTATAATGTGCCCTCTTAAATTGGTTATACAAAACGCAATATTTTTTTCATTAAACTCAATACCAATTGCATAGGCATAGTCCGCATTTAAATCAATAAGCTGCCTTTTTCGCCCTGGTGTATTATCACTTACTTGTTCTGCTTCACCTAAGTTTACAATAATTCCCTCATTCACTAGGGCCATAGTAGTTGTCGTTACTGTAGCAGGCGTAATATCTGTCTGTTCTGCTATAGTTGCTCTCGATACAGGAGCATTTCTAAAGATATACTCTAATATCCTGGTACGATTTGATTTTTTTATAGGATTCATCTATTCACCTTTTCTATTCTAGGTCATAATTATTTATAATAATTAATTATATCATATAATGCTTTTATATCTTATAAAACCTGCCCATAACCTCTTTGGGCTATCTACAGCCTCTTATTAATAATATATGTATCATAAGGTCTTTCTAATTGATAACCTAATTTTTGAGCTACACCTACAGATGCTAAATGAGCTGCATCATAACTAGGATAAATGCCCTCTTCTAAGCACTCTAATATAAGAGCAGCCGTAGCTACTGTTGCTAATCCTTTTCTCCTGTGGCTAGGATGTGTATCTACCTCTATTTCTAGTCCCCCATTATAAATACTATAGCTAGAGGCCCCGCATACTACTTGCCCTTTATATAAAATGCAGTAACCTCTTCCTCGTTTTTCAAAGTCTTCCAATGAATCAAACTGAGCAGTAAAATCCTCTGATAGTGCATGAAGTGAAGCATTCTTTAAAAGATCACCTTCCATCCTTTTTAGCTCATATTCTTCTGCAAGATTCTCTATCAAGCTCTTTAAATGTTCACACTTTAAAAAGTTAGGATCTTGTTTAAAAGCATAACGTGTTACTTTAACAGCACATTCTTTATAAAGCTCCTCTATTTGAGCCTTCCACTCTTCATTTTGAGTAATGACCAACTTGCCTAAAGGGATACCTTCTAACAATTTCCTAGCAGCTTTGCTCTTTACATCACCTGCTAAAAATACAAAATCACCGACTACAATTTGTGCTACTGTAGGGGCATCTAAATCATCTGCTAGTGCACTACCCATATGTCCTTCTAAACATGAACGAATCATTGTATCATGCATCTGTGCAAATAAAGGGATTAATCTTTCCCTATGCTTTTTATCGACTTCATAAAGCATATATGACCCTCTCCTAACCTTTAATTTATTTTACAATTTCACTCTAAAAGGTCTAGGCTACTATGCCTAGACCCTTCTTAATCTCTCTCTGAAACCATCATACCTACTCCCGAAATGGCAAAACACACTAAACCGCATACTATTACATAAGGTAACGCTAAAAAGTAACCTATTAAACTTCCAATCAAAGTTCCCCCTGTGACAACACACATTATTTTCTTTTCAGAATTCATGCTCTTCCCCCTATTTAATTTGACTTCGTTACTCTTTAAAAAAATCTTATACGTTATTCTATCAAACAGGAGGGTTGTTTGATACTCTTCTAGAAGGAATTACAATGAGGTTTTTCTATAGGCTATCAAAGTTTTTATAATGGTTCTATCTACCATCTATTAGGATTGGTCAGACGTACTACTTCTTCTCCTAGCTCTCCTAGTTCATCTTTATACTGTGCATAACGTATTCTTGTTTCGGACTCCTTTGGCAAATGTTCTATGCAAAGTTGTAAACAATCTATCGTCTGCTGTAAGTACTGAAAAATACGATCTGATTCAATGATTTCACTGTCTTTGGCATGTCTAAGCTTATCAATATGTATCAAGGTACGCTTTTTTGCATCCTGATACACTGTATCTAATTTTGATGTATAATTTTTAGGTTCCATGTAACACCTACTTTCTAAGAGATTTGAGTCTCTAGGCTTATTGTATCATATTTTTCCGAGATAATCCCTACTCAATAAATAAAGTATTACTGCTTCTTTTTCTCCCTGCTTATAAAATAAAATCCATTTAATAAAGCTGTCTTCTTATTTGATCTACCACCTGCTGTGCGGTTTTACCTTTAGTATCTATTATATATTTAGCTAATCGAATATTACAGTTACTTTCAATGTAGAGGCGATTAATGATGTTATAAAACTGGCCGCTAATACCATATGGCAGCCTATGACGTCTACTTAATGCCTGTATGCTTTCCTCCTTATCACCACAGTAACGTAGCATATATACATACTGATAAGGTCTAAGAAGGACCATCATTTTATCTTTATGGGCTTTTATATCATATACAGAATGTCCTGCACCAAAGTCAAATATCCCTATAGGATACTGATTAAGAATGTGTTCAATATACATCAGTTCAAAAGGATTCATATACTGATAATAAGCTAAAGCTTCGTTATTTTTTTGCAGTTGCCTAACGTACTTCTTATTATATCCGGACATTTGGGCATAATATTTATGCCTCATACCATCACAATCAATGTAGGGTAATCCAAGTTGCTTTGCTAATTTTTTTGAAATAGTTGTCTTACCTACTCCCATAGGCCCTATAAGAATAATACATTGTTTTTTGTTATCCATTAGGCTCCCTCCTCTTGTTTATCTATATGAATAACTGCTCTGCCCCTATACATATACTCACCTATTTTCTAAACTAAAATAAAAGCGCAAGATAGAAATCTAAAGATAAGGAATTAGAACTATGTATGATGAACAAGCTGTTAAATCACAAATTGAACAAGTAGAAAAAAGTTTAAAGCAAACCCACTATACACCTGGTGAAAAATTAAAAGTAGGTATAGACCTAGGTACTGCCTATATTGGCATAGTCGTCTTAAATGAACAAGATGCCCCTGTAGCTTCTGAGCTTCAAGAAGCTCATGTTCTTAAAGACGGAATTATTGTAGATTATGTAGGTGCTCTGCAGATTGTTAAACAACTTAAGGAGAAGCTTGAGAAAAGATTAGGCGTTACACTACTTAAAGCTTCTATTGCTATGCCTCCTGGTACAGAATCTAGCATTAAGACCCACTCTCATGTTATAGAAGGCGCTGAAATGGAGGTAAGCCATATCCTAGATGAACCTACTGCTGCAAATAATGTACTCCATATTTCAGAAGGTGTGGTTGTAGACATTGGTGGTGGCACTACGGGACTTTCTATTTTTAAAGAAGGTAAAGTAGTCTATGTGGCAGATGAACCAACAGGCGGAACCCACCTCACCTTAGTCTTAGCAGGTAGCCATCACCTCTCCGTTGAAGAGGCTGAATCCTTCAAAAAAAATCCCATCCATCAAAGTGAAGTACTTGGCAGTGTAAAAGCTGTTATTGAAAAAATGGCTACTATTGTTAAAAATCACATTAAAGGTTATACAGTTGATACCATTTATTTATGTGGTGGTACTTGCTGCCTCCAAGGTATGGAAAAAGTATTTGAAAAAACAGTAGGTATTAAAACGATTAAACCGAGTAACCCTCTCCTGATTACACCTACCGGCATTGCTATGAGCTGTGAACCCTTTATGCCAAGTAAAGCTCATTATTAAAAATAAGGTTCAGGCTTTTGGGCCTGAACCTTATTTTTAATTCCCTAAGATTTTTTCAATATTCTCCTAAAGAAAGACTTTTTTGGAGTTTTCCTTACCCTCCGGATAATCAAACTTTTTGACATATAGAATTCCATGTTAATGTATTTAAATTTATTATTTTCTTATAGAAGTAAAATTTAAATTGCACTATAATAGGTCTGTATAACTTTTATAAATTTTAGAGGAGTCTATTATGCAAAGTTCTTGTTCACTCAAAAAAAGTATTTGGAAAAATTATGTGAGCTACCTTATCCCTACAGTGATTGGGATGGTCACCTACAGCCTCTACTGCCTAGCTGATGTATTATTTGTTTCTCTTGGTGTAGGGAGTAATGGCCTGGCAGCTTTAAATATCTCACTTCCTATCTTTACAATTTACTCTGCTCTTGCACTTCTTATTGGTGTAGGAACTTCTATTACAATAGGTGTGTGCAAAGGTCAAGGCCTTCATGAGGCCTCTAACAAACTACTTACTATGGCACTTTTAACCATTGCTCTTTTAGGCAGCTTCTTTACACTGATTAGCGTTCTGTTTACTGAGCAACTTGCACTTATTTTAGGTGCTGATCCTATTATCTTAAAAGAGGTGATCGCTTATTTAAAACCGGTTTCATGGGGTGTCCTATTTTATATGCTATCAGGTGCTCTCACTGTTATTGTACGTGGAGATGGAAACCCTAATCTGGTTATGGTTGCTGGGGTAGTTGGGAATGTTGTCAATATTGTTTTAGACTATGTATTCGTTATGCCTATGGGCCTTGGTACTTTTGGTGCAGGTTTAGCTACAGCTATTGGGTTTACAATCAGTATGGTCATTTTGCTCTTCCATTTTGTATTAAAGAAAAATACAGTCCATTTTACTAAACACTTTTGGGATTTAAGTCTGTATAATCGTATGCTTAAAAATGGTGTAGGGGCAAGTATTTTAGAAATTTCTACAGGCGTCACAATCTTTCTTATTAATCTTGCTCTAATGAAGGTAAGTGGTGCTACTGCTGTTGCAATCTTTAGTGTTATTTCTAACATTAGCTTCATTGCAAAAGGTCTATTTGGCGGTATGGCTCAGGCTAGCCAGCCTATTATCAGTCTAAACTATGGCCTAAAAGATTTTAAAATCGTACATATTGCCTACCAATTTGCTATGTGGGTAGCGGGAGGTAGTGGCCTTTTAGCCTTTCTCCTTCTCGCTCTATTTTCAAAACCTATTATAGGAGGTCTTGTTTCGTCAGAGCCAGCTATCGTAGCACAAGGTATGAAAGCTATTCTTCTGTATTTTATCGCTTTTGCTTTTACAGGTTTTAATACCGTACTTATGTATTATTTCCAATCTATAGAGCAATCCTTTTACTCAAGTCTCATGTCTTTTCTAAGAGGAATAGGGCTCATCTTTATTCTCCTTCTTATTCTTCCTAGATACTTAGGCGAAGCTGGCATATGGCTTGTATTACCTGTTACAGAAATCATTACTTTTATAATCTTTATAAGCCTAAAAAAATACTTTGTAAAACTTTAACAACAAAGTCCTCTATACTTAAGATAGAGGACTTTAACTATTTTCTTTAGATGGAAGTTTACCCATATATTTTTTATAGGTTTTACTGAAATAAGATAAGTTAGGAATCCCACACTTTTCTGCACTTTCCTTTACATTGTACTTACCAGAAGTTAATAAGTTTCGCGCATAATCACAGCGCAAAAAGTTAATATACTCTATAACGGTCTGTCCTGTAATTTCTTTAAAAATACGACACATATAATACTTACTAAAACCTACTTGCTTACACATTTCATCAATAGTAAGCTCCTCTGTAAAATGATTTTTAATATAACCTATGGCCTTCTTAACTATTTCCATCTTATGATTCCATGTGTCTGCTATTACTGGGCTCTTAATGACACTATAATTTCGATAAAGCTGAGTAAATAATAAAAGAACCATACCTTGAACAGCCGATTTGTAATAAGGCCTTCTAGCATCCATCTCTTCTATAATATGTTCCATATAACTCACAGATAAACTATCTTCAATAAGATTCTGCACGACTACATCTTCTATCGGCATTTGAAAACCTTCACATAATGCCTTATCTACAATTAAGCAATAATATTCTAATACAGGTGAAGTCGTATAAATAAAATGCAATTCATTAGAGTTGACTACAAGTAAGTCTCCCTCCTTTACTTCTACATGGTTACTGCCACATGTAGCAACGCCACTTCCTTTTACAAAGTAAAGTATTTCAATATTTTCATGATAATGTACAATAAATTTCTCCTGCGTACTCTCTAAAGTATCGTAGTGAAAAATAATAGGAAATTTAGGATCGTCATGACGGTGATGTTCATAAATAATAGGATTCATAGGCTACTCCTTGAGCAATATTGTGTTAATTTAAAGCAAAATGCATACTTTATTATTTATCTTATCGCTATATAATGAATCTATCAAGAACATTCTTTAACTATAAAACTTTTAGGAGGACATCATGTACTTATTACCACAACCAAAACACTTTTCTTTAACAGATGGTCAGTTTATCATTAAGCCTTCTACATGTCTATTATTAGATGGCACTTGTGACTTTGATGATTTAAATGCCGCTGTTACTCTTCAAGATGAAATTAAAGCTGATTTAGGTTTTACACTTGCAATCAGTAAAAGCTTTAATGCAGCAGAGACACTACATACGATTCAGTTAGTGAAAAAAGCTGGCTATGCCAAAGAAGGTTATGAACTTATCATTACGAGTGAAGCCATTACTGTATACGCTTCTACAGGTGCTGGTATTTTCTATGGTGTACAAACACTTCGTCAAATCATTCGTCAAGCTGGTGCTTTAGTACCTGCTTTAACAATTCAAGATGAACCACATTTTGAAAATCGTGGCTTCTATCATGATGTTACACGCGGAAAAGTAGCGACACTTGAAACACTTAAAACATTAGTGGATCGTGCAGCTTTCTATAAATTAAATCAAATTCAGCTTTATGTAGAACACAGCTTTGCTTTTGCTGGACTTAGTGAAGTTTGGGTAGATAAAGACCCTCTCACTGCTGAAGAAATTTTACTTTTAGACCAATACTGTCAAAAACGTCATGTAGAACTTGTACCATCTCTTTCTACATTTGGTCATTTCTATGAAATTTTAAAAAGCAAATCTTTCAATCATCTTTGTGAGATTGATATTACAGGTAAAAAAGACTACTCTTTTATAGACCGTATGGCACACCATACACTTAATACACTTGAAGAAGGTAGCTTCAAGCTTGTAGAAAAAATGCTTAATGACTTTATTCCACTTTTCAGTTCTAATCAATTCAATATCTGCTGTGATGAAACATTTGACCTTGGTAAAGGCCGTAGTAAAGCTAAAGCTGACGAAGTTGGTACAGGAAGACTTTACGTGGATTTCCTTAATAAAATTATTAATTGTGTTAAAAAACATAATAAGCAAGTTATGTTCTGGGGGGATGTTATCCTTCACCATCCAGAATTATTAAATGAAATTCCTAAAGATGTAATCTGTTTAACCTGGGACTATAGTTCTGGCTGTAGTGACCATGCTGTAAGCAAAATTGCTGAAACAGGTCGTCCTCAATATGTATGTCCTGGTGTAGGTGGCTGGAACATGCTTATGAATCTTATATGGAACGCTTTCGAGAATATCCGTAGAATGGCTGAGTATGGTAGAAACCATGGCGCAATCGGTGTTCTTAATACAGACTGGGGCGATTATGGCCATATCAACTTATTTGGAAGTTCTATGCCAGGTATGATTTATGGTGCTCACCTTTCATGGAACCCTGTGACAGAGGAAACAGATTTTACTGATCTGTATAAAGCTATTTCTCGTATTGAATACGGCGATACTTCTGAAAAACTTGTAAGCTTACTTCATCAGTTATCAGGACGCCAAGGCTGTAGCTGGTATGATGTTGTAAGATGGAAAGAACTTCAACATAACCAACATGATGAAGTAGAAGTCCTTTCAAATCTTAATGTAGAACGTATCCTAAATGGTTACCAAACTGCTTTAGATGTGGAAAAAGAACTTCTTACACTCTCTTTAGGTATACGTCATAACCACTTTGATCTTCAAGAATTTATGATTTCTTCTAAATCTATTCAGCTCATCGATACTTTTGTTCTTACTTTAATTCAAGATAAAGTAGGTACACAAGAAGCGGTTCCTGCACTTTCTAAACTCGAACTTGCCGCTGCACTTGAAATTTGGTTTACTGAATATACTGCAATCTGGAGAGCACGTAACAAGGAAAGTGAACTCTATAGAATTAGAGAAGTTATCACTTATATGTGTGGTTACCTTCGTGATACTGCTCTTTAAAAATAAGCTACTTCTCTAAATAAAATAGACAAACAAAAAAGAGAGATAAAACTGATGTGACCCCAATAAGTTAGACTTAATAGCGTAGTAGTTTTTGGAGTTGTCAATAAAAAGTAGACACAAAGTTAAGTTGATTTTATGAATTTAATTCTTCAAATTGTGCAGGTGAAA
>OIFJ01000028.1_pt1 | contig 172125 bp, 175 predicted proteins | sample 1582011 | NCBI WGS metagenome assembly OIFJ01 (sample SAMN07501050, study PRJEB24779) | human gut metagenome | isolation source: stool | host: human infant | place: USA: Pittsburgh, PA
AGATACCTCTCTGTTTAATAAGATTTTATACTAACCGCCAAAGTCAGTAATCTTATTTTACACTGAGGTATTTTTTTTCTCAACCTTCTTTCTTGGAATTCCCTATATTTGAATTATACAGGAAGCTCCTTTATAAGTATAAACAAGAGTATTTTAACATATTGTTATGAAAATGTTATGTTTATATTCTTGCTTTTTTCTTGCAATTTACTTTGATGTAGCATTTTTCAGCTCGACCAAATCTGCCTCGTCAGGGTGAGAAAAAGCCTTACCAACCATATATGACTAGTATAGACAATAAAAAATCTGCTATAAGGCTCTCTTTCCTCATACCAGATTTCAATATTTTGTTCCTACTACATACACATTTTTTCTCATTAGTTGTGTATCATGTATCTATATTGTCGTGCAATCCTACTGCATACACGCTATGTACAGTAAGCACATAGGGTTCAGTTTACGTCCGCCAGAATGATGGCCGGTTTTGTAACCAGTGCCCTGGCAATGGCTGCCCTCTGCTGCTGTCCTCCGGAAAGCTTTCCCGGTTTCCTCTTCAGTTTGTCCTCAAGACCCAGGACTGTTACAATCTCCTTCAGGTATTTGTCATCTGCACTGCGTCCATCCAGTTCTACCGGAAGGACAATATTGTCATAGATGTTCAGATTAGGCATCAGATTGAAATTCTGAAAAACAAATCCGATCTTACGCCGCCTGAAAATGGTCAGTTCATTGCTGTCAAGCCCGCTCAGCTCCTGCCCGTCTACCATCACACTTCCCCCTGTGGGACAGTCCAGACCGCCCAGCATGTGCAGAAGCGTACTCTTACCCGAACCGGACCGGCCTACAATGGCAGTGAAACTCCCCTGTTCTATTTCCATATTGATACCATCGAGAGCTTTCACCAGAAGCGGCTCTTTTCCATAATACTTCGTGAGATTTCTTGTCTGTAATATATTCATACTGTGTTCCCCTTTCCTGTGATACTTTCATTATAGCCGTCCATTCTCTCAATCCCGTACCAATATTCTGCATCAATCGTACCAATTTCGATACAAAACAAAAGGCGGCATTACGCCGCCCTTCTTGGAAGAAACACTTCAAATTCTGTTCCGTATCCCGCTTTTGACCTTACCTTTATGTATCCCCCCTGCAGGGTGATGATCTGCCGGGCTAGATATAATCCGATTCCCAACCCCTCCGTTTTCGCCGCCTTTGCCTCCCGGTAAAATCTCTGGAAAATCTGGTTGTAATGCCCGGAATCTATGCCGATCCCGGTATCACTGACAGAAATCACAACATACATTTCCAGATTCCGTGCGCTTACAATTATTTTACCGCCGCTTTCCGTATATTTCACTGCATTATCCAGAATATTTCCCAGAGCTTCCGCGGTCCATTTGCTGTCATGACAAACCTCAAGCGTTTCCCTGACATTTACCTGCAGTTCAATCCCTTTCTCCTTTGCCCTGGACGCAACCGTGTCAATCGCCTGGGAAACAGTCCGGTTCACCTTGCAGTGATCGGGATGCATATGCATCATCCTGCTCTCAAGACGTGACATTTTAGACAGGGCATCAATGAGAAATTCCAGTTTGCTGATCTGCTGCACTATGATCTGAACAAACTGCCGCACCTCTTCCCCTGACAGTTCCTCCTCGCAGAGTGTATCCCCATACATTTTTATGTTCGTTACCGGTGTTTTCAACTGATGCGTAATGTCAGATACCAACTGCTGGGTCTCTGCCTTTTCTTTCTCCGCAGCGCTGGCCTTATATTCCAGGATCTCTCCTGTTTTCTTAAGTTCCATGACCATCTTGGAGGTCAGCGTCTCCTGATTCTGCACTTCCGAGCACGGATTGCCCTCCATGATCTGTTGGGCATAACGGCATACATCCCCCGAATATTTTACATACTGATTTCTGAAATACAGGAAGCTGCCCATACCGGCTGCCCATAGCCCCCACAGCACAGCACACAAGATAACCTTTGCGGCAAAGGATACCGGCTGCACAAAGAGAAAAATACTTCCCCCGCATACTGCTAGAAAATGAAAAGCTGTGAGAAAGAGCCGTATGATTTTTTTCATATTACCTGCTGCCTCCCACCCATTCATACCCCATGCCGTACACGGTTTTTATACAGTTGTTCTCCCCGTCCTCCAGCTTTCCTCTCAACCTGCTGATATTTAATGTGAGTGCATGGTCATTGACATAATTTCCCCTGTCATCCCAGACTTTTTCAAGAAGAAGCTCCTTTGAAAGGATCCTGTTTGGATTTCTGCAGAATAAATTCCGTAGGTGTCAGAGTCAGCATCTGCCCGTCTTTGCTGACTGTTCTTCTCTCAAAATCCACTATCAGATTTTTACAGACATATATTTTGGAGTCCTTATCCGCCCTGGCACATCTTCGCAGAATGGTCTGTATTTTTTCCACCACCACACGGATGCTGAAGGGTTTTGTGATATAATCGTCTGCCCCTAACTGCAGTCCCTGTATCACATCGTCATCCAGATTGTGGGCAGTCAGAAAAACAAAGGCAGCGGACTGTTTTGTGAGCACCTTCCGGGCAAAATCAAAACCGTTTCCATCCGGCAGATTCACATCCAGAAGGATCAGATCCGGTTCATGCCCCTTTAAATATTCCTCCGCCTCCGCCAGCGAATACGCAGGCTCCACCTCAATTTCCTTTCTCTGCAGGTGAAAGCAAAGACCTGCGTTTAATATCTCATCATCCTCAATAATCAATACTCTGCTCATATCCGTCCACTGCCCCGTTCTTACTCTTTTTTGTATATTTTTGATGTTTAGTCTATATATAGATATTCCTGCTTTAGGTTCTCTTCCGGTATCGGTGCGGCGTCCTGAAAGGTAACGATGTACTGCTGTTTTTTACAGACTGCTCCTGGTGATATCCCTCACCCAGTTATATTTTTTATAATGTCTGTAAACAGCCGGAAGCTTTATGATCTCATCCAGATTAATGATGAAATACACAGCCAAAATTGGTATTTTAAAATAAAATGCAGTCAGCAGCCCAAGCGGAACTGTCACCGCCCACATGGTAACCGCGTCGCAGAAAAGGCCGAATCTGGAATCTCCCCCTGCGCAGAAAATGCCGGCGATCACAGTGGAATTCACAGACTTTCCTATGAGATAATACGTGCACATAAAGAGCATTCCCTTCAGATATCCGTGAGCCGTTGGACTCAAATTGGAAAAGCCCAGGATCAGAGGACTTAGCCCAAGAAGCAGAAGACCTGACAGAGCGCCCATGAGGATGGAAAGCCGGCAGAGCCTGTCTCCGTAATCCTTTGCACCGGACAGGTTTCCCTTTCCCAGCTCATTTCCGACGATGATCCCGCCGCCGCTTGCAAGTCCCAGACACAGACAGGCGATGAGGTTTTTCACAATATTGGCAATGGAATTGGCTGCCACCGCATCGCTGCCCAAATGTCCCATGATAACAGAATACATGGTAAATCCGCATCCCCATATCAGTTCATTTCCCAGCACAGGAAGTGTATAATGAAAGAAATCCCGCTTCAGATCTGCGTCAGAGTGAAACAGATATCTCACGTGCAGTTTTACCCTTCCGTGCCGCAAAGACTCCGCAAATGCCCAGGCCAGCTCCAGCACTCTTGACAGCACAGTTGCCAGAGCTGCCCCTGCAATACCCATGGCCGGAATCTTCCAGACTCCGAAAATAAAGACTGCGTTCAGTACAATATTCGTCACCATGGAGACAGAGCCGATCACCGTGCTCTTTAGGGTATTGCCACTGTTTTTCATAATACACAGATAAATCTGGGAAATGCCCATCAGTAGGTAGGACACACCCACGATACGCAGATATTCCGCTCCCTGTGCCGTCAGCTCTGCATCCGGAGTAAAAATCCCCATAAGTGTTTCCGGTATAAACAAGGCTCCCAGAAAGAAAACCAGGGATATGGCAGAAGAAAACCTCAGCGCAATGGCAAGGATTTTCTCCACAGACACCTTATCCCCTTTCCCCCAATACTGGGCTGCCAGGATGGTGGTTCCGATGGTCAGTGCCGCCAGAAACAGACTCAGGACAAACTGTATCTGTCCTGCAAGGGAAACAGCCGACAAGGCCTCCTGACTGATGACTCCCAGCATTATGGCATCTGAGGCACTCACTGCCGCTGTCATAAAGTTCTGGAAAGCAATGGGAAGTACCAGGGTAAACAATTTTTTATAAAAGATTCCTCTGTCACTCACCGTTTTCCATTGCCTCTATCTCAGCCCATGATTCCGGGTCAAATTCTCTGTCTTTGTAATAGTATTTCTTATCCGCGTCTGTGATCTCACGTATCACACGGCAGGGATTTCCCGCAGCCACCACATTGGCGGGAATATCTTTTGTCACCACGCTGCCCGCGCCGATCACAACATTATCCCCTATGGTCACACCCGGGGTAATGACTACATTTCCTCCGATCCATACATTATTACCGATGGATACGGGAATTCCGTACTCATATCCTGACTGTCTGGATACAGGATGCACCGGGTGTCCTGCTGTATAGATGGATACATTCGGCGCAAACAAAACGTTTTCTCCTATTGTGACCTTTGCCACATCCAGTATGGTACAGTTATAATTCGCAAAAAATCCCCTGCCCACCTGGATATGGAAGCCGTAATCACAGTAAAACGGAGGCATTATGGAGACATTTTCCTCCGCGCCGTCTACGATCCGTCCGGCCAGTCTTCCCAGGGTCTCAAAATCTGAGGGGTCAGTGGTGTTAAATTCTCTCAAAAGTCTTCTTGTGATCTTCTGCTGTTCAAATACAGCATCATCTGATATGTAGGGAAGTCCGGCGTCCCTGCGCGTAATATTATCCATCTCTTTTCTCCTTCACAAACAAGTATTTTCATGTATAATAATAGTGTATTGGTTAGGTGTATTCTATCAAAATATGCCCTTATCCTATAACAATCGTATTTTTGAAGGAGGTTTTATGAACGGAGTAAGCATTTTAAAAGACGCCTCGGAAATTGTCCATTATAACAACCCCAATATCCCCCTGTACCTGAAAGACCGGTGGCTCTCCTCCTACACCAATATGGAAGCACTCTGCCACTGGCATGAGGATATCGAATATATGAAAGCACTGAAAGGACATATGGTCTATTATGTGAATGGAGAAAAACAGACCATTCACGAAAATGACGCACTGATCGTAAACACCCGTCAGATGCACTACGGGTTCTCAGATGACAAAACAGACTGCTATTTTGCCTGTATTGTTTTCCGCCTTCATCTGCTCTGCACCAATCCAGAGCTTACGGAAAAATACATTCATCCCATAGCAGAGCACCCCGATCTGCCTTATATCCGTCTCCATGCCGCCAATCCCGCTGAGGCCGCCATTATCCGGCTCTTCGACGCGGCATGTGAAGACTGCCGGAAAGGTTCTGCCGGATACGAGCTGATGGTGATCAGCCGGCTGACTGCTGCCTGGGTGGAGCTTTACCGTCTTCTAAGCCCCGGTCTGCTTTCCTACAGCAGCGTTATAGAGGACGACCTCTCCATACAGAGAAATATGATCTCTTACATATATCAGAACTATGCGCAGAAGCTTTCCCTGAACGATATTGCCGCTGCCGGCAGCATATGCCGCAGCAAATGCTGCCGGATCTTCAAAAAATATCTGAACAAAACGCCCATTGATTTCCTGAATGCCTACCGCCTGGAAGTCAGTACGCGCCTGCTGACAGACACAGCCATGAGCATCACAGAGATTGCCCTCTCCTGCGGATTCCAGAGTCCCAGCTACTACGCGGAACTCTTTCAGCATCACAAGGGCTGTACCCCCAGTCATTACCGCACCCGGCAGGCAAAAGGATATTTATGGTAACAGTTCAGTCTTCCACTGTCCCGCGAGGTGTTGCCTTGCATTTGCAAGGCAATCCCGAGGCAGCCACGCGCCAGACTGCGGTTTTTGCAGTCTGTGTGCATGCTTTGTTGCTATGAAGCCGAAAGGCTGAATAGTAACTATTTATGATGTCCATTTCTTCATGATCTCCAGCAGACGGCCCATCTCCAGCGGCTTTGCCACATGTTCGTTCATTCCCGCCTGCTTTGCCTGGTAAGCGTCATCGGCGAAGGCATTGGCGGTAAGGGCAATAATGGGAATATGGGCCGCATCGGGCCTCTCACCTGTTTCACCCAGACGGCGGATAGCCCTGGACGCTCCGTATCCATCAAGTACCGGCATCTGGATATCCATAAGGATCAGCGCATAGGTTCCCGGCGGGTCAGCCAAAAACCGTTCCACCACTTCCTGTCCGTTAGAGGTGCAAACGGAATTAATACCGGAGAGAGCCAGCAGTTCCTTTACAATCTCCTGGTTGAGAAGATTATCTTCTGCCAGAAGCACACAGGCACCCGGCGGCAGTACGGTTTCCGCCACCGGCATATCCCTGGACTCTTGTTCCTCCCCGATTTCCGTCTCCTGCGCCAGCTTCAGATATATGGTCACAATAAATCTTGTACCCTGGTTCAGACGGCTCTCCACTTCAATGGTGCCGTTCATCATCTGGACCAAATTGCGGGTGATGGCCAGCCCCAGGCCGGTTCCCTGTATCCGGCTCACCCGGGAGTCCTCGGCCCGCTCAAAGGGGAGAAACAGCCTCTTCTTAAATTCCTCTGACATACCGATGCCGTCGTCCGCTACAACGAATTCAAAGCACCCCACCCCGCTTTCGCTGGAAAGCTTCTCCTCCAAAGTGACTGTGATATGTCCGCTCTCATGGGTATATTTCACTGCGTTTGACAGCAGATTGAGGAGGATCTGCTTGATCCGCACCGGATCGCCGTATACAGAAGGGTGCTCCACATCTTTTATGTTGACAGACAAATGGTGCCTCTTTCCATCTATATCCGGCCTGATGATCTGTGAAACCTCACTCAGAACATCTCTGAGACAGAAAGCATCCTCGCTCAGGCTCACATTTCCTGACTCAATCTTAGACATATCCAGCACTTCATTGATCAGTTCCAGCAGATGTGCGCCTGAGAGCTGGATCTTTTTCAGACAGTCCGCAGTCTTTTTCTCATCGCCCAGTGTCTTTTCCGCTATGGCCGTCATTCCCAGAATGGCATTCATAGGTGTTCTGATATCATGGCTCATTCTGGATAAGAAGTCCGACTTGGCCTGATTGGCCCGGTTCACTGAATCGTATGCCTCCTCCAGCGCGTGTTTTGCCTTTTTCTCCTCCTCGTAATACTCCAGCTCTTTTTGTTTTTCCTCACTGATATTCCGGAAGGCGATGATAACCGTCTTTGGCCTATCGTTTTCCGCTGACACCAGATGGATCTCCATTCTCAGCCACAGGACGGAATGCTTATGCCTGAACTCCACCTCCAGATGCTCATTTTTGCCTGCCAGCTCCCGCAGAAGCCTCTCCCTGCTGCAGATATCCGCCATTTTATTCAGATCTCCACCGTCGATATCCTCCAGGATATAGCTGCAGAGCTTAGTGGAATATCTGCCCGTCCTGGACAGACTTCCCCCTTTATCCGCCTCAGGCAGCCGGACCGCGTAATAGTTGTCATTCTGCAGATCCACATAAAAAATACTGACATACACATCATTGATGGCTTGAAGCGCAGACTGGCTCATGTACAGGCGCTCACTGCTCTCTGACAGCTTTGATTTCATGCTGTGGATATCGTGAAGCGCCCCCACTACACGGCTGGGCTTTCCATTATCCATCATCAGTCTGCTGTTGGCCCTATACCAGATATACTGCCCTTTTACTCCGTCCGGTACAGAACACCGCACTTCAAACACCTCGGTACGGCCTTTGCAGATATTATCTATCACAGTGGCCACATCGTCAGGATGCACGATCTGATCCTTCAGCAGCCTTTTGGAGTAATCTCTCAATTCATGGCGAAGCACACCTTTTCCTTTTCTTGGCTCAAAACTGATAAATACATCTTCATCAATCAAATATTCAAACATAACGGAAGAACCTGCTTCCATGGCAAGGCGGTACATCTCCTGCTCTCTGTCCAGACGCTCCTGCAGCGCTTTTCTCTGAGTGATATCCACCACTGTTCTCTGAAGGATTTTTTCTCCGTCCGGTGTGGTATCCACCACCATATTGGTGGCATTCATCCAATGGATGGACCCATCCTTCCACCGTACCCGGTATTCAATCTCCTGGCAGTCACCAACACCTGTCATCTGATGATAGGTCTCCTGGATAATACTTTTGTCCTCAGGCAGCACAGCTCCCATGGTGCCTTCATGCCAGTCATTCATTCCCTCTTCCAGACTGTCATACCCCATCAGAGACAGTGCCGCTTTATTCAGGGAAATGAGACGGTATTGTTCATCTCTGCACTGCATAAACCGGATAATACCGCAGGGGACTGTATCATAAATACTTGTGAGAAGCTGGGTCTGCTCTCTCAGCTTCTGTGCAGCCTCCTCTGAGCGCGTGATATCCAGATACAAACTGTTCACCATCCAATTGCCGTCAGCATCCTGGGCCTTTTTCCCACTGTCAATGACCCACTTCAGACTGCCGTCCCTGCAGCGCACCCGATAGCGGGTGGAATATGTAAGGTTGCCGTCCCGAAATGCCTCATCACAATCTGCCAATGCTTTTGGCAGATCCGGTGGGTAGACTGTCCCCACAGCAGTACCGCCGGTTACCTTCATAAACTCTTCCACAGTATAGCCGAATAAGGCCGCCGCTTCTTTGCTGACAAACGCAAACGAGTACGTGTCGTCATCATTACTGATCTTCAGTCCGCCTGCAATGGAGGACATGATGACCTCAAGCTGTCTGTTCCGCTGCTTTATCTCCTCCTCCAGTTCTGCCAGCCTCTCCTGGACATAATCATAAGACTGCCTGCCAATCTTGTCAGGAAAATGTTCCCCGTCCATCATCTCCTGATAGGGGTTAGAACAGTGGATATGGCAGCACTTCAATCCTTCCTCTGTATCCTGGAACACAAAGGTCACTCTCTGGTGCACTTTCAGATACATCTCCACACTCTGATCCGTAGCGATCCACATCCGCCCCATGACCACATACATGTCCTCCTCCGGACATATCACATCATATTCTTCCTCCCGTATGGTACAGTCAGGAATAAACTCCTTGTATTTTATAAATTGCTCTGTACAGGCCTCCCGCCCGGACATACATTCCTCCTCGCCGGCTCCCAGCCAGGAAAACTGGGGTGCAAAATAAGAGGTGATCCATTCTGTATCATGTTCACAATAGTGTTTGTGCATGATGCAGCCTGCCAGTTTTTTAACTTCCTCAATCCGTTGTTCGTACACCATCTTTGATCTTAGTTTCACGCCGATTCAACCTGCTTTCCTGATTACCTTTGCTCATCCGATACTTATCAATACTGCATGGGAAAAGAAAAACCATCCTGCCGGAATGAATTTTCAAACACGCTCTGGGATGGTTCTGTTTTTCACTGTAATAACATGTAAATATTCTATCACGTTTGCGGCATACTGACAACTTTAATCCCTCAGTCGTTTTGTTTTCCTCACTTTACGGATCTTTCCTTTTATTGGTTTTGCCTGCAGACATTTTATCACCTGTTCTCCCTTAAAATTCAAAACTTCCATGTAACTCAGACTGTCCCTGATATCCACAATGCCTATATCAGAAGCTTCCACTCCGTCAAGACTGCAAACGGCACCCACAATGTCTCCTGCCCGCATTTTTGATTTCCTGCCTCCCCCGATGGACAGACGGGTGATCCCCTCGTTCAGCGCCGCCCCTTTTTTGGGCTTTGCCTCTGTTTTTATACGCTGGGATTTCCAGAATACCTTTTCTTTTTCTTCATCCGGCACCGGAAGCTCCATACAGGGCAGGTTCTGCCCCACAAACTCCTCCACCTGCTTCAGCATCTTCTTGTCTTCTTCCGTAACCAGACTGACTGCAGTACCGCATTTTCCGTTTCTCCCGGTCCTTCCGATCCTGTGGACATAGGTTTCTTTCCCTGTGGGGAAATCGTAATTCACCACATGGGTGATCTGTTCAAAGTCAACACCTCTTGCAGCCACATCCGTTGCTATCAGGAACCGGAAACATCCTCTGCGAAAAGCGTCCACAGTCTTCAGCCTTTCCCTCTGCTCCATCTCCCCGTGCAGCATACCGCAGAAGATCCGCCGCCTGCGCATCTTCTGAAACAGAACATTTGTCATCTCCCTTGTTCCACAGAAAATCATACAGCTCTGAGGATTTTCGTCCATAAGTACATGAAGAAAGGCATCGTATTTGTTCTCCTGGTCAGTAAAATACACCTTTTCCGCAATAGCAGCCGTCTGCTCATCTGTCGGCTCCTGCAGAACATATGTGATATGGGGAATAAATTCATCTGCCAATTCCCTGATCTCCGGTTTTAATGTGGCGGAAAACAGGGATATCCTGCAATTTTCCGGAACCAGGGAGAGGATTGTTCTCACCTGTTCGATAAATCCCATATCCAACATTAGATCCGCTTCGTCTATTACCAGCCATTTTAATCGATCCAGCTTCAGGCTCTCCCTGCTCAGATGGTCTGCAACCCGTCCGGGTGTTCCTGTCACAATGTGAGACTTCTGCCGCAATGTCTGAATCTGTTTATCAATTGGGAATCCACCGAAAACCGCAGGTACTTTCAGACGTTTTTTCCTCCCTATATGAAACAATTCCTCGCTGACCTGGACTGCCAGTTCCCTGGTTGGCTCAAGCACCAGCGCCTGGGGTGCATTTTCCTCCCACCGGACACTTTCACAGATTGGTATGCCGAAAGCGGCTGTCTTCCCGCTTCCTGTGGGCGCTTTCACCACCACATTTTTTCCGGCAAGCATCGGCAGAAGAACCTCCCGCTGTATGCCGGTAGGTTCTCTGTATCCCAAACCGTTCAGTGCCTCCAAAATTTCTTCTGAAAGTGCATATTCGTTGAATTTATTGATCATTACTATTTTACCTTTCTTTATTTCGGACGCTGGTCTATGCTTATCCATTGTTTTATCCATCTCTCTATTTCGGACGCTGATCTATGCTTATCCATTATTTTATCCATCGTTTTTCAGTTTTATCTTCAACAGCGCTGCCTGCTGGTCTTTTCTTACTATGTCATGTACGATATTGTGAATCTGTTATATATCTTATCAAACTACAGGAAAAATTGCCAGACATTATCACTTTCTCTTTCCTGTCTTTACTTTGGAGCATTTATCTTCTAGTCTGTACATCAATGTATTTTTCTTCTGTTTATATCTTACATACCGGTATTAGAATCCCTTGCCTGAGCATTCCATTCTGGTATCAGATTCTCTGCCTTTGCATTCTTTGCTTGTGCATCCTTTTTCCAGTATTATAATACTCTGCCGGAGTATTCCATTCTGGTATTAGATTCTCCGCTTATGCATCCTTTTCCGGAGTTAAATTCCTCTGCCTGTACATCCCTTTCCAGTATCAGACTTCTCTGCCCGGGCATTCCGCCCTGATATCAGATTCCCTATTTACATTCTGATAAACTATCTCTGGAGGTTTTTCTTAACCGGGAAAATGCAAATGGCACTTATGCCGAAACTCCCACATTTATCATCATTTTACCTGGTCTTCAAGCAAAAAAATACATACTCCATAACCAAAATACCAGAAAAATCATTGTACAAAATTGGATTATTTGTACATATCAATCAAAAGCGGATTTAGTTATAATCATTTTATAAAATATTTCGTGAAAGTTTATAAAATGCTTTACTATACGGGTATGTGCTTTACATTATGTAGAACATTCCCGTAAAAAGGAAAAAAGGGAGGATCATCGTATGCGTGTCAGATAATTTATGTAAACATCAGTGAAACTAGGAAACCTAAAGGAGCGGAAAAACGGCATTCTTCCGGAAGTTCCCCTGGAATTTCCAGAGGTAGAGGACGGCATTAAAACCCAAAGATATTGGCTCAGGATTAGCTGTGAAACGTTGGCATACATACAAATGTGCGAAAAGGGTATTGCGGAACGTTTCCATAAGCAGTACGGACATGAGCACCCCACAGCAGGGCGATTGCTGCCCACTGCCATGCTGGAAGATTTTATACACCTCCATTCCCGGCAATATTTGTTTCCCGGAATGGAACAACTGTGTTTTTGGTGGATACTGCACATATTGCAAAATGGAAACCAAAAACATCCACTATGAAAAGAAAGTGAGGGATTTTTATGGAAATAACCAGCAGTAAAAAAGAGATTTGGACAATGGGAAGTTATTCTCTGCTGACTCTGGCAATCATGGTTGGATTTATGTATCTGAATACATTTGCCACTGAGGTTCTGGTCATTCCCGCAGGCACTCTTGCAGTGGCTCTCGGCGTGGCAAAATTGCTGGATTTCTGCTTCAGCCTTTTTGCAGGTGCCATCATTGAAAAGGTAAAAATCGGCAAAACCGGAAAGAACCAGTCCTGGCTCTATCTTGGCCGCTGGATTCTTGCCGTATCTATCATGGCTGAAGTCTGCAACACCAGTGCCGCACCCCTTATCGTCCGTGTCGCAGTCCTGTCCGTATCCTATACGGTTCTGAACTGTCTGATGAACATTCTGCAGACTGCTTATTATGGTGTTTTGGCCGCTGTTGCCGGCCCAAACATGGCCAACAGAAATGCCATGACCATCAATATGACCCGGCAGAGTACGGTTATCACCATCATCTGTTCCTTCATTCCGACTTTTGTTACCGTACTTCCTTTTGGAAACTGGAACTATTTTATCGTTGCTTTCGTATTTATGCTTCCTATGCCTTTTGCTTTGGGCGCGATCGCCAAATGTGCAGACGGCAAGGATGTTCCTGTCGGCGCAACCGGTTCTGTCAATCAGGTTGGCATTGGCGATATGTTCGGCACCCTGCTTAAAAACCCTCAGATGCTGGTTCTTTTCCTGGTATTTACCATTCTCTATATTGCACAGTTTACCTATCAGGCTAACTATACCTATTACTTCATTTACGTAGTCGGTGATTTTACCAAGATGACTCTCGCAACCCTGATCAACGCTTTTGTGGGCTTCCTGGCTGCCATGGTAATGCCAAAACTTGGCGCAAAACTCGGCAAAAAAATGTCCTGTGTGTTCGGATTTCTCATGATGAGCGTGGCACTGATCCTGGTATCATTTTTCGGTGCTCCTAATGGTGTTCCCAACCTGACAGCTTACATTATCATTATGTCTCTGCTCATGGCCGGAACCTATACCTGGATGCCTTACATGGTTGTTCTCTTCCTGGATGCAGGCGAATATTTCCTTTATAAAACAGGAAAGGATACTCGTGCGATCGCCGCCGGTCTGGCTTCTCCGCCTATGAAGATCGGTATGACCGTTGGCAATACCCTTGGTCTGGCTCTGTTGTCTGCTATCGGATTCGTTTCCGGAGGTGCCTTTGAGATCAGCGTTACATGGATCGCCAATTTTATGCGTGTCACTTTCATGCTCCCGGGCCTGATCTATCTGGCCGCTGCCATCATCATGCTGCTGTTTTATAAGATCAGTGACAAGGATGCTGCCATGTATGCACAGGCAAATGCTGAGAAAATGCAGCAGGGTAAATAACAGAAAACATATTTTACAATAAATGCGTACCCCTGTTAAATCGTCACTATTCCAAATCTTAATAAAAGGAGATGAAATTATGTCAAAAATTCCGTTTAATGAAAATGAAATGAACATCGCTTATACTGTTCCGAATCTATTCGACCCTACCGTGCCGGAAAGTCCCGCCTGGACTTATCCACAGTCTGAAAAGGATGCAATACAGGAACTGTATGCCGGAACTCCCACATGGTGTCCTTCCGGTCTGGAAACGGGGCTCTTTGCTCCCTCTGTAATCCCGGATAATATCGCCCGCGGCTTTGTCATCGAAGGAATCCCCTATGATATGGCAAAATACGGCGGTCCTGACATGTTCGGCGTGGAATGGGAATATGTTCCCGTGGCAGGCGGCTCTATGGTCCGCCCCGGTGCTCCTCTGCTGGAGGATGTCAATGACTGGCGCAAAATCCTGAAATTCCCCAATATTGATGAATGGGACTGGGACGCCAGCGGCAGAGAAAACTATAAATTCCTCCAAAACGGAAAAGCAAATATGCTCTGGTTCTTAAATGGCTGCTGGTATGAGAGACTGGTGTCCTTCATGGATTTTGAGGGCGCAGTCGTTGCTCTGATAGATGATGAGCAGAAAGATGCCCTTAAAGAACTGTTCGCAGAGACAACAGAACTGTACTGCAGACTTGTAGACCGTTGTGTTGAGACCTACGGAGACGGTATCTCCGGTTTCACCGTACACGATGACTGGGGTTCCCAGAGAGCACCCTTCTTCTCCCCTGCAGTTGGTGAAGAAATGATCGTTCCCTATATGAGGCAGCTTACAGACCACATTAAGTCCAAGGGGATGATCGCCGACCTGCACAGTTGCGGCAGCCTGGAGATGCAGCTTCCAAACTTTATCAAAGCGGGCTGGCAGTCCTGGTGTCCAATGCCCATGAATCCGACACAAAAAATGTATGAAGAATACGGCGATAAGATTCTGCTCCATGTAGAACCTGATCTGCCCGAAGGCGCCTCTGAAGAAGAACAGGAAAAAGCCGGCGAAGAATTTGTCAGGAATTACTTCAAACCAGGCAAATACTGCTTCCCAAACACCACATACTTCCCCAAGAAAGTGGCGCCTGCGTTCCGAAAGGGCATGTACCGTGCTTCCAGACAGTAAGTGGTAAGCAGCCTCTGTTTATACAGACCTATTAGTGATCATTTTGCTTCTCACCAGCAGCGCCCGGAAGAGAAAAGTCTTCCGGGCGCTGCCGCTTAACGGCGTGTCTTGCAGGCAGATCACACTGTAATATACATGCTTTTTCAACTATGCTTTACGAAAGAGAGGAACACAAATGTCTGATAAAAATCCGACTCCGGCAATCCCGCCGGTAGAAAATAATATCATGGGTACCGCTCCCATTCCAAAGCTGCTGGCGAAATTTGCCATACCTTCTGTCATCTCCATGCTGGTAAACTCCATCTACAATCTGGTGGATCAGATTTTCATCGGCCAGGGTGTGGGCTATCTGGGAAACGCAGCCACCAATGTGGTATTTCCTTTTGTCACCATTGCTATGGCGATCTCACTGATGGTTTCCGTGGGCACCGCCGCCAATGTAGGGTTGCATCTTGGCGGCAAGGAACAGGACAGCGCTGATCTGACCCTTGGAAATGGCCTTACACTTGCTCTGTCAAGCGGTATCATTCTCTGTATTTTCGGTGAAATCTTCATGGTTCCTCTGCTGCGCCTCTTTGGTGCCACCGACACCGTACTTCCCTATGCGGTCGATTACGGACGCATCTATTTACTGGGCACCATGTTTACCAGCGTAGGTATCATGATCAACGATGAAATCCGTGCCGACGGCAACCCGGGCTACGCCATGAGGTCCATGCTGATCGGCGCTGTGCTTAACTGTGTACTGGACCCCCTGTTTATCTTTGTTTTCCACTGGGGCGTTAAGGGAGCTGCCCTTGCCACTATCATCGGTCAGTTCGGCACCCTTGTCTTCAGTCTGCTCTATCTGAAAAAATTCCGCACACTGACAATGAAAAAGGAGAATATGAGGCTTCGTTTTTCCATCGTAAAAGACATCCTGACGCTGGGTCTCTCCTCTTTTCTCACACAGTGTGCCGCACTGGTCATGCAGATCATCATGAATCGGCAGACTATCAAATACGGCGCGCTTTCCCAATACGGCGCAGACATTCCTCTGACGGTATTTGGGATCGTCAATAAAGTAAACGGTCTGATGATGTCCATTATTATGGGAATTTCCGTTGGTGCGCAGCCGCTGTTCAGCTATAATTTCGGCGCCAAACTCTTTACACGTGTAAAAAAACTGGCCAAAACCTGTCTGATTGTATGTGTTACCATCGGCTTTCTCGGTATGCTCTGTCTGCAGCTCTTTCCCCAGCAGATCATTTCCATCTTCGGTCAGGAAAATGACCTGTATAATGAATTTGCTGTAATGTGTCTGAAAAATATGACCATATTTATCTTTGTTATGGGCGTTCAGATGGTCGCCAGCGTATATTTCCAGGCGGTAGGAAAGGCAATGGGTGCCACAGTGCTCTCCCTGTCACGCCAGGTATTGTTTATGATTCCCTGTATGCTGATACTTCCTTACTTCTTTGGGATCATTGGCCTTATGTGGTCTTTCCCGGTATCTGATGTCTTTTCAGTGACTATGGCCGCTGTTATGCTGACTGTGGAGATGCGGAAACTGAATCAGTTGATCCGGGTTCCGGTTGTGCAGGAGGCTTGATGTGGGAATAACATAAGCTTTATGTGTAGAAATATCCGGTCAATCTTTGGTTTGTGGGATGATTGGCCGGATATTTTGATATTTTATGTTTGGGGGTGTATGCTTATTTAGAACTCAAAAATTTTGATGGATGAAAGAAAATATTATCAGGCAAACTTACTTTATGTTTCTTGCAGAATAGATTTATAAATTGGTCTGTTGGTTCTTGGATTCTTTTATGTGCATGGGTAAGTTCTTTTTTTATTTCTTCATATTTTTGATAGGCCTTTTCTGATTCTGCACAAATAATACCATATAATCTGCCATAGGAAATATAGATTTCAAACAGACTATCCGGCGATGAAAACAAACTAACTTCTACTTCTTCATTATATACTGCCTCAATTTCCAAATACATATTTTTGTAATGTCTCGTGTCTTCAAGACAGCCAATGCTGCCAGCATCGAAATTCTCTGCAAATATAAAATTGCTGTATTAAGTTTTTCTTGATCATTATATTTACAGAACCACTTCTTCCTCCAAATACTTTTTAAACTTTTTCAATTTACCTTCTGACATCACTTGGGAATAGTGAAGGCCCTCATAGGTTGAATGCAAGACCGGATATGGTTCCTTTGTCTTTAGTATCAAATGCTCCGAAATCATCCATTCAATAACTGTCTTCACCGTTTCATATGGCAATTCCTTAAACGCTCCAAACTCTGGAATCTTGTTCAGCTCATTCCGAAACACCCGTGTATTGTCAGTTCCTCTGAGAACATCTATTAACATAGATATTCCATAATATCTAATGCGGCTTACATTCTGAAGTGCTTTCACCACTGTAAAAATCAATTCATTCAAATCAATTTCATGATACATAACCTGTTTCAAATCAGCTCTTTTAATCTCTATAAAATCATCCGTCAGCACTTCCTGAACAGTATCTGACTTGCCGCCTGATATTTCGCCTGCTGCACTGGCTGTCTTTCGTTCCGTTTTTACCACTGGTCTAACAGGTTCCTGCTTCACGGCAGAAGGTGCTTCCGGTTCTATCTGATATCCCATCTGCGCATAATAATATTTCTTACTTACGGACCTTCCACAGCCTGTTCCATCCGTCTTATAATTCGTACATCCTAAAAAGAAACCGTCACGTTTTCCCGATTTTACTATGAGATATCCGTCTCTGCACTTATCACATTTCTGAACAGCCAGTTTTCCCGCACGAAAATCATTGGTCATAAATCCACAAACCTCTGGTTCATTCGTACAGATATACAATCTCAATCCATAGGATTTCTTATATTTCAACTGCATAGGATATCCACACAGAGGACACATTTTCCTGACTTTTTCAGAACGCACATCCTCATTCCAACTGCCGCGCAGTAAAACATTCCTGTAATCCCGCTTAAGTTCAAGCAAAAATTCTGATGGATTTTGTTCGGGAGCAATAAGAAACACTCTATTTTTAGTCCTTGTCATTGCCACGTAGAAAAGTCTTCTTTCCTCTGCATAATCAATGGACCTGTCCCCTTTTATCACAAAAGCAAGAACCGGATCATCTTCAATTTTTGAAGGAAATCCATAGGTGTCATTCTTTCCATTTACAATAATCACATCATCGTAACCAAGACCTTTGGAGGAATGTGCCGTCATAAATGTAATATCCAACTTTGGAAACTTCACACTCTTTAATTTACTTCCTCGATTGATATATTCAAAAATACCGGAACGTTCTAACTTGTCCCCATCAAATCCAAAACGTCCCAGAAGAAGTATTGTACCAGGCTCCTTTCCTTCATTCTTCTTATATTCTAATAGCTGTGCCAAAGCAGTTTCCACGGCATGGGCAATGGCATAATTTTCACCGCTTCTGCGGCTTCCGTCTTTGCCCTTTGAAGTGCTGTCATATGTATAGATTAGTACAGGATCTTCCAGATGTTTTGGTGATATCAGCCGCTTACTTATCTGCTCTGTATTCTTTTGAATAAAATTACCTGCAATGTCAATCACATCCTGGGAATTTCGATAGGTCTTTACAATTTTCAGCATCTTAGCATATCCCATTTTTTCTTCAAATTTTGTAAACAAGGTAATATCTGAACCACTAAACGCATAGATGGACTGCCAGTCATCCCCTACTGCAATAATCTTTGCATCCGTCACTTCGGACAAAGCTTTTGTAAGGTCAAATCTCTGCCTCGATATATCCTGATACTCATCCACAATGACATATTTGAAATCAAGTTTCTGCTTCATCTCCTTCGTTTCACGAAGAAGTCTTGCAGATTCATTGATCATATCTTCAAAATCAACAGCCTTCTTTTCTTTCAGCCAGCGCTCATACTCCAAATAACAGTCGTTACAAATATCCAGAAATAATCTGCTACGGACATTCCCGGTGGAATGATACATCCTGTTAAATTCTTCTGCTGTATATCCATTCACCTTAAAGTTTGAAATGAATCTGCAGATAAGATTGATGAGCTTTCTGATATACCGATTCTCCTCGCCTGCCACCAGCATTTCCATCACTTCTTTGTTTGATCTTGGACAAAGCGTAAAGCCCTTTGCCTCCAACTCATCACGGAGATGTACTAAAAGAGGCTTGCGGTCATTATAGCTGGAGAATGTATAAATCAGAGTCGTTCCATGCTGTTTATGTACCCGTACTTTATCATTTACACACTTTTTATACCTGACTAATTCTTCCTGACTATACCTGTCATTTTCACCATTTTCAGAGATACCAAAATGCTCTATATAAGCACTTTTTCCATCCTGGCAAATGATAAAATCCGGTGTATAAGGCTTTTTTGCATATGTAATATCATAAGGATAAATTGGTTCATACTCATATTCAATATTGTTCAGATATAAAAAATTTGCTATCTCTACTTCCTGATGGGATCTAAGGACTTCATTTTGAATCGTTACAGATTTCTTGGTTCTGGTGTCTATGACCTCTCTTTTAAACTCCTCAAGATCACTGCGCATAGTAGAAAAATTTACTTTTGCAATATTATTAAAGAATCCATTCAGATCATCACCCTCATATGGCGCATCAAAATAAGAGGCAAAGAACATGATCAGCTTATTCACCACGCTCTCGTTTTGCATGACAGAACCGCGGAAATAATCCCTTATTACAAAATAAAGACGTGAATTATCCACAATATTTAATTTTTCTTCTGGTAAATGCTTATGAATGATTGCATTGCCAGTGGAGTGGAAAGTTGCAATGGGACATACAATTTCTAAAGCGCCTTGTATCTTTTCTTTTAATTCATTTACTGCTTTATTGGTAAAGGAGACCACAAGAATCTGAGAAGGATCAACACCTTTTTTATCCACCAGATATTTCACCTTAGCTGCTACCGTTGTCGTCTTGCCAGCCCCCGCTCCGGCAATAACAAGACAATAGTCTTCATCTGTAAGGACTACTTTTCTCTGGTCTTCATCCAACATTATGGAAGGGTCCACTGCATTCAAAATATGATCCAGGTATTCTCTTTCCTCCTCCATTGCCTGGATCATATATTCTTCATTATGTTTATCGACATATACTGAAACATTTTCAAACAAATCTAATGCAGTGCGTGTATCTTCCTCAGAGATACCATTAAGAGTACAGAAGTTTCCCATCATACCCATATTTTGCAACGATTTAAAATCTTTAATAACAGATTCATACTGCTCAAACTTAGCTGCATAATCGCTTTGGGCTATATATCTTTTTTCCCGCAAAAGGGTATCCATCATTTCCTTAAATTCCAAAAGTTCTAATGCTTTTTTATCCTGAGAAACCTGTTGTATCTCAGAATCCCACTGTCTCTTTGACGGCCTATTCACCTGTGCTTTTATATATTCTGATATCCGATTTATAAGTCCCACTTGTTATGACCTCTTTCTGATGATTACACAAACCAATCACAGATTCTCGTTCTATTTTCTTATGTAATTATTTTATCATATTTAGTCTGTTCTTTCCATAACAAAAGCCGACTGACGCATAGACCCACGCATCAGCCGGCTTAGTTTAATCAAATAAATTTCTGTCTTACTGTAATTCTGATTTATCATCGAATTTATTCATAATAGATTCCTTCTTGCTACTTTTACCATTGCATGAACAGCGCTCTACTCATTGGGCAGGTAAAAATTCTCATCTTTGCATTTTGGGATGATTTGTTTATTTTTTCTATAGGCAGCGGAATATTCTCTTCGCTGAAATATTGAATGTTCACCACATATAACATATGTATCCTGAATTAAAATGATTTTTTATTCAACACTCCTCTAAATATCACTATCACTCATCTCTCTCATATTAAAACTATCCGGCGTTATCTCCGCTCTCCTATCTATGAAAACTTTTTCATTTCTATTCCATCAAAAACACAGCTCCATATCTTACTGTAAATCCCCAAAGCGCGCCCGTAGGATCAAACTTTCCGTACGAAAAGCACAGCGATTTCAATGTGCGTTGCGATTTCTCCGTTATACTACATGGCAAAAGATTCTCCCCTAATATTGCGGGGTTTCGCCATAAATTACCCTTCTCCTCCGGTTTACCCCTTTCAGCGGTTTTTCACCCCTTTGATGGAAATTTTACCCCTTTGGGGACCGATTTACCCCATCCATCTTTTTGTAACAGAGCAAGAACCTACGTTTCATTCACCAAGCAATTCTTTCATCCATTTAGGAATCTTCGGAACCTTCTTCCCGGCAAGCAGAAGCTTCACAACTTCTTCCGTATCCTCCTGCCTCCAGAACCTGTTCCGCACATAACAATCCCTGCTGCAGAATTTTTGCTCTCTGGTGCTGCTTTCAAACTCTTTACCGCAAAACAGACATTCGTGCTTATAAAGAGTGGGATGTTTTTTGCCCCACTCCCTTCTGCACTTATCCGAACAGTACACACGTCTCCGCCCATCGGGATTAATTTTAATTGGATTGCCGCACTGTCTACATATGACTTCCGGGCACTCCTTCTCCATCTGTTTCCATTCTTTCTTCTCAATAAGGCGCTTGGCATATCCGTCTATACCTTTAGCTTTGCAGTAGTTACGCACCTTGTCCCTTGGAATATCTAAGGCTATCCCAATTTTCCTATAGCCAAGACCCATATCTCTAAGACGCATAATTGTTTGTTTCTGTTCTTCTGTCACTTAACATCAACTCCTTAACAAATTTACTAATCCAGTAATTGCTCTGAATTGGAAATTTGTCAAGTTCTAACCTCGCATGGAAAAAGTTTGTAATTAAAAACACTTAGGATTATAACATATATTTAATTATATTGGTCGCAATATTTTTATCGCCTCTATTATCGCTAGGTGTTTTCGCCAATGTAGTCCAATAGCGACCATCACCAAAATAAGTAAGCTTATAGTGCTTTCCATCTTCAGTAACTTCAAACCCAAGTTCAGCCAGCTGTTGCCGCATCGGGCCAGATATACCCTTATACCCTTTCATCAGCTTTTTTATTGTCTGTTTTCTTTCTTCACTGAGGGATAGGTAACCATTGCTCTCAATTATATCACGCAAAACATCCGATCTTCGACTCTTCTTTGCTGTATTATTAAGTGAATTTTCTAATGAAGAAAGAATTAAATCCTTGATTTCTCCTGGATAAAATTCATCTTCATCACCAAAATTCAAAACCGGAACAGTATTGGTTTCATTTAACTTTGCTCTTAGTCCCTGATTCTCGCATCGTAGGGACTCATTTTGTCTTGTCAATTCTTCCAATTGATGCTGGAGTTTTTTTAGATCTTCATCAAACGTATCATAAATTTTATCCACCTCATCCTCAGCCTTTTGCTTAGCACTCTCTGCAATAAAACGTTCTTCTCTTTGACTATTTAATCTGTCACTCAGAAGAGAATTACTTACTCCTTGCCAAGTATATAGATTATCAACGTTTTGAGAATTTCCATATTGAATAACATTTTTCACAACCTTATCTAAAAGAATGGTATCACTTCCGGTATATTCCCGATATAAAAATCTTCTGTGTTTGATAGATGAATGTGGAAAATATACCCCAATACTTCCGTTATATTCGTTACTGTCATTACATAATTCTCTAATTTTATAATTAAGTTGTTTACTATCTTCTACAAGAACGTGAGCAACACCTTTTAATCTGCTTGATAACCATCTGACATTTACCGGATTATAATTAAATACTGTTTTTGAAACATAAACAACTGGAAGTCGGTACCTTTGCTTGTCATTAATAATATCCGACAATATTTCAAGGTTATCTTCCATGATTTGGATTGGTTCTCTTACTACCGGTAACCTTCCATCATCTTTTAAATACCCATTTTCAATTAAGGTCGTTATAAAATGTGGTGTTGAAAATTTCGAATCCATTATTAATGCATCTTCTTTATAACTGCGATCTAACTGAATTGCCATTCTCATATCATCGAAATTCATAATATAATCTGTATCCCATACTATCCCATCAGATTCTACCTTTTCATAACGAACAGCAATAATATTTCTGTTACGGTATTCCTCAATATCAAGCCAATGATTCTCTTTCCCAAATCTAATATTTTTCTCTCCATTCCAAACAATTCCCTGTATAACATTTTCCAGATGTGGACTCTGTTGATTCCAGGCAATTACTAGCTGAATAAATTTATTCTTTGTGAGTGATTCCTTGATATCTAAAATTGTAGAAAATAACAACATATCTTCTCCTCCAATGTTATTTATGCAAGTTTACTTATATATTTTTTTCTCTTGCTCATTTGTTTCTCGTAATTTGAAAAGTTTTATATGTTACCAATCCAAAATTCCTTTTGTCAAATCTTTAAATCCTTGATCTTTATACACTTTATTTAATATTTTCTTGGAATAAAAAGTCAACATATAATCTATAATTTCATTTAACCTTTCTCCAAGTAATGGTGATTTTATAATTTCTAAAAGTGTAGCTACATTAGCACACCGCACTCCACTTCCGTTATATATTGAGTCCAAATGATTTTTTAAAAGTTGCAACATAACTATTATCTGTCTTTTAGATAATATAGTAAAAAATTCGTCATAATATCCTTCTGCACTCGGTGATACGCCATGACAATATGTAACTTCTCTACCTATTCGACAAGATAAAAATGTGTTAAGTATTTTTTCTATTCTCTCCTCCGGAATATCTTCAGACACCTTAATGTAATTCATAATTGCCTTTGCATATTGTGGCTCATTATAGAAATTATTGTATCCTGTGTGTGCTGATAATAGTTCGTCACATAATGTGCTAATCTGAAGAATCCTTGTATTCAACGATAAATATTGCAATCCATCACATTCCTCGAAGAAAGATTCTGCTATTTTCGTTTTCTCTTCATCTAAATTATTTCTGTAAATATCGACTTTTTCACCTAAATCATATTTCGTTTCCGCTTTACAATATTTCCATACTATTTTTGATACTTCCAATGCATTAGTTTGAACTATAGTAGCAGATTTTGGAGATACAAAAATACCAAATAACGATGTAATCAAATTAGAGGCCATATTCGTAGATAAATCTTTGATAGCAATTTGAAAGGAATTAAGAGTTACTGTATCCAATCTGCTTTCTGCTTTTTTTACGTTTTCAATCAATCTTTTAACTGTAATTGCACTATTAGACGGCTTATCCATAAGTACCTCATCCACACAAGTCTTAAGCCATCCTAGCAGTTCATATGAGTTAATATTATATGTTGTGGGATGTGAGGCCCCTATCTGATTTCTCATGTCTAAGATATGACACAGTTTTCTATAAACAATATCTGACAACCACTCTAACTTTTTACAAGTATCTAACAATGTTATATCTTTAATTCCAGATAAGTCATCCTCTGTTTTATAAAATTGACGTCTTTTTTCATCAACTGACGCATCATAAAATTCATCTAGCCCATAAGTTATAATTTTTTTTCTTAAATTCACAACCACTTCGTTCCACACAAAGTTGAGTGAGGCATCAAAAAGTCCGATAGCTGCTCCAGCTATAAACTTTGATAAATAGGTTGCCTCTCTTTTTTCTTCTGGTGCCATTTTAGCAAGAAATGAAGGCAACGCAGACATTATAGTTTCTCTTTCATCGATAGGCGCAATAACATTTTCGGAAGGTAAACCATACGACACTAGTAACTCTTCAAACCTTGTCATTTGGTTTGCAAGTTCAGTCGTTTTACCATCTACTTCCTCAATTTCATATTCCTTCATAATCTTTAATCCTCCTTGGTATAATCTTGCTATCAATTCAACTACATAAAAAATCTAAAGTCATACGGCTTATCATACATTACGACATCTTGCTTTGCTACTCTTGAAAGCATTTTTGCAAAATCTAATGTAACCGGAAGTATTTTGTAAAAGCTATCCCCGCTATTCCAGTTCATTTTTGTAAGCGTCATTATCTCATTTACTATTGTAGCACCATCCGACTTTCCCAAAAATCTTCTAACCATCAAAGGAGCTGGAATCCCCCTTCCACCCTTATAATAATTTTTATTTTTACCAGCTAATTCTTCATTCTGCACAGCTCCATGTGTCCAAATCAAAAAAGTATCTTTATCTAATTGAATTACAGTTCCCCTTTGAATTGGAAATAAAGACACATTCTTCATATCTGAAGAATCAAAACGGATAGCTCTCCAAGGCGAAAATTCCTGAATCTGAAGTAATTCAATATCTTCTATACCTGACAATCCCCTTGTGATTCCTTCTATTTCTTCTTTTGTAAAAAAAGTGGTTTTATGGATTACCACTCGCTTTAAGTCATATGTCGGCACCGAATCATCATACAACTTTTTCAAATTCAGCATTAATTTAGACGCATCTTCATTCCTCATATACGGATTTTTTTGAATTATTTGCGGATTCTTCAATGGTCTTAAATATAAGCGCATTCCATTTCCTTCTGCATCAAATAATTGACTACATCCAATTGAAATTTTTTCGCCATTGTTGATAGATTGAACATAACTAAGACCAACAAATACTGTATTTCTGTTGTAAATTGCTGGTTTCCATAACCTTCCTACCGCTTTAGAATATATTCCTGTAGAAAGCCCCCACATAATTTTAGCCAAATCATTTTTAGCATTAGGAATTGCTGATTTGCCTTCTATTAATTGGACAACAATTCCTTTGCTAGCACAATAAAGTTTAATCGAATCATGCAAATCAAAATAGACAGACTCATTTTTCAATTCTCGTAAATGTGAAAATTGCGTAGGTATATATATAATTAACACATCAAATTCCATCAGATTTTTTTCAAAAACATCAATGTATTTAGTTAAACCCTCATAAAACTCTTTAGCACTAAGTTTTATCACATTATCTGCATTATACTCCTTATATCTCGCGCCATCAGAAGTATTAGGTATATCTATTGACCGTCTATATATACTTTCAAACCCTGCATACTCAGGCAAAAAATATTTCTCCTGCTTTAAATCAGTAATGAAACGCATTTTTAACTTTTCCAAATGCTGTATTACTTCTTTCCTAAATTGTCGTGGTGTCAAAAGAGCCAACTTAATGCTTCCCTTATCTGAACCATTTTTTAGACGCTCTATAGGACCATAATTAACCAATCCCTTTAATTGATTTACTGATACTTTATTATTATCTTCAATAGAAAAGCACATTTTAGGTTCTTCACATTGAAAGCACATAAGTTGAGGCCACTGCTCATTTCTTTCGATTCCACCACTTGTATACACAATTCTATTAAAGATTAGCTTAAAATTATCTACAGAAAAAACTATATCTGACATTGTAGATAGCCTTTTAATCCAATTATTTATTTGTGTACTTACTCCCGCATTATATATACGAGAAATATGATTATTAATAATTTTTTGTTTTTGATATTTCTCAATTAGCTTACCACTATTTGATTCAATATAAAATGTGGGTAAAATCGTTAATAATATCTTTTTATTGACACACGACAAGAACACTTCTATTGCTTCATATACTTTGTTCCCATTTTCTGAAACAACATGATTTTTATCATAGTATTTATTTCTTCCAAAGCAAATCAATCCTTTGTCTACTAATACTATTTTTATAAGATCGTAGTACATACTCCAAACAAAAGAATAGTCTCTTTGGTACCAATATTCCGGAAATTCTTTTAACTCCATTTCCGACTTAATCGCCCCTTTAAACACCTCTCTTATTCTATTTTTTTCTCCAAAAGCCCACACTTTTCCTTTAAACAGTGCAGCCACTATATCACTTGTCTTTTGTATATATCCACGCAATTCTTTCCATGACGTAATAGTTGTTTCAAATATGTAACTATCATTCGGTACATTTTGAGCCTCGAATGTATTGGTTTTTGTAAAGACTAATCTTTTTTTTAGATTTCCAAACAATATTGGTTTGAAACAATCTGAATCTTTCCATCTATCATCAATTTCTTTATATGACTTATTAAGAGTTAAATACATTCGATATAATAAGTCGTCAAAACTATCTATATCCACAATTCCTGAAAGTTCGTTTTTTAAACAAGCTAACTTCATAAATTTTTCTGCTCGTTCAGATAGCCTTGTATTTTTGGGTTTGCACCAAATCACTCCATAACGTAAACCTCCATTACAGATTTCTTTTTCTAATACAGTCATAACCGAATTATCATTACCAGCATATCCTACAACTATCAGACCTTTATCCATTAACCCTTCTTGTAACTTTATTGCTATTGTTTTTTCCAATTCTTGTAATTCTTGAGATGTATTCTTTAAATTATCCACCAAATAGTCACCATGAAGCTTTATTACCGATGGAAAACCGTCATTTAAGTTGAAGCCTACACTTCCATCAATTGCAGATGATATTGTTTTAATTGAATGTCCAGGTTCAATAGAATATACTCCTGCTTTAACCAAATCATCAAAATTTGTAGTGTTTATCAAATTAACTTTACCCTCAATTATTAACGTTCCCAAACATAAATATCCTAAAGCTGGAACAATGTTTTTCACTTTATTTTGTATATAAAGTTCTCTATCCCTACTATTCCCAAATACATATTCAAAATAATGAGAATATTCATCCGCAGAATATAGTGCCGGGTGTTCTCCAGTTGCATCTAAGTAAGTCTGTATTTCGCTTTGCACTGACTCCCTTGATAAATCCGGAAAGATTTTTTCCGAAACCTTATTTTCAGAACAATATATTCTTCTTTTGAAATCCCATATCATTTGTCCCCCAGACATTATCCCTGATGATATAGAGGACCCTGCTCCTAAAAGCAAAGACATACTTCCAGCTGGTCTAACTGAAAAACTATTTATTACATTAGCAATAGTATATTCTTTCACATCGTCACCCCACAGGTTATGTATTTTACACAAAATTTTCTCTCTAATAATTATTATATTATCATATTTTCACTCTCTTTACTATCAAAAATGAGCTAACTAGATTACTGTTTCTAGCCAGCTCATATTCCTTAATTAATCCATTCTATCTCCGTCCCATCCAGAAACACCGTCACTACCATCCCGCTCTCATAAACCTTGATATAATCCACCGTCCGAAGCATCAAATCAATATCCAGCCCCTTTATCGGCTGTGCATCCTTGGTAATTTCCATAAAATCCATTGCCCGAAACTTCGCCAGCAAATCCTCACCCTGCATCTTCTCTTCCCACCCCGGCACCAGCATCTCCCTGCACTCCACCATCCTGTTCCATGCCCTCAGATAAATCTCAATCAGCGTATCCTCATAAATATGCCGATTCCCACACCCCAACACACCTCTCACCTTATACCGCTCACTGTACTGCCACACCTTCCTATCCCCATTTGGTGTCCGCCATCCCTTCCTCGCAAAAGCCCTGTTGCATTCCCCACAGATAATCTTGCTTGAAAATGGATTCGCCTCCGTGTTCTGGGAAAACCGTGTAATATTATGCTCCTCCAGATACCGCTCCCTCCGCTTCATCTCCAATTGCACACATTCCCAAATCCAAGGCTCTATAATCGCCTCATGGTCATTCTCAATATAATACTGCTGTACTTCCCCCTCATTCTGCACCCGCTTCTTCGTCAAGAAGTCCACCGTGTAGCTTTTCTGCAGAAGCGTGTCTCCTTTATACTTTTCATTTTCCAACATACTGTCAATGGTCGTGGACTGCCATTTCGTCCCGCCATCCCAATTTATCACGCCTTCCCTCTCAAAAATCCGCTTAATATAATCAGTAGTCTTCCCCCAAAGGAACTCCATAAAAATCCGCTTCACAATCTTTGCCTGCTGTTTATTCACAACCAGCTTCCCATTTTCATCAGCGTCATAACCAAGGAACCGCTTGGTACTCATCTTATGCTGCCCAATCTCAAACCTCTTGCGGATACCCCATGTGCTATTCTCTGAAATATTTCGGCTTTCATCCTGCGCAAGGGACGAGAGGATTGTAAGCAGCACTTCCCCCTTAGCATCCAAAGTGTCTATGGCCTCCTTTTCGAATGTCACCCCAATTCCAAGTCCCTTAAGCTCCCGCACATAATTCAGGCAGTCCAGTGTATTTCTTGCAAACCGGGAGATGGACTTCGTGATAATGCGGTCAATCTTTCCCGCCCGGCAGTCCATGATCATCCGGTTAAATTCATCCCTTTTCTTGGTATTCGTACCAGAAATACCTTCATCCGCATATATCCCGGCACACTCATATTCCGGATTGCTGTTGATACTCTCTGTATAAAACCGCACCTGGTTCTCATAGCTTAATAGCTGTTCTTCTTGGTCGGTACTCACCCGGCAGTACGCCGCCACCTGCAGTTTCTTCCTCAGCACGGCATTCCCTTCCCCTGCTGTCAAATTCTGCTTTGCTGGTATAACGGTAATGTTTCTTGCCATTCCTGTAAACCTCCTCTGCCACCGTTGGTTCCTATAATATCCTGCCGGGCTGCCGATTCATCCGGAATCCGCACACCCGGACAGGCTTGCTTTCCTTCTTCAATATAAGTGGAGCAAAGCCACTCTACCTTCTTTTTGTACCCAATCCTGCGCCGGAGTGTCTTTCCGCAATACGGACAGTACAGCATCCCCGTCAATGGATATCTGTTTTGGTACTTTTGTGTGTCACTCTGAGCAATGTTCCTGTCCCGTTTATTTTCTTCTATCTTTTCCTGCAAGGCATTCCAAACCTCCGTGCTCAAAACCGCCGGATGGCTGTCCTCCATATAATAACTCTGTACTTCCCCATGATTCCGTACCGTCTGGTTCCTCTTGTCCTCCGGTGTATAATATTTCTGCAAATGGAAATCCCCTTTGTATTTCTCATTTTTGAACATACCCATAAATGAACCGCCAGTCCACTTCCCTCCTGTCACAGACGGGACTCCCAGAAAATCTGCCAACTGCCCCAGACGGCTGGAACCTACTCCCAAAAGGTACATATCTGCAAAGAACCTGACTGCCATTGCCTCTTTGGGATTGATGACCAGCTCCCCAAATTCATCCTTGTCATAGCCCATGAACCGCTCCGTGTTAATCATGTACTCCCCACGCTCAAACTTCTTGCGGATAGACCATTTCCGGTTCTCCGACACATTCCTGCTTTCTTCCTCGGCAAATGAAGCGAGGACGGTGAGCATGACCTCACCGTCCCCGGATAATGTATTGATATTCTGTTCTTCAAAATAGACAGCAACCCCAATCAGCCGCAGCTCCCTTACCGTTTCCAGGAGAACTGCTGTATTTCTGGCAAACCGGGAAATGGACTTTGTGATGATTAAATCTATCTGGCCGTCCTTTGCCATCTGCACCATCCGCTGGAATTCCGGACGGTTCCTGCTGAAACCAGATATCCCCTGGTCTGCAAACACGCCAATAAACTCATATTCCGGGTTGGCTTTCAAGGAGCGTTCATAGGAGGATATCTGGTTTTCCAGGGATTCGCCCTGTTTCCTGGAATCCGTGGAAACCCTGGCATAAGCACAGACACGTTTCTTTTTCGGTATTTTATTCTGTATCGGCTCCAACATCCGTATCCTCATAAAACCTTCTCCCTTCCGAAGTATTCTTTTACAAACCGCTTCACACATTCATACTGCTTTCCTGCGTCTCCGTCCTCATTGATACATATCACTGGTACCCCTGCTTTATCGCAGGCTTCCATAAATTCAAAGAACTGCTGCCAGTCACGGGCAATCATAGTGGCGTCCCTTGTGACTACCACCCGGACATGCCCGGCCTGAATTTCCTCAATCAATTGCCGGAACGCTTTCCGGTTTGCGTCTACGCCAGACGCTTCATCCCAAAAGAAATGTTCTTCCAACGTCCGCTTACCATAGCGCCTGCGGAATGCTTTTCTCCCCGGTTCCACATATTTTTCATATCCATGATCCCGGTGTGTGGTTCTGTAATAATATGCCACCTGCATCTTCATCCGGCATCCCACTCCTTTCGTTTTTGGTTTCTCATTGAGCAAGCTCAATAAGCGTAGTCTATTAATCACTCTGAACACCCTATAAGTCAAGCAGATAGGCGGTTTCCACGTCTTTTCTTTTGGTCTGCGGAAACTTATTTCAGAAGGTCAAAAAGAAGAACCCGGCAGGTTCCCCCACCGGGAAAATCTCTATATCCTCGTCACATAATCCAGCGAAATCCACCCGTCTCGCTTCTTCTGGTAAGATTTCAACAGCCCCCACTTAGAAGCCCCGGCTCCTTGCGCCTCCTCCACAATAGTAAACGCCCCTACTCCGGTAAACCTTCCCGTCCTCGCATAACCAGTTCCCGGCCCCATTCGGATATTCAAATCCGGAATCTCCACCTTCACCATATAAGAAGATGCCTCCGGCAGTTTCTCCATGAACTGCACATACCGCTTATCCGAAGTCAAAAACAGCCCGGATTTCAGCTTATACCACAGTTTATCCGCGCTGATGCCCACTACCGTATACACGCCGTCAAACACCACCTGGTCCACGTTATCCCCCATACACGGTGCTTTCCTCACATTCACTCCGTCTTTCCCCTTATAAAACACCTTCACAAAACCGAACAGCGGATTAACCGGCTGGTTCGGATTCCCAAAACCCTCCATGCTGCCCCCTGCATCTCCACTGTCTCCAATGATATTCCTCAGTATAGCAAGAATCTTCCCACCATACCCTGCCCCGGCAGCCCAGCCCTTTCCCTGCGGATTCTCCTGAATTCCCAGCCATTCCACATAAGGCGCAGCCCCCTTGGTCACATACCGGAATCGTGGGTCAACTTTCGGGTTCACCAATTCCTCCGTACTGGCATAGGCTTTCAAATGCTGCACCTGCGCCCGGATTCCCATCTGCGCCGTGTCAAAAGAATTCCCCTTCTCCCCATTGGAGATCACTCCCATCCCGCAGAAATTATTCTGCTCAAGCGTCACCGCCGAACCGGAAAAGCCAAAGTTCCCCGTCTCCAGACAGGACTGGGCAAAAGCAATATCCCCTCTCACACCTTCTGCCTCCCCTTCGGACAGGTATAGCGGAACCATATCCAACACCGACTGCTCTACAGCCGGATTTTTCTTTTTAATATACTCCCGCATCTGCTCCGCCGCAGCCACAGCCTTCCCCATGATCTTTGTATAGGAAGAAACATTCTCCTCCTGCCCGGAGCCGCCGCTCCCAATCTGCCGCTTAAACTTCTCCCACATCCCCTTCGCCCGGATTTGGGAAGGACAGTTCTTCGCACACACATCATAATGCTGCACCACCCGGTCAGCCGGAATCCCCGTCTCCGCCATCAGTTGACAGACAAACTCCACCGTATTGGCAAAGGCTCTCTGAAAATCATACCCTGCCTGCACACACATCTCCACTCCGATACTGTTTTTGTTATTCACCGTCCCAAACAGCCGTCCACCATAATTCACCCCCACATGCCAGCATCCTCGTCCATGGGGAGCCGCCTGGTACACCGTATCCTTGTCATCCGTGTAATAATGGACAGACGTGTCTATATTCCCGTTATACTGCGCTCTTGCATGGGCGCTGGCATCTGCTCCTGCCGCAAAATTATCTGTGTTATGCACCACGATATACTGCGGATTATTGCTCTCATACGTGTTATTGTCAGAAACATAATTCTTATTTACCTTCATGTCCATTCCCCTCCTTCAACTGCTCCAGCACACTTTTCAGCTTCTCCGGAATCGGCAGCCCAATCTTCACCGCATTCTCCAGAATAGAAATCCCCTCATTGGACAGATAGAAAAAAATCACCGCCGTCCGCAGTACGCTCCCATTCCCAATCACATGGGTATCGATGATGTGCGCCACGGCAACCAGAGAAAAAATGACCACTTTCTTGAAAATTCCCCGAAACCCGGTCTGGCTGGAAAGCTCCTTATTCAGAATCCCAACCATCACCCCGGTCACATAATCCACTGCCACGAAAACAACCAGCCCATACAAAAACCCGTCAAATCCTCCCATGACTGCCCCCAAAGCACCGCCCATAGCGGCAAATACATACTGCATCGTGCCTGTTACATCTCTCATCTCAAAACCCTCCTTGTTTTTCCGTACAAAAACAGCAGCCCGTTTTGGACTGCCGCCTGCTCCTGATTCCATAAGTTTTTCTTTTCTCTACCACCCTTACGGCACGGCCTCCTCTGTCAGTGTATAGGTAATCTTCATCGTCTTGTCCATTGTCTTCACCACCGCCGATGACAGGTTGTTAATAGTTGCCAAATAAGGTGTCAGCAGGTACATAGTCCGGTACTCGCTCCCATAACTCCCTCCCCACCCCAAAAGAAAATTCTTATACTGGAACAGCGGCGTTGCCGCATCATTCAGCCTGAAACTCCCCTGGGTGCGTATTACCTTGTCCTCCACCGTAACCTGGAAATCTCCTCCGATAATCAAATCCCCAACCAGCGTCATATATACCTCGCAGGTCCCTGTCTCGCACAGCGGCTTCCATTTGGAAGTAAACCCCAGATTGATTAGCGTCACATCTGAAGAATTGGAAAGATTAATCTTATAAATCCCCTTCTTGTTATTCGCCATCACATACAGGTATCCACTCCGAATACAGCACTGCAGATACCGCTCCGGGAAAGAACTGTCCTCCTCCCGCCGCCCCACGTCCATCAGCTTCGCATTGGACAGCGTCCACTCCCCCTCCGTCATGGAATAATCATCCTTCTTAATCTTCACCCACACCATAGTAGCACTGCCAGAGGAATTCCCCTCATTGGAAAACCCGTACCAGTACCCATTCCCGCCGTCCAGAAATTCCCCGTACAGCGTGTAATCCCCAAGAAACCGGAACGTGGAAGTCTGAATCACCTGGTCATCCACCACCGCAAAGGATGAGTCATCCAGCTTCTCGTTCAGCCCCACCGTAAAAATCGGGATATGCACCTTCCGTATACGCACCCCTGTATCCTGATATGTGATGGAATACAGCAGATTCCTTTCAAAATCCACCTCCACCGTCTCAAACAGCACCAGCTCCCGCGCCATAGCCATCCCATCCAGCTTGATGCTTTTAATCTGCAGGAATGTGGAACTGTCATTCACCAGGCTCCCATAAGCATTCGCCCCGCCCTGGGCGCTGGTCAGGGCAGCCGCCGCAATGGTACCGTTCCCCTGGCTCGGCGTGAACTCCCACACAAACTTGTATCCATTGTCCAGCTTCTTGCTCTCCGTCAGGTTCATGCTTCCCCTCGCCACATTCGCCGTGGAATTCACATTATTTGACGCATAAGCCACTGGCAAGTTATCCGACAGGGAATAAATATTGTCCGCCCTTTCCTCCAGTACCTTGGAAAACAGCAGAATCCCCCCAATCATGTTAGGGCAAACCGGAAGTAATACCTCCTGCCATTTCACCCCGTCAATACTCTCCCCGATTTCGTAAAATACCCCCATGGGATTCAGCCCCAGAATATGATTCACCGCATCCGTCACCATATTTTCCTCCGTCACCGCTGTGACCTCCCCGGTATTCACATCCGTAAGTTCAATCCTCATCGTTCCCGTCAGCCTCATAACGCCCTCCTTAACTCAAATCTACCGGACATCCAAACGCGCCTACTGGAATCCGCCCCATGCTGTCTGCCATCTGCCTCTGTACAAGCTCCATGGTATCAATTCCAACTGTCTCCGCAAACCCTCTGACACCCAATCCTGCGCCAACCCGGAACGCAGAGACCGTTTCCTCCAATACAATCTTCCCATCCCATGCCGGAGCCGCTGCCATGCCCTGTCCGCTGATTGAAGCGATACATCCCCCGGTATCAATCTGTCCGCTGCCGCGCTCCAAGCGAAGGAATACCTGAAACGTGTTCATAAAGTTGGGAATCAGTTCCTCAATAGGATAATACAAAGGCAGCACATGCTTCCCACTCCCCCAAGTCTCCGCCGGATAATGGGTCAGAATCTCTTCATCGTTGAACACATACCTTACACGCGCCACGGCCCTCCCATCCGCAGGAACCGTAACTGGCAGTTCCGCTTCCACGCTGACATTTACCGTAGTTTCCGTCCCATCCTCAGCCACAGACGGAACCGGGACAACAACCGTTCCCTTCGCCGTTCCTGCCTGTACCGCCGCATCTGCCGACACATCCACCAGCACAATCGCAAAAAACTGTACATGCGTCTCCTCTGCCGCCGCAAACTCAATGCTGATAATCTTCACATCCGTCTCATTCACTGTATAGTCTGATGCATTGGTAAACGTGTGAATCCCTATCTTCCCCGCTTCAATCTGATTCAGCAGTCCGGAGAGGTTCTTGTCATTCTTCGATTTGGCCTGTGCCAGCCTGGGATTCTTCCCCACACATTTCAAAGAATGCTTCCCATTAATTTTAACCTGATATCCAGTCACACAGGCTAACTGCGTTTCATCCGCATGGCCGCCGGAGAACACCAGTACATCCCCCAAATCCAATGCCGGATTCCCGATGGTATCCGAATCAAACGGAACATAGCGGATGACGGATAAATCAGACAGGATATTTTCCAGCAGTGCCTTCCTCGTCTCCTCCAAACCAAACTGCAAAAGCGGATTTACGCCCAGGTTCATGGTAAGCCCATCATCTGTCTCCAACGCATAATACTCTGCGGTCTGCGTCTTGACATTTGTGGAACTGACTGCCGTATACCGGGTAATAAAATCCGAAAAGCTGCTAGAAAACCGCTGCCTGTCGGACACCGTCATCACAGATACATTCCTATATTTCCTCAGCTCCAGCTTTCCCGTCCGGTTAATACAGAAAAACCCTCCCAGCACCTGCCCCACATAATACAGCACGTCACGGTACGTCTCAATATCATTCTCCGTATACACTGACAGCAGTTCCTCACCGTTTGGCATCGTCTCAATCTCCGCCTGGGTATGGGCAAGCTCCACGTTACAGGCTTTACAGCACAAAGCCAGGAAAGCATAAGCATTCCCCACAGTCTCAAAACCATTGAAGCTTCTCTCAAACCGGAGCATATAATCATAAGCCTTAATCTCCAGACAGTGCAGCGTCCGGTTCGCCTCGCTCACCTCAAAAATCCCCATAGGGACTTCCTCAAAGCTCCCGTTCCCAAGCCGCAGATGGTAAAACAGCTCCACCTTCGCATCCTCCAGTGTATAACGGTCAATCTCCGAAAACAGGGTAATCCCCATCTCCGCCGCATACACCGTGCCAATCTCAATCTCTGTGCTACCGCAGCACTGGCCTGTGATGTAGCCGGAGCCTTTCACGATATCTCCATTCCCAAACTCATGGACCACCCCGGCTTTCGTGGTAATTCTCCCTGTCCAGTAAAAATTGCGGGTGTTTTCCTGCACTGCAGATAAAAATTCTTCACTGACTGGATAAACCCACCCCTTTCCTTAAAATTCTTTCAAATTAAACGACACTTTCCACAGCCCTTTATAGGAAGTGTCTTTTACCAGCCCAGCCTTATAGCCTTCCATAAACATCTCCGTCCGCTTCACTTCCAGTGTCTCCGTATCAAAAAACTCCACAGCAATCTTCGGCTTCCTGCGGAACCCCGCCATGACCTTCACCCATTTCGGGCTTAGCGAAAAGGAAACCGGAATTGTCACCACGCCGCTCCTGACCACATCCCGCTGTGTAGTCCCAGCCTCCGTCTCCCCACTGGAATCCGCCTCCACATCCGCCATCTCCACCTCGTAGGAGTCCGGCATTGGAAGCGGTACCCCGTCAAACGTCAGATATTGTATAAACGCCATGCTTATCTACCTCCTGACCTCAGGTTCTGCCTGTTCTGTGCATTCACCACCACCTCATCCAGTAACGTACCGCCAAGGTACACCGGGATGCAGATCGTTCCCGTATTCGCCATCCCAAACCCGCTCACTGCCTCCCTGATTCCGTTCAATAACTGTGTGACGTTATTGGCAGAAGCCGTCTGTTGCTCCGCCATGCCAGAGGCCATCCCGATTTGCGGGCTGACCACCATTTCCGAAGCCACGCCCTGGACCGCCTTCTCAATTATCCCCCGGCTGCCCTCAATCCCCCTGGCAAGCCCGGACATAAAATCTGGCATCCAGGATTCATACTCTGTAAGCGGCCCTTCATCTGGCACGGAGAAATGGAGGAACGCCGCAATCTTATCCGCAATGCTCCTGACCGCATCCACCACATTCCCCACAGCATTCCGGATTCCGTTGGCAATCCCGTTCACGATATCCACACCCCAGTTCCACGCACTGGAAGCCAGCCCTTTAATATAACCCACCGCCTGCTCAAACCCATTCTTCACCGCAATGTAAACATTACTCATGGCATTGCTGATTCCACTGACAATATTATTAAAAATGTTCGTGACTGCTGTCTTAATAGCATTCAGCACAGTCGTCACCGTATTTTTTGCCGAATTCCACACAGTAGATATAATACTGCCCACTGTATTCATCACCGTAGTTACCACATCCCGGATTCCATTCCACACAGAAGTAACGATGCTTTGGATGGTATTCAGCACCGTAGAAATCACCGTCTGGATGGTATTCCATGCTGTAGTCAGGAAAGCCTGTACCGCCGCAACAACTGTAGTCACCACCGTTTTAATGGCATTCCAGACTGTGGTGAAAATCGTCTGTATAACAGTCAGCACCGTGGAAATAATCGTTTTGTAAATGTTAAAATATGTGGTGACGATTGTGGAAATCGCCGTCAGCACAGTCTGAAACAAAGTTTTAATGCCATCCCATAACGTGGAGAAAAATGTGGCAATCCCGTTCCAAATGGTCTGTGCCGCCGTGGATATCCCCGTCCAAAGCGTGGAAAAAAACTGTGAAATAGCCGTCCACGCAGCACTGGCCGTCTGCTTGATTCCTTCCCACAGCCCGTCAAAGAATTCCTTCACGGCACTCCAGATATTCATACAGGCCGCCTTTATTTCATCCCAGTGGGCAACCAGCAGCTTTCCAATGGCAATCACCGCCACAATTACGGCAATAATCGCAAGTATCGGCGCTCCCACACTGGCAATGACCGGAATCAATGCAGAAATAGCCGGGGCAATCACACCCACCAGGCTCATCACTGCACTAATCCCCGTTGCAATCTTCCCAATGATGATTAATACTGGTCCCACGGCAGCCACCACCATGGCGATGATGACAATCATCTTCTTCGTCCCCTCCGACAGCCCGGAAAACCAGGAAGTAAACGCCTGTATCTTATCCGCCAGCGCAACCAGAATCGGAGCCAGCACGCTCATGATTGCGGAGCCAAATTCAATGGCCGTATTTTTCAACTGGTTAAACGCCTTCTGTATCGTATAGGAGTTGGTGTTCAGCTTCCCAAAAGCTGTCTCCGTTGCCCCTGTGGAATTCTGCATCTGCTCCAGAGTCCCATTGAAAGTTTCCGCACTGTCCCCCAGAAGAATCAGTCCAGCCTTCCCGGCCTCCGCACTCCCCCATAAATCACCAAAGGCCAGCCCCTGCTCCGCCGCGCTGTCGGAAATAACCTGCAGCACATCGGAAAGGCTGGCCCCGTCCTGCATCAGTTCCAGGAAGGATTTCCCCGTCTTTTCCTTCAAAGTGTCCGACACCTTCGTGCCGGATTTTCCAAGCTCATTGAACATGGAATTCATATAGGTGGTGGATTCCGCAGTTGCCACACCGTTGGCAGTCATCAGGGCATATCCCGCCGCCACCTGTTCCAATGCCACACCGTTTGCTTTTGCTGTGGGGATAACCTTACCCATCGAGGATGACAACTCCCCCACCGTGGTTTTGCCCAGGTTCTGTGTCTGGATCAGCACGTCAGACACCCGGCCTACCTCAGACGCTTCCAGGCCATAGGCATTCATAATCGTAGTCAGCACATCCAGCGCGCTTCCCGCATCTGCAAACCCGGCCCTTGCCAGCTTCGTGGAATTGGACACAAAATTCACGGCATCCCCTGTCTTCTGCCCGGCGGAGATGGCGTCATACACATTCCTCGCAATCTCCGAAGAACTGATGCCCGTCTGGTTTGACAAATCCAGAATGGCCTTTTCCAGTTCAGACAGCGGCACTTCCGTGGTATCCGCAATGGTATTCACCTTTGCCATGGCATCCTCAAAATCCATAGCCATCTTAGCGTATGCCCCGCCCGCCGCCGTAATCCCGGCAGTCACCGGGAGCAGTTTCTTACCTGCTGATGTGGCGGCATCCCCAAACTTCCCAACCTTCTCCGCCGCCTGCGAAAAGCCTGACAGGGAGGTGTTGGTATCCTCCGCCTGTTTTTCCAGGTCTTTTAAATTCTGCTCCGTCTCAATAATCTCCCGCTGCAGGGCATCGTACTGGTCTTTGGTAATATCGCCGCGCTCAAACTGCTGCTGTACCTGTTGCTGGGCGGATTTGAGTGCCTCCAGCTTCTCCTTCGTTTCCCCAATGGCATCTGTCAAAAGTCTCTGCTTCTGCGCCAGAAGCTCCGAATTATGTGGGTCCAGCTTCAGGAGTTTCTCCACATCCTTAAGCTGGGACTGGGTGTTGCGGATTTCTGAATTGACGCCCTTCAGCGCTGTGGTCAGTCTGGTGGTATCGCCGCCGATTTCCACCGTGATACCCTGTATGCGGTTTGCCATGCGATGCCTCCTTCCTGTTTTTGGACAGAAAAAAAGAGCCGGTTAAGGCTCAAATATATGGAAAAGGCACCTGCCGTCTTTGGACAGATGCCTATGTATCAATACTATTTAATTTATAATTCTGCTCATTGCAAAACCGGAAACTATATTTCTGTTTTCAGCAGTGAATACATCTTCATGTCGATTATTTCGCCGTTCTTTACAGCGTTACTTCTTAATGTGCCTTCGTATTGAAACCCTGCTTTTTCAAGCACATGGCAGGATGCGGCATTGTATGCGAACGGCTCTGCATAGATACGGATTATATCGCTCTTGTCAAAAACGTACCCGCATATCTGTTTTACGGCTTCTGTCATAATTCCTTTGCCCCAATATTCTTCTGCGATGTAATATCCCAGCTCGGCAGTCTGTCTGTGTATGTTCCCCTGTCGAAAAATCCCGATACTGCCAACCACCTTTTCATCTACGGTAATAGCAAAAGCAAACGTTTCATTTTCATCTGCGGAAAGCATCGCAGAGATATAGTCTGTTCCATCCTGCTCGGTGTAAGGGTATGGCAATCCATCCCGGAGATTATCCTGTACTTTTTTGTTGGAAAGAGCCGCTGCTAATTCTTTTGCGTCAGACAGCGCCCATTTTCTTATTCTGCAAATCATTTTCCTTTGGCCACCTTCCCCAGTAAATTTAAAATTATCATTTCAAACACTCCTTGACATAATCCACGAGAACATCCATTCTGTCTGCAACCTGTTCCACCGTCATTCCACTATGAAAGAACCGCTTTACAACCATTGAAATATCCTCGGCGACCTCAATAATATGGTGGTTCGGATCATAAAAGCGAACAACTCTTTGCCCCCAATTATGCTCCATTAACTCATGAACATATTCAATATTGGCTGCTTGCAGTTTTTTGTAAAACTCATCAATATCAGAAACTTCAAAATATAGCTCTCCAGCATTATTTTTCAGATATACTTCTTTGCTATTGATAAAATCACTCCATGTATCAAGTGTTTGCAAAAATAATCCGCCATCCAACTGAACATTGGCGCCAAAATCACCTACCACATTCATGTCCAGTATATCATGATAGAATTTTTTGCTTTCTTCTATGTTCTTTACAGCAATCAAAGTACCCTTGTACATTCAAATTATCCTCCTCAACTTCCAGTTTTACGATGACCAAGCCAACTATTTCCTACCAGTATAGCAGGAAACAGCCGGCCAATCAACGAAAACAAAACCTGTAATCAGAACCTGTCAAAATCCTGCTGCGTGGCAAGCTGGGCATACTTACACTCGTCATTCCTGCTCTCCGCATACATATCATTTATCATCCCGATAGAAAGCAGTTCCAATTCATGAATAGAAATCCCAAGCTGCACACACCGCAGGAGGAACAGTGGCGTTGTCATCTCCCGCTCAGTCGGGCGGAGTTTTTTTTAGCCTCCACATCCGTCTGCACATTCAGTCCCCAAAGTTCAATCAACTTTGGCAGTACCTGATATATGGAGAACGTATTGAACCCATCCAGCCATTCCTCCGGCGTGTCCGGGATTGAACCATCTGCATGCTTTGCCATCACAAAAGCGATGTTCTCAAACATCTCCAAAGAAAACAAATCCAGACCGGACTCCCCTTCCTCAGAGCCTCCCACGCACTGCTCCAAAGCCCGCAGGTCCCTGTAAATATCCCTCTGGAACTTCAAACGGTAAATCCTCGGTATGGCCGCCGAAGCTTTAAACAGCACCTCCTGCCCGTCAATCTCAACCTTCCTGGTTATGCTCATTTATCCGCCACCGCCTTTGCCATGGATTTTACTTCTGCAGCCTTGCCCGTCTCCTGGTTCATTGCAAAGCTGGCCGGGGCCGGTGTCTCCGGCTTCACCGCAGGCAGATACACCGCTTTATACCAGTCATCATACACTTTTGCCGTAGTTGCATCCCCTGTCTTCGCCTTCACATAACCGGATGCCAGCGGTCTTGCCTTCACCGTCAGCGTCTCCGTCTGCACCTCCCTGGATTCCTCATTGGTCTTAGATTCAATCTTCGGGCGGGAAGCAGAACAGTTATACAGCACATGCCGGATTTTCTTCACATCCCCGTCAAATTCAAACAGCAGGGCAAAACTTCCCGTCTCCGCATTGCAGTTCTCCACCAGCACCTTATTGGTGTCCGCCTCCTCCTTCAGGATATCCGTCCGGAACGTCTCCGGAATCATCGCCAGCTCCAGATCCCCGTCATACCCCATATTGTTATTGATGACATAATATTCCACCCCATCCGCATAAAAGGACTCAGGTTCCCCGTTGGGGTCCAGGCTTAAAGACACCGCGCCCGGCATCGCCACCGGGACTGCGAATGTGTCTGTCCCGTCCTCCCCTGCCGTCAACGGGGCATAGTGGACATTGCAGATATTAAACTTCACTTTATTTCCCATTCCTCAAACCTCCATTTCATATAGAACCTCATACAGCCGTTCTGACTCAATCCATACCTCACTTCTGGCATAAAAGATGCCATGTCTTTCCAACACAGCCTCTATCCGCTCCTCCAATTCCACAGACTTATAATCCGTGTACAGTTCAATATGCAGCTTCCGCTTTTTAAAATAAGCAATCCCATCTGCCGCAAAATTCCGGGATTCCGGGTATAGAAACACCAGGAACGGCGGCTCTGGAGACTGTCCCTCCGCAAAATGTCCATAGGCACAGGGCAGTTCCATTTCCTCAATCATCTCTAGCACCTGCTCATGCATCAATGCGATAACCCCCGTTCCATCTTTTCCATCAACTCTTCCGCTCCCCGCTGTTCTGCCGGAGCGATATGGGGAATGGCAGCAACCCGGTCTCCGTTCCGTCTCGCGTGACCGTGTTCCAGTAGATGGGCAATCTGGTAACGGTCACGGCTGTGAATCACCATAGTCAGGGAATTGGCATCCTCCTGCACTTTCTTTGCCACCCAGCTCTTCTTATATTTTCCAGTCCTCACCGGAGCATTTGCCTGAATGTCCTTTTTCACGGACCGGCTCACCTCTGTCACGCTCCGCTTCATCACCTCATTGGACAAATCCGCATACTCCTCCATGGACTGAGCAATGGCCTCCGCCATCCCGTCCACACTCACCCTTCGGTCCGTCATATCCTCACCTCTTCACCCTCTCCGCCCGCAGCTTGATAACCTTATTTTGGAACTGCATAAAATCCACCAGCGTGATGTTATAAATATCGCCCCGGAACAGAATCCGATACTTCGTGCTTTCCAAGTCTTTCAGTTCCTTACAGTACCTCACCAGAAAAAACAGGGATTCCTCCCGGTTCACCTGCGCCGCCTCCCAGTATTCCTTCCCCGATAGGTTATTGGCATAGGCCCAGCAGGTGAAATAGTCCTCCCACTCATTCCGCTGGTTCCCGTCCTTATCCTTTTTCATCCGGTTCTTCTGGATGACAATCCTCTGCCGCCACTGCCCAATCCGCATCAGAACACCTCATCCCTCTGCCCGAACAGCAGACATTTCAATGTCAGTGCCAAATCCTTAAAATCCGCCTGCTCCCGGTTCTCATACAGATAAGAAATCCCATACAGCACCGCTGTCCTGACCGGGTCCGGCACCTCCGCGCCAGGTTCAAAACTGCACCGCAGGATATCTTTGCAAATACTCTCCGCCGTCCCGGAAAGGGCAAGGAGAAGTTCATCTTCGTCTGCACTGTCAATCCGCACATACTGCTTGATTTCTTCTAAAGTCACAACCATCCGGCTTTCTCCTCCCTTCCCATGGACAGACATTAAGAAAACAGCTTCATCACCAAAGATTCCAGACTGTCTTTATGCCCCGGAGCCTGCCTTCATAGTCAGTGTCTTCACCGCCTCTGCCAGGATAAGCTTTCCGTCCACTCTCTGGCTTGCCAGGAATCCCACCTGCCCGTTTGCCGCAAACAGTTCATTCAAGCGTTTAAAACTCCTTCCCTGCCGATCCGCAATCCAGTAATAAGAGAAATCCCCGAATGCCATCACCTTCGCTCCGGCCGCCAACTCCGGCACATAGGAAGACGTATGGTACGGACGGTTCAAAATCATATCCGGCTGCCCTGCCTGCACGGACGGCTGCCAGATATAATTCCCATTATTATCTTTCAGCTTCCGCAGCGCCTTCACCGTAGTGTCATTCAGCACCCAATGGGCCTTCTTTCGGTACGGGGATTTCAAAGAATAGAACAGATCCATCACATCATCAAAAGTGATATTCGCCGTTGTGGTGGTCACCCCGTCTGAAGCGCCGCCTGTGGTATAGAAGATGCCCGTAGGTTTTCCGGTACCGTCCCCCACAAAAAAGGCTTCCTCTTCCTTGGAGCCAATCCTTCTCCCGAACTCCTTAGAGATATACGCCTCTAAATTAAATGCACTGTCATTCAGAAGCTCATCCGACACTTTCAGCATGGTCGCCACCTTATACGCGCTGATTGCCACCTGCCCAAAAGCGTCATCCGATTCCGGGAACGCCCCTTCCTCGTCAATCCAGGATGCCTCCCCCTTACTTGCCACCACCGGAATCTTACGGTCACCACTGGACGTATTGATGACCGTGGCAATACTGCGGAAGAAGTTCTCCTCCTCCAGCGCATCCACCAGCGTCCGCTCAAACTCATCCGGCACCAGATAGCCGCCCTCGGAATCCGTTCCCACCTGCAGGGCATTGTTCACATCAAAAAAGTTCTTTCTTCTCATGGCATTCCAGAAGGTCTTCCTGTACAGGTCCGATGCCCTGCCCTTTTTCTCCTCCCCGTCTGGGTCAGCGTTTGGCTTATTGGTGATCGGTGTGGAAGTCGGCTTATTCAGCTCCGCATCAATGGCAGCCTGACGCTCCAGCCGCTCAATCTCCTTCCCCAGATCCACCACATCCTTCTCCATCTTCTCATACGTTTCCGTATCCTCCGCAGACAGCAGCCCGTCATTCCCACGCTTTGTATCCAGGAACGCCTTTGCCGCCTCCCATGCCTTTGCCCTCTTTTCCCTTAATTCCAGAATCTTACTCATAATCAAATTCCTCCATAAATTTAATGTGTTAAAAGGTTCAGCCTCTTTTCTAACTGCTCCACTGGTGTCTTCTTCTCTTCCGGCTTGGGAATCAACTTGGACAACAGCGAATTTGTCACTGTTGTCCGGGAGAACATCATGCCCTCCGCCCCTGTTCCATCTGTCGTATTTTCTGTCTTTTCCGCACCGCCGCTCAGAATCCCGTCCGCAAAACCAAGCTCCACCGCCTTCTTCGCATTAAACCAGCTCTCCACATCCATCAAGTGTGAAATCCTCGTCCGGCTCAACCCTGTCTTAATCTCATAGGCGTTCATGATGCTCTCCTTCACCTCGTCCAGCATCTCCCCGGCCTTCTGCATCTCCTTGGAATCTCCGATAGCAATAGTCATAGGGTTGTGGATCATCATTATGCCCACCGGGGACATCAGCACCGAAGTCCCGGCCATGGCAATCACAGAGGCCGCCGAAGCCGCCAGCGCATCCACCTTCACTGTCACATCCCCCTTGTACTCCATCAGCAGGTTGTAAATCTGCGCCGCCGCAAATACGTCCCCTCCCGGAGAATTAATCCAGACCGTGACATTCCCTGCTCCTGCATTCAGTTCCTTTTCAAACAGCTTCGGAGTCACTTCATCCCCATACCACGTTTCATCCGAAATCTCCCCATTCAGAACCAATGTCCGCTCCCCGTCCGTCTCATTTCGGATCCAGTTCCAAAACTTCCGCTTCATACCAAACCTCACTTTCCATTTCCGAGCATAGAAAAAGCCAGCAGATGATTTCCTTTTTCACCTGTTGGCTCCTGCCCCTGACCTTTATTCTGTTTTCCTTCAAAATCTATCCTCTGTCGATTCACTATCCTGTTTCTATCCGACACCCTCATCTCCACTATTCTTTCCGGCAAACAGCCCGGCATCTTTCAGCTTCGTCATATTCCCATTGATCAGATACAAATCCCCGCCTTCCTCTGCCGGAATCAGGTTCATATCCTCCATTTCCCGGATATCATTCCCGGACAGCCAGCCATTCTGTCTTCCAATGGAATATCCCGTCATCCGGCTCTGGTAATCCCCACGGAGCAGCCCGTCCACATTCAGCTTGATGAAATACTCATTCTTCTCCTGCGGCAGCAGCAAAGCCCTTTGCAGAGACTGCTCCCACCGAATCACCCACGGGTCCAGCGTATACTTCACAAACTCCAAAGACTGCTGCTCAATGTTGGAAAAGCTGGACTTTTCCAAATCCCCCACCATATGGGGTGGAATCCGGTACAGCCTTGCGATTTCGTTGATCTGGAACTTCCTCGTCTCCAGAAACTGTGCTTCTTCCGGCGGTATACCAATCTGCTGGTACTTCATCCCTTCCTCCAGCACAGCTACCTTTCCGGCGTTCTTAGAACCTCCATACACCGAATGCCAGCTCTCCCGCACCTTCGCCGGATCCTTCAAAACTCCCGGATGTTCCAAAACACCACCGGGATTCGCTCCGTTCTCAAAAAATGAAGCTCCATATTCCTCACAGGCCAGTGTCATCCCCACCGCATTTTTCGCCATGGCAATGGGGGAATACCCCACCAACCCGTCAAAACCAAGACCGGGGATATGCAGCACATCCTGCTGCCGCAGGTACACCCTGCCATACTCCTCAAAGTTCGGATTCTCGTCACTGTTCCTGGTATAGATATAGTAAAGCTGCCCGTTCTCATCCCGGTCAGCCTCCATCTTATCCGGCAGGAGCGGATATAAAGCAAGCACCCTGCCGTTCCCATCCCGGATAATCTGCGCATAAGCATTTCCCCATATCAATAGATGGCTCATTAGCGTCTCCCGGAATACGAAGGAAGTCATCTCCGGGTTCGGCTCATCATGGAGCAGATGGTACAGCGAATGGTTATACACCCGTCCCTTCCCCGTCTCCGTATAACGGTACAAATGGACAGGCAGGGATGCCACCGTCTCCGCCAGAATCCGCACGCAGGAATACACCGCCGTAGTCTGCATGGCTGTCCGCTCATTCACATTTTTCCCACTGGTACTCCTCCCAAAGAAAAAGGAATACGCCGAACCGCCGTAACTATCCTTTGGCTTGTCCCTCGCACCCCGGATTCCTAAAATGGATGGTAATCTTATACACGCCTCCTAAAGATATACAAAAAGAAAGCACCCCCGAAGAGATGCTTTCCATTCCCACTATATTATATTGTCGTATTTCTCAACTGCACATCTATGTTCCGTCCGCCATATACAATCCGGATGACTGTAACTGTCTTTTCTTCCTCATCCGGAATATAGAAAACGACAAAATGATCCACTGGCATTTGGTGAAGCCCTCTACTTCGCCACGGTTCTTTTTCATACAGTTTAAACTTTCCCGGCATATCTGCCAATTTCAAAATGTTTTCTTCCAGACGGTCAAGCTGCCCTGCCGCATTTTCCGGTTCCAGGAGGCTGAATGCAATATACTCATAAATCCCCCGCAAATCAGAATCCGCCTGTTCTGTAAGGGCTACACGGTATGTCATAGGCCATAATCCTTACGGATTTGAGCAAACGCCTGCGCTGCCGGTTTTGTTTTCCCCTGCACAAAATCCGTATACCCTTTCTCCAGTTCCTGGTTCATTTCCGCTTCTGTCAATGTACCGGCTTCTACAGGTTTTGCGGCAGGCAACTTCACATCAAAGGGAATCCCCCTTTGCATGACCACCTGTTTTAAAAAAATATTAACCGCATTGGACACCGGAATCCCAAGCTGTCCCAGCACACTCTCTGCTTGTTCTTTCAACCCCGGTTCCAAACGCACATATAAATTTGTCGTCTTTGCCATCATGGTAGCCTCCTTTCCTGCTATTAGTATACACGATTGTCCGTACAATAGCAATGCAATAGCAAGAATTATTAATAAATTTTTAGTATTGGGCTCTCTCTCGGAACGTCCTGTCTGCTAGTTGATAGTGAGTTCTGTGTAGAAAGCCACCCGGAATGCTTCAATCAGCCTCCCAATATCCTTTGTTGTTTTCTCCAGCCCATGTTCATCCTTCCAGCCCACCTTCTGCTTATTGAAAATCATATGGAAGGCATTACCGTTATTCTGTCCAAACCTGATCCTCAATTCCACGCCATCCGGTGCTTCCTCTAAAGCTTCTTCAATTAAATCCGGCTGCGGGCAGGTGCTAAAAATTGCCACCTTATCCCAGGGTTCCCATTCTGTGTTTTGTTTGATTGCTTTGTTCATGTGTTTTTCTCCTTTCGTCCAGGGGTGCTCCCCTTTGGTAGTACACATGTTACCTCTGAAGCCGCACATTATCCAGTAAATCTACTGCTATAAATCTGACAAAGATTCCTTCCCTGCATTGTTCAGATTATGCCCTAAAAAATCAAAATCCCCCTGTCATCGTACACGCTTCCCCCAGCGTTTCCTTCATTTCGTATCGCCCGGTCTAGCGCCATCACCGTTGCCACAGCCCCGTCAATCTTCTCCGTGGACTTCTCCTTATCTGGCTTGATATTTCCAGCCGGGTCTGTCCGCACAAAGATATTATCCATCATCCACCGCAAAACCGGATGCCCTCCATGCGCTATCTTCTTTTCCAGCACCAGTTCCATCAACCGCTTACTCGGCGGTGACATATCCTTGAAGCCCTGTCCGAAGGGAACCACCGTAAACCCAAGCCCCTCCAGGTTCTGCACCATCTGTACCGCGCCCCAGCGGTCAAAAGCAATCTCCCGGATATGGAACTTCTTCCCCAGCTCATCAATGAAATTCTCAATAAACCCATAGTGTATCACATTCCCCTCTGTGTTCATCAGGCATCCCTGCTTCTCCCATACATCATACGGCACATGGTCCCGCCGAACCCGGAGATTCATATTTTCCTCCGGTATCCAGAAATATGGCAAGATAATATATTTCTCTGTATCATCCCTCGGAGGAAAAACCAGCACAAAAGCCGTGATGTCAATGGAGCTGGACAAATCCAGTCCTCCATAACACTCCCGGCCAATCAGCTCCCGCTCATCTACCGGAAACGCACAGTCATCCCACTTCTCCATCTGCATCCAGCGCGTAGACTGCTTCACCCACTGGTTCAGCCGGAGCTGCCGGAAAATATTTTCCTCTGCCGGATTATCCTTAGCACTCAGATACGCATTTTTTACTTTCTCTATATCAATGGTGTGTCCAAGGGACGGATTGGCTTCATACCACACTTTTTCCGAAGACCAATCCGCATCATCAGAAGCGCCATAAATCACCGGATAAAAAGATGGGTCAAACTTTCTCCCGTGAATGATATCCTCTGCCTTCTGATGCTACTCAAAACACACCGAATTTCTGTCTGTCCCCGCTGTTGTTATCAGGAAAAACAGCGGCTGTGTCCTGGCATCACCGGAGCCTTTCGTCATGACGTCAAACAGTTCCCGGTTGGGCTTTGCGTGCAATTCATCAAAAATTACCGCATGGACGTTTAAACCGTGCTTGGTATAGGCTTCTGCGGAAAGCACCTGATAAAAGCTATTGGTTGGCTTATATACCAGACGCTTCACGGACATGACTGGCTTAATCCGCTTTTTCAATGCCGGGCACTGGTCCACCATATCCACAGCCACGTCAAACACAATAGATGCCTGCTGGCGGTCTGACGCACAGCCGTAAACCTCCGCCCCCCATTCCCCATCGCCACACGTCATGTATAAGGCAACTCCGGCGGCCAGTTCCGATTTCCCGTTTTTCTTCGGAATCTCCACATAGGCGGTATTATATTGGCGGTACCCGTTTTCCTTCACCGTGCCGAACACATCCCGGATAATCCTGTCCTGCCATGGGAGCAACTCAAACGGCACGCCCCGCCACCGCCCTTTCGTGTGTTTCAGGCAATTAATAAAATCCACGGCGTGATCTGCCTTCTCCCTGTCAAACATCAGCGCCCACCGCCTTTGAACAGGAGTAGTTCCATGACGTCATTTTCCTTATCTTCCCCTGTTTCTGATGTAATCCGGCTTCTGGCCGAAGGGGTAAGCCCGAACTGTTCACAAAAACGGTTCATGATTTTTAAATAAGTCTGTGCAATGGAAACCTGTGGAACCTGCTGCCAGTAACCGGACGGGGTTTTTACGATAGTGCCGTGCTGGGTGATGAATTCTTCCGCTTCCTTCCACCGGGCATAAGCCTGGCAATACCCGGAAAAAGCGGCCATGTCAATCTCCGTCAGGATGCCGAGTTGCTCCAGTTGCTTCGCCATCCGTTTCCATTCCTTCTTTGCCTCGTCCTCCAGCCAGGAAGGACAGCGGGGCGCTTTCTTATCCGGCTTCGGCTCCTGTGTATTTAAACTCCGCTTCCCCGGATTCCCCTCCAGCACCTTGACTGCCGTAGGCTTTGGTTTTCTTCCACTCTGCGCCACCAACCGCACCTCCTTCCCGCCTATGTGCACCTATTACGGTAAAAGAAAAGAGCCTCCGAAGAAGCTCCTTTATCTAATCCAGCCGTAACCTGTTGTATTTTCTTGCTTTCCGTTTCAGATTCCGCTTCCATCTGCGTATCGTTACTGCCTTCCTGTGGTTTCTGTAAAATGTATAGTCATCCAATACATATTTTCCATGGTGTTCCCGTTCCCCGTATGCATGCATCCCATTCATCCTCTCTTTATAGAACAGGGAGACTCACCCGCCTCCCTACCCGGTTTTCTCATTTGCTTAAGTAATATTCCTTCGCTCGTTTCAGGCACCATTCCATCGCCCTGCCGCCGTCCTGGAATTTCTGTTCTGCCTTTTCGCAGAAGTTTAAGCGGCATTCTTCAATCCCAACCCCAGCTTCCTCCGGTGTTTCCACAAATTCGTAAATCTGTGCCGTAAATTCATCTCTGTAAGCGTTATCCGTCACCAGCACCAGCGGTCCGTATTGCAAAACCGCCCCATTTGTTACGGAATCCATCATGCTGAGTTGCTCCATCGTGGTAAAATCCTGTGTTTTCATCATCAAAAATGTCCTCCTTTTCTTTTCGTTATAGCGTGTGGAAAAGCTGTCAATGGCAGGTTTTCCGTTGGTAGTGACATGTTACCTCTGAGTGCGGACATTATCCAGTTAATCAGGAGCCATAAATTCACCAATCTTCAACCATAGAATTTGTGCATTCTACAGCAGTTTTCAAAATGTACAGAAGAAAAAGGCCGGCTTCCTCCGGTCCTTTTCCAGTTTTCCAGAATTCCCTATGCGAATTCAATCGTCAGCATCCCACTGCTTCCAAGGAAATAGCTGTTTTGGATATTTGGGTCTTCAAAAAACGTCTCCTTTGCTTCCTTAATCATTTCTTTCAGCCGTTCTTCCCCTACCAGTTCTTTCACAGCCTTGCGTGTGGTTTTCTTACCATCCAGATAAAAATTTGTTCTCATGTGCATTTCCTCCCTGTGGTTTTGTTTTCCGAAGGTTTTCCCCTTTCGGTAGTACACATGTTACCTCTGAACGCATACATTATCCAGTCAATCCAACATCATAAATCCACCAAAGTATTCCGAAGGGATTCGTCTGTTTTATGGTGTTCCGAAGATTTCCTGCTAAGTGAAATCTACCATACGCAAGGTACGGCACACCCTTTTATAATCCCCGTGTTGAAGGGCATCCTTCCCCTGATGCCGGACTTTCCGATTCAGTGTTTTCCTGTTCAGGGAAAGACCCCTTTTCATCTCTCCCCTCATGCTGTCCGGGCCGTGCCCTCTGTACCAGCAGTTCCGTTTCTCACTGGCATTCCCGGATAATCTCTCCTGTACCATTTTCTAATCTCCTCTCCTATTTTCTCCGCTGATTTCATATGCTTCTGTCAGTATCTCCATAGGAAAACCGTACTTCCTGTATGCCCGCACCAGCACATCATGATATCCCTCACTTGGTTTCCCATACTCCCGGCTTTCATCCATAATGTAAGCCATAGCAGTTACCTGTTTCCCATCCAGATTAATCTCCAAATCCTTTTTGTAATAGAACACCGGGTATCCCTCGTAACGGTCAAGGCTCTTTTCATCCTCTTTCCCGATGGTCCAGACAAGGACAGGCACCCGGCTGCCTTCCTCCGGCTCGATAGTAGCATATGCTTCTGTCTTGGAGCCTTTGAACAGGAGGCGGTAATCCTCCAGTTCTGCTCTGCCCAAAAGCTGCGCCGTGGGGCATCGGTAAGTCATCTGACTCTCATCCATGTTGCTTCCATAAGCAATGTAGTATTTTGCCATCTCGTATCTTCCTTTCCAATTTGTAGTAAGGTCTTCCTCCTGCCACTCCAAGGGCGGTCTGCACCGCCCGGTGTGGAAAAAGTATGTAATTTATGCCCCGTGTCTCCATGCCGAATTCCCTTCCAGGTTTTTGAGGAAATGCAGGCGGCAGGTTTTGAATTCGTCCCCAATCAGCCCCAGCCGGAGCATCCAGCAACGGAAAGCATATTTTTCGTTGTCCGTCTCTGTCCTGCGGGAGGAAGCTTTTTTCTGCACCAGCGCCTGATGGGTGACCGCCAGGCAGAACTGGATGTAGGCTTTTACCTCTCCGGCATGTAGGGTACTGTTGAAAAGCCGGAATTCCACGGTTCCTTTAGTAAAAGTGGCATGAAGGTTCAGTCCATGGTAGCGTGTCCTGTTGTAATGCTGGTTCCGCTCACTGCCGGGCTCCTGCGCATACCAGATATCCTTAAGCTGTTCCATCGTCTTTGGCTTTTTCCGGTTTATGGTTGTGATCAGCTCTTCGTTCACCTTCTTGCAGTACCAAAGCCTGTCTGGGTCAATCCGCAGGGCTTTGTAGAGGATATCCTCCTTGCTTGCCATGATGTTTACGATATTCCGCAGGGTCTGTGGGGTAAAAAGGGAAGCGTCCACATGGATATGGATTCCGCATTTCTCGTTGACCAGGGCTTTCCTGTGCCGAAGCTGCCGGATGATTTCCTGCAAATCCGGTATATCATCGTAGGTGAGAATGGGGCTGACAATCTCACATTTATAAGTGTCATCTGCCGCCTGAATTCTTCCCCGTAATTTCTTCTGTGCAGTGATGCTGGAATCGTAGGTTGCTTTCCATTCCCGGCCTTTTGTATCCTTCGCTCCAAAGGTTTTGTAGTAGGTCCCAATGTAGTAGCACTCTGTTCCGAAATGTCCGGCAATCACCGCTGCTGCCTCTTCCCTCGTAATGCCTGTCATCTCTATCTCAATCCCGAATTTCTGTTTTTTCATAATATTCCTGCGCCTCCTGTGCTTTCTTCGTTTTCTTTTCGTAGTCTATTAATCACTCTGAAAGCACACATTATCCAGTCATTTCGGCGCATAATGTACACAAATATCTTGAGAAAAATCGCCCTTCAATCGTGTGTTTTTACGGGTTCCTTCTATGGTATATAATAAGGTGAAAAGTACTGTATCTAAGCTGCTTCTGTTGGTCCCGGCTTCTCCCCGTTGCCGCACGTTTCCTCCAAAACCAGCCCTGCCACGTTTTCCCCGGCTCCGGCAGTTTCACCGCCGCCTTCCCCCTCCTGGTCTTCCTGCTCCGCCCGTTTCTTCGCCTCCGCTCTCTGCTTTGTCCGCACCTTCGCCCGGTCAATGTCTGCCTGTGTGCGAAAGGCGGAATGCCCCTTCAGATTTTCCATCAGGGCATTGCGGCTGTCCTTCATATCCTTGCCGCCAAATCCGATTCTAAGGAGCCAGATGCGCATGTAGTATTTTTCATTTTCCTCAATGCGCTCCTCCGGATCAATCCGCTTCTGCTCCCTGGCCTGCTTCACCATGGCAGTGGCTAAATTCGTCCAGGCCTTTACCGTCACCGTATCCTCCGTGTAAGGAAAGCGGAAAGTAATCTTTTCTTCTAAAATCCCAATCCCTCTCATATCCTCTGCATAGGCAAGAAGTGAGTCTTTAACCGCCTCCATGGTTTCGTTTTCATTTCCTTCCAACTCCTCCACTAGACTGTCCGGGATGCTGAAGGTTTTTTCCCCAATTGACTGTTTAATCAGATACTGTCTGCTATGGATAAGGAAAATGAGGTTTTTCAGATTTAAAGCCGTCAGCCTTTCCACCTGAAGAGAAACGAGAAGTTTACCCTCGTCCGTTTCTGGTGTGTCTACGAATCCCCGTTCCGCCAATCCAGTCAGGAGCATCTCTGCTGTTTTCTCATCTTCTGTCTCCACTGTGCCTGTCCGGTCAATGATGCAGTTCCCTACCTGGAAGTTACAGGATGGGACTCCGAGGTACTTTGAGGGCATGTTCAGAATCTCTGAAACTGCCTTCACAACATCTTTCCTGTTCTCTGCGTTCGTCTTAATCTTCATATGGCTTTTCCTCCGTTCTTTTGAGCCTTGTTTTTTGGTACTACATTAATCACTCTGAACGGGTGTAAAGTCAAGGCAATCCGGCATCTTTCTGCCGTTTTTTTCATCTTCTCTGCGGAATCGGTCTTCCAGTTCAAACTCATCCGTACACTCTTCCATTTCGTCACAGTCATAATCCGATACCGGACGTTTAGAGCGCCGCTTTAACAGCCGTTTGAGCTTATGCTCCGCCAGGGCATGGGCGGCAGTGCCTTCCTCCGCATATACGCTCCCGATATCTCCTGTGAACTGCTCCTCTAGTCTTGCGGACGGCGGACAGTTCAGCCACCGTTTGGAGGAAGAAGCCGACAACAACGCATGTCTCCCCATCACAGCACCTTCGCTTCCGCAAGCAGCGCCGGATAATCCTTCTCCTCCACGGCGGACAGCTTTGCCACCCCGTATTTTCCCAGCAGTTCCTTAATTTCCTTAGTTTTTCCCTCCTGTGACTTCTCCGCCAGAACCACACGGATATCCTCCACAGCCACCTTCTGTTCCTCTTTTCTCTTATCTGCCTTCGCCACGGCTGTGCTTTTATCCGCTGTGGCCTTCCCTGTTTTACTCTCTTGCTTCGTCTCCGCCTTTGCTTCTTCCACAGCCTGTCCTGCCAGCTCCCGCAGGCTTTCCGCAACCAAAGCAAACCCGTCCGCCATCTTCAACAATTCGCTTCCCATCTAAAACTCCTCCATTTCTTCCAACTTCTCAATCAGTTCCTCGGAGAACATGGTACAGAGCAGCAAATCTTCCCCGATCTCCCTTGCGTCAAAATACTTTGCCCTGCCGCCGTACTCCCGGCAGGCTTCCTCAATCCGATTTTGCTTCTCCTCATCCGTCTCATTCCCAAACACCCAAATCTCATCCACTTGTTTTGCCATCCGGGAAGCCAGCACATGCTCCACCGCCCCGCCAAGCTCGTCCGGGAACATTCCATGAAAATTCAGATAGGCACTGACCGGGATAACACCCTTATGCGCCGCATAGCGGCAATACTCCTGCGCCCTCGCCTGGTCATTCTCCTCATTCCCTGTCAGTTTCGTAACAACCATTACCAGCTTCATGCCCCCTGCCTCCTTCCGCATCTTCCTTAAACCAGATGTGGATGCCATGCTCCACCGCAAATCGGATTTCCTGCTCCATGCCCTCAGTAGCCTCCCCGAACACCCACATCTCGTCACAGCCAAGCAGCAAGTCCATTCCCATAGCAATCCCGTCTACCCGTTCCTTTAAACTGTCCTCATTCAAAAACTGCGGAAACAGCAGATGGGGTGCTATGGGTAGGCACCCCTCCTCATAAGCCCTCCGGCAGTATCCCGCCGCCTTTGCGCTGTTCCCTTTTACATCCCCACGGAATGGGCTGCAGATAAATATCTTTTTCCTCATCTCATTTCCACTCTTTCTTGTTCTTTCTTTTACCTGCCGCAATCGCCGCGCCAGGCTCATATGCCGCCACATCCTTCTCAATCTGCATCAGCTTCAGCGCTAGGCTTTTTGCCACAATACTGATTGCCTGCAGAATGCCGATTAGCTCTGTCGTGTTCTGCATTCCATCCATGCCTCCTTTCCGGGGAAATTAAAATCTTATCCCTCTCACTGTCGTAATGACACTTTTTTGAAAGTTGGCAACAAGATAAATAAATTTCTTAAAAAAGTATTCGACACTTGTGACATATCCTGTCGAATCTCTTTCCACTAGATATCAAATCCATGTTGTACAAAGAAATCCCGTAATTTATCAAGCACCTTATTTTTTATGAAGTGCCAGCGTCCTCCTGTTTTCCCCCTTTTGCCGGGCAAATTCACAGACACTCATTTCCTCTCCAAACACTTTCTCCGCAAGTTCCCGTTCCTCTGGCATCAGGCTGTCCAGCGCTTCCTTTAGAACTTCCAGCATTGCTTTCTTCTCCATCATTTCCTCCAGGCTCTCCGAAAAAAGCTCTGTCCGCATATGATTCTCTTTCCATTCCTCATAAGACTCCGTCCTGTATCCCTGCGCCTCCATAGCCTCCCGGTTCCTCTGTTCCTTCTTTTTCTGCTGCCACCATGGCCGGTAAAACTTCTGGTACGCCTCCTCCGTAACCTCCATCTGGATTTCTTCCCTGCCAGATTTGATAGTGATCTTTCTTTTTTGCATTCAGCATTCCTCTCTTTACCTTGCGGTAAAGCCAGAAAAACTGACTGCCATATTTCAAAGCGCAAAAAAAGACCGCAGGAATCCATTGGTCGGATTTCCTACGGTCTGAAATTTTATAACTATCACATGGGGCATGCCCCGGTGGATGTTTTATTCGCTTTTTAAAAGTGCTTGCTACTACATAGCACATATATCCTATACTCATCTTAATTGTCTTTTTGGTAACTGCCATCTCATAAGAAATACTTATTTTGAATAAACACCTTTCATTTTCAGGCATTGTCTCTCTCCTTTCCGGCAGTACCGCACATATTCATAGATTGTCTATGGTCCATTGCATGAGATTGTTTACCATAAACTTCCATGTATATGGAGTATTCCCTTCCAGGTAAAACTTATATTAAATTGTCTGGGAGCGATGTAATAAAAAAGAAACAATCCAAATAATCTGACTGTTTCTTTTCAATCCTTTTATTCAATAATTCCTTTTTCCCTCAACTCCCTGTTGGCCGTCTCCTCGTCTTCATAAACCCTGTCATATCTGCTTTTTACTTTCCCGACCTTGATATCTTCCATCAAATCGTTGAGAAAACTTTTAAAATTCCGGTTGTCATCTACCAACCGGTTTATCGTATCCCAGTCAAGGGAATCCTTTTCCTTCGCTGAAAATAGTATCTCACTCTGCATAAAGTGTTCAGCGTCCAGCCGGATTACCCCAATGCCAAAGGCATTATTCAGCCTCCGCAACTCATCCATCAGTTCCGGTTCCTCCGATATATGGAGCGCAGCCAGGTATCCTTCATGCGCCCAGCTTGAATTGGATACCGCCTGGAAATAGCATTCCCGCAGGTTTGACAAACTCAAACTAATCTTCATCTCAAAGGAATACAATTTATATGGATTGACCTTTAGCACATCAAACAATTTCAGTGTATTATCCGTATACGAATTAAATGGAAAATGAACTCCAACAATATCGGGATGCAGCCATCTGTTCTTACCGCTTTTCTCCCTCTTGGAAACTTCGTGATAAATGGTTTTTGTCATGCATTTAAAATGCTCATCTGCACAGACAAAACTGGACAGAAGAATATGTAAATCCCGTTCATGAAACCTGCCCGTCTCCCTACTGCCATCCGTCTCATAAATTTCTTCCGGGTCTGACGTGAAAGCTTTCCCTTTCAGATAAAATTTCGCTGGCCTTTTACTGACCTGTGTAAATATCGACTCCGGATTATTTTTTAAATCAACGTAAATCCTGGCCGATAACGTGCGGACAGGTGTCTTTCCGGAGGAAGCCAGTCTTTCATCAAGCCCCTGTTTACATCCTGCCTCCCACATTTCCTCTACAGATAATGGCCTGTCTGAATCCTCTAATACCTCTTTCGCAAAATCACTAAAACCAAATGCCATACCTACTTCTCCTTTGCCTTTTCGTGTGAATGAATATGTTAGGGAACTCCCGAACGATGTGATTTAAGAACTGTGATGCCAGATAAGAATAGTTTAAATGGTGGACCGGCATTTTACAAGAGTCATTTCTTCGGTTTTGAGGGTTTCCTATTCCATTTTAGCACTACGCCCCGCTGCTCTGCTATGGACTGGAGTTGCTTTACCGCAAAAGCTGACTTTTCTTTCAGCGTAAAACTTTCCAACTGTTTTTCTTCCACAAGATGCCCTACCACTGTTTTCAAATCTTCTAAATCCAGGAGGTTGACTGCCAGACAAAAGAAGCTTTTTCTTCTACCGTCATTATAGCCTTCCAACAGAAGCTTCAATATTTCCAGCTTCTGCATTTGCCCATAATTGTAGGCTTCCACACCCATTCCCTTCATTTTTTCAAAATCCTGCTTCCAATTCCGGTGTGTGATAAAGATATCGTACTCCTGACATTGATTACAGTATTCTATCTTACCATGCTGGATACTGCACTTTGCTATTTTACAGGATTGGTTCCCCTCTCCGCCTCCACAGCCCGGACAATAACTGTCCAATTTCATAGGGCAAAGTCCGCAGTTCAGGCCGCAGAGGGAAAACCATAAATTGTCTCTTATGAAATCCTTCAATTTCATCCTCCCCCTTCCTTCAAAATCAAGTACGGCTACCTGTTCTGATAAATTCAATCAGCTTCTCCACATCCTCAAAATTATCATAATCCCCGCTTATCCCTTCACGGTGATAAACGACTCCCGCCTTCTCGTTTGCTTCCAGACAATCTAAAAGCTGTTTTTCTCCATACTTTTTCACAAACAAGTTAAACGCATATGGCTTTATTTTGGTCAATAATCCTTTTTGGCAGTCTTCGTCACATGCATAACAATGCCCCATTCCCTTTTCTAATGAACATCTTCTGTTCTCACACCAGTTTTTATCCGGACATTCCCCGGAATTACAGCCTGCACAGCTTGTATTTTCTGAACATAAGCAACAGGCAAGCCCGCACCTGGCAATCCCCAATTCTCTTTTCATCTTTATTTACCCCTTGTATTCTTTTAAATTCTTCATCTGCATAACATGGTCGGCTTCATTTTCTTCCTTCGTTTTTGTCGGGTCATCGCGGTCATAACGGCCACATGGCAATTCTTCACATTGCCCGCAATGCTCGTATTTTCTTTGGTTGACGCAGCATTTATAAATGTCACAGCAGATTTCTCCTATGTATTCAAGCCAGAACACCTTGCCTTTTATCTCGCCACACCCCTGACAATCTGCCGGGTAATACTCACAATCTGAACATACGGTACCGCAACAACTCATCTTCTTTTCCATGGGCATTTTCTCCGAATCACATTTTCCTCTGGCACTCACTGCACTCTTCATCATGGATTGAAATAATTCCTCCACATTTCGGACAGATATATTTTTCTCTTTGCTGTACCAAAAATGCAGCCATTCCCTGTTCTTTTACCATTTGGCTATTCTCCATCAAGCTGGCATGGTAACGGGTATTATAACTTTTTTCCAACCGCTTTATCTGATTACAGGGATATTCAAAGCATTCAAAGCAATATGTAATCTGCCGCTCCCCCACACAATCTTTAATCTTGCACTTTCTGCAATGCTCTGGTTTTCCCTGGTCACTTTTCAAACAGCCTGCACAAGGCTTCTTATGATAGCAATGTTTATAACAGACCAGGCAGTTCATCCCACAGGGCGCAAACATAGCAGGCTCTATCTTTTCTGGCATCTTCATTCTCAAATAGCTCCTATTACCACTTTGCCGTCCGACAAAATGGCATTCATTTTCTTGCTGAAAAAAATAACACGGTACCTATTGTGTACGATTCAGTGTCAGTAAATCCAGCCGATTCAAAAAACAATTGAAGTTCCTTTTGGCTATACACCTTCACATCACCTGTTTTGGAAAATGGAAATACTACTGTATTGGCAAGCCACCGCACCACCGGAGAAAAAAATGGTTCAGCAATAAGAACTTTCCCGTTCTTCTTCAGTACCCGCATACATTCATTGGCAAAGTTCTGAGGTGTTTCAAAATGATGAAATGCACAAGACACCGTTATGACATCCATGCTCTCATTTTCAAAACCGAGAGGAGTACAAGGACTCGCCACAAATGTGCAGGCCGGGTATCTTTCTCTGGCAGAGGCAATCATATTTTCAGAAATATCTACACCAAAAGCATTGACTCCCGCCTTTTTGGAAAGTTCTCCAAGCAGATACCCATTCCCGCAGGCAACGTCCAGAATATAATCTCCATCCCTGAGCACTGCCTTTTTAATAATCTCTTCTTTATGGGGTCTTGTGTATCTGCCCTCCGGTGCAGAATCATATTCCCACGCCATCTCATTGTATACTTTCTGAGACTGTTCCGTCTTTTTTCCCACAGCTATTCCTCCGAAATTCTGTTTTCTGGTGAGTTTAGTTTACTACATTTAAGGCAAACCGTCCATAATAGGAACATGCTCTTGGATATGAAAAAAATGCTTGGCCATAGTTTTGCCGCTAAGCATATCTTTTGCCAGATAGTATACACTTTTGCCAAATAGTAAGGGTTTTGCCGTATTGTATCTTTTATCCGGCAAAACCCTTATTTTCAAACTATCCGGCGTTATCCCCGTCCCCCTATCTGCGGAAACTTATTCATCTCACCATCCGCAAAAACACAACTCCATTTTCTCCAAATAATCCCGCAAACCCGCATAGAATCAAGGTTTACGCACGAGAAGGCAAACAGTTTCGACATGTGTTTCTTTTACCCGTAAAGCCTGAATCACATCTTCCTCTATCGGGAACGAGTACACAATACTCTTTACCGCATGACCTTGCACCCTCTGTTCTTCCGGCATATACAGCTTGATTTCTTTTATCATGCACTTAATCAGTTCACGCTTGTCTCTGTCATTCATTTTATCATAGATTTCATCAAAGGACAGCAGAATCTTATAAATCATGTCCACATTTAAAGATTCCTGCTCTGCAATGATAATTCGCCTTTTACACCTTTCAACGCTATCTTCAATATCATAAATCTGATTGTATATTTTGTCCAACCGTCTATTATATTCATCTCGTTTTCTCTATGCATATTTATCGTCCGGTAAACTGTCAATGTCATGCTCCAGATTCGTCCGGCTTCTTGCAAGTCGTTTCAGTTCCTTTTCATAAGCTGATATTTCTTTCTGAATCTCCGTCACATCCACAGCAACACCTATTTTTGCTTTGATGTCACGGGCAAACTTCGGATTGCGTAAAAGCTTCTTCGTATACTCCAATACTTCCTTTTCCAACCGCTCCATTGATATTCCATTCCTCCGGCACTGGCTTGTACCTTTTGCCCGTTTATAATGACTGCATACATAGGTAAATGTCTCCCGGAATGTACCGTCTTTATTTGTCCACTGATTACAGTCAACATTCATAGCCGAACCGCATTGTGGACAACGGGCAATCCCTGACAGCAGATGTGCCTTATCCTGACTGATATTGTGATTTCCTATTGCTTTATCCCTCATGATTTTTCGGATTTCCTGCACTTTCTTAAAATCCTCTTCCGAAACAAGGGCTTCATGGCTCTTATTTTCACTCATAATAAATTCTTCCTGTGGAACTAAACGCTGTTCATTGCTTGTTCCCTGTACTTTTTCTGTCCTTCTTCTACCCCATGCTATCCTTCCGGTATAAAGGGGGTTGTCCAAAATCCGTTTGATCTGCTCTGCTTTCCAATCATTGAATTTCGGATTCACCGCATTTTTAGCTGGCTCTCTGGTATAACCATTCTGATTCAGATAACGGGCAACCGTAGAATACCCCATGCCTTTATTCAAGAACATATCGAATATCATAGTCACAATCTCATGCTCTCCTTCCTTTGGCTCTAGCTTACCATTTTTAAGCTCATACCCATAAGGAGCAAACCCACCATTCCAACCGCCGGACTTTGCTTTTTCCTCCCGTCCTAACAGGCTTTGTGCAATGATATTCTCCCGTTCCAACTCTGCCACTGCCCCAAGTATGGTTATCATCATTTTTCCCATAGAGGTGGAAGAATCAAGTCCGTCCTCCACGCACATCAAGTCAACACCATACTGCATGATAAATTCCAATGAGTTCAGCACATCCTTTGCATTTCTGCCGAAACGTGACAGTTTATAGACAAGTACATAATCTGTCTGTAAAGTACCTTTTTTGATTCCGTCCAACATGGACTGAAACGCTGTTCTTCCCTCAATACTCTTTCCACTTTTGCCCTCTTCCACATAGACCGCCAATACTTTCATTCCCTGACGTTCAGCACAATCAATCAGATACCGTTTTTGTCCGTCCAGACTATATCCTTTGACCTGACGCTCACTGCTTACCCTGATGTAAATTACACACGTTTTTCCTAATCTCGTCTGATACACTTTCATTCTCCCTTCTAAAAAGGCGGTCAGCCTAATTAAGCCAACCGCCGGATGTGATTATTTATGGTTCTTTTCCTCTGCTACATATTTTGTTACGATATTAGACAGCACATTTATAAATTTCTGGTAACTCTGCTGTTGTTCTATGTCTGTTCCACTTCCTGCCGGAACATTTATCTCCACACCATTTTCTGTGGTGTATATCTTATATTCTGTATGGGATTCTTTCTTCAAGAAACTCCCCCTTTCCTTGTATCGTCTTTCACATACGGTATCAAATCTTCTCTGTCTATCCTGCATAAATGCCCTATCATTTTGTTTCCAAATGATGGACTATAATTTACATCAGTCAACATCTCTCCTATACTTTCCAGACCACCTAAAGCCTGATGGGTTTCTAGAAAACAGAATCCCTTTACCGCTGACAATACACCACCTTCTTTCAGCCATCTCTGGGTTTCCAAAAGCGTGTTATGGGGGGTGTCCATATGTAGTTGTAAAGGTTCAACTGCTCCCAGAAAACGTTCCCAGAACTGACACGTTTTCCATCGGCTCTTATTTCTTTGATTTTTGTCTGGTATTACAAATCTTAAATTTCCTGCCAAGAGGTCAAAAGCAAGTTTTCCCAAATCAAGTGGATTCTCTTTGAACATTATCGCAAATGCATGAGCCTTTTCATCACGTAACTGTAACTCCGTTCGTTTCCAGCTTCCAATCTCTTCATACGACCTCTGATACTTCATACTCACTTCTTTATCCTTGTCGTAGAAGCGATAGGACAGATTAGATTTTCCCACCCCTATATACACAGTTTTGGCGGTTTCCTTCTCTGTAAAACTACTTTCTACAAATCGGTAGCTGTTACTGTTACCGATAAATTCTCCCTTTTCACATTTCCGTTTAATCTGTTCTGGTGTGAAATATGGCACTTCATTCCTGTCATCTATTGCAATATCTATTCTTGTCAAATGAAATTCACTGCCAAACCATTTCTCACACATCCAAAATAAATCTCCAAATGTATGTCCATGCATATCCAGTATACGGAAAATCTCGTCACATCCCATACCAGTCAATACCAGATAGCTTCCAAGTCCTGTCGGATTCTCTTCCGTTATTTTTGAATCCCCGAATACTTGAATACTGCCTGCCCGGTAAACGCTCTGATATGGCTTGTGTTTAATTTTCCCTATGCCCTTTAGGAATATGTCTACTGGAAGTCCTAACACCTTTTTAATGACCTCTTCTGCCATTGCAGAATCAAATACAATGCTGATGTAATCAATCTTGATACTCACATTGTCACGTCTTGCGATTTCTTATCCTCTCCTCTCTGATATACTCTGTTTCAGTACATCATTAAAATCTCTACAAACGTTGATTCCTGGCTATTTTTGAATTATCAATCCTGTATGTACAGGGCGGTGTTACTTATGCGCCCTGTGGGAACGCCTCCGGCGTTCCTTCCTGCCCTTTCTCCGCTTTTCGCCTCCGGCACAGCGTAGAAAGGCAGGAACTTAGTTTCCCCATCCCGAAAGGAACAAATAATGCTTTCAGAACTAAAACTTTCATGTTATAATGCTTTTATAAGCAGATAATTAACGCCATTGAACTTAATCAATCATTCTAACGTGATAATAATACCATTACACTTATTTGTCAATACATTTTATAGATATTTTTATATTATTTAAGTGTCACAAGCTGAAAGGAGTGCTTATGGATTACAAATGGTTAGGTCACAACATACAAGTTATTCGGAAATTGAAGGGATTGACACAGCAGGAACTCTCCGAGCAAATCGGAATTAATCTGCAAAGCCTTTCTAAGATTGAAAGAGGTATCAACTATCCCACCTTTGACACACTGCAAAAACTGACAGAAATACTGGACGTCACACCTAATGAACTGCTTGCCGGGGAGTTAAAAAGTACATCCCACATAGAAGCCAACATTTTAGAATTTCTGGAATGTGAAGAGAGACTGAATGTTGAACTTGCCCACGGTCAGTATGATAATCCACTGGACGAGGACGAATGGATCGAGTATGAGTTGCAGAAACTTCGGGAATACATTACAGATTACATCCATTCTGATAAACGGAATGCTTCTGACCTTTATCCTCTGAAAAAGCTAATACAAGGGCAGAAATTGCAAAAACTGATTGACCGATATGACGATTATTATTCCTTTGACCTTTTTGGAGAAACCATTGAAGGACATAAACACGTCAATCCTTATGTTCCAGAAACAATAAAGAGTATGACTGCTGATGAAGAAGGAAACATTTCATCTTCTCATGAATTTCCTGATAATTTTGAGAATTGACCTTCATCCTCTTTCCAGAAGATACAAGAAAGCAAAAAGCCTTGTCAAGAATGCTCCGCACCGTTTACACGGCAGGTTCTTGACAAGGCTTTTCCCTTTCTTGTGTAGGGTAATCAAGAGGATAAGGAGAATCTTTGCAACGTTGTTTGCCAATTCCTTACGAAAAATTACTCCTTCGTCAACTCAAACTGCTTTAGAATCTCATATGCGTCTAACATTCCTGCCATATATGTATTCACATGGTAGTCAAATTCTGCTTCATCTTTTCTTGCAATTAGAGTATCTACAATATCTCTCTGTTCTTCTGACAGTTCCAGTTCATCAACTGCTTTGAGTGCTTCTTTTTCTTCTTTGAACCGTTTTTGATATTCTGTGTCATTTTCTAGTAATTCATTTAAAGTGGGATTCTTCATACTGTCTGCTGCTAACTTTAACAATTCCTTTACTTCACTCATTTTTCTCTCTCCTGATTTCATATTGCGATGAAAGACAACTCTTCTATTTCCATTACTTGTGTTTTGTTCCATATCTTTCATAAGCATAATACCGACTTGCAGTCCTATCTCGGTATAGACACTGGCGGCTTCACTTGTCATGGCATTTGCCAGATTCAACAACTCAAACTGCTTTTCCTTTTCACACTGCAACGCTAATTTTTCAAATTCGTCATAGGTGTCATCTAGTCTTGTTTCGTAATCCCTGTTGTCTTCGTCTGGCGCAAGCCCAAAGAGCAGATAATCAGCCACACCCCTTATGGTGGCACGTTTGAATATTTCTTCCGTGAATTTCATTCTGTCCCCCTTTTTCATTAATGGTATGCGGTTAATTTACCACACTTTATTTCTTGTGTCAACCGTGTACCATTAACCTTTGCTTTTAAATACTCCTATACTCGTATTAACCGTACAAAGTTAAGAGGGGAAGGAAGCACTATGACATATTCAGACGCTGTTATCAAACGATTAACAGAATTATGTGAAGAAAGAGAAATTACAGTCAACAGACTTGCCACTCTGTCAGGAATCACACAGTCTACTGTTGATAATCTGATGAAGGGCAAGACAAAGAATCCTAAATTGAAAACACTACATAAATTAGCTGTGGGATTGGATATGACTGTTTCTGAACTGCTTGATTTTCCAGAAATGAATGAGACTGCTTTTGAGGATGAATAATAACCGTAGAACATTAAAATATGTGTGTTTTAACGGTGTGACATTAACCTTTGTTCTTGTTTGATTCTATACTTTGATTAGTTCCGTTGACCTTATAGGAGAATCCTTATGACTTATTCAGATGTTATCATTCTAAGACTTACACAACTGTGTGAGGAAAGAAAAATCACAATCAATAAACTGGCTACCCTATCCGGCATTACACAGTCTACCGTGGAAAATATTATGTCTGGAAAGACAAAAAATCCCAAACTGAAAACCTTGCATAAGCTGGCTCTCGGTTTGGGAATGACTGTATCTGAATTATTGGATTTTCCAGAGATAAATGAGACTATGTTTGAGGATGAATAATTCTATTTACTTTTAAAGCTATTTTCATATTTTATCTTCAAATATTTTGAAGAAGGATACCACTCTTTATTTTTAGGATAAAGAATATTATCATAAATACCTTTAAACTCTTCACTTTGAGATTCTATCGTTCCATCTGCTTTTATCTTTAAAAGCCCCTTATCAAAAGCAATTTCATGATTTGTACATAAGCATAATCCATTTTGTATTTCATCACTTCCACCTTCCGCCACTGGTATAATATGAGCCGCTCTTAATATTTTAGGTTCTTTAATACCACAAACTGCACAAGTACCATTGTATGCCTTGAAAATCTCTTTTCTAAACTTTCCTTGTTTTCTATATGGTTTTTTTACTACTTTCTCTGTCCACTCTCTATTTTTATATGGGAATTTTTTTCTTACTTCTTCCTCATCTTCAAATATATAAGTTTGCGTTTTTTTATTCCACTTTGCAATAGGAAGCATATAATATCTTTCTTCAGTCATATCCAAAAATGCTGTACCTATTTCAAAAAGAGATATCATCACTCTCATTTCTCTTTTACTATGATACATATCAAATGTAATAGGAAAAACCTGTCCGTCTTGAAGGCTTTCTAAAACCTCTTCTTTTATCGCTCTGTTTCTTTTCTCTCTAATGGCTGCATTGTTATATTCAATCAAAAGTTGTTTGGTAAAATACCGTGTATCGTTCATTATATATTTCTCCTTTCAAAATAACCTACTCTATTATTCCAAAATATCTCAACGCCTCCTCTATGACTTTTACTTTTTCTTCCGGGCAAGCGGGATATTGCCTCTTCGGCACATCCACCTTATTCGGTGCGTCATGCATAGGTAGACCATGTTTCCTCTTCACTTCCGCAATATACTTCGTATGCACATTCAGACCATACTTCTCTTTCACATACTCCTTAATCTTCTGATATGTCGCTTTCTCCATCACATCTTCCCTATCCACAGTCATTTCAATATCAATTCTCTCCACATCCTTTTTACGGGTTAAGAGCGCAACCGTCTCAACGGTATTACCTTTTTCCCACAAGAGCCGCCTTACCTCTTGACCATCCCGATATATTGGGAAATTAAACTCTATCGACTTCAAAGGCTGCTCTGACTCCCCATTTGGATATATCTGAATTTCTTTTATAAGATAAGTAATAAGGCTTTTCTTTTCCTCGTCACTTATTATATCATAGAGCTTTCCGAAATTCAGCATAAGCTTGTAAATATTGTCCAGAGTGATTGTTTCCATTTCGATAGAACTTTTTCTCAGCTTTGCATCTTCAATCCGTTCTTCCAACTCTACAATCGTATCATACAAGGCATCAAGTCTTAAAGTCATGTCGTGGATTTTCCTTTCTCTGAAACGAGCATCAATAGGCAGATTATCAATCTCTCGTTCCAGACGGGCTTTATTCAAATCTACTTCTTTCAGCTTACTCTCGTAATTGGCAAGTTCCTTATCAATAGCTGTTGTATCGGTCTGTACGCCAATACGCTTTTCAATCTCTTTTGCAAAATACTTATCGCTTACCAATTCCTTAACAGCTTCAATTACAAGTGGCTCAATATCTGTTTTTCTTAGCGATGCTTTATAATCACAATGATGTCCTCGCTCCTGCTTATTTCTACCACAAATATAATAGTAAACCTCTTTGTATGTGCCGTCTTTATTTGTCCAAGCGTGTTTGTTCGTATACATTGAACTTCCACAAAGGGGACACTTTAATATCCCCGTCAAAAGGTGTGACCTATCCTTACCGATTTTGGATGGCTGTTTAATTCCTGTTGCCATACGCTTTGCGTGAACCTTTTGCCACAATTCCTCGCTGATAATTCCTTCATGTTGTCCATCTTCCAGAATGTAATCCTCTGCATGAACCTGCTTATATTCATTTTTTGTACCTTTTACCTTTTCTCGTGTTCTTCTGCCATAAGCAATCTTTCCACAATAAACAGGATTGTCTAATATCAACCGTATAAAATGACTGCTCCAAGTTTCTAATGTGCCGTTCTGACGAGGTATCTTCTTTATACCTTGAAGATTAAGATATTTTGCTACCCCGCCAAGTCCTATGTCAGAATTAGCAAATTTATCAAATATAATTCTGATTGCTTCAGCTTCCGTTTCTTCTATCAAGAGCTGATTGTCTTTCAGATAATATCCGTATGGTGCAAATCCACCATTCCACCCACCTTGTCGTGCTTTTTCTCTCCGTCCATTCATTGTCTGTTCAATGATATTTTCTCTTTCTATTTCTGCAACCGCAGACAAAACAGAGATTAAAAGTTTTCCACTTGTCTGTGACGAGTCAATTCCTTCTTCAATACAAATAAGATTTATTCCATAAGATTGTACAAACTCTAATGAATTTAGAATATCCGCTGCATTTCTTCCGAAACGGGAAAGTTTATAAACCAGAATATAGTCTATCTCCAATCCGTTTTTTATATCGGAAAGCATTTTCTTAAATGCAGGTCGTCCTTCAATAGATTTTCCTGATTTACCTGCATCCTCATAGATACCGACAATTTCCATTTCTTCTCGGTCAGCAAATCGTTTTAATCCGTTTTTTTGTCCTTCAAGGCTATATCCATCCACCTGCATTTCGGTACTTACTCTCGGATACAGGACACATTTCTTTCCTTCTCTGTTCATCGTACCACCTCCATAATTTTATAGGGAAATGTGATATGTAAGGCTGCGTAGCTTACGCAGCACAATCCAATTCTTGCAAAACTGTCTTTCCGTATTTTTCAACTATCTGCACCATAACATTGATAAATGAATTAAATACTTCGCTTTCATCTTTCATCTGTTCATTTTGCAATTCTGAATTTTGGATATAGTTTTCATTTCCCATAATGAGTACCTCCGCTATAAAACAAGCGGCTGTACTCTAAATTATAGAAATACAGCCGCATTTTTACCAATGTGCAAATTTATCGTTCTCGTCCCTTTTACACATCTGTTGCCTTCGTTTTCTCCAATGCAACACTAATGGCAAGAGCCTTATCAACCCTTGCCACTATATTGTCTGGTATCATTCCCAAATACTGCTTTAGTCGCTGCTTATCAATCGTTCTTACCTGTTCAAGCAAAATGATTGAGTTCTTATCCAAACCTTCAAAATCATTGATTAAAGTGTGTGTCGGCAATTTTGCTTTAGTGTGTATTCGGCTTGTGATGGGTGCGACAATGACCGTAGGGCTATGCTTATTGCCGACATCGTTTGAAATGATAAGTACAGGTCTTGTTCCGCCTTGCTCCGAGCCGATAACGGGATTTAGATTTGCGTAGTAAATATCTCCACGCTTGATTTTTCTTTCCATTATGTTTGACCTCCCAGATTTATTTAGGCAGGTATGTTCTGCCTATGTAGGCAGCCAAACAAAAGGAAGTATTTAAGGTCGGGAGAGTATAAACAAAATCTCTGTTCTTATGACCGCCTTTCGTTTGGCTGAATATGATAGGAGCATTTCAATTTGTCCTCGACACCCCGAAATGCTATGGGAAGTCGCCAAACGGTCAGCAGCGAACTGACACCACGGGAGTTCCACCCCAACTGTCGGTCTGACAGAGCCGCCCTCATTGCCTGCGACGGTTTTATCACGCTCGGACTGTGACTGGACGGGAGTATCATTATCCTCTTTGTGGGTTATGGCGAAATCGGGAGCTACCCGATTTTTTGAGTCGGTAAGATTGGCTCACCACCTTTCAATCGCTCGCTGCCTGTCGGCAAGTCTTGGCGTACCGCTGCACACGCTTATGCTCATCACAATCACAAAGAGAAAGTATTTGGCGAATGGGTATTCACTTGTCAAGGAACGCCCCCCGTTTTCGCCACACAAAGGAAAACAGGGTAAGAGGTTTTTGTCCTCTCACCCTGTAGCCCGTGGGGATATTCGATTTTCCCCTCTACTCAAAAAACTTTTTTAATTTTTCTTTGAGCCTGTCCATTCGTCTGTAAACAGCTTTTTCAGTAATATTCAGACACACCGCAATTTCACGGGTTGAATATCCTTGTATCTTCATCAAAGCAATCTGCAATGTAAGCCTGTCTACCTTAATCAAGATTTGATATAGGCATTGATTTTCAATGCTGTCCAGAAAATCCTCAACCGTTTTCACTTCGGGTTGCGTAGTATCTTCGGCAAGTTCATCAAGATATGTACCTGTTTCCTGCACTCGCTGATAATACCGTCTGTCGGAATTAAAAATCGCCCAATCGTGAATACGGAGTTTTTCTATATCGTCCTCATTAACACCTAAGTTTCGCAACTGCTTTTCCTCGGCTTCTTTCCAGAGCCGCCATTTCTTTTCTTCTTTGGCTTTGTTGTATGCCATATTGTTTCCTCCAATCTGAATTTTTTTGAAAATCCAGATTGGCAGGCGGAGAACGACAACCAACGCAAGAAGTAGCCTTGTTCTGTGTTAAGACATTTTTCGACAAACAAAAAGCCGCAAAGGTACTAAGACCTCTACGGCAATAAGCGTAAGCATATCTATAATCAAGAGATGTAATCTCTACTTGTAAAATGTGAGAGTGCCACGAGTGAGTGATGATTTTTTCTAAAAGATAATCTTCACTCCACTGTGACACTCCGTAAATAGTAGCTGCTTCTGATGAGCAGCATTGCGGTCATATTCGACCATCGCATAAAAAAATTCCTCCAAACTCGAAAACGGGTTCGGAGGGAAGTTGAATTTTCGTCTGGGCGTGTTTATACTGCCCACCAAAGCACCGTTTTTTTTATTTGGTGGGCTGTGCTGCCAAATATTTATGAAATTATTTCTCTTGCAACAAGAGATTATATGCCCTATTGCAAGAGATTTCAGACCGTTCAATAAGAACTCACACCTCTGTAAAATATAATAGAAAGATTATGTTGCTACAAGGTGGTGAGCTTATGGACACAAGAAACAATGATTTTGACTTCGATTTTACGCCGATAGGACAAGCAATCAAGAAAGCAAGAACAGCAAAAGGTATGACTAGAGATGAACTTTCTCGTATTGTGGATTATGACCCAAGACATCTTCAAGCTGTTGAAAATGAGGGGCAAAAGCCAAGTCTGGAGCTATTCATTCAGCTTGTGACGATGTTCGCTGTGTCGGTTGACGAATACATATTCCCAGATAAAGAGGTCAAAAAAAGTTCCGTCCGCAGACGCTTAGATGCAGAACTCGACAAACTAAACGATAAAGAGCTGTCCGTTATCGAAGCAACTGTTATCGGACTATGTAAGGCAAAGGAGCCAGAGGATTAAAACCTCTGGTTTTCTTTTGCACATTTACGCTCTACGAATAATATTTAATCTGTGTCCCATACGGCTTAACAATTCATTGGTTATGCTTTCTGCACTTTCAGCTACCATCGGTGCTGTAATTTCTTCCTTTCCATCTTTACCAATCAGCGTTGCAATACTTCCAGTCTTAACATTGGGAATATCTGTTACATCAACTGCAAGTTGATCCATACAGATTTTTCCGACAATAGGGGCTTGTCGTCCACCAATCAGCACATAACTATTTCCACAAGACAGATTTCTTGGAAAACCATCTGCATATCCAATTGGTAATATGGCAATTAAACTATCTCGGGTTGCAGTAAAAGCCCTGCTATAACCAACACTTTCGCCCTGCTTTATCTTCCGAATTAAAACAACTTTTGCTTTCAAAGAAAGTACAGGTCTTAAATCAAGTTCTAATTTTGTTTTGTCATTAGTAGAGCTTAAAACACCATACAGAGCAACACCCACTCTGATATAATCACATTCAAGCTCTGGATAATTCAATAATCCATAACTACTTTGGATATGTACTTTAGGTATATTCAAACCGCTGCTTTTCAGCCAATCAAGCACTTTATAGAAACTGCCTATTTGCTTGTTTGTAAATGCAACATCATTTTCTTCAAGGCTGTCAGCCGCACACAAATGTGTAAAAATTCCCGCAACTTTGATGTGCTTCAAAGAAAAAGCTGCAAGGATTTTATCCTTATCTTCTGTGCTAAATCCAAGTCTATGCATACCTGTGTCAATTTTAATATGTGCTTTAATGTCATATCCCTGTTTATTCAAAAGCAACGAATACCTATAATCTATCAAGGTTTGTGTCAGCTCATACTTACAAAGTTCTTTTGCCCTTGAAGGCGATGTATAGCCTAAAATTAGGATTTCGCTAGAGATGCCATATTTTCTCAATCGGATACCTTCATCAATGGTAGCTACCGCAAATGAAGAAACTCCTATCTGCTCAAGATATGTCGTCACTTCATACATACCGTGACCATAGGCTTCCGCTTTTACAACCGCCATCAATTCACATTTAGGTGACATTGCTTTTTGCAAAGTGTTTACATTATGCTCTAAATTATTTAGGTTGATTTCCAGATACGCTCTATCCGTATCGGCGGTATGTTTTGCCTTTTTCGGTTTCAGACTGCTCAATAACGCTGTTATAACCACTGCTAATACTACCGATGCAAAGCAGACCGCAATATAATGAACAAGGCTGTTTTCAACAAGCAGGCTTTGCAGATGCAGTAATTTGGCAAACAATCGTATTACAACAATCATAAACGGATGAATGATATAGATAATCAATGATATTGTCCGTAATCCTGTGCGGCGTTTTCCTCTAAAGTGCAGAAGAAGATTAAATAAGCAATACACACTCGGAAGTAAAAGCACATACATACTGTCATGTTTCTGTATATCAAAATGATGTAAAGTAAGGGCTTCTCCAAACATAAGGGCAAAACAAACTATAAATCCTACTATACTTCTTTTTAACGATAGTCTGTTTTGACTATCAGAGATATATCCACCAAGCACAAAAAAGATTGGGGCAAAAAATATTCCGTTTCTTGTGTAATCTGTTAATTGGAAGATTAGATTGTAAAAAACATTTAAGCAGGAAACGCTTTTCACAATTCCATAATAACTATCTCCAAATAAGCCTATGATATAGAGTATAGAAGCTATCAAAAAGGCTTTGCGATAATGAACTTTCTTTACCAGATACCAAGCAATCGCAGCTCCGATAATAGATGCAGGAAGATACCACAAGTGATATAAAGTACCATCAAATACAATATCTTTTATGATATTTGGCAAAAGGTTGTCCATTTTGAAATAACCGTTATAAACATTGATAGGTATGTATAAGAGTATTGCAACCCCGTAAATTAAGGTTGTCTTTTTTATAAAAGCTCCCAGCTTTTCGGCATTACAGGTATATCTGGAAATCAGAAAAAATCCAGATGTCATAAAAAAGAACGGAACGGCTACACGGGCTACAATGCGTGTAAATATAAAGTTGCCTGTTTCACTAAAAGAAGAGAGAGGCGAAGTATGAATAGCAACAATCAATAAGGCTGCAATAAATCTAAAATAATCAATGCCAGAATAGCTTTCGTTTTTAGTCATCTGTTTTCCTCCATATGGTCACAACAAAACCGTCTATGTTATTACCAGAAATCTGATAAACACAATTTTCTGGTATTTTTATCAGCGTTTTGTCGTCTTTTGCAGGAACATAATATATTTCAATCTCAGCTCTGTGAGCCTGCTCAAAAAGATATTTGTTATCTTCCAGATAGGCTTTTATAAATTGTGTGTATTCTTCAAGTGAAAAACCATTTTCCTGCATAATTTTTGAGTGTGGGTATCCTACATATCGAAAATGCCACGGCTCGTGTGAAATCCCTGTTATTTCTTCTTTATCCCTTGCATAACGCTGGGTAAAGCCATAGTCTGGGGCAGCTCTCCTAAATTCATCGCAAATACCGTCATAGGGAAAATCGGGACGGATAAAGTCTATATCCTTTTTATTCAGTCCTAAATCAATGGCAAGACCTGTTTGATGTTCACTATGATTGGGCAGAGCAACATATTTTCTTGTAAAATCCTCTCCATTATCTTTGAGAGAGCCGTCATATATGGCTGTCTGTTCTTCTAATGAGCGATAACCGCTTACAGGAACGATAGAGTTACCTGCCGAGATTTTTTCAAAAATAAGCTGCAAAACATTTGCCACATCACGCTTCATAAGAATATTTGGAAAGCGTATATCAGCAGGAACTAAACCCTTTACATTGTTATCTCGTAGCGGATAATTTTTGTTGACGAGCAGCAAATTTCCACAATAAATTTCTTCCTTTTCAAGCTCAATCGTTTTCATCATTCCACATACAGACCTATCAGCTTATCCAACATTTGGGAGAACGATAGACCAATGCCTTTCATCATATTTGGATAGCGACTGTGCGAGGTAAAGCCTGGTATTGTGTTTACCTCATTAAATACAATTTCGCCAGACGGTGTATAAAACATATCCACTCTGGAAAAACCCGAACAGCCCAGAGCTTTATATATGGTTACAGCCGCTTCTTGTATCCGTTTTTCTGCTTCGGCATCAATCCTTGCAGGCATATATATCTTTGAAGATTTAAGCGTATATTTCTCTGTATAATCAAAAAAGCCGCTTGACAGTTCGATTTCATCAACTCTGCCAACAATGAGCTCATCTATGCCAAGTACGGCACAACCGACTTCAAAGCCGTTTATTGTTTCTTCAACGATGACTTCTGTATCGTGTTCAAATGCCAACTCTATGGCAGCATCAAGCTCTTGCTTTTCAATTACTTTTGTTATTCCAAAGGAAGAGCCTGCACGAACAGGTTTAATAAACAGCGGATAAGTTAAATTCGCTTCAATCTCTTTCATCGCTGCTTCTTCGTTAAAGCGTTTGAATGTTACCGATTTAGGAACAGATATACCCGCAAGGCTAACGAGTTTATGTGCCCTGTCCTTATCCATACAAAGAGCTGATGAGAGTGTATCGCAGCCAACAACAGGTATTCCTGCCAATTCAAATATGCCCTGCAAAGTACCATCTTCGCCGTTTTTGCCATGCAATACGGGGAATACCAAATCAACTTTTATAATACGGTATTTGTCTGAAGCAATTTCTAAAAAGCCTTTAACGGAACGATTTTGGGAAACGACAACAGGGCATAGATTTTTGCTATCTTCAAACCAAGTATTGTTTAGGATTTTCTCCTTTTCTCCCGTATAGTGATACCATTCACCACTTCTTGTAATTCCTATTGGAATTATGTCAAATTTATTGGTATTGATATTTTCAAAAACAGCGGATGCCGATTGCAATGACACCTCGTACTCTGTTGAATTGCCTCCAAAAATAACTGCTATTTTTTTATTTTGCATTTTACACACCTCTTTCTTCAATTTTTACATCATCGGGTAGCTTATAGGCTATTTCACATTGGTTGACATACAATTCTTTTTCCGTCTGACTACCAGTCATTTTGTCTTTTTCTGTACGACAAACAGAAGCTATTTGATATACTTTTTCCTCTCGCTTGAAATAGGAAACAGACGAATTAAAAACCGTATATTCAATATTTACGGAGCTTTGCGACAAAATTCGACCATACATAAAGTTGTCATCAAAACTAATCTCAATCTGGAAAGTATTGTCCGTGTCGTTACGGAGTTTTAGGTCTAACCAACCTTCGTTAATCGTAGCATCAGTACCGCAGGGCAAATCTTCGGTTGTTGATGGGAAAGACTCAACTGCGTGTCCGTGTCGCTCGACAATAACAAGCGGCGTGTGTAAAAAAAGCCAAAATAGCATATTACTCAATTGACACAAACCTCCGCCATAAGAGCCTACAATCTTTCCATTAACAAGATTTAATCCGTCCTTATATTTCTCGTGACGGTCTGCCCATCGTACAAGCTGCCAAAATGAAAATGTTTCTTTCGGCTCAATAATCACTTTATTGATTGTTTTTGCGGCAAGTTTTAGGTTGTGTACCTTATTGATTTGGTACTTCATATCAAATCCACTATTTTCATTTAGCATAAGTGATGATGTTTCAAATACTGTGTTTGGTAACAATTTCTCAGATGTCTTTTTTGCGTATCTATTGCCGTCAAATTTCATTTTGAAATAAAAATATTTTTTTCTTTGCCATTTGCGGAGAGGTAGCAAAAAAGGAAACAACTGCGTTAGTCTTTTTCTTTGTGTTAATTTATACACCTCAATCACTCTCTTCTAAATATTCTTCAGGGCAAATATATTAAACGACAAATTTCTTTTCTCACCAAACACGAAAATGTACCATTAGTTTTCTGATTGCTTTTTCTCAAGATATTCCTCAAGACATAATCCATTTTCATACATTTCAGTTGCCGCTTCCACTCCAACATAACGGTAATGCCATACTTCTTCAGCAGTCCCGGTAATATCCGTTTTACTGCCGGGATATCTGAAGATAAAGCCGTATTTATAGCTGTTTTCCTGCAACCATAGATAAACATCATAAGTTGCCCCGTTAATATCCACTGCAAAACCGAGCTGATGCTCACTGTGACCTGGCACTGCAACCCATTGTTCTGCCTGCCTTACGGCTTCACTGTCTGAATACCCCTCTTTTTTGAACTTTGCAATCTTTTCATCATAAAGGCTCTGCTGTTTTTCCTGCGTCCGATAGCCAGATACTACCATCGGCAATTCGCCCCAGTTTTCCTCCCTTGCCGCATTAAGCATTTCCATAAGAGGTTCATAGATACGCTCATCTACACGCTCCCCGCCCTCTACTTCGACCAGATTTACTTCGTAATTGTCTGGAATCGCATTATCTCTGTTGACAAGCATTAAATTCCACGCTTCGTCTGTCCCTGCATTTTGTGTATTGCCGTGATTTTCTTCCGCTACCTGCTGTTTGCCGCCATAGGAAGTTTCCAGTACCGTTTTCTTTATTTCTTCCTTTGCCTGCATTCCGTCCTGTGTAATGGTAAATGGCATTTCTTCAATAACACTGTCTTTTTTTGCCGCATTGCCAAAACCGTACCATAAAAAACTGCTTGCAGATACTACAACTAAGAGTAAAATTCCTGTGAACAAAAAAGATTGGTTACGTCTGCGTTTTCTGCGTCTGTGTTTCATATTCATATGGTTCATATCAACAATTCCTCCTTATACAAAAATAAAAGCACTCTTGCTTTGACACAAATATTGTATCAAAAACAAGAGTGCTGTTTTTTTGTTCTATCCAACGAACATCCCAAATTTTCATACGGAATTTCTTACGATTTTCCTACGATGAAAGAATCGTCACTTCAAATTCAATCTTTTCATCTTCACTGCGGGCGGTTATTGTCCCTCCATGCAGCATTACGATTTCCCTTGCAATAGCAAGCCCTAAGCCTGCGCCGCCATTCCCTGTGCTTCTGGAAGTATCCAGACGATAAAACTGTTCAAAAATACGTTCCAGTTTCTCTTTTGGAATTGTATTTCCATGATTTACAAATTTAATATGAACCATATTTTCATTTTGTGTGACTGTAATAGAAATCTCTGTATTCTCAAAACTATAATTCACTGCATTTCTCAATAAATTATCGAATACCCTCTGCATTTTATTGGCGTCGCAGCGTATCATTTTATTCGGCATCGTCTTAAGAACACAATTTAATTTTTTTTCCGCAAGCATTGGATTGAATTCAAAAACCAACTGCTCCAACATACGAGTTAAATTTACCACACTATATTCAAGTATTATGTTGGAAAGATTAAAACGTGTAATCTCAAAAAATTCATTGATCAGATTTTCCAATCGTTCTGCTTTTTCCAGTGAAATACATATATACTTTTCCCTTAATTCATCTGAAATTTGCTTCTCGTCCCTAAGCAATGTCAAATATCCAATCACAGATGTAAGCGGAGTCTTTAAATCATGAGCAAGATACACTACAAGGTCGTTCTTCCTTTGCTCTGCAACCAGCGCCGCAGTTTTCTGCTGTTCAAGGGTATGCTTAATTGTATTGATTGTTTTTTCAGTCGCCGCAAGCTCAGAAGATAATACAACATCTTCTGAACTTTCCTCTTTCAAGGCATTAATACCTCTGTTTATTTCATTAAAATACTTTGTGAAGCCTTTCAGATACAATCGTAATACAATTAGAAACGACACAAATGCAGCTATCATCACAAACCATTCTTTATTGTCCCGAAACACATAGGTGTATACCACCAAAGCCTTTTCATAATCTTTATAGAATATTTCCAAAATCCCCACAACAGCCCTTGAAAAATGCCCGCTTAATAAACTAAGAGATGCGGAAATCAGAGCAAACGCCCCGAATAGCACAACCGCTGTCCTTATTAATATTTTTGTCTGGAGCTGTGTATAGTCACTGTCCATTTTCTTTTCTTTTTCATTCTTCAATGGTATATCCCACTCCCCATACGGTTTTTATAAATTTCGGATTTCTGGCAGGTTCTTTCAATTTTTCCCGTAACCTCCCGATATGAGCCATAACTGTATTATTATTATCAAGGAATTTCTCGCCCCAGACATTTTCAAAAAGTTCCTCTGAAGAAATCACTTTTCCCCTATTTTCACACAAATACCAAAGAACAGAAAATTCTATCGGGGTTAATGTGACTGCCTTTCCATACAGTGTGCATTTATGAGTATTCTTATTAATGACAAGTCCGTTAATATCATATTCCGTAACCAATACATTTTCTTTTTCTATATCTGCGGCATTATTGTAACATACATAACGGCGAAGCTGTGTCTTGACCCTTGCAGCAACCTCTAGTGGATTAAATGGCTTTGTAATATAATCATCCGCTCCAATCGTCAGCCCCATAATCTTATCAGCATCTTCTACCTTTGCCGTCAGCATAATAATTGGATAAAAATATCGTTCCCGAATCTTTTGACAGATATGGAAACCATCGACATCAGGAAGCATAACATCTAAAATTGCCAAATCCATTTTTTCTGATTCCACACATTTTAATGCGTCTATACCATTGTAAAATTTATACACTTTATAACCGTCATTTTTCAGATAAAGCTCAATTAAATCTGCTATCTCTTTTTCATCATCAACAATTAAAATCTTTTCATTCATATCAACTGTCACGCTCCTTATCGGGGGTTTCTGGCAACGCTTCTATAATATCGCCAAAATCACAATTCAAATACTCACATATTGCTAACAAAACAGTCAAAGAAACATTCTCATTCTTGCCCAATTTCGCAAATGTGCTTTTACTTACTCCAACAGCCTCACGAAGCTCGCCTTTTTTCATGTCCCTATCAATTAAAAGCTTCCAGAGCTTATTATAACTAACACGCATTGTTTCCACCTCTTTACTATGCTTTGCCTATTTTAGCATACAAAGTACGTAAAAGCAAGTGTTTGGTTCGCAAACTCAAACTTTATCAAACGCATATTGTATAAATATCACATAAAATAAGAAAAACAACGTACAGAACTTATATCTCTTATAGATAGATATTATATATCGTTTTATAAGAACTTTCACCTCTGTACAATGGAAATAGCAAAAAATAATGCAGGTGGTGAAAATATGGACAACTATGATTTTCTGGAATTAGGTCAAGCAATTCAAAATGCACGTGAAAAAAAACGGATTACAAGAGAGGAATTAGCAGAGGAACTTGGCATTTCAGCAAGGCATTTACAATCCGTGGAAAAAGAAGGGCAGTATCCGAGCTTTCCCCTGTTCATTCAGCTTGTAACGATGTTCCACATATCCGTAGACCAGTACATACACCCCGACAGCCCGATAGAAAAAACAACCCTACGCCGACAGTTAGATGCACTTTTTGATACTTTTGATGATTCAGAGCTGACTATCATAGCAGGGACAGCACAAGGGATATGTAAAGCAAAAGAGCCAGAGAAATAACCCTCTGGTACTCTTTTGCCCTTTTCTAATAAGCAACCACGCCGTAACCATAGATTGAGCTGCTCCCGACAGGATAGCTCTGCTGCTTGCAGGCATCCCCAGAGTTGCCCTCCACGGTGTAGACCGTTCCATTCTCGCATTTCTCTACGATTCCCACATGGTCGATTGAACCGTCATGCCCCCAATCAAAGAAAATAAGGTCGCCTGTCTGCGGCTCATAGTTTTTGTCCTGCCATTGCCCCTTGCCCTTGAACCAGTTTACACCGTCCGAGCATAGGGAGAATTTCGGGATGATGCCGCTCTCCAGATAGCCGCACTGGTCGGCACACCACGACACGAAGCAGGCACACCATTCCACACGCCCCTTAAATCCGTACCAACTCCAATAGGGCTGACCGCCCTCATTGCCGAGCTGTGTCAAGGCAACCTCCACAATGGCTTGGTTGCCGCCGCTTGTGAACGCCCGCCCGTATGGATAGTAACGTAGCACATGGGCGGGGTACTGCGTGTCGCCGTACTTCTCCCAACCCAGACGGTTCGCCTGCATCGCAGAAAATTCCACCGCATTTGCATAGGAATAGCCGCCATAATTGCTCTTTGCCCATGAAATATAGCCGTTGCCGAAGTTATAGCCCTGCAAGGCGAGCTTGATACGCTCCATGTCTATCGGGCTTTCCACCTCGGCTGACGTGAGTGCGGCTTTCAATTCCTGCACGCCGCACTCGATGGAATACTCTGGGTCTTTGATGCCGTTCGGCTCATGGGGGTACTTCTTGTTGAAGCTCCCCTCTGCCGCCTGCATCGGGTCGCTGCCTTTTCCCCCAGATTCCTGCATCATCACCGCCTTGATAAGCTCCACATATTCGGGGATTCCGTACTGCTTCGCATATTTCTGTATCAGCGGCGTGTAGGTTTCTACCTCCGCACTCACGGGGGTATAGGAAGTGCTGTCGCTGCCGCCGCCAAACAAAGAAACGGCACACCCAAGCAGGACGACAATGAGGATTATCACAACGGCAACCCACCCGCCTGCGATGAGTGCGGAAATCAGAGCCTTTGTGCCTGCGATAATCGCCTTGACCGCCGCAACGGTGGCTCTGACCGTGGCTTTCGTTGCTTCGGCTGTCGCCTTTGCAGTGGCTTTCGCCGTCTGTGCCGCCTTTTGGGTGGCTTTGGCAGATGCCTTTGCCGCTTTCTGTGCGGTCTTTGCGGTCTGCTCCGTGGTCTTAATCGCCGTCTTGGCTGTCGCTTTTGCGGTTTTCACGCCTTTTTCAGTAGCCTTGACTGTCCCCTTTGCCGTGGATTTAACTGTTTTCTCCGCATTTCTGGCGGTGGTCTTAATTGTCCGTTTCCCCTGCTGTCTGGTCTTTATCAACTGGCTTGCCCCTGTCTGCGGGGCTTCGTTCTTAACAGGAACATCGGGGACAGAAGGACGGCTCGCAGTTCCGTGACGGATCTGCGAGCCTGCCTGTTCTGCACACTCCCTTGCTTTTTTCTGCTCGGCGGCTTTTACCGCACGCTTGGTCTTAAATTCGGCGATTTTATCCTTTGCCCTGCCGATATTCTCCTTTGTTATCTGGACATTCTTCTGTCCCTGCTTATTGAATTGGTGGATTCCCTCGTCCCTGATACGCCCCGAAGCATGGGAAAACTTATCGGCAGCATATTCCGCAGGCGAATTTTCCTCCGCATAATATCCCTGCTCCGCCTTGTCCTTTGTCTTGGCATAGGCAGATTTCATGCGTTCACCTGCGATGGCGGCTTTGTCCAACGTCTTAATCGTGCCTTTGACCGCATCTCTGGTCTTTATATCAGCCATACAAAACCTCCTTTCCCAGAGGATTTTGCGGTCATGCTAATCTACCTTTTTCGCCACGACTACAAGCCTGCCGTTCTGTGCGGAATATTCGCAGGTGAAAAGAGTGATGAGCCTGTCGCCGTATTCAGCGGTCACGCCCGTATCATACAAGGCAAGCTCCTTGCATTTTGCAACATAAGCAGCAAACGCCTTTTCATCCTCCGCATGGACAAAATCATAATAGCGGTAGCCCTGTGAGCTGTACGCCACGGTCTTAAACACGGCGATGATTTCATACTCCGCCTGCTCCGTGAGGGTATCAAACTGAATAGTCTTGTGTTCCTCATAGAAGCTCTTGGACTTGTAATCCTCCAACGCTCCAAACATCTTGCCACCCTTGATGTGATGACCGTAGATAACCAGATTGTCACTTTCGGCAATATCACAATTCTCCTGCACATAAGGCGTACCTAAGTCGCTGTACTCCTTTTCAAAATTGTGCTTCAGATAAAAATTCGGATTGTTCCTGCTCTGCATCACAGGATAATTGATTGTCGTGCCGGCAATGGAAATCCAACCGACCATATCCTCATTCTGTAAATACAATTCCTGATACTTGGCAAGCACATCTTCTCCCTCGCTAATGGGGATATCGTCTGGCATGGTTTCCTCCGTGGGAGCTTGCTCTACTATTTCGGCAATCTCCTCAAAGGCTTCCGTCTGTTCGTCCACCTGTGCATAGTGATGGTAAATACGGAAGCCGCAAAAAGCCGCCGTACCTAACAGGCACACGGCGGCGGCAACACAGATAATAGATTTATAATTCTTCATAGGCTTTTCCTTCCTTATCTCGAAATTTCCGTCTGTTTTCTGGGAGCAGGAAGCTCCCTGCAATATTCGGGGTATCTGACCTTGATACCCTCCATAAAGTAGGGAGCAAACTCACAGCAGAACAACTCCTCTGGCGTGAAATACCGTTCCCGCCCTTCCTCTGCATACCCGTTCCAAAGGTTAAAAGCAAGATGGCATACCTTGACTGTTCCGCTTGTCTGCCAGCCACCGTGCATACCCTCTGGCTCGATACAGTCCTCCTTGAAATTGAACATCTGGTTAATGTTCGCCCTCGTTTCCGAAGCGATACCCATCACATAGAAAAATGCCCTGTGATAACAGTCGTTCACTCTGCATTTCATCATGTTTTCCAGAAAGAAATCACGATGAGCCGTATCACGGAATTTAATATTAGCCATAAAAAACCTCCTTTCTTAGACCTCACCGAACTTGGTCGTCATCAACTTGTAAAGCTCGGTATTGCGTGGGAACTTGTTTACAAATGGTACAAGAGAGCTGCCAACTTTGAGTAATCCCTGTCCTGCACCGACATTCGTGATATAGCTCATCTGAAGGTCGGAGATATTAAGGAGCTTGGCAAGCTCAAGTCTGTCCGTAGACGCTTGATTAAGCATAATGATAAATTCGCTGTTAGCAAGCATCGTCCTTGCGGTATGGCTCTGCAAAAGGTCGTCTACATTCTGCGTAATACCCGTACAGTACGCACCGTATTTACGCACACGCTTCCAGAGAGTAAAGAGGAAGTTTGCAGAGTATTCGTGCTGAAAGAGCAGATAGATTTCATCAATAAAAATAAAGGTATTTCTGCCTTTGGCTCTGTTCTGTGTAATACGGTTTAAGATGCTGTCAAGTACCACAAGCATACCGATAGGCTGTAACTGCTTGCCCAAATCCAGAATGTCATAGCAGATAAGACGGCTGTGGGTATCCACATTCGTGTGCTTTGCAAAGGTGTTGAGCGAACCGTCCGTAAACAGCTCAATCGCAAGGGCGATTTCCTGTGCTTCTGGCTCATTCTGCTTTAACAGCTCCTCACGGAAGTCCTGCAAGGTGGGCGGCGTTCCCATATAGTTGCCCTGCTGATAGTAGCGGTACACGCTTGCCGTACATCGGTCAATAATGGATTTCTGCTTTGCTCCCAAGTTCGTGCCGCCAATGAGCTGTTCGCAAAGGGATAAAATAAACTCCGATTTCAGAATGACAGGATTTGCACCGTCACCGTAATCGGAGTTCATATCCATAGCATTGATGTGATTTTCACTTGTCGCAGAGATATGAATAACCTCTCCCTGCATTGCTTTAACAAGCGGGGAATATTCACGCTCTGGGTCAATGATGATTATATCGGCATTAGGGTCGGTCAGAATGATATTCGTCATTTCTTCCTTTGCAGTAAAAGATTTTCCTGCACCCGACACACCGAGAATAAAGGAATTGCCGTTAAGAAGCTGCCTGCGGTTGGCGATAATCATATTTTTGCTGATGACATTCTGACCGTAATACACACCATTTTCGTGGTAGATTTCCTGCACTCGGAATGGGATAAACACTGCAAGGCTCTCTGTTGTGAGGGTACGCAGGGCATCTATCTTCCGTACACCAAATGGCAGAGCTGTATTCAATCCGTCCATCTGCTGATATTTCAGCACCGCAAACTGGCACAAATGCTTTCTTGCGGTAGTCAAGAGAGCTTCTGTATCATTGTCGAGCTGCTCTTTGGAATCTGCCGTATGCACCATCGTCAGCACGGCAAACATCATTCTCTGGTCACGGGTCGTCAAATCGTCCAGAAATTCCTTGCTTTCTTTTCTCTGCTGTTCCAAATCATATGGGATAACGGCAGAAAAATTGTTGTTCTGATTCTGCTTCCTCTGCCAATTCGTGATATTGGTTTCCACACCAAGCAGACGGTTTTCCACCTCCCGCACGGCTTCATCTGTGGGAACGGGGATAATGTCAACGGACAGCATCATATTCCTGTTCAGTTCACAAAGCTCCGCCACCATACTGTCCTTGATATAGGCGGCGTACTCTCTGAGAAAAATTACACGCCCATATCTGTCACCCATTCTGAAGCAGTCGCTCTCAAATTCAAAGGTATCGGGGCAGATAAAATCCTTGAAATCGTGACCTTTCCGCATCGTCTGGGTAATATCGAAGTGGAACGCTGTTTCTTCTCCTGTACGGTAGAAGTCGTGGAAGATACGCAGCTTGTCGCCTGCGTCCAGTTCCACACACTTCGACCCCAGACGGTTAAAGTGGGTGATAAGGTCAGCCCCCACACGGGCAAAGTAGTTTCGGGCTTCCTCGATATTCTTCTTGCAGACAGATACGGTTACATACTTATCCTGTACGATGGAATTAGCCCCTGTCGCCTTATCCAGAAGCATTTTGTTGTATTCCTTGCGGTACTTATCCAGACCGTCATCAGCCATTGGGATTAAAATGGTCTGTTCAAAATCAGCTTTGTTCAAGCGACGGTTGTTGATAGTGATTTTCGTGGTCGCACCGCTGTCAAGAGAATTAAGAAGCTCCGAGTACTCAAGGAACATCGTTTCCTTATCTTCACGGCTTGCCACGGCATAATTTATATCCTCAAACTTAAAGGTCTTTGCGTACTTGTTCCTGCCGACAAGGAATATGCCGTCATCCCAGATTGTCTTAATCGGGATAACATTCTGTACCGACTTCGGCACAACAAACTTTTCCCTGTCCTGCTTGAACAGATTTTTAAGAGTTCTCAGCATTGTTTACCTCCTTGCTGCGTTTCGCTTTTTTCTTTTTCGTTTTCTTTGGTTTCGGTGTCCTGCCTTTCTGCTTTTTCCGTACTGTCGGCAACCCTTTTTCATGGGCTTCAATGGTCGGCTTCATCGTTTCGTAATAGAGATTATCTGGCAGGAACATCAGCTTTTTCGGCATCAGAAATTCCGATTTAATCCACGCCCAGACAAACTGCTCTGCGGTCATACCGTTGTATTTGATAAATCCCATTGCCGCAAAGGGGAACGCACCTAAGATACAAACCCAACTGAGGGTTTCCGTACCAAACCGTGGACGGAGAAGAAAATACAAACCCACCGCCACGCCGCAGGCAAGGACAGAAAAAATGAACTGTCTGAGGGACAGTCCAAAAAACATACTCTCCGTATAATTACGGATTTCCTTATTTATCTTGACTTCCAATCATAGCACCTCCCTTACAAGCCCATCATTTCTCTTACAACACGGTCTGCCATTTTGACCGCACCGACAAGGACGAGCATATTGAACACAAGCTCCCCGATATAGCTCCATACCATTGTAACCGCCGCCGCATCGGGATTGACCACAGGCGGAGAAGAAGCAAACAGGGAAAAGATAATGCAGGCAAGCACGATAACCGCACCTTCAAGGCATACAGCGGCATAGCTCTTAATGAAGCTCTTGCCGACGCTTTGGCTCGGCTCTCCCGCAAAAGCGGAAAGGGGTACGGGTGCTATGGCAGTATAGATATACAGCTTGAAAAACCTGCCATATACCGACATAATCATTATGAATGACAGCACCGTAATAAACAGTCCGCCTATCAGCGTGACCGCCCATAGCGGGATACTCTCAAAAAATCCGCAGTCTTCAACGGCTGTCACGATTTCCTGCGGCAACACCGTCTGCTGTGCCGAGCCAAATCCTGCGGCATTCATAATCGTGGAAATCATACCCTGCACAATCTTAAACAGTGCCATCATCAGTTCTAATCCGTAGGTCACTGCACCTTTGGCAATGGCAAAGCGGATAAACAGCTTCAACGCCTGCTCTGGTCGCTTGACTTCTGCAAAATTTCCGCAGGTACGCATCACACCCACAACAAAGAACAGCACGAGCAGGGCAAGTCCGATAGCCTGCACCGCACCGTGAATATCCACGATGACATTCCATATCGTGCCGCCCTTAAAGTTCTCTGGGGATTGGGTAATGAGCTGCCATATCTCGGCTAATTTCTCATTCCAAGTGTTTAGGGCGTTCTCTAAATTCTGTACCACCCAGTTATCAGACATTTGACCACCTCCTTGATGATATTAGATAACGGGAGCGAGTTCCTCACTCGGCGGATCTGCTCCCGTTATCTTTTTGTGTCAGTCTGTTATCTTAGCCTGTGATAAGAGTCAAGATTTCCTTTGCGAAGGTAATGACAACGCCGCCTGCAAGGGTCAAAAATCCGTTAGCTCTCTGGGACGGGTCGTGGGATTTGAGGGACAGACCAATCTGCACGATACCAAAGCCGAGCATAATCATACCGACAGCCCTCACCAGACCGAAAATGAAATCGGACAGATTGTTGACTACCTGAATAGGGTCATTGGCAGCAAAGGCGGTTACGGAAGTACCAAGCACAAATGTCATTGCCATAACAGCCATACAGTAATAGCGGAAGCCTTTCTTAACCTTTCCAGTCATCGGCAGCTTCGTGGTTTTCTTGTTCTCGTTCTTCTTAAAAAGTTTCATAGGGTAAATCCTCCTTATAAATTGAATATTTCTTCCAAGTCCTCATCGGACAGAAGCTCATAGGAAGTGCTGACAGCTTTCACGCTCACGGCGTTATCTGGAATATCACCGTCAAACACAAGGGTTGCGACAGCCTGCGTAGGCTCTCCGTGGATATACGGCGGTTGCCCTCCGTCAGCCGTCAGCTTCACATTCGGGTGCTTCAAGATGTCATATTTGAAGTCCATAACGGGGCGTTCCCCACGCACAAAAAGAAGTGCGTAACGGTTATCAAGCATACGCACTTCGTCTGGGGTCATCAGCTCACGCCCCGAAATCTGATAATTTGTTGAATAGTTACCACTCCGCCCAGAGCTTTTCCCGTAGGTGTTGGTATCAATGGTTTCCTTGCCCAAAAGCTCTGACACATATTTGTGGGTGCTTTGCTCGTTGCCGCCCAGATACAGAAACTCATCGCAGTTGCCGACAATGCTTTCCCATTGCTTTTCAAAAAGGGCTTTGAGCTGTGCCAGATTTTGCAGGATAATGGATACCGATACCCCTCTGGAACGCATAACGGACAGGATTTTATCAAAGTCATCAGGCAATGAAACATTCGCAAATTCGTCCATTATGAAATGGCAATGCACAGGCAGGCTTCCGCCGTACTTGTGGTCTGCCAGATAAAAAAGCTGCTGAAAGAGCTGGGTATAAAGGATACTGACAAGGAAGTTAAAGCTCGTGTCGTTATCTGGTATCAGAGCGAACAGAGCTACCTTCTTTTCTCCCAGATTTGGCAGGTCAAGCTCATCGGTGGCGGTAAGCCCTGCAAGGCTCTCCAGATTGAATTTTTCAAGCCTTGCGGCAAGGGTTATCTGGATACTCTTTAGGGTCTTTGCACTACCAGAGTGGTAATCCCTGTAATACTTGAGGGCGATATGCTCTGGGTTTACCATTTCCAGACGGTCAAACAGCTCATCCAGAGGGCTTACATAGCTGTCATCGTCCTCTCGGACTTCGCCTGCACGGAGCAGCTCCATAACCATCGGGAAATTCTGCTCGTCTGGCGGTGCCTCATATTTCAGATAGAACACCAGAGCCAGAAGCAGCATACTCGCCGCCGTATCCCAGAACGGGTCTTGCGACTGTGAGCCTTTCGGCGTGGTCGCCTTAAACAAGTTTGTTACCAACCTCTGAACATCGTTATCGTTCCGCAGATAGACAAAGGGATTGTAACAATGGCTGCGGTGCATATTGATAAGGTCAAGCACACGCACCTCATAGCCTTTGTTTTCCAACAGACCGCCGATGTCACGGACAATTTCGCCCTTTGGGTCGAGTATTACAAAAGATGTGTTGCACTGCATAGCATTTGGCTTGCAGAAAAACCTCGTTTTTCCCGCACCAGAGCCGCCGCAGACTAAAATATTCAGATTCCTACGGTGCTTTTTCCCGTCCAACCCGATACGGACATTCTGGGTCAAGAGCTTATTGGCTGACGGGTCTTTATCTCGGTACTTCTTATTCAAAGCACCTGCGTTGCCCCATTTCGCAGAGCCGTGTTCCTCACGCCTGCGGTAATTCCTGCGTGTTGAGAAATAAACGCCGATGCCCATAGCGTAGGCAAGTAAAAAAATAAGGACAGTCTTTACGCTGTCCTCACACACCATTATTTCAAACGGATTGCCCATCGCCACGGGCAGACCTCGGATAATCTCTACAAGACCGCCGCTGACATAGGGTGCTGTCAGCAGGGCAAGCCATACGACAGGAAGTATCCCGCAGGCACAAAGGATTAGGCTCGTTTTCTGGTCATCGTTCCTCATTGCACCTGCAATGCACGACCTTAACCTTTTTTGTCGGAGCGTGTGCCACCTTGCTTATCAGCTCGTCAACAGGCTCGGTGGGGCGTTCCTCCTGTAACTGCCTTGTACGCAGGGTGTTTAAGGCGTTGATGACGATATTCTTATCGTACTTATCAAGTGCGATATGGTATCGTTCCTCTCTCATAGTCTGCACCTCCGATTAGCGTTCCTGCTCTTTGTTCTTTGCAGGCTTGTTCTTCTCCATACTCTTATACATATCGCTCTGGATTTCGCCCAGAACATCACGCATCGTGCCAAGCTCTCCCTTGAACGCCTGCGTATCCATTTCCGCATACTCTCTGGGGAGTCTGGAAAAGTCAAAACCTCTGGTATCCACGCCGTAACGAGAGCTTACCATATAGGCAACGCAGAAAGATTTGAAGTCGGAAGCATCACGGCTCTCGTTGTACTTAAAGTCATAGACCGCCGCCGACACTTCTTTTGCCATACTCACGAACAGCACTTCCTCGGAAAGCCCTTTCTTGACAAAAATGGTCTGCTGAGAGCTGTCATAATAGGCAGGCAGTTCAAGCTCACCGACGGGTACACAGGGTACAGGGCTTGCATCAATCAGAGCCGCCACAAGCTCACGCATGGATTTCGGCTCCTGTTCCTGCTGCCTGTCCTTTGCCGAGGTTTCGGAAGTATCATAAACCACTTTGGCATTGTAGGAGATGCCCTTTGTCCCGTCCTCACGGGTGTATTCCTTGCTCGGCTCAAGGATAATAATTTTCTGTGCGTCCTTGTTCACATAGACACGGTTCGCTTTCCATTTGCTGTACTCTTTAAGCTGCGTTGCTTCGGGCATCTGTGCTGACACCAGAATAGCGTTAGCCACGGAGTAGCGGTCAAAGCGACCCTGCACATTAAGATACTGACGGAAGCTGTCGCCGCTTGCCATCATTTCAGAGCAGGTATTGTCAATCAGCTCATAGGCTTCTTTCCGCTGTGCCTGCTTTGCGGCAGCCCATTCCTCTTTATCAAAAGGTCTGTTGCCGCCGCTGAATACATCGTAAATACTCATAGCTGTTTACCTCGTTTCTTTGAATTTTGGTTTCTTTTTCTTTCTCTGGGGCTGTTTATGCTCAGTTTTCCCATTAGCACTTTTCGCCCTGTCGGAAGCTCCGCTTTTGTCCAGGGCGGAAGTGCCAATCTCTGCTTCCTGCTCCTTGCGGCTCTCCTTGATTTTCCGCAGTTCCTCTCTGACAGAAGGCTTTTCCTTAGTCATAGTAGCCCCCTCTGCGGACTTCTTTGGCTGCTCTGAGGTAGGCTCGGACTGAGGGGATTTTTCTGTCTTTGCCACCGAGGGGTTTGGCGCGTTTTCCTCCTTCTGGACAGGCTTGCCCATAAGCTCGTCAAGCAGCCTGTCTTTCTCCGCCTTTTCCTGCACACCAATATCTGGTTCTGACTGACCGTCCTTTGCATCTTTGGATTTCTCGGCTTCCGTCACAATAGAAGCAGTATCCACCGAAGCAAGATTAAAGCGTTCCACGATACGGCTGATTTTCGATGCGTCCTCGGCACGGGCGATGACATCGACCTCCGCATTGGGGTCTTTGTTTTTCCTGTCCGTGAGAACGCAGTAAAGCACACCGTATTTTTTCGCTTCCTGCGTGAACTTCTTTAAGTCGCCGCTTTTGACGGTAAAGACTTTCAGTTCCTTGCCAGAACGGAGCATACTCGTCAGCCTTGCTTTGCCTTTGGTTTTCTTTTCTTCTTTGAGAATGGAATACAACAGGATAGCGATGTTCTTCGCACCTGCACCTGTGATTTTGGCAGCGACCTCAAAGCCCTCCAAGCTCATTCGGACGATTTGTTCTGCCGCTTCGCCGCCTGTGTTCATTCTTCATCAGCTCCTTTCTTTGCTGTTCGTTTTCGTCTGCCCGTATCGTCTGCAATTTTTCCTTGAGGGTATCACTACGGGCGGAAATGCCCTCGCACAGTCTGACCTCCTTTCGGATAACTTTCAGCCGCCCCGAAATATCGGAAAGCTCTGCCTTGGCTGCTTCCTTTTCTTCGCCGCTTATCCTGCGGGATTTGGAGTAAAGCTCCTTTCGCTTCTGAAGCAGGGCAGACATTTCCGTTTCCAGAGAGCCTTTATATGAACAAAGCTGCTCCGCCGTATCAATGTGATTGCGGCAAAGCAGCCTTGTTTCCTGTGTGATGGCTTCCATCTTCATAAGGTCGTCCTTTAAAAGATAATGAAGCCGTGCATAATTTTGTTTTCTGCCTTTGGGCAGGATACCGAGCTTGTAGCAGTAATGGAGATATAACCCACGCAATCCGCCGATTTTCTTGGCGTTCTTCAATGAACCTTTGACCCGATAGACCTTGACCTGCGGCTGTGGCTCTGAGAAGCTCTGGAATTTGACCGCATAGGAATTTTCGCTGATACGCTCCATAATCCTGTCATTGGTGTATTCCTCTCCGAGCTTATAAAGCCGCTTGGGTCTTTGCCAGCCCTTGCCGATAATCGTCCAATACTTGCGGTTGGGGTCAAAGTTTATGCGGTAACCCATTTCTGACAACTGGCGGTCAAAGTCTTTCAGCGTAAATGATTTGCTGATAGCTTCGTCCACCGCCTGTCTGGCAAGATTATCCCTCGTGGGTCGCCCCTGCTTTTCTGCTTGGTAAAGGGCATAGGGCTTTTTCTTGCCGCTTGGGTGTTCGATGACGGACAGGGCATACTCACGGCAAAGCTCATCGGAACGCTGACGGAGCAACCGCAGATTTGCTTTGTTGTCGTGGTAGTGCATACCGTCAACAAAAGAAACAGAGTTCACGACAAAGTGATTATGCAGGCAGTCGGTATTTAGGTGGGTGGCAACGATGACTTGAAATCTGTCGCCCCACATTCGCTCGGCAAGTTTAACGCCGACTTCGTGAGCCTGCTCTGGCGTAACCTCACCGTGCTTGAAGCTCTGAAAGCCGTGGTAACAGACAATCTCACTCGTATCGTTCCATTGGACTTTGGCAATCATCATTTCATCTCTGGCGGTGGTCGGGTCACAGTTTACGCCTGTGACAAAGAAACGCTGCTCTGTCTTATCCTTATTGGTAGCGTACTCCATTACATCGACCATCGCCTGCAGGTCGGCTTCGGTGTATTTAGGGTTGGCGGTCTTTTCGGGATTTTCGGCATAATCGATTGGGTGGTCGAGCCTGCCACGCACATCCCATATCTCGCAGACCGCCATCACGATGACCTGCGTGGAAGCAGATACCTTTTGCGAATGTCAATCTGAAACTCATGCCACTTACTTGCTTCCTCACGGAGCATCGGGGTATCCACAAAGCCGAGGGCGTTTGCCTTAACCGCAAGCTGATTGATACGGTTTCCAATGGCGGACAGCTCACGCATCATTTTATAGAACTCTGGGTCGGGCTTTTCGCAGAGCTGATAGCCCCTTACCATTTCTCTTAAAAAGGCTTCTTTTGAGCGACCCGATTTCCGCACAAGCTCATTAAGGTATTCGGCTTCCTCCTCAGTTAGACGGAAAAGTATCTGCACATTTCTTTTTCGCATTGTCCACTTCCTTTCTCTCGGAAAGTCTGTTTATCTGCAAGCAGCACATACACGCAACGCCGAACAGACCGCCGAGCATTGTGCCGATAATGAAAAATAAGAACTCACTCATTCTTGAACTCCTTTCTGTTCTCACGGGGTATTAGGGGCTGACCCCTAACAAGCGAATTTGGCTAACCAAAGTCAGTGCTTGGTAAGACATTGCTTAGTCCTCATCCTCCAGACGGCACTCTCCACACATCGGGCAGAAGTACGGACAGTCCGAACATTCCTCGTGCTTCAGACATTCGTCCTCGTCCTCATCATCGGCTCTGTTTTCTGCCGTTCTTTCCTCATCGGCTTCCTGAATATCCGCTTCTCCGTAATCAAAATCCTCGTCAGAAAAGTCGATAAGGTCGGTATCGCAAAGAATAATCCTTACCTTTTCCGCCGCCTGTTCGGGGCTTTCCGCATAAACGGCAATGGTCTTTTCATAGTGTCCTGTCAGGGTTACATCATACTTTTTCAATGGTTAAATCCTCGCTTTCATTCTTAAAATCTGTTGTGGTTGGGTTGGTTTCTTGGGGCAACATCAGCGGACAATCAACGGGCATCACTCCTTTCACGGCTTGAAATCGGTCTTGCAATCCCCAGATAGGACAATAAAAAATCGTTGAAGTCCTTGCCGACAGGCGGAGGATCATCAACGATTTGGTAGTCTTTCTGCAACAATTTTTTTAATATGGCAGTACAAAGCCTGCCCGTCTTGTCGTTATCCAGATGCAGAAAGATAGTCTTAATATGGGGATTGGCGTTCAAAAATGTGGTTAGTGCTATGGGGATTTTGCTGTCTTTTATCTCTTTCTTAGGCTGATACACACCCGAAAGAGAGAGCAGATTTTCCGATTTATAGTCCTTACCCTCACACTTTAGATAAGTGGCATAGGACAATAAATCAATGGCGGCTTCAAATAAATGCACCGTATTAGTCGGCTCTCTTGCCAGAAGTCGGAATGAATACCGCTTGTCGCTGCCCGATGCGTCGCCCTTAAAGGAGCTGCCCATTGTGCTGCGGTGGGCGGCATACTTGGGCGTTCCGCTTTCGTCCTTGCCGACAAAAACGGCATTGTGGTACTTGACACTTTCAAAAATCGTACCGTCTGCAATGCAGTCCTGTATGATAGAAAGGTCAATCCCACGCCCGAAAAGGTAGTCGGTCACTCGGTTACAATCACGATTTTTCGGTGGCAGAAGCAATACCTTTGGCTCGTCTTTGGGTACGGAAACAGGCGGCGGCTTCCAGTCTGCCGTAATGCCTGTGAGCATTTCCACGGCTTCCACAAAGCTGTACTCCCTGACCTTAATGAGATAATCAAGGGCAGAAACACCGCCGAAACCTCTCGACCACCAATACCACTTACCATTGGAAATCTTCAAGCTGTCGTGTTCTTTCGTGCAATAGACATTACCTGTCACACGCTTTAGGTTGCTCGGCTCATACCTCTGCAAGTAGGAAAGCAAGTCCATCTGCCGTGCCTGCTCAATTGCGGCAGGGTCAAGCTGCACATAGGGTCGATTACTTCTCATTCAATCATCATCACCTCCTGAAATAGAAAAAGCCGAGTGGCTTTCGATTAAGAAAACCTCTCGGCTATGTAATTTTTTGGAAGTAAACTTTTACAATATTTTTACAGCTTATGATTCATGACTATCTATCAATTCTTGAATAATATGCGGTTTCCATACTCGCCCTAATTGAGCATCGCCTTTCGTTTCACTATCAGCACCAATTCTTCCAGAATATATCCCGACCAATTTTGTCCAATGTCTACTGAACTTTTTTTCACTTTCACTCATTAAAACAACGGGTCTATCTTTGTATAATATTACTGGCGAACCTGACATTCCTGATTTGGTTGCAGTATCCGCAAAAAAATACGGTAAATCTTCAACATCTAATTCTGGTTCACTTGCGACACTTGCCTTTTTCCAAATTGGTATATAACCTGTTTGTTTTCCAAAAGGGAATCCGATTATATAAATCTCTGATGCTATTTCAAAATATACTTGTTCATTATAAGGTTCTTCTGCATCTTCAATCGTTATATAAGCACCTTTTACTTCATGTAGCGGAACTACCACAACATCAACCATTCTATCATCCTTTTGCATTTCATACCACAATTTATTACCTTCTTGGTCTAATAAATCAATATCCATATAGAAATCATCATCGTAACTTACAGTAGAATTTTCCCCTTCTCTTGGTACATATACACGCAATTTATTAGGTACACTTCCCATTTTGTCTAAACATATTTTAGAATCAGCATTTCGTCCACTTACCACATGCCAATTTGTTACCAAATATAGCGTATCTTTCCTTTTCGTAAAAAAGCAGGTAGAATTAGATAATTTTATATCATTAAAAAATACATCTACATAATATGAAGCCATAGAATATGGGCTGATTGTAATTGTCTTATCCATGATTTGTTTCCCTTCCTTATAAAGTTTGCTCTCATTATACTACATAAATGTGAAATTTTCCATCTCTATGGCTATGTAAAAACGGCATCAGCTTTACGCCAATGCCGCCTTTGTTCGGTTATAAAATTCCTGCTTTTTTGAGATACCCAACGCTGTCATAACAGCCACGGAAGTAAACCGACTGCATTTCCATATCGGTCAGCCTGTTCTTTAACTCCATAACCTTGATAACAGCGGCACATTCTTCCTTTGTAAGCTCTGCCGCCTGTTCCGTATCAAACACACCTAACACTTTCGGATATTGCTGATACAGGCTCTCAATCTTATCCTGAATGTCTTTGTATTCTTCATTTTTTTTGGAGAGATTGGCAATAACAGAGCTTAAATATTCATTGAAAATATTGCTGTGGGTATCTACAAAGGTTTCAAATCTGAACGCTCCAGACATTTTCCACACCTCCGTCTGTTCTTATCTGCATTTATTATACTGCCCAAAGTGGGGCAATACAAATCTGTAAATAACTTTATCGCTCCCGATTTTCACATTTTCTTTCGGGCGGCTCGTCACTTTGCTCTGGCTCGGCATCAAGTACGGCAGAGTCTTTCTTATCCAGATTAAGCTCAATGTTAAGAGCGTTCAGCCGTTCCGATTTCTCTTTCAGTTCATCTTCAAGGGCAAAGGGCTTTTGTACCTCAACCTTTGCGGTTTCAAACTGTGCGATAGTTTCCGTTCTTTTGGTCTTGGCAGCTTCCAATCTGGCAGGGAGCTTTGCAAGCTCGTTCTCAATTCGGGTCAGGTTTCCCAGAGGGTCAAAGCCTAAATCTACCTTGTACCTTGCCTTTCCGCAAAGAGTTAGACAGTAGTGAGCATTGACCGTATCATAGAAAACTTCCATTTTGAAGCCACGGTAACTGCCGATTTCGGTAGGTGCAGACAGCGGATATTCCTTGCAGATAGCAATGAGCATTTCGCCTGCGGCTGCCTTTTCGGTGTACTTAATCCCCCGCAGGGTCATAGGACAGAACTTTTCCTCGCCCTGCGGCTTGTTCTGCTCGGCAAGAACGGTATCGGCTTCATAGCAGACGATACGCTGCTCATACTCCTTAATAGTCTGCGGAAAGTATTTGAGTATCCTGTCCTCAAGGTCATAATGCTCGGAAAGATAGCTTTGTTTTAATACTTTGAGCTTGGAAACCTGAATATCCAAATCCATTTTTTCCTTAAAACGCTCATCGCCTGTGGCAAGCATTTTGACCTCCGCAAAGGACAAAGCAACCTCGTCCACATCTTCGGCAGAACGGACAGGGCTTTTACTCGTCATTATCTGGCTGATAAATTTCTGCTTGCTCTCCACCAACTGATAGAGGTAGGCATCAAAGGTCTGCTCGGTCACATAGCGGTAAACCTCAACCTCTGGGAACATATTGCCTTGCCGTTCAATACGCCCTTGACGCTGTTCAAGGTCAGAAGGTCGCCACGGACAGTCGAGATTGTGAATGGCGATAAGCCTGTCTTGAACATTCGTGCCTGCTCCCATCTTCGGGGTAGAGCCTAACAGTACACGCACTTCGCCGCTTCTAACCTTGCCGAACAGCTCCTTTTTCTGTGCATCGGTAGTGGCTTCGTGAATAAACCGTATCTGCTCGGCAGGAACGCCACGGGCGATGAGCTTTTCCCGAATATCATCATAGACATTAAATGTGCCGTCATTCTTCGGGGTAGACAAGTCGCAGAATATGAGCTGCGTTGACCTTGTGTCGGTGTGTTCCTCCCAGATACGGTACACATTGTCGATACAGGCGTTGACCTTACTGTCTGGGTCATCAGGCAGCATCGGGTCAATCATTCTCTGGTCGAGGGCAAGTTTCCGCCCGTCATTCGTAATTTTGAGCATATTGTCGATGTTCGGCTCGACAAGCCTTGCCCTGACTTTCTCGGCTCGCTTTGCAAGCCCCGCCACCATATCGGTCTGGATTTCACTCGGCTTAGTCTTGATATTGTGATAATTGACCTTTGGCACGGGGAGCTTTAGCATATCGGCAGTCTGTATATCTGCCACCTCTCGAAACATCAGCATCAGCTCTGGGAGATTGAAAAACTTGGCAAAGCGGGTCTTGGCTCGGTAATTCGTGCCTTCAGGTGCAAGCTCCAGAGCCGTTACAGTTTCTCCAAAGGTAGAAGCCCAACTGTCAAAATGCTGCAAGCCGTTTCGCAGTAAGGTATCATACTGCAAATACCGTTGAACAGAATACAGCTCTACCATTGAATTGCTGATAGGCGTACCCGTTGCGAATATTGTCCCTCGGTTGCCTGTGATTTCGTCCAGATAACGGCATTTCATAAACAGGTCGCTTGACTTCTGGGCTTCGGTCTGGGCAATGCCGCCCACATTCCGCATCTTGGTATAGAGATACAAATTCTTGTAAAAATGGCTCTCATCAATGAACAGTCGGTCTACGCCGAGCTGTTCAAAGTCAATGACCGTATCCTTACGCTTGGTATCATTGAGCTTATCGAGCTTCGCTTTAATCCCTTTTCGGGTTTTCATAAGCTGCTTGACTGTGAACTGTTCGCCCTTGCTTGCCTGCACATCGTCAATGCCACGCTCAATATCATCGAGCTGCCTTTGAAGCTGTTCCCTCTGTCGTTCAATGCTCATCGAGATTTTTTCAAACTGGCTATGCCCGATAATGACCGCATCATAATCGCCTGTGGCAATACGGGAACAGAACTTTTTGCGGTTTCCCGTTTCAAAATCCTGCTTCCTTGTCACAAGGATATTGGCACTCGGATAGAGCCGCAGGTACTCGGAAGCCCACTGACCGACCAGATGATTTGGCACAACAAACATTGCTTTATTACATAGTCCGAGCCGCTTGCTTTCCTGTGCGGCGGCGACCATTTCAAAGGTTTTGCCTGCACCGACCTTGTGGGCAAGGAGCGTATTCCCGCCGTAAAGGATATGGGCGATAGCGTTGACCTGATGGGGTCTTAGGGTAATCTCTGGGCTGATACCGCCAAAAGTGATATGGCTGCCGTCATACTCACGGGGACAGACAGAATTAAAGGTATCGTTGTAGTACCTCACAAGGCGGTTTCGCCGTTCTGGGTCTTTCCATATCCAGTCCTGAAACGCCTGCTTGATAACTTCCTGCTTTGCCTGTGCCGCCGTGGTTTCCTTTGCATTAAACACCGCTTTTTTGTTGCCGTGTTCGTCATACACATAATCAAAGATACGGGTATCTCGCAGGTTTAAGGTGTCCTCAATAATGCGATAGGCGGAAGCCCTCTTTGTACCATAGGTGCTGTCCGCCTTTACATTTCCAATATCGGAGCTTTTGTTCTCAATAAACCAGTCGCCGTTCATCGGGGTGTAGCGTACCTTTAGCCTGCCCATTGCATAGCTTGACGGGGTTAATAGCTCCATCACAAACCGCTGAATATCCTCCTGCGGTATCCAAGTCGTACCCAGACGGACAGAGATTTCAGCCGCAGACAGGTCTTTCGGTATGACCTGCTTTAAGGCTTCCACATTGACCGCAAGCTCTGGATGCTCCTTTGCTGCGGCTTCTGCGGTTAAGAGCTTCGCCCGTACATTCCCTGATAAATACTCATCGGCGGTCACATACCTTGCAGGCTCGGCGGCAGGGATACGGAAGATAACGCCCTGTAAATCGGCAATCAATTCCTCCTGCGGTTTACCTGTGAGCTGCTGCATATAGTCAAGGTCAACACGGGCTTTTTCCCCGATAGACAGGGCAAGGGCTTCGCTTGCGGTTTCTACGGAAGTGATTTCACGGTGGGGCTTTATCGTCCGTTTCGTGAACATATCCGCTTTCCGCTTGAAGTTGCCCTCATCGTCAAGCACCTCCAGAGAACATAAAAGGAAGTAGCTTTCGTCTGAAGCAAAGGCAAGATAATTTCCTCGGCTGTTGATAAGCCCGTACTTTTTGGTAAAAGCATCATACAAGCGGTTTAGGTTTTCCTGCTCGGTCTGTATCATTTCCTCTGGGTAGTCCTCGGTCTGATACTCAATAAGCTTTCTCACGCAGTCACGGATTTCGATTAGCCCTTTGATACGGTTTTCGGCAGTCATAGATGCCGCCGCAGGGGTCATAATGTCATTCTCACGGAAATAAACTTTGCCGTCCACCAATGCAAAAGAGAAATTCCGCACATTGGGGTCAGCAGGGATAACCTCGTCCTGCTCATCGGAGATTTCGTCAATCTCACCCACATACTCTGGGATTTCTCCCTGAATGTTCTGGACAGCGTTGTGCAAAAGCTCTGACAAAGGAATATCCTGATAGGCTTTGCAGGCACTATCCATTCCAAAGCGGGTGCTTTCCATTTTCATTTCACCCAAAATCATTTCTGGGTGCTGCACAAAATAGCTGTTCATTGTGATGCCGTTCTCATCGGTATCGAGGTGTACCCAGTCAGGCTCTATATCCGTAATGCGGTCACGCTTCTGTAAAAAGAGAATATCGCTTGTGACCTCCGTGCCTGCGTTTGCTCGGAAAGTGTTATCGGGCAAGCGGATTGCTCCGAGTAGCTCGGTTCTCTGGGCGATATACTTCCGCACCTCTGGGCTTGCCTTATCCATTGTTCCCTTTGAGGTAATAAACGCCACCACGCCGCCTGTGCGTACCTTATACAGAGCCTTTGCAAAGAAATAGTCGTGGATAAGGAATTTCTGGGCATTGTAGCGGTTGTCATTGACCTTAAAATCTCCAAAAGGTACATTGCCGATAACCACATCAAAATGGTCGTCTGGCAACTTCGTTTCCTCAAAGCCCTGTATGGCAATGTTCGCTTTCTGATAGAGCTGCTTTGCAATCCTGCCTGTGAGTTCGTCGATTTCCACGCCGTGGAGCTTGCTGCCTGCCATACTGTCGGGAAGCAGACCAAAGAAATTTCCCGTGCCGCAGGACGGCTCTAAAATGCTGCCCTCTGAAAAGCCCAGACGGTCAAGTGCTTCATACATTCCCTTAATCACAACGGGCGGTGTATAGAACGCCGTCAAAGTGGACTCCATCGCCGCACGGTATTCCTCTGGCGACAGGCTTACGTAAAGCTCCTGAAACTCATTTGCCCACGCTGCGTTATTCTCGTCAAACGCCATTGACAGACCGCCCCAACCAACATACTTTGAAAGGGTTTCCTGTTCTTCGGGCGTGGCAAGGCGGTTTTCAAGCTCTAATTCGTGCAAGAGGTTGATTGCCGCCATATTGTTACGGAACTTTTCTTTTGCTCCGCCGACACCGAGAGCATCATCGGTAATACGATAATTATGGCGGTCAGCGGAAAAAACAGAGGGAACGGCAGGCTTCTCAGCTTTTTCTTCGGGCGGTAGCTCTGGCTGTTCCTGCTCCAAAAGACTTCGGATATAGCCGATTTTCTCCACTCGGTTAATAGGGAAACCTACGCTGTCCTTAAAAGTGATGTCACGCATTGACACATCGCCGCTGACTTTCCCAACGCTTTTAATGAGATAGCGGCGGTTGTCTATAACGATTTCTTTACCGATAAGGTCAGAATTATCCTGCTCGGCAGGCTCTAAGCCATGCTTTGCACGTTCCACATAAAGCCATTCCTCGGCTTCCTTGTCGGCAACCTCTTTTCTGACTGCCGTAAGTCCAGTTTCGGCTTCTTCCTCAGTAGGATAGGTCAGTATCTTGCCGTAGCTGTCAGCATAGTATTCCTCTCGGATATTATCCCAGATAGCATAAGCATCTTCGGGGTCTGGGAACGCATCGGAAGTCATAACGACCTCAAAGCGTTCTTCTGGCAGCTCGGTTTCACTTTCTGCGGCTGCCCTTTCTGCATAAGCAATCATTTCATCAACCGCAGACGGTTTTTCCTCGGCAGGGACAAACCATTCCTTTTCAAAGGACATTATCTCGTCAAAGAGCTTTCTGTCCTCTGGGGTCAGGTCTTTGTGCTGCTCCAGATACGGGATAAACACATCACGCCCCCAACGCAGACTTTCCATCTTCTCGCGGTAATAGTCCTCGCCCTGCTTTTTCCACTCTGGGATAAACGGGCAGTCTGGGGAAAGGGAATATTCATAAAAGTTCTTGATATGGGCAATTAAATCGCCCTCGCCGTCGCCAATATCAAACCGTCCATCATAGTGGAAGTCCTCGCCGCCAATAGTAACGGTTATATCAAAATCCGTCTTGTGATACCAACCGACATTATCATCGCCCTCACGCTCACGGTGCTGCTTTTCGTCCAGAACGCCGAGCAGATAATTACCGAGGGCAAAGCTCAAATCGGTGTAGCGGTCATTAAACTGCCTGTCATAAAAGGCAGGGTGTTCCGAAAATCCGATAGAAAACTGGATGCCGTCTGGCTTTTGTTCAGGCGGTATTTCCGTTTTCTGTTTCTCGGTCACAACGACCTTTAAGTGGTCGTTGGCAGGGTTTTCCTTTAGCTTTTCCTCAAAGTCTGCCCGACTAAGTTCCTTGCCGAACAGGGGAAACTCTGGATTACGCAGAGAAACGGCATTTTCATCGAATGCCACAACCTCGTATTTATCCGCACCGATATATACCACATCGTCCTCATGGTAGAGATAGCGAAGCGGATATAGCTCCAGAAGCTCCTGCGAAAAACGCCACGCATTGCTGCGGCTGTAAACATCAGAAGTCTTACCCTGTACCAGAGCAAGAAAGTCAATGAGCCGCTGAACGGTGGCAGGGTCAGATAAATGCTGTTCCATCTGCTCAGCGGTCACATCGGCAAGGTCGTTTCTGTTTACATTTTCAAGCAGACTTTTTTCGTAACCGTCCAAGCCACGGATAAAATCGGACAGCCGCAAAGAGAGCGTATCCCGTTTATCAGCAGGGGGCAGGTCACGGTGGGCATCAATAAATCTCTGCCTGTTCACTTTCTCCTGCGTGTCGATTTCATACTGCGGAGCTTCCACGCTCTTTAGATATTCGGGATAGTGGTCTTTCTCTTTTTCATTCAGATAGCGGTTATTCTTTATCAGCTCACGCAGCCGCTTTTCCATCTTACTCCAAGAAAGGATAAGGTCTGGATTGGTGTATGAGCCATGCTTTTCAATGTGGATACCTTTGCCATCGTGGGACTGACCGCCTTGCGTTCCGTCTGGGAAGTAGTGCGTACCGCCGCCGATACCATACTCATTTTTGAGAAAAGCGATATTATTTTTGCTGTCCTCTTGTTTCTGGAATTGACGGTAAATGCGGTACTTGCCGTTTTGAAAACCGCTTCCTAATAAAAGAACAGAGTCAATATCCTCCTGAGAAATAGCAAAAGCAGAGGATTTTTCGTCCTCTGCTTCAGCTATCATTTCAATCTGTTCCTCTACGGTAGGGAGATTAGCCCTGACCTCTGTTTCATTGGCGATGCTTTCCTCGGCGGGGTATGACCTGTCTAATTGTAAATCAGCTCGGTCAGTATCACTTCCTCCGCCTGACTGCGAATATTGTTCATCAGTCCGACCCACTGCATCGGGGCTTTCGCTTTCAGTTCCTCGGTCACGCCCTGTTCGGCTTGTAGCTGCTTCGTCAGAAGCTCCAACCGTTGTAGTGCCGTCTGTTCTGTCTGGTGCAGATGTTCGTTCAGCCTGCCCGTTGTCAGCAGGTTGAGGTAGGTCACTCTCTTGTGCTGCTCCAGATAATCCCTGTGCATCAAAGCGTATCTGCCAAGCGGAAGCTCTGGCTCTGTCGCTAATGTCAGGTCGGGAATAAGATAATCGCCCTGTCTGGTGTAAGTGATTTCGTTCATTGTATTTGCTCCTTTCGGGTTGTTCTCTGCCTATATCATACCGAGCCTGCGGTTTCGGTGCAAAGGTGCGATTTTGGGTTTTCTCTGCCATTTGCACATCTCGGATAGTCAGGGAGATTTCCCTGAGTGTCATTTCCGCAATATCGCTCGTTGCAATACCGAGGGCGTTAATAGTGGCAGGGGTGTTGAAATTGACAATCTCCTGAAAATCCTCACGGTCAAAAAAACCGTCCGTGTCCAGACCGCAGCGGCTGATCAGCATAAAAGCAACGCTGTTTGCTGCTAGCCGCTTATAGATAACTTCCACATTATAATCGTCCAGTTCTTCCAAGAAGCTGTCCTTTGTACAGTCTTTTAGCTGTGAAAGATAGTCCTGTAAATTATCCTCGACAGCGTTCTTTGCCGTTTCCATTAAGACAGAAGCAAGGTCAGAGCTTTCCATCTCTCCAAACCTGTCCGAGAGCCTTTCCATAACAGCCTGCTCGTATCGCTCATTCATCTGCCATATCGGAACGGGGCGGCTGCCATAATACCCTTCGTGCGTATCTGACACATCAAAGTAATATTTCAGCGTGTTCCTGCGACCTTTCGGGTCAAAGACCGCTATACCTTTGCTGTCCTTATTGACCCACCGCCGAAACTGTTTGTTCCAAGTTTCAAGCTGTGCCACGGCAACGGCATCAGGGCGTTGGGCATAGATTAAGAGCTGTTCGTCAAAGCGGCATTTATAGTTGCGGCAGGCGGCAGCTAAAAAGTTCTGCCACGCCTGCGGATTTTTCGCAACCGCAATGCCTGTACGCCGATACAGCTCTGTGATTAGCTGATACTTCGCAGCCATTGTGTTTCCACCTCCTTATAGATTTATTTTGGGTCATTCATTGGCATCACCGCCAAGAAAGGAAATGACCTTGTTTGCCTTGATACTCTTTTGCAGGTCATTGATAAGGGAAATATCCGCAACTGTAATGCCCTGCATAGCAAGAATATCGTCCATTGTCATAGCGGCAATAGCTTTTTCATCGGTAAATCCTGCGTCCAAAATCTTGTTTAAGACCTTGACTGCTTTCTGGTTTACTGCCATTTGTCAGTCCTCCTATCGTTCTAAATCCTTGTGCTTCGGAGCTTTGACCGCAGCCTGCGGCTCTGCGGGCTTCGGCTCATAGGTTGCCCCGTTTTTCGCCATACGCTCTGCAAACTCGCAGATATGGTAAAGGTAGTTTCCGACCTCCGTATGGTACTCATCAATAAAGCGGCAGGAATGTTCCGATTTTTCGCCCCATGATGTTGTGATGATGATTTTGCCGCCATCAGGAATACGGAACAGCTCTTTGTAGTTCGAGTCAATAAATCGGATGCCCTGTTCCGATTTTGAAATATGGCGGTCAAGCCATTCCTTTACATAGCAGAAGCAGTAAAAGTTGTAATCGCCCTTTGTAGGATTGCATCGGAACAGAAAAGCGTGTTTCTCCGTATCCATACGGAAGCCATACTCGGTACAGTAGCTCCCCATAAAAGAACTTTCGGGGAAACGCCTTGCAAACGCACCCATATCATAGCGGTTGTGCAACAGCCCTTTATCCTCACGGAGCGAATTGATAACCTCGTCAAGCCCTGCCTTAAACTCGTCCGTTTTCCATTGGGGTCTGGTGTCAAACCAAGTGGTATAAAATCCGTACCCAGAGGAAGCAAAATCGCCACGCAGATGTCCGATATTACCTGTCTGCCCTTGAAGCTGCATACTCTGAGCATAAGTGTATTTCAGTTCGGCAGGGGTTAAAGCCCGTATCTCCATATCAGCGTTCCTCCCGACTGTTCGGCTTTTTCGCCTTTTCAGTTTTTTGCTGCTCCTTGACTTTGGCAAGGGCTTCTTTTGCCCAATCGGGCATACATTCGGGCTTGATTTCCCCAAGCACATCGTACCTTTCCCATCTGGCTCTTTCTCCCGTGGCAAGGCAAGTGCCAAACACCGCCTGACCTCTGCCGCCTGTTGCACCGTTGCCGCCCTCTGTCAAGATAAGCTGATAGGCAGGGTGCTGATATTCATACCGCTTCGGCTCGGCATTGAGAACGACAACCTTGCCGACGATATTGCTTTTATGGTCGTCAGGAATACAATGCTCCTTTGTGAACACGGCTTTATCAAAAGGAAACTTTGACAGCTCGGCTCTGGTGCGGTCAATCTGAGATTGTACCCGTTCCGTGAAAATCTCCATTGCTTCCAGATAATCATCGGAAGCAACACCCTCAGTTGCCCACGCTGCTGACAGCGGATTGTGGTAGTCGCAGTAGCAGACTAAAAAGGGATACTGTTCCTTTTTATCCACGGCAAGCACAACCTCTTTATCCCCAACATAGATGCTCTGGGTCACTTCATAATTACCGAGCATTCTTTTTTCTTCACTCATTCGGCTGCTCCTTTCGTTCTTTTTTCGCTTTCTGCTCATCTAAAATCTTACGGATACAGACATCGCAGAAAATAATTGACCCGTCCTTATATCGGGGATAAGGACAGGTCGTACAGTCATATTTCTTTTGGTTATCGCTCACGGTCATCACCGTTTTTCTGCTTCGGGGAAACCTGATTGTACGGCATACGGCACTCCGTCTGATACCGTTCATTCAGTTTCTCCCGTGCGGCAGAAATATCATTGCAGTAGTAGCCCCAGAAATAGTTATTGCCGCCCTTACAATACCAACACACATAAGGGTTAGGGGCATTGGGGTTATGACCGATGACAAGCTCGTTACTCCCGATAGTACAGCTCTCTATGATTTCATAGCCCCCATTGGAGCGTTTTTCTTCGTCCATAGACACCTCTCATTCTTTGGCATACTTCCGATATGCCTTTTCGCCTGTTGCCCGAAGCCGCTGCATACGGGCGTTGCCTGACAGTTCTGGGTGCTTCGCCTGCAATTTACGGCGTGTCCTACTGACACTTTCAAAGCTCGGCAGACCGAGATACTTATACTGTGTCATTATCTCCGCAAGGGGGATTGCCCCCGCATCTTTCAGGCACACATTACAAAGGGCAAGGTACAGCACCATATCGTCATTTCGGGCATCTTCGTTCTTTTCCAGAATAGCCCTGACTTTCTTTTCAACGGTCTTTAAGTTCCGCATTGGATACCTCCATATATGGAAAGAGGGCGGCATATTTCAGCCGCCCCCGTTCCCGAATTTTATGGGTCACTTATTCTTTCTGTGACGGATATTGAGCCAGAGTGCCGCACCGCCGATAAAGACAACAAGCACGATGGCAATGATAGTCTTTGCGTCCATTCCTTAGTCCTCCTTCTTCTTTTTTCTACCCTTAAAGCCAACAACGCCGAGAACGCCTGCACTGATAAGGGATACCGCCGCAAGGCTTACCCACAAGGCAGGATTGAAGTCATCGCCTGTTTTCGGTGTGTCGCGAAGCTCGTTGTGCATCTGAACAATCGTGGTTGCTCCGACCTTAACCGTTGCCTGCTTGTCGGCAGGGAGAATATAGCCTGCGGAAGCATTGTCGCTGACCTCAGAAACGGTGTACTCGCCAATACGCAAGCCATCAATGAAGATTTCGCCGTTTTTGTCAGTCTTAAAGGTCTGGTCATAGTCCGTACCTGTTACTCTAAAAGAGAAGCCCTCCAGTTTTCCATTAGAGGAAGTCTTAACGATTTTCAGAGAGCCTTTCTGTGCGGTGTTGATAAAGCCAACGCCTGCCTTGTTCTCTACGGCATAGGTCTTGCCGTTTTCCTCAATGGATACGCCATACACGCCTTCGTCAAGCACAAAGCCCTCTGGGGCTGTCTTTTCACGGACAAGGTATTTGCCGTATCTTAAGTCGCCCATCTGGTAAACGCCTTTTTCCACTTCGCCCATTGTTCCGAGCAGCTCATCGTCCTTGTCGAGCTTTCCGTCGCCGTTCTTATCGGCATAGACCTCAAAGACCGCACCCGTCAGCTTGTTTTCAGGATAATCCTCGTCCACCTTTGTCAGCTCAATTTTGCCTGTGATATAGAAGTTGACAAGCTCGATTTCCACAACCTCGTCAACCTTTCCGATAGTAACAGGGATTTCTTCTTCGGAGAGTACAAACCCTTTCGGGCTTTCGATTTCACGAATTACCCAAGTTCCATACGGTACTTTTGCAAAAGAAAAACTACCGTCATCCGCCGATGTGGTAGTCTTAATCGCATTTTCCTTTGTAAACTCAGTTGTACCCACCTTAAAGATACCGATAACAGCACCGCCAAGAGCCTTTCCGTCCTCGTCAGACTTTTTACCGCTTACAGAGCCGTAAATCAGCTTGTTTTCAATGGCGTTGTCCTCGTTTGCCGTGATGTGGACAGTAGCGGTTTCCTGACCTGCATACTCAAAGTTTACGGGATATTTAGTATCGCTCGTAAGATAAGCTGCATTTGTCTTGATTTCCTGCACATAGTAGCTGCCAATCGGCAGGTCGCTGATTGCCTTGCCGTGACCGTTCTCATTAAGGAAGATGACCTCAATCAAACCGTCAGCAGGGATAGTCTTTCCGTCTGCGGCAGTCAGTTCCTCAGCGGCATACAAGCCAAAGGTTACATCGGCAAGCTCGCCGTTTTCGCCCACGCCGTAATCCTTGTCAATTTCAAGGGCTTTCACAAGGTCGATTTCCACACGCTGACGCTCGTTCACAAAACCTGTGGCAGTTTCCGTTACGGCGATTTCCTGACCTGCATACACAAGCTCGACGGCGTGGATTTCCTCATTCAACACCATACCGAACGGAGCTGTAACTTCTTTAACTTCGTATTTTCCGAGATACAGTTCTTTGGATTTTGCCGTACCGTCCTTGCCTGTGGTAACAGTATCCACAACCTCGCCCTTAGAAGCTCTAAGCGTTCCGTCCAGAGTATAAATATCCTCGGCAGCACGAATCTCATAGACCGCACCCTCCAGATTTTCGACAGAGAAGATAGGCTGATACAAGCCCTTGTCGCCTGCAACGGTGCTGAACATTTCGCCAGATTTGGTTACGGTAATTGTGCCTTTCTGTGCCATATTGGAGCGTACCACTTCAATAACGGTAATGCCGCTTTCTTCCTCGGAGTTCTCCTGCATTACATCAAAATAGACAGGATCGGAGTTCAGTACATAGCCGTAAGGGGCTTGCACCTCAACCAGAGAATAGCCCTTGCCGTATTCCAAAGTCTGCGGTGTGATAAGGTCGCCGTCTGCGGTGGTGTAGAAAGTATCAATCGTTGTCACTTCTGGATAAGTGAAAGTCATAGATACAAGGCTGCCGCTTGGGTCATAAATCTGGAAGCCTGCCCCTGCATACGGGATTGTCTTTCCCGTTTCTGCATCTTTCTTGACAATCTTGATATAGCTCTCAAAGTTTGCGTTGTTGATAAGATAGCGGTAAGTCTGACCGTCCTGATTGATAAATACATCGAAAGGCTTCATCAGCTCTCGACCCTCCCAACCAGAGGTCTGCTTCACGGTATAAATGCCGTATGGCATATCCTTACTCTGGGCAAAGCCGTTTTCATCGCAGGTGAGCATATCACGCTCAGTTTCCTTTGCCGCTTCATAGTTGCCTGCGGCTTTCAGATAAACCTCAAAAACAGCCCCTTCTTCGGGTGTTTCAATCTGTGTTTCGCCGTTGTCAGTGTGTTTGATAATGGAAATGTTACCCTTAATGACCTGTTCATTCACGGCGTTTTCCGTGCTGTTCAGCTCTACGGTATAAAGCTCTGGCTCTGCACCGACCTTATGAATAGTGGTGTCGAGCAGATAACCCTCGGACGGGCTGATTTCTCGGATAGTCCAGTCATTGTCACAAATATAATACTTGGTCGTAAACTGACCGTTTGCATCGGTAGTATAAGTGTCAATGAGTTCTTCGCCCTTGTAAATGCCATACACCGCACCTGCAAGGGAAGCGTCGCCCTGCGGCTTGCCTGTCTCCGCATCGGTCTTTGTGACCGTCACATTGAATTTTTTGAGAATGTTGTGGAAGCTGCGGTTTGTGACCTTGTTCCATTCAATCGGTGCGGTCTGGGAAGCAGGAACGACATAGCGGATTGCGGTATCTACTTCCTCTAAGGTGTAAGGGGTGTTGCCGCTGATAAGGACATTTTCAAACTTTGCAACGCCCTTTGCATTGGTTACGGCATATTCATCAACGGGATAACCGCTAAGGGAAGTTCCGTAAAGGTGGAATTTCACGCCCTCCACCAGATTATCCTCGGAAGTTTTAACCACTTCAAGGCTTCCACGCTTTAAGACATTACTGAAAGTGACGGTTGTGGTCTTGCCGCCGATAAGGGTAACGGTCTGGGTCTGCTGCGGCTCATATTTATCAATCGCCTGTTCCGTAATGGTGTAGGTGTCAGGCACTAAACCTGCTACGGTAATATTACCGTTCTTGTCGGTCTTAACTGTCTGGTTGAAGTCCTTGCCCTTAATGGTAAACTGGATGCCCTCTACAATGCCGTCCTCGGAAGTCTTTTTCAGGGCAATCGTGCCTGTCGGGGTTTCCACATTGATATAGGCGGCTACGGTATCGGCATTTTCAACGCCTGTTACCAAGTCCTGCAAGTTCGGGTCACCGTAGGCAATCAGCTTTGCACTACTGCTGACTGTCGGCACATTGTTTCTTGTTGCGGTAATGCGTACCGTACCGTCAAAGGCTTTGGTAGAGCTGATAGTCAGCTTGTTGCCAGATTTTGACACACTTACCTTACTGTCAGAGCTTGAAAAGGCATAATCGGAAAGGACGCCGTTGCTGTCCGTAAAGGTCAGCGTATATTTGCCGTCCTTATAGGCAAGCTCCTTTGTGATGCCGTTTTTACTGCCCGACATAAAGCTCGGAATGGTGTGATGCCCGCCCATCAGCGAAACAATCTGGTCGTATGCCGCCTTTGCTCCGCTGTTAGCATAGTTAGAGCCAAAGTGCAGGCTGTAAACCTTATCGCTCGTCTTGCTAAATGAGCCTGTGGCTTCACGACAGCCCGTGACAAACTCCCATACAAGGGTCTGTGTCGCAAGCCATTTCTCATCATCACTTCCTGTCAGATTTCCTTTGTTGCCCTGATACCCGTAGAGCAGGGCAAGCCCGACTGCCTTTTTCTGATTGGCAGAAAGGGCGTTCCAAGTGTCCGAAGATGCCTTTTTCAAGGTGTTGCCTGTTTTCAGCGGTACACCGGGCTGAATACAAAAGGCGTTTTCTCCGTCCACAAACATACGGTACTTATAGTTTCCCGTGCCGCCTGCGGTATGACCGTCAAAGGTGGCACTCGAATTGTATCTCATAGCATTGCCGCTGCTGTCGTAGGTGTGACTAAAGGAAATCGTGCCGATGTCACCCGCTGCAAACGCCGTCGTTGCAGGCAAAATCGACAATGCCGTGACCGCAGCCATAAGCGTAGCCGCAGCCTTTTTGAATAATCCACGAATTTTCATCGCTTACCTCCTGATAATGTTGATATTGAAAATTTCCCTTACTAACCTAAAAAGCTGCCCTGTATCGGATAGCTCATAGTTTTTCTTTTCTCGGATAGTTTTGGTAGTAGTTAAGGGGGTGAGGTGTGGAGAGGGGGAAGCCGAAAAAATGGCTATCCTCCGCATAGACAGACCCCTCCCTCGGTGTGTGGCTTACCTTTCGTGAGCCTTACTTCGTTGCAGATGGCGGTTGTAAAACTCCAACGCCTTGACAACAAAATCTGTTTCCTGCCCTCTGGGGACATTCTTTGGAATGAGCTTGGTTATCCTTTCATCACGGAAGGCGGGCTTTTCCTTTTGGTTTGGCTTTTCTTCTTCCATAATGCTCTGGATAACCTCGTCCGTCAGCTTTCCGTCTTGCATAAACTTTTTCATTTTGATAGCCTGTGCAAGTGACGGGGTAGCATCGTTATACTGCATCGCTTCAAGCAGGGTGTACTGCTGTTCCTCGGACAGATAGGAGATTTCCACCGCAGGGCGAAAAGCAATCTGTCTGTCGTCCACCATTTGCAGGATTTCAGGAACAAGCTCGGTCAGACGGATAAAGCGATGAATTTGCCGACTACTATCAGAAACATCTTTGCTCATTTTATCAACGCTAAATAACTTCTCGCCCACTGGTCGAGAAGTTAAATCTGTTCGTTGCCCCTGCCTGTTCATAGCTTCAAGCCGCATTTTATAGGCAAAGGCTTTCTCACTCGGCAATATCTTTGACCTCTGCAAGTTGCTTTCCACCATTACAATAATGGCTTCATCACGGGTCATTTCCTTAACCTCGCATTTAAGCGTGTCAAGCCCTGCAAGCTCGCAAGCTTTTTTACGCCTGTGACCGCTGATAAGCTCATACCGTCCGTCTTCTTTGAGCCGCACGGTAGCAGGGGTCATAACACCGTTTCGCTTGATACTATCGACAAGCTGTTCCATATCCTCGTCTATAAATACCTTAAACGGGTGGTCTGGAAACTCGTCAATCTCTGCAATCGGTATATCCCTGATTTTACTTAGCTTTGCTTCCTCACGGCTCTCATCTGTCTGGAAAAGGTCATCGTATGCAGTCAGCTCGATTTCTGTTCTTTTGCTTCTCGCCAATGTCTGCCACCTCCTTTCCAAACTGTTCATAAGCTGCGGCTACCTTGCCACTTTTGTCATAGGCAAAAATGCTCTTGCCCTCTGCGGTAGCTTCCACCGCACGGATAGAATGAGGGATTTCTGTATCAAACACCTTAATCCTCTGTCCGTAGGCACTCTTAACGGTTGCGGTAATCTCCTTAGAAATGTTGGTGCGTGGCATTACCATTGTCATAAGGATACCGTCTATCCGCAGCTTGGGGTTGATTTGCCGCTTGACCATTGACACCGAGCGAAGCAAAAGCTCTAAACCTTTGGCAGAAAGATAATGGGGCTGCGTGGGAATAATCACGCTGTCAGCCGCCGCCAGAGCATTGATGGTTATCATTCCGAGAGAGGGCATACAGTCGATAAGCACATAGTCGTAATTCTTCATAACCTCATTTACATAGGTTTTCAGAACACGCTCTCGGCTCATCGCATTGATAAGCCTGACTTCAAAGCCTGACAGCTCAATGTTGGACGGCAGCAGGTCAACGCCCTCGCCGTGGTGCAGGATACCTCCAGAAGCATCAAAAGATTTATCGTCTATGATGCTTTGCATTACGGTAGAGAGGGTTATGGAAATATCATCGGGTCTGTTGTAGCCCAGAGCCATTGTGAGATTAGCCTGTGCATCGGCATCAATGAGCAGGACTTTCTTGCCCTGTTTTGCCAGACCCACACCCAGATTGACCGCCGTTGTTGTTTTTCCGACACCGCCTTTCTGATTAGTCAGAGCAATCTCTTTGCAATTTGACATAGGTGCGTCCTCCTTTCGCATTTATTTAGCCGCTTTGTCAAGGCGGCTATGTAACCATACCAGAGAACGCAAAAAAGCCGCTTACTCTTAAAATCAATAAGAATAAGCGGCTCGGTGTAATGTGCCTTAGACATATTCAATTTTCATTCTCTTAACAGGGGCGTTGGCGACTTTGAATATCAGCTCGTCAACGCAGTCTGTATATCTGCCTTGCTGTATGAGTTTATTTTTCAGCTCCACAAGGCTATGTATAACTATCTGCCTTTCGTGGCTATCCAGATATGCGTGATAGATTTTATCTCTCATAATTGCTACCGTCCTTTCTTGGCTTCATTATATCCAGAAGTGGGAGAAAGAACAAATCTGCAAATTAGGATAAAAAAATAGGCGTACCACTATTTCTAATGATACGCCTGCACGATTAGATAACTTCAAAATGTTTCAAGGCATCTTTTATCGCTTCTACCTTTTCTGGTGTTGGGTGTTTCCTCGGTTGTTTCAATTCCTCTACCGCATTTGGAGCATCATACATCGGCAAACCTAAATCTCGTTTTACTTCTGCGATATATGCGGTATGTACTTTGAAGCCGTATTTTGCTTCTATGTACTCTTTAATCATCTTGTAGGTTACTCGCTCTTTTGGCTTATAGCTTTCTGCTCTCTTTTCGATATTATCAAGAGGAATTTTACCCTCGCCCTCGCCAAACTCTACTTTTACATTGATTACGCTGTCAGGTTTTTTGTGGGAAAGAAGTACTACCGTCTCAACATGAACCGTCTGACTAAACTGATCCACACAACAAACCCTCTCCACCCGATACCCATCCCTCAAAAACGTCTCCAAATCCCTGGCCAAGCTGGTAGGCTTACAAGAGATATACACCATCTTATCCACCCCATACCCCACAATCTTCGGCAGCGCCTTCGGATGGATTCCATCCCTTGGCGGATCCAGCACAATGAAATCCGGCCTTTCCTCAATCTCGTCAATCACCTTCAGAACATCTCCTGCAATAAACCTGCAGTTTGTGATCCCATTCAGCTTTGCATTCTCTTTCGCGGCCTGCACAGCCTCCTCCACGATTTCAACCCCGATCACCTCTTTCGCCACCGGCGAAAGAATCTGTGAGATTGTCCCGGTTCCGCTGTACAGATCAAATACAGTCATGTCCTTTGTATCCCCAATATACTCCCTGGCCGTATTATAAAGTACCTCTGCCCCATAAGAATTCGGCTGAAAAAATGAAAAGGGAGTCACTTTAAACTTCAGCCCAAGAATCTCCTCATAGAAATAATCCTTCCCGTACAAGATCCGTGTCTCATCACTCTGCACCATGTCTGAAAGTGCATCATTTATAATATGAAGGAATCCCACAATCTCCCCTTCCAAAGGCAGCGCCAACAGTTCTTCCTTCAGCGGTTCCAGATCATAATCCTCCTGGCTTGTAGTAACCAGATTCACCAAAATCTCCCCGGTTGTATTGGCCCTTCTCAAAAGTAAATGCCTCAGATATCCCACATGCTGCATCTTCTTATAAAAGCTCACACCCCTGCTCCTGAAATACTCCCCCACACACCGCAGGATTTTCGTCATATCCTCATGCACCAGTTTACAGTCACATGCATTCAGCACATCGTAAGTGCTCCCCTTCTTATGCAGTCCCAGTGCCAGCGGTCCATCTTTATATTCATCGCCAAAGGAAAACTCCATCTTATTCCTGTAGGCAAACTCCATAGGACTTCCCTTGATGCCCTCAAACACATAATCAGGATTCCCGTCTGCGTCCACCTGCCCGGCATCTGCAATGGCCTTGTCCAGCAGATTTTTTATCTGCTCTGCTTTCATTTTCAGCTGATCTTCATACTCCATTGTCTGATACATACAGCCTCCGCAGTCCGGAAAAATACTGCACACTGGTTCCCGCTTTTCCAGAGGAGATTTTTCCAGCACTTCCAGGAGCCTTCCCTCCAGGCGGTCTCCTCTCTTTTTGTTGATCAAAAACCTCACCTTCTGCCCCGGAATACCATTTTTTACAGTCACAGTCTTTCCCTCTGCTACAACACGCCCCTTATTGGGGAAGTCTACTTTTTCAATAATTCCTTCGTAAATTTCTCCTTTTTTCAAAACTATTCCTCCCGATAATATTTAACAGAAAAAGAAGCTCCGGTTTCCCGAAGCTCCCTATTACTCTTTTTTATTTGTCTTCATCCTCGTCATCGTCTTCAAAATAATCATCGAAGTCATCGTCGAAGTCCTCTTCAAAATCTTCCAGATAATCCGGAGTGAAGAAACGGTATACTGCATATGCTATTCCGGCAACAGCAGCTACTGCTCCGATGATAGCCAGAATCCATAAGACGGTATTCTTATTTTTTTCTTCTTCTTTTTTCTGTAATGCTGTGATTAAATCCTCAATACGATTCATAGCCTGCACCATCCTCTCTTACTATGACATCCTGCACTGCTGCCGGCTGTCTGTCAATCTTGGCCGAATATGTTTCAAATTTCTTTATTATAGTATCCTGTAAAAAAACTTTCATTCGGCTTGTTTTTAATATTATATCACGATAGGCAAAATTTTACTATCCTTTATTCAATATTTTCATATTGATTTGCAGTAACTGATCACGGATCACTGTTCACATACTACCATTCTAATAGATGGTTTCCAAAATATTCCCCAAAGGAGTACCGCTCGAAGCGCAGAAAAATTCTAAGTTCACCCACGCCCAAATGCAATTTTCTGCATTTTGCATCCTTAAAGGTCTGATTTTCCTTAAAAGGCGAATCTATCTTAAAGGACGAATCTACCTAATAGGCAGAACTGGGCTTCACAAAACGCATCACTGTTCACAACACAAAAAGTAACTTAGCTGTTCCGTCATTCTGCTCCTTTACTGCACTGTCCGCAGGAAATCCTTCAAACCCCAACAAAAACCCATCGCCAAAAACGAATTCACATGGATCTTTATACCTATCCATAAAGCTGCTGAACAGTTATGATTTACTTCCTTCATATATTTCCATTCCGTACCTGTGAACTGACCGGCCACGGAATTCGTCATAGAGCCAATCTCAACTCTGTTCTCAGCTCTATTTCTTATCAGCTTCTGCAGATTTCTCAAATCCTATTCCACTTTTTTCAGTTTTGCAAAGGAGGCGAACATTTTCTTAGTTCCCGACTTGTCAAAATCCACCGTGACCTCATAGTCACGGCCGCCTTCTACAATGCCTTTCACAATACCCACACCAAATTTGATATGCTTCACCGTATCGCCCACATCATAGGACAGCCCCGCAGACTTCTTCACCTCAAACTGTTTTGGTATGAATGCCGGCTGCTTGAATGCCTGTTTCATCTGCTTCATAGTATTCGGAAGTGGAATCTCTTTGATCTTCTGCTCCTTAAAGTCCCTTCCCAGGTCTACCAGTTCTCTTGGGATCTCCCTGATAAAACGGGACGGCTTGTTGTACTGTGTCTCCCCGCGGATCATTCTCTGCTGCGCACAGGTCAGCGTCAAATCCTTCATGGCCCTTGTGATTCCCACATAACAAAGCCTGCGTTCCTCTTCCAGCTCTGCCGGATCATCCGCAGTGATGGTCATATAACTTGGGAAGATTCCGTCCTCCATGCCTGCCAGATATACATAAGGAAATTCCAGCCCCTTAGCGCTGTGAAGAGTCATCAAAAGTACCTGGTTGCCATCACCGTCCACAGTATCAATATCCGCGATCAATGCAACCTCTTCCAGAAATCCACTGAGTGTAGGATCCTCATTCTCCTCTTCATAGGAAACGATCTTGGTGATCAACTCGTCAATATTTTCAATCCTTGCGTCCGCTTCCTCCGTGCCCTCTGCCTTTAATTCCATCACATATCCGGTCTCTTCAATGATATCATTGAGCAGTTCAGAGGGAGAATAATACTCTGTCTTGCTTCTGAGGCTCTGGATAAATGTGACAAAAGGCTCAATTTTTGCCGCTGCCCTGCCAAGTGTGGAAATATTCTCCGCCTCTTTCAGTGCATTATAAAAGCTCATGTCATGCTCAGTCGCATAATCCTGCACCTTTGTCAGGGTAGTCGCTCCGATCCCGCGCTTCGGCACATTGATGATACGGCGTACAGCCAGGTCATCTCTGGCATTGTCCACAGTCTTCAGGTAAGCCAGCAAATCCTTGATCTCCTTTCTGGCATAGAAGTTGACACCTCCCACCAGCTTATAAGGAATATTTGCCATCAGGAATTTCTCCTCAAACAGACGTGACTGGGCATTGGTCCTGTACAGGATCGCGCAGTCCTTATACTGGCAGTCCGCTTCCCGTACTTTCCTGCTGATATCTCCTGCAATGAATTCCGCTTCCTCATATGCATTCATGAACTGCCTGTAATGCACAAGGGACCCTTCCTCATTGTCTGTCCATAGAGATTTCTCTTTTCTTCCTATATTATTATGTATCACCTCATTGGCGGAATTGAGAATATTCTGGGTGGAACGGTAATTCTGCTCCAGCTTGATCACCTTGGCATCAGAAAATACCTTCTCAAACCCAAGGATATTTCCGATATTTGCACCTCTGAATTTATAGATGGACTGGTCATCATCCCCCACTACACACAGATTCTTATATTTGCTCGCCAAAAGACTTACAAATTTAAACTGCGCCGTATTGGTATCCTGATACTCATCTACCATAATATATCGGAAACGTTCCTGGTAATAATCCAGTACATCCGGGCATGCCTGGAACAGCTCCACTGTCTTAACGATCAGATCATCAAAATCAAGGGCGTTATTTTTTCTCAGCTCCTTCTGGTATTCTTTATAAGCCTGGGCTATTTTTTTCTTGCTGAAGTCTGACATATTGTTCAGCTCATATTCCTCAGGAGTCACCAACTCATCTTTTGCAGAGGAAATGGCAGAGAGGATTGCCCTCTCCTTATGTACCTTCGTGTCAATCTGCAGACGTTTACAGATGTCTTTCATCAGACTTTTCTGGTCATCTGTATCATAAATTGTAAAATTATGGTCAAAGCCCAGTCTGTCAATATATCTTCTCAGAATACGCACACAGCTTGAATGAAATGTAGAAACCCATATACTCTCTGCGCCGAATCCAACAATTTTATCCACACGTTCACGCATCTCGCCTGCTGCCTTGTTGGTAAAGGTGATTGCCATGATATTCCACGGATTCACGCCCTTTTCCTCGATCAGATAGGCGATCCTGTGAGTCAGCACCCTTGTTTTTCCTGATCCTGCTCCTGCCAGGATAAGCACCGGCCCCTCTGTATGAAGGACAGCTTCCTTCTGCTGGGGATTCAATGTGTCATATATACTCATAAAAATGTCCCTCCATAATTAAAGCCATAAAAAGCACACTTTGCGGACTTTCTACGGTCACGAATAAAAAGCACACTGTCACTGTTCACAGACCTGCTCCTTCGGCAGAGCTGTGAACAGCAGCAGCATACTCCGTACTTTCTGTCTCCAGGCATCAAAACACCTGTTCTTACAATATAACACAGCTCCCCTGGGCAGGCAAGCATTTGCCCGGGATTTCTGTGGTTTTCAGAAAAATCCATTTACAAATAGTATTAAAAACTATATAATAGGGCGTAGAGGTGATGAGATGACAATTGATACTAAAGATATGCTGAATAGTATTTTGGCCAGCATTTCCCGCATTGATTATATTAAACCCGAGGAGATTCCGGGCATTGATTTATATATGGATCAGGTAACTACTTTTATGGAGAGCCATCTGTCCGCATCCAAGCGCCACGCGGATGACAAGATCCTGACCAAGACCATGATAAACAACTATGCCAAGAACGATCTTCTCCCGCCGCCGGTGAAGAAGAAATATACAAAAGAACACTTACTGATGTTGACCTTTATTTACTATTTTAAAAACATTCTGTCCATCAGCGATATCCAGGTACTTCTCGGCCCGCTCACGGAAAAGCATTTCAATAAGGACGGGGAGATGAACCTGACAGAAATTTATGAGGAAATCATGCGCCTGGAGTTAAAGCAGATCGATCCGCTGACAAAAGATATTGTCCGCAAATACAAAATGGCCTGTGATTCCTATGAAAATGCAGAAGAAGAAAGCCAGGATTTCCTGAAGAAATTCGCATTTATCTGCATGCTCAGCTTTGACGTATATGTTAAAAAGCAAGTAATTGAAAAATTAATTGACGATATGGCGGATTCCCATAAATAATACCCCAATCTTAACAATATAAAATGCTGTCCAGGGCAATACTCCCCCGGACAGCATTTTATATTCATTTTATCCAGTACCTGGATACTGGCTCTACTGTTTTTCTTACCATACCCGGCTGGATCCAAAAAAGCAAATCAGGCCAAAAGGATCGCGGATGAAGTCTATTTCTTTCACAACGGAACCCTCTGGGAATCCGGCCCCAAGGACAACATCCTCTCTGCACCTGCACGCCCGGAAACCAGACAGTTTCTGGATTTCTACGGCGCCTAAGCCAGAGGTACTTCCTATTCTCTTTTCATCTTATGTCTGAACACCAGCACAGCAGCCGCATCCACCACCACCGCATATGCCAGGACCCACAACAGTTCCGGCATGATCTTTCCGTATTCCCCCGAAAGCGCATACCTGCCCGCATCTACTGCATGCAGAAATGGCAGACTCTTTGCCAATTTTCCAAATGCACCTCCGACCATAGCCGGATCGAACCATGTACCGGAAAGCCATGCGCTTAAGTTGGTGAGCAGCGCACCGCAGGCACCTCCCACCTGTTTGTCATTGAACACGCTGCCGCAGAGCAGGCCAATACCGATAAACAACAGCGCTGCTGGTATGGAAACCACCACTGTCAGCAGTATATTCAAGCTGGCGGAAAGTCCCAGGAACAGTGCCGTCACAAAACAGATCAGTATCTGCACCACTGCCATGGGGATCAGCGGCAGCGTATATCCCGCAATAAAATCCCCGGCATCCATAGGTGAGGCAAAAAGCCGCATCATAAAGGAGCTTGATCTGTCTTTTGCAATGATCATGCCGGAAAACAGCGATATAAACGACATTCCGAATACAGCGATACCAGGGGTTAATTTATCCACATCAAATAAATCCACGGGTGCATTTGCCCCGATCAGGGATAAAAGAAGTAACAAAATAACAGGAAATCCAATACCAAATCCCAGAGTTGTCTTATCTCTCAAAATTTCCTTGGCGTTCCGTGATGCAAATGCCATTGTTTTCATGATAAACTCCCTCCCCTGCAAAGCACAACAAATGCCTCCTCAAATTTTTCTCTGCCGGCCTTCCTGGTCAGTTCCTCTGCCGTTCCCACTGCAAAAAGTCTCCCCCCGGCCATAATTCCGATCCTGTCGGAAAGGCTCTCCGCCTCCTCCAGATAATGTGTAGTTAGCACCACGGTCACTTTGCCCTTCAATTCCCGGATCATATCCCACAGCTCCCTTCTCGCCAATACGTCAAGTCCCAGTGTAGGCTCATCCAGAAAAAGGATCTCAGGTTCTGAGATAAGTGCCATGGCAATGGACAGCCGCCTCTGCCATCCTCCGGAAAGTGTTCTGGCCTTTTTTCCTGCAATTTCACCAAGACTGCATCTTGCGATTATGTCCTTTGCCTTCCGGGCAGCTTCCTCTTTTTTGATTCCATAAATACCACAGATAAACTCCAGATTTTCTGATACCGTCAGATTTGGCGCGACTGCTGTTTCCTGAGGCGAAAGATTGATTTTTTCTTTCACCTTCATGGGGGCTGTCACCACGCTGTCACCCAGAAGCTTTGCGTCTCCGGCTGTGGGAGTAGTCAGGCAGGACAGCATTTTTATGGTCGTGGTTTTTCCTGCTCCGTTTACGCCAAGCAGCGCAAACAGTTCTCCCTGTCCCACAGAAAGGCACAGCTCATCCACAGCAGTCACATCCTTATATTTCTTTGTCAGATTGTTTGTCTCGATCGCCTTCATCAAATCTGCCCCCTTTCTCCAGAATTTCTTTGGCAAGCTCCATAAAGATTTCCGTCTTTACCATAGCCAGCCCCTGCTCCTCATCTCCAAGCATCAAAAGGCTGTCACCCGGTTTGATCCCGAAAATATCTCTTGCTTTTTTAGGGATAACGATCTGTCCCCTCTCTCCCACCGTCACGGAACCAAATACATGTTTTCCTTTTGGCGGAATCTGCAGCCCCTCTTTTTTTGCCTGGTAATTTACCAGATTATCTATGCTTACCCCATACAATCCGGCAAGCGCCATGGTATTTTCAAGATCTGGTACAGTCTCACCGCTCTCCCATTTTGCCACTGCCTGACGGGAGACACCGATTTTCTCAGCTACCTCCTCCTGGGAGTAGCCCCTCTGCTTACGCAGTGTATTCAAATTCACAGAAATCATATTTTTCACACTCCTTTCCATTAAGTATAACGCCTGAATACGGATACTTCTACCAATCTGTGTTAACAGGATCTGTTATTTTCAGTTGCTTTCTTTATAATAAAAAGGAAAGGTATAGAGTAATCTGCCTGATCTTCTGCAGTCTCTCCATGCCTTTCCCGTATTTTCCATATCTATCTATATATCTCCGGATGCTCTCCCAGAATCCTTTCTGCCAGCTCTCTGCTCTCAGTACAGACCTCTTCCATGATCCTGTCCACATCCGGAAATCTCCACAAACCCATATAAGACTTAAAGATCACATCCGGTATGCTTCCCTCCATCATCTCCAGGCTTTCATCATAGAGCACGAGGGTGCGTTCCATACTGACAGAAATAAAGTTGCCGTACCAGCCCATTTTCTCGGCTTCCTCATCCGACAGATCCGGCCTGTAGTTGTCGCGGATACTCATATAAGTCTCCACCCCGGACTGTGCGATCACATCGAGCAGTATATCATTGCGCAGTATATCCCGGTAAAAGGCCTCATATTTTTCTGAGGAAAACACCATGTAATTCAGATTGACAAGAAGCCCGGAATACAGGATCGGATTCCTGTGCCGGTTCACATACATCTTCGCAAAAGCGGCAAATCTGTGATACATCCGCTGTACGATCTCCAGCGCAATATCACGTTTTGTCTTAAAATGATAAGCTACCAGCCCCAGGCTCACATCAGCGGCAGCCGCAATCTGCCGCATACTTGTCTTCTCATACCCTTGTTCTATAAAAAATCCTCGCGATACTTTCAGAATCTCTTCCTTTTTATTTTCCTGTTTTTTCCCTTCTCCAGCAGATGTTCCCATAAATACTTCCTCAACTTTTCTTTAATATTCCGGCACTCCCATAATATCAGTCTTATTTTTAGAAGTCAACAATAATTGTCCACTTTCTGCTGTGGCCGGGCTGACCCGGGATTTTACTTCGCACGGCGAAGCTGACGGGCATTCTGTTTTTCACAGAAACAGGAAAATCTCTCTGCTGAAACAGAGAGATTCCCCCTTGATCGTATATAAAAATCAAAACCTTATTTTTCCTATCTGCAGCTGCAGTCAATGGCATCATTCGGACAGTTCATGGCACATCGGCCGCACTCCAGACATCCGAAATGTTTAATCTCATATTTCCCGTCAGCCGTTGGATGGATCACATCCTCCATACAGACCTCCTCACAGGTGCCGCATCCCACACAGCGCTCCTGATCGATCACATAGGCCCAGGGACGGACTTTGGCACCGCCGAAGCAGAAACGCAGACGGCAGACAATGTCATCCTCGGGAAGATGGAAAATCTCACCCTCCCCGCTGTCCAGGATAAAGATACGGAACATATCCAGATCTTTCCTGTAAAGTGCCTTGGTTCCCGGATTCAATTCCCAGTATTTCGCATAGGTCTCAGGGTGTTCTTCCGGGTCTATCTCCGTCACATGGGCATTCAGTCTGACACTTGCAGACAGACGTTTCACGGTATCTCGGATAATGGTTCCCACCAGATATGGATTTTTCTGAATCTCATAATATACGGGCTTTCCCTTTGCAATTCCTATATAAAAGTTTCCTTCATCGTCCAGATAGTGCACTTCCAGTCCTCTGGCTGTGGGCATCTTCCCGTCAATCGCGGTTGTGCCGAACACCATATATCCCACTTCATGGACAAACTGAAATGCTGCTTTTTTTATTTCTTCATTGGAGCTTTCCTCCGTCAGCCCCAGAGCCGGAGCCGGATTAAAATCTGACATTACAATACCTCCCAATCTGAATTTTATCTCTGGTATCCCCTATGCTTCCTCGTAGCTGACTTCTATCTCCACCTTGTGGAACTTCTGACGGATAAGCGGATAAATACATGCCACAGCCAGATAAGTCAAAATTCCGATAACATAATTCATATGGATCTCCAGACACTCATAGTAAACAAATGCCGCACTGACAAGGGCACCCATGACACATAAAAATGTATACAGTTTATCATTGATATGGAACTGGGAGCGTTTCCAGATTTCCGGTATTTTCTTAGGCATGGTGATAATAGCCAGGCACAGAATGACCTGTACACAGTTAGCCAGGGTATTTCCGATATTTGCAATATCTCCCACATTCATGCCGCTTAAAATAATAACTGAACAGAGTACATAAATTGTCAGGATGATATAATGGGGTGTACCGAACTTGTCATTACGTTTCGCAAAAAACTTCGGCCACCATCCATCTTCCGCGGCCTGTGCGATGGGGGCCTGCAGCCATCCCAGGTTTGCGTTCAGAGATGTCACCAAAGCTACCATTGCGCCGCCCACGATAAAGAAAATATACAGCGGAGTGGGCAGGATTTCTCTTGCCACCTTGGACAGGTTCTGGCCTGCAACATGTTCCACCGGGAACACACCTGCTGCAACCACACCTACACCGATGTAAAGGATCGTAACGATCACAGTTCCGACAACGATACAAAACGGAATATCCTTCTTGGGGTTCTTGGCCTCACGGCTCATATTGATTATAAAGGTAGCGCCGCTGGTGGCCATGGACAGCAATGCTGCCGCAGACATAACTCCCGTGAATCCGTTCGTGAAAAATTGATTCTCATCAAAATATCCTGGTTCCAGATGGATGATTCCGAAACCTGTAAAGAGAAGCAGCGCAATTACCAGAACAATTACCAGCAGATATTGTACTTTCGCAGCCACCTGGATTCCGCAGAGATTTAAGACCACGAATATGGTCAGGATTGCGAAGGCCACGATCTTGCCGTTGATCTCCGGAAACGCGGAGAGCACGTAGTCCGCAAAGGATGCAGAATACATGGTCGCGCCAAAAAAGTAACTGACAAACACTACAGAATACAGTCCGGCGAACCACTTGCCGCCGAACATGGCTGCCTGCGTATAGAATCCGCCGTTCATACGGATCGTACCTGATAAAAAGAACTGCGGCAGTGCCACAATAGTTACCATAACCGCACAGATAATATAGGACAGTAAAATGGAACGCCCTGTGATCCCAATGGCAAGACCGGTCATTGTCATAACACCGCCGCCAATTACGTTACCGATTGCAATCGCCAGCAAATCGCCGCGACCTAAACTTTTTGAACCATCAGCATTTGTTTTAGCCATAAATATTCACCTCTCACACTCAGCCCAAACCTCAAGTTTTCCCTTTTTCCTTCAAACGGCAGATCAATGCCGTATCCGCCTGCGGACATTTTGTATAACAGATGCCGCAGTCGTCGCAATCCATTTCTTTTATGTAATATTTCCCGTCTTCCTTCTGGTGGATCGCGCGTTCCACACAATTTTCCTGACAGACACCGCAGCCCACACACTCCTCGGTGATCCTATAAGTCATGGGTCTTATCTCATCTCCGCCGAATGCAAAGCGCAGACGCCGTATTCTCTCATTGGCGTACAGATGGAAAATCTCTCCTTCCCCTCTGTCAAGCTTGTAAAGAGCCACTATGTCAAAATTCTTCCGGTACATCTCTTTTGTACCGGGATTCAGTTTAAAAAACTCATCCCAAACTGCCTGGTCTTCTGTCTCGCTGACCCATGCACTCAAACGCAGAGAATATCTCTCATCTATCAGCGTATTCAGCACTAACTGAGGACGTTTGCAGAGTTGTTCATATGTGGGTTTCCCCTTGGATGTCATGAAATACAGATTCCCGTCACTCAGGCGGTTAAAATCCAGTATCCTGTTCTCCGGCTGGCCGTCGTTCACAGTTGCCGCCGGCATAAAACGTATCTTACCAATCAGTGCAAATGCCTTCTCCCGGATTTCCTCCATGGTATTGACATCTGTAAGACCCCATAAAATATCTTTCTCTTCCATACGCGTAACCCCTTTATCTACTTGCTCTCTCCTACCTCAATGAACTTTCCGCCGATATTCTTTACAATCTTGCCAGCCTGTTCTCTCACATATTCACTGGTGAGCAGAATCGTCATAAAGCAGTGGGGACGGATGATTTTTTTGTAAACGATCGGACAATGTTTTACTCCTGCGGGACAGTAGATACATGTATTTTTTGTGATGGTGTAAGGCTCTCCGTCAATATAGAAATCCGCTTCCCCCCACACAGCATTAATGTCATCTCCCACCCCGTTGTAATTGGGCATGAAAAATACCAGTTCATCCACGTCATGTACATGTTCATCCACATAAGGATTCTTATTGGGAATCTCATAGAACCAGGACAGGCTCATATTTACCTTGCAGTCAGGAAACAGATCTGAGGAGCTGTATGTCTGCCCCAATGTTCTTCCTGTCTTGATATCTCCTTTGTCGTCCCTTTCATCGTCCATTACCGGCGGTACATAATCCGGAGAAATAATAAGATGTTCCCATTTTCTATTACCCATTTTCTTACCTCCCATAAGCAGCCCCTGTTTGGTGTGCACTTCCAAAAAGAGCTGAATTTCAAATGCCTTTTCCAACTGAACGCGTTCAGTTTGTTCTTACCTCTATTATACTGAACATGTTCAGTTGTGTCAAGTAAAACACTGTCTTTTTATCTCATTAAAGTGCCGTCCGTTACTATCTGACTGTAAAAAGTAACAGATTTCCCGGTATTGTAATGATATAAAAAAAGAAAAGCCGGAACTTTTAAAAAGTTCCGACTGCATCCTCTTATACTTTTATTTCTTTTGATACTTGTGTTTCGTTTTGGTACTTCTGTTTCTTTTTTACACTTCAGCTTTTTTACACTTCTGTTTCTTTTTTATATTTCTGTTTTTTACGCTTCTGTTTCTTTTTTATATTTCTGTTTTTTACACTTTTGTTTTTTTTATATTTCTGCTTTTTTACACTTCTGTTTCTTCTTTTTTGTCTGCTATTCTTTCAAAGACCATCTCATATCCGTCATTGCCGTAGTTCAGACTTCTGTTTACACGGCTGATCGTGGCTGTGGAAGCCCCTGTCTTCTCAGAGATATCCAAATATGTTCTCTTATCCTTCAGCATCTTAGCAACCTCAAAACGCTGTGAAAGGGAAAGAATCTCATTTATTGTACACACATCCTCGAAAAAGAGATAACACTCTTCTCTGTTCTTTAAACTGAGGACAGCATCAAACAGGGAGTCTACTGCCTCCGTATGAATTTTCTTGCTCATATACATACATTCTCCTTATTGTTTAGTTTTCACCCCAAGTGTAGTAACACATCACCCGTATATATAGTAGCACACTAAAATTTTAAAGTAAAGCAGTCTTGTGCACTTTTTTTATACTAAAGTATTAAAATTTTATTAATTATTGTTTTTATGCACATATTTCTTCAATTCTTCAACAGAACGGTTCACGATCAGTTCCTCCGGAAACTGCATTTCCTCTACTATCTTTTCTGAATAGCAGCGGCAGCCGATCAGTTCGTCCACATGCGCATCGCTGTTCATGACTATGGGGACCTGATATTCCATACAATACCGGAGCATTGTTTTCACATTTTCCTCCCCGTTCTCCCTGCTGCAGCGTGGGTCCAGAGAGTTGTTGTTCAGCTCCAACAGTACATGGTGCTCCTTAGCAGCCTGCACAAGCGCCAGAAAATCTACCGGGTAGCGACCGTCATCCGGGTGCCCGATTATATCCACATAGGGATTTTTCATTGCTCCCAGATATGCCTGGGTATTCTCTTCCCTGGATCCAGGCTTTATCGTAGGGATATGCATGCTGGCTATGACGATATCCATCCGTTTTAAAAGGCGTTCTTCCATATCCAGGCTTCCGCTGTGATCCATAATATTGGCTTCAACGCCAAAGAGCATCTCCACCCCAAACATCCGGCGGTTCAGCATTTTTGTATTATCAAAATAAAATCCATTGCAGGTACCCGGCATAGCAACTCCATGCTCTGTAATTCCCAGCAGTTCCAATCCCTTTTCAGAAGCAGCCATTGCCATCTCACGAATCGTATTGTATGCATGCCCGCTGGCAAGGGTATGGGTATGCACATCCAGAACGTATTTCATTTTTTCACCTCATATTTGACAATAGAAAACTTAAGATCCTGTCTTTTCATCACACTCCAAAATGGAGCGTGCAGATTGTGGGAATGAATTTTCGGACACAATCCGGTACTGCACCGGCATTAATATAATGCGGTACTGGGATAGTATATCACACTTTGCCGCGGGAAAGCAACACCAGTGTTCTTCCCACACACATGATTCTTTGACGGACTGGAAGATGCGGAAGGGTTTTTAAGCAAAAACAAACTGCTGTCACGGGCTTATGAGAATCCCTGTGACAGCAGTCATCGCTGTATTTCACCAAGCCGGTATTCCCTATCCGACTGGCTCTTTATTTGATCAGTTTATCATTTATGAAATAGTCAAACAGCTTCCCTGTTTACTAGTACATCGTAAATTAAATAACTGCACTATCACTGAGAATAATTTTTCGAGAGTGCAGGCGCAAAAACGTAGGCGTAGCGGGCTACGCTGAGGCTTTTGCACCTGTGCTATCGGAAAATTAGGCCAGTGAATAGGGTAGTTATTTAATGAACGATGTACTAGTCTTAATTCCTGATATACTAGATGATCTCACTGAAAAGATCTTTAACTGTGGGATAAATCTTTGCGAACTTGCGGTATTTCTCCTCGTATTTTGCAGCCAGTTCCGGTTCCGGCTCCACTGTATCGATCACCTTCACGATTTTGGCAGCAGCATCCTCTACGGAAGCAAATTCCCCATTTGCCACAGCAGCCAGCATAGCGCCGCCCAGGGCCGGGCCTTCCTCGGATTCAATGACATCCACCTTGATATTTAATATATTGGCGATCATTTTTTTCCACAGAGGACTCTTTGCTCCGCCGCCGCAGATTTTTGTACGCTCAATCTTGACGCCCAGAGATTTGGCAACCTCAAAGGAATCACGGATAGCAAAGGCAACACCTTCCAGTACGGCCTGCGTCATATCAGCTCTTGTACTGTCCATGGTCAAGCCGATAAAGGTACCTCTGGCATTGGGATTGTTGTGAGGAGAACGCTCTCCCATCAGATACGGCAGGAAATACACATTGTTCTCGCCCAGCTTCTCGATCTTGGCCTGTTCTCCTGCGTAATCCTTGGTTCCGATGATCTCATCCATCCACCATTTATTGCAGGACGCAGCACTGAGCATACAGCCCATCAGATGATAGCATCCGTCAGCATGAGCAAAGGCGTGAAGGGCATTGTTGGGGTCCACACCAAAATCTTTACTGGAGATAAAGATGGTTCCACTGGTTCCCAGAGAAATATTACACATTCCGTCACCTACGGTTCCCGTACCTACAGCCGCAGCAGCGTTGTCACCTGCACCTGCCACGATCTTACAGGAGGCCGGAATTCCCAGCTCCTCTGCAAGCTCCGGTTTCAGCGTGCCCACAGTCTCATAGCTTTCAAAGAGTTTCGGCATCTGCTCTTCTGTGATACCGCAGATATCCAGCATCTCCTTAGACCAGCAGCGGTTCTTTACATCAAGAAGCAGCATACCGGATGCGTCTGACATATCACAGCAGTGTGTACCTGACAGTTTGTATGCCAGATAATCTTTCGGAAGCATGATTTTTTTGATCTTCTTAAAGTTTTCCGGTTCGTTTTCCTTTACCCACAGGATCTTGGGTACGGTAAAGCCGGCAAATGCAATGTTGGCTGTATACTGGGACAGCTTGTCTTTTCCTATTACCTGGTTCAGATAGTCTGTCTCCTTGCCTGTTCTTCCGTCATTCCACAGAATAGCCGGACGGATCACGTTGTCCTGCTCATCTAAAATAACAAGTCCGTGCATCTGTCCGCCGAAGCTGATACCTGCCACCTGGCTCTTATCACAGTCTGCAGTCAGTTCTCTGATGCCCTCCAGACTTTCTCTCCACCAGTCTTCCGGCTTCTGCTCAGACCAGCCGGGATGAGGGAAGGAAAGAGGGTATTCCCTGGAAACGATCTTCTCTATTTTTCCTTCGCCGTTCATGAGAAGCAGCTTTACGGCAGAAGTTCCTAAATCCACGCCAATATATAACATTATTGATTCTCCTTTATCTCTTAAACTAAATACAGTATTCTTCTGAAATGCATGTTCAGATAGAGGCTGCTCTTGCGGGCAGCCTCCTGATTTTGTCAGCAGATATTTTTATGCAAATGGATTCTCTGTTGGATACAGAACACCTTTTGGCTGGTTGTAGTTGATTTCTTCCACTTCCACGCCTAAATATTTGAATACTTCATATAATGCTTTTCCAAAGTGACCGAAAGCCACAGCTCCGTGATGCGGATAGTTCTTCTCCACCAGAACGTGACGGTAGAAACGTCCCATCTCCGGAATGGCGAACACACCGATGGCACCAAAGGAACGTGTTGCTACAGGCAGAACCTCGCCCTGTGCAATGTAAGCGCGCAGTTTGCAGTCTGCTGTGCTCTGCAGACGGTAGAATGTGATCTCACCGGGAGCGATATCACCTTCCAAAGTACCCTGTGTCACTTCTTCCGGAAGTGTTCTTGCCATGATCATCTGATATTTCATGGAGCAGAAGGACAGTTTTCCGGATGCGGTATTGCCGCAGTGGAAGCCCATGAAGGTATCTTTGTGTGTATAGTCGTATTTGCCTTTGATCTCGCCTTCATACATGTCAGCCGGTACTGTGTTGTTGATATCCAGAAGTGTAACGGCATCCTGGCTGATAACAGTTCCCAGATATTCGCTCAGAGTTCCCCAGATATCCACTTCACAAGATACAGGGATTCCGCGTCCTGTCAGACGGCTGTTCACATAGCAGGGAACAAATCCGAACTGAGTCTGGAATGCAGGCCAGCATTTTGTAGTCAGAGTCACATATTTTCTGCATCCCTTGTGAGCTTCTACCCAGTCAAGCAGTGTAATTTCGTACTGAGCCAGTTTCGGAAGGATCTCCGGTTTCATATTGCCTTCGCCCAGTTCGCTCTCCATATCTTTTACAACATCCGGGATACGCGGGTCGTCAGCATGGTTTTTATAGCTCTCAAACAGGTCTAATTCGGAATTTTCCTCGATCTCAACGCCCAGGTCATAGAGACGTTTGATCGGTGCGTTGCATGCCAGGAAGTTCTGAGGACGCGGTCCGAAGCTGATGATCTTCAGGTTCTTCACTGCTACCAGCGCACGGGCAATCGGTGCAAAGTCTGCGATCATTTCTGCCACTTCTTCCGGTGTTCCTACCGGATATTCCGGAATATATGCTTTTAAGTTACGCAGTTTCAGGTTATAGCTTGCATTCAGCATTCCGCAGTATGCGTCACCACGGCCCTGAACCAGATTGTCTCCTCTTTCCTCTGCGGCAGCTACTACCATAGATGGTCCGTGGAAATATTTTACCAGAAGGGTCTCCTCTGTCTCAGGTCCAAAGTTACCAAGATAAACAACCAGTGCGTTACAGCCTGCTTCACGCAGCTCTTTTAAAGCTTTCTGCATGTCAGTCTCGCTCTCTACAACGGTGGGACATTCGTAAATCTCTCCTTTGTAGGATGCAACAACTGCTTTTCTTCTGTTCTCTGACAGTGACATTGGGAAACAGTCACGGCTTACAGCCACGATACCCAGTTTTAATTCCGGCATGTTTGCTAAATTCATAATTCTTATCCTCCTGAATTTTATGTTGCTGTTTTCTTTTTATTTGTTTTCTGGTTTCCGGTTATCAGTCTTTTACAGACAGGTTCTCACCGATCAATCCCTCGAACGCGCCTTCGATCTTAGCGTCTTTGTGGGCGATCAGCCATTTGTTTCTGGCAAAGAGAAGTTTGTCCTCACCGGTGTTGTTCTGAACAGCAGGTGCCTCTGTGTTGGTCCCTTTTGGAAGAATAACTGCTGTGCAGAATTTATTTCCGTTTACATTACATGGAGCATAGTGCAGGGTAGTGGCATAGACCTCGATCACGGTTCCTGCCGGTACTAAAAATGCTTCCATTTTAGATGTGTCATATGTATTGTCTGCTTCGATGTCCTGCTCTCTTCCGAGAATCAGGATCAAATCTGTCAATGCCACGTTCACCTCACTGTCTCTGTGGTATTCCACAGCATTCAGCAGGTAGTTGCTTCCGTTGCAGTAGCCAATCTGGATGGGCATTCCGCCGAACAGGCTGTAAGCGATCTTCTCTGCACAGTCACAGGCTTCCAGCTTCTCATCCGATGCGACATAGATGACATCATCCGGCTTCGGAGTTTCCTCCAGCGCTTTCAGAAGACTGCTCACATCAAGACCTTCCACGACCTTACCGTAAGCCTTGAATTCGGCATCCCTGACATTTAAAATTTTCATGGGAATTGACCTCCTTGGGAATTAGTTTATCCATTAAACTATATACTCATGCTACCATTGACAGGAAGAAAAATCAAGTTGTTTTTTCAAAAATTAATAAGTTTTTTTGAAATAGGGAGTCAGGATGAACAGATCCGGAGAGAAACAACAAAAAAACAAGGCGGAATCCATAGCATCCTGCATTCCGTCTTGTTTTCCTTTCCCAAAGAGAGTGGAAATTTATTTTCACTTATTTTAATACGATATCCTTTTCAAAATACGTCTTAGAAATTTCTGTCAGCGTCCCGTCCTTTATCAAAGGCTTCAAAGCCTGGTTCTCGATAGCCGGGATCAGACAGCTTCCCTTTTTGCCAAATACAGCAAGCTCTGTATATTCCACCTCTTCTCCCAGTTTATCCCGTACCTTTGAGACATCTGCGTATGCTTTGGTGGCAGAGTAATATTTTTGATTCCAATCGGTTATGCCTACCGTGGAGATAACACAGTCATACAGATCAGCATCCAGGGAATTCAGCAGATTCTCTTCTGTTGTGTCTATGATTTCCAGGGACAGTCCCAATTTTTCCGCTATTTTTGCAGCTGTATCAGGGGCAAAACCTGCTGGTTTGGCTGTTTTTTCATCCACGTAGCCCATGGAGCCGTCCTTTAAATTGATGCCCACTTTCAGGACACCTTTTTCTATGGTTGTGATCTCCCCATCCCCTTCACAGTCTTTCGGGGTTCCGCATCCGGCCAATGCTGCGGCTGTCAGAACTGCTGCTGCCAGAGCACAGACTATACGGCGGATTTTATTTTTCTTCAATTGTAACCACCTCATTCTTTGTTTTCCGATTTGCAAATACCTATGAAAAAACATAACATGCTCTGCTCTTTTTGTCAAATAGCTGTGAAAATATTAAGAAAGACAAAAAGAGGATCGTCTTGATAGGAACAAAATACGAACATTTGTTTTTTTACTTGTAAAAGATTTTTCCTTTTGGTATGATAATAGAAAGCAAACAACGGAAAGGTTTCTGGATATGAATGCATGGAATGGAAAACCCTATCACTCTTTTGACTATATGCTGAAAGAGCGGTTTTCGGAAAAAGTTTATAAAGTGGCATTGAATGGAGGGATGACCTGCCCCAACCGGGACGGCACCCTTGACAGCCGCGGCTGTATCTTCTGCAGCGCGGGAGGTTCCGGAGATTTTGCGGGTGACAGGAGGCTGTCTGTCACACAACAGATCAATGAGCAGGCTGACAGAATACGCAGCAAACGAAATGCCTCTCACTTTATCGCTTACTTTCAGGCCTATACCAATACCTACGCACCTGTGGAATATCTCCGGGAGATTTTTACGGAGGCTGTTTCCCATCCCGATATTGTGGCGTTGTCCATCGGGACCCGGCCTGACTGTCTGGGAGATGATGTTCTGGAACTTCTGAGCGAATTAAATGAGCAGAAGCCTGTATGGGTGGAGCTTGGACTGCAGACCATGCATGACAGCACTGCCGCATACATCAGAAGGGGATATCCCCTCTCTGTTTTTGAGGACGCGGTACGCAGGCTGAGAGCATTGGATCTTGAGGTTATCGTGCATACCATTCTGGGACTTCCCGGTGAAACAAAGGAAGATATTCTGAAGACTGTCTCCTATTTAAATACACCGGATATCCAGGGGATCAAGCTGCAGCTTCTTCACATCCTGAAAGGCACAGACCTTGCAAAGGATTATGAGGAGGGCAGATTCTCTGTATATACAATGGAGGAATATATCGATCTTGTCATAGCCTGCCTGGAGCACCTTTCTCCCCGCATTGTGATACACAGACTCACCGGGGACGGGCCGAAGGAGCTTCTCTTAGCACCGCTCTGGAGCAGTGCCAAGAAAACAGTCCTCAACACACTGCACCATGAGTGCAAAGTCAGGGGGAGTTATCAGGGACGGCTTTACACTGATTCCAATGTACACCAGATGGCATAAAAAAGGAGGATTCTTTATGGCTGAACCACTCACTTTATACAAACTGATCATACTATACATGCTGCAGAAGGTGGATTTTCCACTGAGCAATGCACAGATATCAGGATTTATACTGGACAAAGGATATACAAACTACTTTCATCTCCAGCAGGCGATCTCTGAACTGATCGAATCCGGTCTTGTACGTTCAGAGACTGTGCGCAATGCCTCATATCTGAAGATCACAGATTCGGGGAATCAGACATTGGAATACTTCGGAGAAGAAGTCTCCGATGAGATCAAAAAAGACATCGAAAAATTCTTCCTTGAAAATTCCATGGAACTGAAGGAAGAACGCTCCGCTATGGCTGACTACTACAAAAGCGATAAGGAAGGATATCTGGTGCGCTGCCAGGCGAAGGAAAGAGATATCCCCCTCATAGATATGACACTCACCGTACCCACAAAGGAAGCCGCTGAGGCTCTGTGCGCGGCGTGGAAAAACAAAAGCAAACAGGTATATGAAAGCCTGCTGGATATGCTCCTGTGAGTATTCCGTAACTTATGGCATATTGCTGTGCCATAAGTTACCGGATGCCCCGGTCATATCCGGCAGGCTTTCATTGGCCCTTCATTGACCCTTCATTTGCCCTTCCGTATCCTGTCCAGATGATCCTTAATGTTCTTTTCGTAACCGTTTTCTGTAGGCTCATAAAACCTGCTGCCCAGTATCTCTGTTGGCAGGTACTGCTGTTCCACATAGTGATTAGGATAGTCATGGGCGTATTTATATCCCACGCCGTGTCCCAGTTTTGCAGCCCCTTTATAATGGGAATCCTGGAGGTGGGGCGGCACTGTGGTACGGACGTTTTTTACGGAATCCGCGGCCTGGAATACCGCCATGCAGGCGGCATTGCTCTTCGGTGCGCTGGCCACATAGGTCACAGCCTGGGAAAGGGTGATCTGTGCCTCCGGCATGCCCAGACGTTCCACTGCCTGCGCTGCCGCCACTGCCACAACCAATGCCTGAGGATCTGCATTACCCACATCCTCTGAGGCGCATATCATGATCCTTCTGGCTATGAATTTGATATCTTCCCCTGCATACAGCATTTTGGCCAGGTAATAGACCGCTGCATCCGGGTCAGAACCCCGCATACTCTTTATAAACGCAGATACCGTATCGTAATGATTGTCCCCAGTTTTGTCATAACGCACTACCCGCTTCTGAATACACTCTGAGGCCACATCAAGAGTCACATGTATCTTTCCGTCTGCCCCTTTTTCCGTGGTCAGTACCGCCAGTTCCAGGGCGTTTAATGCTGCTCTGGCATCTCCGCCTGCGATATCTGCCAGAAACTCTCTGGCATCCTCCTCCAGCTCCACATCATAGCTCCCCATCCCTTTCTCCACATCAGTGGCAGCCCGGATCAGGAGTCTGCTGATATCCCGGCGCTCCAGCGGCTTCAGCTCAAAAACAATGGAGCGGGAGATCAGGGCGCTGTTGACTTCAAAATAAGGATTCTCCGTGGTGGCTCCTATAAGGATCAGGGTTCCGTCCTCCACAAAAGGCAAAAGGTAATCCTGCTGTCCCTTATTGAACCGGTGGATCTCATCAATAAAAAGGATCGTCTTTTTCCCGTACATGCCCAGATAGTCCTGAGCCTTTTTCACAACTTCCTCCATATCCTTTTTTCCGGCAACTGTTGCGTTCATCTGTTGGAACTGAGCGCTGGTGGTATTGGCAATGACCTTTGCCAGTGTGGTCTTTCCCGTGCCCGGAGGCCCGTAGAAAAGTACACTGCCCAGCTTGTCTGCTTTTATGGCACGGTAAAGCAGCTTTCCTTTACCGATGATATGCTCCTGCCCCACCACCTCTTCCAGCGTTGTGGGACGCATCCTGGAAGCCAGGGGAGATTCATTTTCCAGAGTCTGTTCTTTCATATAATCAAATAGATCCATTATTTTCTCCTTATTCCAGCAACAGTTCATCCACTGTCACAAATTGGTATCCCTCCTCAGTAAGTGTATCTGCGATCTGCAGGGCAGCTTCCACGGAGGTGTCAAAAATATCATGCATTAAAATAATATCACCTTCCTCCACATCTTTCACTACCCTTTTTACAATTTTTTCTGTATTTTGCGTTTTCCAGTCCAGAGAATCAACATTCCAGGACACGGGGATCATGGTGATGCAGAAATCCAGGTTCTTTTTCCATGCACCGTATGGGGGACGCACAAAAGAAGAATATGTTCCTGTTGTTTCATATATCTTGTTGCACCCTTTCAGCACTTCGTCTCTTGCCTTAGACTCTGATAATTTGTTGAGCTGTACATGATTGTAAGTGTGGCTGCCGATCAGGTGTCCCTCATCCTGGATTCTCTTTACAATATCCTCATTTCCCTCTATGTTCTTGCCTATCAGAAAAAAGGTGGCGTGAATACCGCGTTTTTTCAGGCCGTCCAGAAGTTTTGGCGTATAGACCGCGTGAGGGCCGTCGTCAAAGGTCAGGGCAATCTTAGGATGTTCCTCATCTGACAGTTCTCCTGCAGTCTGTATATTCATCTTTCCAACGGACTCTGTACCGTATTTCAGCGCCCCCGCTGCTGTCAGTACCAGTAGGACTGCCAGGCAGAGCCATGTTTTATTTTTACTCATATCGCAACTCCGGCCAAACTGTTCCTTCTATTTATATGTCTTTATTTTCGTGAAAAGACTTTCTCTTCACACGTCAATATGATAAAATATCAAAATAATGTTTTTACAATATATATAACAAACCATACAACAAACGGCCGAAAATAGTTACTGTTCGCAGATTTGCGCTTTTTGCAGGGCTGCGAATTGTAACGGGAAATGTTTTAAGATGCTGCCGGCCGAGGGAGGGAGTTTCCACATGACATTAGACGTATTATCTTCACTGGCCATCTATGCCCTGGTGACGGGATGGTCGCCCGGTCCCAACAATGTACTGCTTCTGAGCACCACAGGGCAGTTCGGACTGAAACGAAGCATGAAACTGATCACCGGTATATGGACCGGTTTTTTGACTATTATGCTTCTGTGTGCAGGCTTCAGTGTAGGGCTGGGCAGATTTCTGCCCGGAGTGGTTCCCTATCTGAAATACATAGGCGCCGCTTATATCCTGTATCTGGCATTTACAGTTCTCAAAAGAAAACCTGTCCAGGCCGATGTCGGCACAGGCAAAGCGCCGTCCTTCGCCTCAGGATTTCTCCTGCAGTTTATCAATGTAAAGGTTATCCTGTATGGCATCTCCGCTCTGAGCAGCTATGTTCTTCCCTACGAAAGCGGTGTTCCGTCTCTGATCTTCTTTGCCTTTTTCCTGACCTTTTTCGGTGCAACGGGAAATCTGGTATGGGCTATCATCGGAAGCATATTTCAGAAATGGTACAATAGATATTATAGAGCGTTCAATATTGTGATAGCGCTGCTGCTTGTGCGCTGTTCTGTAAAACTGATTCTGTAAGGCTGTTTTTGTAAAGCTGTTTCTGCAAAGCTGTTTTCTAGGAAGCTGTCTCGGGGATGCTGTCTCTGTCAAATTGATTTTGTATTCAACAGTATCTCTACATATGTTCATAAAAAACTGCCGCCGGTGCGGTTCCATTTCACGGAACCTATCACCAGCGGCAGTTTTTCTTTTATTATTTCGTATTCGTTACAAATGCGTTGACCAATTCCTGTCCGTCGTCATATCCCTGTGATTTCAGTTCTTTGACAAACCAGTCCTCAATCCCGTCAACTGCTTTTTTGAAGGAATCAATATCCAGATCCTCATAGGCAGTCACATCCATGCCGTTTTCTGTCTGCCAGCGGTTCAGGATCTCATCATCCCCGGCGCGGTTGATCTCCCTCTCATACTGTACGGCCTTCTGCCCGATCTCATCCACAACCTCCTGCTGCTTGGGCGTCAGCTTGTCATAGACTTCCTGATTGATGCCAAAGAAGAGACAATCATAATTGGCGTTCCAGAGAGAACAGTATTTCTGTACTTCCTGTACACTGGCCGCATCTATTGCCGGAAGGGGATTTTCCTGCCCTTCCACAGTGTTCTGCTGCAGGGCTGTGTAAGTCTCTGACCAGTTCATGTTCGTCGCGTCAGCGCCCCACCTCTTATAACATTCCATCAGCAGGTTGGAGCCTGCCACACGGATCTTCAGATTTTTCATATCATCTGCGCTTTTGACTTCCCTTACGGAGTTGGTGAGCTGGCGGAAACCGTTCTCCGCCATACCCATACAGTGCACACCATAGCTCTCCAGGATCTCTTTCATCTTCTCTCCGGCTGCCCCGTCCAGTTTGGCATCCGCATCCTCCACGGAATTGAAGAGGAACGGCAGGGATACCACATTGAAACGCGGGTCAAAGGCAGAATAGATCAGGTTGGAGTGCATGGATATCTGTACCGGGTCCCCGTTCATCAGAGCCTGTATTCCCTCTGACTGGTTGCCGTTAGTGAGCTGGTCGGCTGCATAGACGTTTACATGGATCTTTCCGCCTGTGGCCTTTTCCATCATTTCACCGAATTTACGTCCCGCCTCAGCCCAGGTACTTGTCTCTGTGGTAGAGCAGGCAAAATTCCAGGTCTGTTCTTCCCAGGCAAGATCACTTCTGTCCTCCACCTCATAATTGCCTGAGGTTTTGGAGGTAAACGCGTCTATCAGTTCTTTTACCTCAGTCTCATCATACCCTTCCTTCACCAGCTCCTCCTGATACCACTGGGGTATGTCCGCAACGGCATTTTTGAAGGAATCAATATCCAGATCCTGGTATTCTGTTATCTCCACGCCGTTCTGGTCAGTCCAGCGCTCTTTGATCTCGTCATCACCGGAGCGGTTGATGTCACGCTCATAGTCCACAGCCTTTTTGCCTGCCTCATCTACCACCTTCTGTTGTTCCGGTGTCAGATCCTTGTACAGCTCCCCGTTGATACAGAAGAACAGGCAGTCATAGTTGGCATTCCACATGGAACAGTATTTCTGCACTTCCTGTACGCTGGCCGCATCAATGGCCGGAAGCGGATTCTCCTGGCCCTCCACTGTATTCTGCTGCAGAGCCGTGTAGGTCTCAGACCAGTTCATATTGGTGGCATCAGCCCCCCACCTCTTATAGCACTCCATGAGCAGATTGGAGCCTGCCACACGGATCTTCAGATTTTTCATATCATCCGCGCTTTTCACTTCCCTTACGGAGTTGGTGAGCTGGCGGAAACCATTCTCAGCCATGCCCATGCAGTGCAGTCCGTATTCCTCCAGAAGCGCGTTCATCTTATCGCCCGCCCCGCCGTCTAACTTGGCATCTGCATCCTCTACAGAGTCAAAGATAAACGGCAGGGAAACCACATTAAAGCGAGGGTCAAAGGCCGAATAGATCAAATTGGAATGCAGGGATATCTGCACAGGATCCCCATTCATCAAGGCCTGGATACCCTCTGACTGATTTCCGTTGGTAAGCTGGTCAGCCGCATATACCTTCACATGTACCTTGCCGCCTGTGGCCTCCTCCATCAGTCTGCCGAACTGTTCCCCGGCTTTCGCCCAGGTGCTTGTCTCTGTAGTAGAGCAGGCAAAGTTCCAGGTCTGCTCCTCCCAGCCCAGATCACTGTAGTCACCGATCACATTGTAGTCCTCAGAGCTGCTGTCCCCTGCTGTGCTGTCTGTACTGCCCGCAAGTTTGGAAGTGCCCGTATAGGAGCTTCCTGCAAAGGCCTTCGGCAGACACACGGAAATCTGGGGAATGTATGTGACCATCAGCAGCACGATGATACAGGCGGCGATCATGGGGACAACCGCCTTGGAAATCTGCTGCAGGCTCACCTCCAGTCCCTTCTTGATCTTGATGCTGATGGCGACAAACAGATTGACACCCACAGGAGGCGTCACCTGCCCGATTGCCAGGTTGACCGTTGCCAGAATACCAAAGGCTACCAGATCATATCCCAGAGCCTTGCACACCGGCAGCATAATGGGGATAAATATGTACATAGCAGAGTTTGCGTCAATGAAGCACCCTGCGATCAGGAAGATCACATTCACGATCAGAAGGAAAATGAACTGATTGTGGGCCACACTTCCCAACAGTTCCGACGCTGCCTGTGAAATTCCGAACTTGGTACAGACAAAGGAAAACAGGGACGCACATGCCACGATCAGCATGATGCCTCCTGTTGTCTTAGCTGATTCCACGAAGATATCGATCAAATCCTTGAATTTTACTTCTCTGTAGATCACCATTCCCACAAAGAGACCGTATACCACAGAAACGGCCGCCGCCTCTGTAGGTGTGAAGATTCCGCCGTAGATACCGCCCAGAATGATCACCGGCATCAAAAATCCCCAAAACGCATCGCCAAAGGCGCGGAATCTCTCACCCCAGGACGCCTTCTTGGTGGTTGGCTGGATCCCATTTTTGCGGACTTCGATCATGATGACAAAAATCAGGGCAAGTCCCATCAGAATTCCCGGCAGGATACCGCCTGCGAACATATCCGCGATGGACACACCGGTAATGGACGCGTATACCACAAATGCAATACTGGGCGGTATGACAATAGCTATGGAGCTGGATGTGGCCATCATAGCCGTGGAAAACGGTGCCGAGAAGCCCCCCTCCTCCACCATAGCCGGAATCAGGACTGCACCCAGAGCCGCAACCGTAGCCGGGCCTGAACCGGAGATCGCTCCGAAGAAACAAGCTACAATAACGCACACAATGGCGATACCGCCTCTTTTGTGTCCTACGCAGGTATTTACAAACTTGATAAGACGTTTGGATATGCCGGCCTTTGCCATAATATTTCCGGATAAGACGAAAAACGGAATGGCGAGAAGCAAAAACTTACTGATGCCGGAATACATATTGGTTGCCACAATGGTCAGGGATGTGCCTGAGTACAGGATCGCGCACACAGAGGACAGGCCCAGACAGATGGCAACAGGAACATTCAGGATCAAAAAGATAAAAAAGGATAAAAATAATACCGCGCTTACCATTTATGCCGCCTCCTTTTTCTCAACAAATTTAAAATCTGTACAAAAATCAATACAATACTCCACAAAATGCAGGATCATGCAGACCGCTCCAATAGGCACAAAGGACCAGAAGATCCATTCCGGCCAGTTCAGCACAAAGGTCCTCTTTCCGTTTGCAAGCTGGGTCAGCACCTTATCCATGCCGTATTTAAACAATATTGCAGTGAATATCACAGAGAGCACAGTCACAAGAATGACAATGGGTTTCTTAGTTTTCTTTGGCAGCCTGTCTGTGACCAGCGTAAGGCTTACCAGCTCTCCTTCCCGGCAGGCCAGAGCGGCTGCCATAAGTGTGATCAATACAAAAACTGCCACCACCAGTTCTTCCGTAAATGACCAGGAACGGTGGATCACTTTCCTGGAAAACACATTTCCCACAGTCAGAACCAAAATCAGCAGTGTAGACGCAGCCAGGATCAGCTTCTCAGCCGAGGCCAGCACATCCATGATTTTTTTGTAGACTTTCATCACATTTCCTCCTCTTGTTATAATAAGACTTATAAAATTCCACACACATCTGCCCGTGTACCGCGCACAATCAGAGCATAAAAAAAGCCCCTCCTGAAGAGGGACGAACAAAATCCGCGATACCACCCTGTTTCCGCACAGAGTTACCCCTGCCGGCACTTACAACATACTGACATATGTGTTTCCTGTAACGTGGAACCTACGTCAGCACCTAATGGGACATTCTGCCTTTCAGTGCTGCTTCTCCGGGATGATCCGTAAGCTTCCCGGATTCCTGCCTCACACCTGCCGGCAGTTCTCTGAAAATCCGTTTGGCAGCTTATGCTTCCCATCATAGAATTTACAAATACTGATGATCAACTCTCAATATTTTATAATATCTTAATGGATATTTTACTTCTTTTTCAGAATCACGTCAACACTTTTTTGTAACATAGTAAAACCGCTGTAACAGTTCAGTCTTCCACTGTCCCGCGAGGTGTTGCCTTGCATTTGCAGGGCAGTCCGAGGCAGCCACGCGCCAGACTCCGGTTTTTGCAGTCTGTGTGCATGCCTTTTGTTGCTATGAAGCCGAAAGGCTGAATAGTAACAAACCGCTGCCCCGGGATTGCTCCTTTGGGCAGCGGCTATATGTTCCATATGAATTAAGCGATTTTGGATTTTGCCAGCTCTGCCAGTGTTGCAAAGCCTTCTGCATCATTGATAGCCATATCAGCCAGAACTTTTCTGTTCAGGTCAATGTTAGCCAGCTTTAAGCCGTACATGAATTTGCTGTAGGACAGACCGTTCATTCTTGCTGCTGCGTTGATACGCGCGATCCATAACTGTCTAAACTGACGTTTTTTCTGCTTTCTTCCTGCATAGGAGCTTGTCAGTGCTCTCATAACAGACTGTTTTGCTACTCTATACTGTTTGGAGCGTGCTCCTCTGTAACCTTTTGCCAGCTTTAATACTCTGTTGTGTTTTTTCTTAGCGTTTAATCCGCCTTTAATTCTTGCCATTCTTAATTTCCTCCTGTTTTAGAACCTATCCTGTAATTAGATGTACGGTAAAATTTTCTTGATTGCTTTTACGTTGGTTGCATCTGTGATAGCTGCTTTTCTCAGGTTTCTTTTTCTCTTCTGAGATTTCTTTGTTAAGATATGGCTCTTGTAAGCTTTGTTTCTCTTTAATAATCCTGTACCTGTTTTTTTGAAGCGCTTAGCAGCTGCTTTCGTTGTTTTCATTTTTGGCATGTTTGTATTCCTCCTTAGACTCTTTTCGTGAACGCTTTTAGCGTTTTTCTGTCAAATACATGGTCATTGTCCTGCCTTCTACCTTCGGTGCTTTTTCAATCACCGCGATATCAGCTACAGACTCTGCAAACTCATCAAGGATGTGTTTACTCTTATACATATGTGCCATCTCTCTTCCGCGGAAACGTAATGTCACTTTGACTTTATTTCCCTTGGATAAAAATTTTCTGGCATTATTGACCTTGGTGTTCAGGTCGTTTTCCTCAATATTAGGGGACAAACGCACTTCCTTAATCTCTATGGTTTTCTGTTTCCTCTTAGCTTCCTTTTCTTTCTGCGCTAATTCGTACCTGTACTTACCATAATCGATAATTTTGCAAACAGGCGGCTTTGCAGTCGGAGCAATCTTCACAAGGTCCAGCCCTGCTTCCATTGCCTGCTTCTGCGCATCTCTGGCTGACATGATTCCCAGCTGTTCTCCGTTTGCGCCGATCAGACGTATCTCTTTGTCTCTGATTTGTTCATTGATCATTAAATCGCTAATTGTAGTGCACCTCCATAATATTGATAAAACACTCTGTTCCTGGCCGGCCCTCCGGCCTTCCACCTCATAAAACATCCTGAAAGAAACAAGAAAAAAATGGATAGACGACAATCGACTATCCACACATATCCGCATAAAGAAAACGCTGAAGGCGCTTCGTTTATTACCGTATTAACCATAGTCACGCAATTGTGCTAAGGTGAGAGTGGATACTCTGCTTTCTTTTTCTTCAGACTAGATAAGTCTAACACAGGTGTTTCCATGCGTCAAGAGCTAAATTTCATTTTGTTTTTATTTTTATTAAGAAAATTCTTGTCTTTTGTCTGAAAAAATGGCATAATGTTTCACATACAACAAAGATGCGAAACGCATCGAAAAAAGGGAGAGAAACATGGAGAAAAAAAGAGGAGCATTTTCTAACAAGATGGGATTTGTCCTTGCCGCCGCCGGATCCGCGGTTGGTCTTGGAAATCTCTGGCGCTTCCCGTATCTTGCAGCAAAATACGGAGGGGGCATTTTTTTACTCGTCTATCTGATCCTCGCCGTAACACTTGGGTTTACACTGATGATCACTGAGATCGCCATAGGCCGTAAGACAGGCCTGAGTGCAGTGGGAGCTTTCCGAAAGCTGGACAAACGATTTGGCTTCGTTGGGTATCTGGCCTGCATCGTTCCTTTTATCATCACCCCATATTACTGTGTTATCGGCGGATGGGTGATCAAATACCTGATCACTTTTGTCAGCGGCAACGTATCCGCTGCTGCGGGAGATGACTATTTTACAGGTTTTATATCCCAGGCCGGTTCACCGGTTCTGTGGTTTGCAGTTTTCGTTCTGCTGACTTCCATCGTCGTGATCGCCGGCGTGGAAAAAGGAATCGAAAAAGCCAGCAGGATCTTAATGCCTGTTCTGATCGTACTCACACTGGGCATATCCATTTTCTGTATCACAAGACCGGGTGCCGCAGAAGGTGTGAAGTATTATCTGCTGCCTGACTTCAGCCGTTTCTCAGCCACCACTGTGCTGGCTGCCATGGGACAGCTGTTCTACTCTATGTCACTGGCTATGGGTATTATGATCACATACGGTTCTTATATGAAGAAGGACAACAGCCTGGAAAAATCTGTCCGTCAGATCGAGATTTTCGATACCGGAATCGCTTTTCTGGCCGGCCTTATGATCATCCCGTCTGTATTCGTATTCTCCGGCGGCAACGAGGAGGCACTGGGCAAGGGACCATCCCTGATGTTCATCACTCTGCCTAAGGTGTTTGACAATATGACTCTGGGCGGCGTCATTGGAGCAGTCTTCTTCCTTCTTGTACTGTTCGCGGCACTGACCTCCTCCATCTCACTGATGGAGACCAATGTGTCCATTATCCGCGACAAACTGGGCTGGAGCAGAAAGAAAACCACAGTTGCAGTTACCATATATGTACTGCTTCTGGGCGCACTGGTATCCCTAGGCTTCGGGCCTCTGGATTTTGTCCAGATCATCGGACTGGGACTTCTGGATTTCTTCGATTTCCTGAGCAACAGTGTACTGATGCCTGTCGTGGCAATCCTGACCTGTATCAGCATCGGCTTCTTCATCAAGCCTAAGGCAGTATATGATGAAGTGGAGCTGAACGGACCTTTTAAAATGAAAAAGTTTTATACCATCATGCTTAAATGGATCGCTCCTATCTGCCTGATCATGATTCTTGTATTCGCAGTATCTGAGGCAATGGGCTGGATCAAAGTCTGACAAAAAGAGCCATATCTGTAATTTCAGTTACAGGTATGGCTCCTTTTTCATATCTTATGGTTTCTTATCTTTTTTCAAAGCTTCCGCATTTTGTCTCGTCACAGCGGCAGGCACTTCCGCCTGTAATTGTGATCTTGTCTGCATGACATTTTTCTTCTTTATTGAAAGTACAGGTACATGCGCGGCAGTCCACATCAATAGTGCGGCATCCGCAACTGTCAGCAGCGGCTTTATTGGATGCAGATTCTCCTCTTTCCTCAAAGCTGCGGCAGCAGGTCTCATCCGCAACCTTTGCTTCGCTTCCGTCTACCAGAATGTCTCCTTTGGAGCAGTATTCATCTTTGTTGTAAATACAGGTTCTTGCAGTACAGCTTAATAATGGCATAGTCATTTCCTCCTTATAATTTCGTCGGAAATAGTATGCGTTTCGCCGTACGGTTTTATACCATGGATTTTTCAAAAATTTATTTCTGCTCTTCTTCTTTTACCTCACGGATCTCTCTGCTTTTTATCTCCTCTTTGATGGAGGTGATAAACTCACCAAGATCCTTTTGTCCCTCATCGCCCAGGAAACGGCTTCTCACAGACACAAGGCCCTCCTCCTCTTCTTTGGCGCCTACCACTATCATATAAGGTATTTTTTCCAGTCTGGCCTCACGGATCTTGTAGCCGATCTTTTCGGCTCTTGTATCCATGTCCGCACGGATTCCTGCCTCCAAAAGCTGTGCCAGAACCTTTTTGCCGTAATCCATATATTTGTCGGAAATTGCCAGGACACGCACCTGGACCGGGGATAACCAGGTCGGGAATGCGCCTGCAAAATGCTCGATCAAAATACCGATAAAACGCTCAATGGAGCCAAATGCCACCCTGTGGATCATGATCGGGCGGTGCTTTTCCCCGTCAGCGCCGATATATTCCAGTTCAAAGCGAAGGGGAAGCTGGAAATCAAGCTGGATGGTACCGCACTGCCAGGTTCTGCCGATGGAATCCTCCAGATGGAAGTCAATCTTAGGACCATAGAAAGCGCCGTCCCCTTCGTTCACCACATAGTCAAGCTCCAGATCATCCAAAGCTCCCCGCAGGGCTTCTGTGGCCATTTCCCAGTCCTCATCACTTCCCATGGAATCCTCAGGACGTGTGGACAGTTCCACATGGTATTTGAAACCAAACAGGCTGTAAACCTGGTCAATGAGGCTGGCAACGCCTTTGATCTCATCTCTGATCTGATCCGGTGTCATGAATATATGGGCATCATCCTGCGTAAAGCAGCGCACGCGCATGAGTCCGTGGAGCTGGCCTGATTTTTCGTGGCGGTGCACCAGTCCCAGTTCCCCCATGCGCAGCGGCAGGTCACGATAGGAGCGCGGTTCAGACTGGTATGCCAGGATGCCTCCCGGACAGTTCATGGGTTTGATGGCAAAATCCTGGTCGTCAATAACCGTTGTGTACATGTTTTCTTTATAGTGGTCCCAGTGGCCTGATGTCTCCCACAAATGACGGCTCAACATGATCGGCGTGGAAATCTCCACATAGCCGGCTTTTGTATGGATCTCCCTCCAGTAATCCAGCAGGGTATTTTTCAGCACCATGCCCTTTGGCAGGAAGAAGGGGAATCCCGGACCCTCATCGCGCATCATGAACAGGCCTAACTCTCTGCCCAGTTTTCTGTGGTCACGTTTCTTTGCCTCCTCGATCCTTGCCAGATGCTCCTCCAGGTCAGCCTTTTTTGTAAACGCTGTGCCGTAGATCCTGGTGAGCATTTTATTTTTCTCGCTGCCTCTCCAGTAGGCACCGGCAAGACTTGTCAGCTTAAATGCTTTCACCGGTTTTGTTGTCATCAGATGGGGGCCTGCACACAAGTCAGTGAATTCTCCCTGTTTATAGAAACTGATAACAGCGTCTTCAGGCAGGTCCTCGATCAGCTCCACTTTATAAGGCTCCTCTTTCTCCTTCATGAACGCAATGGCCTCCTCCCTTGGAAGCTCGAAGCGCTCAATGGGAAGGGATTCCTTCACGATCTTCTTCATCTCCGCCTCGATTTTTTCCAGGTCTTCCGCTGTCAGAGGGATTTCCCTGTCAATATCATAATAGAAGCCATCGGAAACGGATGGCCCGATCGCCAGTTTTGCATCCGGGTACAGGCGCTTGATGGCCTGGGCCATAATATGGGATGCCGTGTGACGGAAAGCTGCCTTGCCGCCCTCCTCGTTAAAAGTCAGGATACTCAGCTCACAGTCATGGTCCACGGTTGTTCTCAGATCCACGACCTGCCCGTCTGCTTCCCCTGCGCAGGCCATCCTTGCCAGACCTTCGCTGATATCGGAAGCGATATCAAGGACAGACACTGCGTGATCGTATTCTTTTTTTGACCCGTCTTTTAATGTGATAATCATAATTCCTCTGCTCCTTTTCTCTTGTCATATTTCTTTTGCAATACTGCTGACACGCGACAGAACGGAAACCGCAAAAAACCCGCCCCATGCAGCCATTTCTGACTGCAAGGGACGGGTAACTGTCATTACTCGCGGTTCCACCCTTGTTGTACACTGTCCTCCTTTTGAGGACCGGTTCACCACTCATTTGATGGTAACGGAATCACCGGGCCGTGTTAGGGCCGCTCCAAGGTAGTTTTCAAATGCTTTCTGAACAGGCTGCTTCCAGCATATGCCGCCCTCTCTGGGAACCTCCGCATTTTACTCGTCTTGTCATCGCGTTTTCTGTATGAATCTACTTTTCATTATAGCCGCAGAAATATTTTTGTCAACCGCTTTTGTCCCAGAAAACCCAGCGGATATGGACAGCAGCATATATTTCATGCTATTTTATCAGTTCCAGAAGCTCCTCCCTGCTGATCCTGTGGTCAGCCACTGCCTGTCCTTCCATGACATTTTCCGCAAGACGGGCTTTCTTCTCCTGAAGGGCCAGTATCCTCTCTTCTATGGTATTCTTCACCACCATTTTTATGACGGTGACGATATTCTCCTGTCCGATGCGGTGGGTACGGTCTGTGGCCTGGTTCTGGGCTGCCACGTTCCACCAGGGATCGTAATGTATGACCACATCCGCCTCCGTCAGATTCAGCCCTGTTCCTCCTGCTTTCAGGGAAATAAGGAAAACCTGAGCCTTTTTGTTCTGAAACTTTTTCACCATTTCCCGTCTCTGCTCTTTGGTATTCTTCCCGGAGAGATAGAGATAAGAAATCCCCGCCTTGTCAAACTCCCCGGCCAAAAGCTCCAGCATGGTGGTAAACTGGGAAAAAAGCAGTATCCTGTGTTCTGCCTGCACCAGGTCCCGGACCAGTTCCACACAGCTTTCCTGTTTTGCGGAACCTCCCCTGTAATTTTCATAGCAAAGCTGAGGAGAACAGCAGATCTGCCGCAGCCCCATCAGCTCCGCCAGATACTTTATGCGCTGGTTCTTGTAATCCTCCTCGCTCTGGCTGCTTAATTCCATCTGCAGCCTGGCGACTCTGGCGTCGTAGATCTTTTTCTGTTCCTCCTCCATCTTCACATAGACGGTCTTCTCCAGCTTGTCCGGCAGGTCTTTGAGCACATCCTGTTTCTTCCGGCGCAGGATAAAAGGATTCACCATATGCTTCAGCCGTTCCATGACATTTTTGTCCTCATTCTGTACAATGGGCTGTTCCAGCTCTTCCCGGAACTTTTTGTAGCTATAGAGATATCCCGGCATGATAAAGTCAAATATACTCCACAAGTCACTGAGGCGGTTCTCTATAGGAGTTCCCGTCAGCGCAAGACGGTGGACAGCCTGCACTTGCTTCACCGCTTTTGCCGTCTGGGTACCTGCGTTTTTAATATATTGGGCCTCATCTATGACCATATAGGGAAAGGTTCTCCCTTTATACAGCTCCGCATCCCGCTTCAGCAGATCATAGGAAGTCACCAGTATATCCGATCCAGATGCGCTTTTTATGATCTCTTCTCTCTGCTGACTGCTGCCCACAGCCACTGCGACAGAAAGGTCCGGCGCGAACCGGCCAATCTCGCTCTCCCAGTTATAGACCAGAGATGCCGGGCACACGATGAGGGCGCCCTCTTTTTTCATTTCCAACAGTGTGATAACCTGAAGAGTCTTTCCAAGTCCCATATCATCCGCCAGGATTCCCCCGAATCCCCACTGGGACAGCATGGCCAGCCAGCGGAAGCCGTTCTTCTGATATTCCCTGAGTTCTGCCTTAAGTTCCTCGGGAATCTCAAAATCATTGTCCTGATAGCTGTTCATCTCACGGATGAGCCGTTTGAATTCCGGACTTCTTCTGGCATCCACCTTGCCCGGCTGTGCTTTCAGGGTCTCCGCTATGTAGGAAGCTCGGTACTTGGGAGCAGTAAAGCTGCCTTTGGCGAAATCATTTTTGTCAAACCCAAGCCCCTGGGACAGCTCAGATATGAGAGAAAGGCCATTGTCCTCAAGACTGATGAAATCCCCATTTTTCAGGCGGTAATACTTTCTCCGCCTGCGGTATCCGGATAGGATCTGCTCCATCTCCCGCAGATCCATATCTTCCACCCGGATATCCAGATCCAGCAGATCTCCGGACATGCCTATGCCGATGTTGACTTTCGGGGCGGGTAGAATCCGCATTCTCTTTATCTTGTCATCCACAAAAAGGGCTGCCAGTTCACGGATCTTGGGAAATCCCTGTTCCAGAAGATCATATATTTTTTCCTCTTTTACACAAATCCCATAGATTTCCCCGTTCTTCTCTTCCATGTCAAAATATACTTCCAGACATTTTTTCAGAGCGTCTTCCCTCTGCACGTCACGGTACTGACTGGCCGGTTCTATCTCTGCGAACAGATCATAGACTGTATTTCCATAGACTGCCTCCGCCCGCATCCGAATGGCATCCCGGTATTCTTCATCTATGCTTAAGTACACACTGCACTCGGCCTCTTTGGGCTGATACTCATCAAAATCAATATCGTTCATCTGAATATCCGCATACTGTTCCAAAACAGGCAGCAGTGTCCCGCAGAACGCAGTATAGTCCTCCTGATTCAGAAAAACGGAACGGTCTCTGGACTGAAATGCATAATGCTGTACATTATCCGTGTTCAGGGCTTTGACAATGGGCATCATATCCGCTGAAAAGTCAGGTGTGCACTGGTAAATAATACCGTCTTTCTGAAGATAATCGTGAATATTTCCTTTTATCCACTTGGGGGAATGCAGATAAATGCTGGCTCCCTGCTCCTCTGTTTTAACGATTTCCATCTTGATCTCCGGATTGCCGCGTCTGACCTGATAAGGGGTTCCGTCTATCTCAATGGTCTGGTCCATATATTTTTGCAGAACTTTGTCTATTCCGTAGCTGTTCAGTGAAATGCTGCGGAAGCTGGAGCTGTACACCTGGGAACTGAATTCCAGATTATTATACTGGGTTTTCAAATAATCAGACAGAAGATCGATCCAGGTGAGGGCTTCCGGGGTAAATGCGGAGCGGTCATGGATAAACCCCAGATTTTTGCCGTACGAATCATATTTACCGTATTCCACACTGTCCAGCATTTTACATATGTTTTTCAGGACATACAGTTTGCGTGTACCTATTTTAAACTCTATATGGTAGGAATTGTATGAGGATGTGATGACCGGTTCCAGACGGATCTGACCGTAATATTCCCCCAACAGATAGGCATTATTGCGCACAGCATACTTTGCTATGGTATTTTTCAGCGTATCTGATGTTTCGCGTTTTCTGGGGCCTCTCACGGGAAAGTCCACGATTTCCTGACGCACCGGGGGCTTTTGGGTATCCCGGTAGGCGAGGGCCAGAGCTACACAGTGCTTGCACATGCCAAAGTAATTGCCATATGCCGGACAGTCACATACATAGTCCGTAATATCATCATGGGCATCAAAGGTTACTGTCACATCATACCATTTGCTGCCACTGCCCTTTACCTGTGCACTCACTTCTTTTGTATCCTCTGAAATTTCCTCGATCAGGAAACTTTTGTAGGCCTTTTCCTCGGCAATCCGCTTCCCCCGCTGATACATTGCCGGAAAGCAGTTTTCTTTGACCGTGCTAATCTTTAACATTCTTCCCTCTCCGATTTACAAAATAATTGTATTTTCCATCCTGTCTCTGCAGTTACATATTTCCTGCTGCTTTGTCCTTCACCACTCCGAAGAATTCTCTCACAAGGTAATTCACCTGTAAGAATGTATTGCTTTTGGAGGGGATTCCTTCTATATGAGAGCATCCCAGCTTTTTCCCCAGGGCCACACCCCGGTACACATGAAAATTATTGGTCACTACTCCGATGGATGCCTCTTTTCCTTTGCCATCTTCCTCTGTGTCGATGATCTTTAGAGAAAATTTCAGGTTCTCACTGGTATTTGTGGAGTGTTCCTCTTTCAGAAGCCGATCAGGAGAAACTCCTTTTTTCACAAGATAGCGGTACATTGCCTCCGCCTCTGTGATATCCTCCCCTGTTCCTTTTCCGCCTGAGAGAACCGCACAGGCCTCAGGATTTTCCTCCAGATACTCTCCGGCACGCTCCACACGGAGTCTCAGGGAATTGCTCAGTTTTGTGCCGTTCACCTGCGCCCCCAGTACGATGATATAATCCAGATCCTTTGACGGCTTGTGCAGGGTGTTAATTGCGCAAATGCTATATGTATTTCCCCCAGACTGATTAGGGGATTTAGAAATATGTGAGATTAGATAGCCTTTTCCTCCGATTCCACACTGTACACACTGGAAAACAAGTGCTCCAGCTCATTTCCGAAGTTATAAGTGATTTTGATTTTGCGGTTTTCATAGACTTTTATTTCACTTATCATTTCTACCACAATATCTCTATCCAGTGTTTCAATGTCTTTTAATTCCAAAAGCCTTTTAATCCAAGGTGTTTCAAAAACATCTTCCGTCACATTATCTTTCTTCTTTTCTTCCAGTGCTTCAATCTGTTTGGAGTAAAGTTCTTCTTTTTTTAGATAATCCTCTCGGTAAGAAAGAAATTCTTCTTTGGAAATCAGTTCTTCCCTGTAATCTTCATATATGGATTTTTTTAGTCTTTTCACACGTTCCAACTCTGCTTTGATTTTACTAAGTTCGGTATCTGCAATCCTTTTGACTTTTGAAGCTGTGAAACTCTGCGATTGTACCAGTTCTTTCAAATTGTCTACACTGTCAACGATTGCTTTTAAATCGCCTAGTACAATATCTTCCAAAACCGCCATAGGAAGTGTGTGGGGCGTACAATACTGTTTGCCGTTTCTTTTATATGTTCCACAATAAAGACTATATGTTTTACTTCCATCTGCACGACGCCACATATTTTTTGTCATTGCCCTGCCACAGTCACCGCATTTCACAAAACCAGCAAAGATATTTTTATTCGTTTCCAAACCCAGCTCCCTTGTCCTTTTCTGCAAAAGAGATTGAGCCTTTTCCCACGTTTCCTTATCTATAATCGGTTCATGGGTATTCTCAACGATTATCCATTCTTCTTTTGGCATTTTCTTCTGCTTGCTTCTCATGCGCTGGTGCTTTGTTCCCTGTACCATATTCCCCACATACATTTCCCTGTGGAGAATACTATTGATTGTGGAATACGACCAATACGTTGTGCTTTCCAAACGGTTGCAGTTCTTGTAATTCTCACCATTTACCTTTTTATATTCTGCCGGACACAAAATACCCTCCGAGTTCAGCAGTTTTGCGATTCTCTGTTTCCCATATCCCTGTATATATAAGGAAAAGATTCTACGGACAACATCAGCAGCATAATCATCAATTACTAATTTGTTTTTATCAACAGGGGATTTCTTATAGCCATAGCTTGTAAACGCCCCTATAAACTCACCAGCTTTTTGTTTTGACTTTACAGTTGCTTGTATCTTTTTGGAAATATCTCTTGCATACTGCTCATTGAAAATGTTCTTGATTGGGAGAAGCATATCATATGCCTGTTTCATACTGTCAATACTATCCGTTACAGAGATAAAACGTACTCCCAATTCCGGGAAATATCGCTCTAAATATCTTCCAGTATCAATGTAATCACGCCCGAATCTTGACAAATCCTTTACAACAACACAATTAACTTTTCCATCTTCAATATCCGCAATCATTTTTTGAAAACTAGGTCGGTTGAAATTCGTTCCTGAATAACCATCATCAACGTATATGTCATACAAAATGAAATCTTCTTTTTTTGCAACATACTCTGTCAAGAGCTTTCTCTGATTTCCTACGCTATCGCTTTCTTCCTTATCACCATCTTCTCTTGATAATCTGATATAAATTGCAACATTGAACAAGTTCGATACTTTTTGATGTTTCATACATTCACCCATTCAACTGCTGCCCTATCTATACTGATTATAACATGCTTTACCATAAAAAACAGCCGCTTTCTGTGGATTTATCATGCCAGACTATCCGTTTTGAGCCTTATTACTAAGGTGAGATTTGATGATACGGATAAGCAATTCCTCTATGGTAAACTTTGATAAAAATTCTCTTTCCACTGTATATTGGATTGGTTCTTTCTTTTCCAAACTTTATCGCCCTCCTTGTTTCAGCTATCTATTCTCAACATACGCAAACAGGCTTATCCAATATACCTGCCTGCACTGCTTTTTTCTCAATAATCAAATGGCTCTGGCAAGCTCCACAGGACTTTCACCTTTCCCATTCTGATGGGTGAACCGTGTCATACGGGTGTATCATTATTCTGATATACAGGTCATGGCAACAACTTTTCCAACAGTTGTTCACAGATCACTGGCGTGGTCGCTCACCTGTTTTCCCTCCTTTCGCGGGTCATGGCGTTCCAGTCTGTCGGCTCGCTGCATATCAAACGTATCTGATTATTGTATTCAGTTGTCAAAGAACACTCGACTGTATTTGCCAGTCTATGAAAATCCATTATCAGAAATAATGGACTTTCATAGATTGACAAGCGGAGCAGAGGGAAAGGGGAAAATACTCCGCCCGTCAGAATGATTAGATTACGACAATCTCAAAGTTTGCAATCATATCCATGACCGCCGCCTGTATTCTGCCTTTTAATTCAGAATCCACCACCATGTAGACGTTACCGTATTCGTCATACAATTTGCGTAAGCTCAACTTTGATATGTACCCGTCATAGAAATTCAAGATTTCCTGTATTGCGGTTTCATCACCATTGGTAGCCGCCACAATCACAGCAAACGGTATATGTTTTTGGTCTTTATCCATGCTATTCCTCCTCCATCATTTTTCGTAATTCTTCCAGAGTGCTTGTCCTGTGACGGTAAACGGTAGTGCGTACCACGTTCATAAGCTCTCCGATTTCTGCGTCAGACATATCCATAAAGTAAGACAACAAAATAATATTGCGTTTTCTCTCTGGTAAACATTTGAGTGCTTTGCTTAACTGGTCGTCCGATACTTGTACTTCCATGCCAAGAACATTGAACACTGTATAATCGCTGGAATACCTGTCATAAACGCCTGCTTTGTTCAATTCCAAATCTGAAATTTCAGAGAATGGGACTTCATGCTTCAAGCGTCTTGAAATATCACGGTTATACTTCATTGCTGCTCTTTTAATGACTTTCTTTGTAAGGCAATCAAACTGTGCTTGAATAACCTGTTGGAAAGAAGATGACTTCATAATTTTTCACCTCCTTTCTGCGTGAGAGTAGGCGAGGGCTGTTTTCCATCACTCCCCCTTTCCGCACAGTAGCTACCCACGTAGCAGCTATTTGTTGCGCTTTTAGGAAAAAATCTTCAAAAACTTTTGAAGGATTTCCTAAAATGCAAAATGCACCTATTTGAAATCTCCAAACAGGCGCATATGAATTATAAAAAGTATTTAATTGATTTAAGAGTTCATATTCAAGGGCAGAAATATATCCGGTGGTAATCGAATTTTTTTTGACAAACTGAAATATGTTGCACTTTGTCGATATGCTCTATATATCATAGCGGCTACCTCCATTAGCCGCCGTTTTTACGGTGTTAGGGTCGTCGTAGATTTGCCGATAGGCAAAAAGAAAGCGGCGGCTCTGATTTTCTCAAAGCCGCCGGGATAGAATAGGCGCGTGAAAATGTATCTGCTCTGCGACGGCTTTTTTTCTTTTGCCGTCGTCCGGTAGATTTGTATTTTGTTACTTTATTTAAAGCAAACGAGGGATAACCACGGTAACTAAAATCCCTACAACATAAACCGCATTTAAGCCAAGCGCAATTTTGGTGTAAATATCTCTGAACTTCATTTTAACAAAGAGAAAGAGTGCATATAAAAAACTTAGTGCAGCAAAAATGCAATATCCTATAATGATAGCGGTTGCTGCTGGTGAAGTGGGTTCCCATACAAGAACTGCTGTTAATGGCACAAAAACTGTTACGAGCGCAATCATACTTAAAATTTTTTCTTTCATTTTAAAAGCTCCTTTCTTATCCTCAATGTCTGTTTGTCATTATGCGTTCTCTCTGTGCAGGACGTAGAGAGATATTATTTTTCTTCTGCTTTGTTTTAGCTTCACCCGGCGTTTTAGAAATTGCAATGATAAAGGCTGAAATCAACAGCATTGCACCAAGCGACGTAAGCCCCAGTGGAACACTTGCCTTACTTTTTGCGCTGATATATGATGTGGTATCAAACCCAATCACTGTAAAAGAAGCCAAAAAGGGATAAATATTTCTAAGCAGACCACTTTTAAAAAACATACTACAATAGCCCAATACAAAGGCAATCACCGAACCACCCATAAAAAACCCCGGTGTTCTTCCACAAAATGCAATAATCGGAAGAACGGCAATATAAATGCAAATGGAAATTCCCAACATATAAAACATACCTTTTGTCAGAGTAAAAATATCTAAACCGGGAAGCCCTGCAAAAATACCGACAATGATTGTGATTACGAAACTATACATTCCCAATATAAGGGACAAAATGCCCATAGCAGTTAATTTCCCTGTTAATAATTTAGGAAATGAAACAGGAACAACTAAGATATTTTTCAATGTATCGTCCGTAAACTCCCTGTTTATGAGATAACCACCAATTAGAGTAAAAATGATAGGCATAAATACTGTCGCATTGTTCCAGATTGTGCTGTCAACTAATGCGCTAAGGTCAAAATTCAGATTTTTTGCTTCTTCTATCGCAACATTTTGTGTGATAAGCCCAAGAATAGGGGAGAGAGCCATTCCAATAATGCCAATCAGCAAAATGTGATACCTTTTTATTTTTTGAAATTCCGTTAAAACAATGGATAACATATCATACCTCCTGCTTTTGATATACTTTTATGACCAATGCAATACAGACAACGGCTTCCGCTATCAGCACTATAAATACAACCGGCGTTTTTACAAAATACGGACTTAAACGATTATAAAAATCTGTCTGTATCTGCCCCACTGGTATTTTGAATTGATAAAGCCACCTAAAAATCATTGGAACAGGAATAAATGTGCTGATATTTAGCCCCAATGGTTTCATCATAATGGCGTCACTTAGGTGCAATGCAAATCCAAGTAATGTATAAAAGAAAGCAATTATTACAGAAATAATATAGGATTTATTGCACCAGACAACAAGGATAATACATGGCAGAGCTGCCGCCCAAAGCAAAATCCCCGTACAAAATGTAAGGAACAGCTGTAAAGCCCACCCGCTTAAAGAAACACCTTGTGTAAAAGCAATTAAGATACAAATGCAAAAGCCTAATAATTCATAGGCAACTGAAAATAAAAAAAGTACAGTAATCTTTGCTACAACTAAATGGCTTTTTAAAACTGGTACACAAATAAGGTTTTTTAAGGTATCGTTGTCATGTTCATCAAAAAACAGGTTGGCAGCCATAATTACCAGTATCGGAATAAGGAGCAAAAATCCACTTTCTTCACGAACGCTGCTCATAATATCAGCTAAATCTCCGTCAGATAAAAGCATGATATTAAAAACGGGAAACAGAACGGCAGTAAAAAAAGCAATTTTATATAATCCTTTCCGTTTCAGTTTCCAAAACTCACACTGAACCAGTTTAAGCAATTCCCTCACCCCCTGTTATACGTTTGAAGTAATCTTCAAGGCTTTCTTCGCAGGTATGGGCTTCCGATACCACCAGTCCGTTTTCCACAAAAGCGGTAACAATTTCCCCAACAGACAAATCCAGATTGTGTAAACGCAGATTATGGTCGTCCTGTATAGAAAAATGGCTTTCGTGGAAAGCACGTTCCAAAATTCTTGCTGCCTGTGCGGTATCAGAAAGAGTAAATCGAATATGCTTACTACTTTTTTGTTCCAGTTCTGCAAGACTTTCTTCTTCCAATAGTGCGCCATGGTCGATAATACCAATATCATCAGCCAGTAGTGCGATTTCTGAAAGAATATGACTGGAAATTAAAATTGTTTTTCCTCTTGCGTCACAAAGCTCACGAATAAAAGAGCGAACTTCCGCAATACCGATAGGGTCAAGCCCGTTGATAGGTTCATCTAAAATTAAAAGTTCCGGGTCGTGCATAACAGCAAGTGCAATCGCAAGACGTTGTTTCATACCAAGTGAATATTGGGAAAACAGTTTTTTGTCCTTATAAGGCAGTCCGACTAAATCTAAAGCGTCTTTAATTGCATGATTGTTTGGCACACCTCGTAAGGTTGCAAAGATACGCAAATTTTCCGTAGCAGTCAGATTAGGGTAAAAGCCGGGGGACTCAATCAAGCTGCCGATACGGGGTAAGAGCTTCTTTTCATTTCCCTGTAAAGACTTTCCCCATATTTTGACTTCACCGGAAGTAGGCTTTGTCAATCCAAGCAGCATTTTCATAGTGGTTGTTTTTCCGGCTCCGTTTCTTCCAAGCAATCCGTAAATTCTTCCTCTCTGTACATGGATATTTAAGTCAGCAACACTTTTTTGTGAGCCGTACTGCTTTGTAAGATTTTTTGTTTCAATGATATAATTTTTGTCCATATTCAAACCTCCTGTTCTGTAAAGTATTCTATCACTCCAATCTTGCATTAACCTTGCCGCAACCTTGCATTAACCTTGCAATTTCAAATACGGCTTCCGAAAGTAATTAAGGCTCCCGCCATAAAGACGGAAAAGCCTTAATCTATCAACGGAAAAAGCAAAATAAATTCAGTTCCTTTTCCCGGTACACTATCTGCTGTTATTGTACCATTCATCTTTTCTACAAGCTGATGAGTAATAGACAGTCCAAGTCCGCTGCCTTTTTCAGAGCGACCTTTATCACATTTATAAAGTCGCTCGAAAATATGTTTCAAATCTTCTTTTTCAATACCTATTCCGTTATCCTTTAATAAAACCCGCATATTGTTTCCTTGCTTCGACAAGGATATTTCTATTTTATCTGCATGACTATGAGAAATGATATTTTGAATAAGATTGTTCAATATACGCATATAACCGTCCGTATCAAGTTTTACCCGGAAAGGTTGTTCGGGAATATCAATATTGTAGTCTATCTGTTTATCTTCAAATATAGGTATCCAGTCAATCAAAATATTTCTTGTCAATTCCGTAGCTTCAATCACATTTATTTCCATAGCAAACTCATTAGAATTTAATTTGAACCAGTCGAAAAGGACATCTATATATTCTTTCAAATCGTGGGCTTTCCGACGGGCAGTTTCAATATAATCGTCCCGGTCTTTACCTGTAACAACTCCTTTATGTGCAGCGTCAAGATAACCTATAAGTGTTGTAAGCGGTGTCCGCACATCATGGGAAAGGCTTGTCATAAGCTGGCGGTTCGTTTCTTCTGCCTGCCGGACAGTAGACAGCCTTTTTTCATAAGATACAACAATCTCATTGATTTCATAGGCAAGAGGAGCTACCAGTTCATTTGTTGCCGATAAAATCCGCCTGTTTCCATTCCCATTTTTTACATCAGCCAATGCGTCCGTTATTTCTGCTATCTGTTTTTTGGCACGTCGGATAACAAGGCAGGAAACAAAAATAGAAAAAAGCGCAATGATAATTGATAGAAAAATAACCGCTTCCATAAAAAATCAAACCTCCTTGTTAAAGCGATAACCAATACCCTTAATTGTCTGAATGTATTTTGGATTTCCGGGATTGACTTCTAACTTTTTACGAAGTCGGCTGATAATCGCCATAATGTTACTGTCATCATAAAAATATTCTTCTCCCCATACTTCTTCATAAATCTGTTGCTTTGTCAAAATTTTCCCTTGATGTTTCGCGCAGTATAAAAGAAGGTCAAATTCCTTTGGGGGCAGTTCAAAAGTTCCATTTTCCGTAGTAACAGAGCGATTTTCAAGGTCTATTTGCAATCCGTCAAATTCAAGCTGCTGCGTTATTCCCTCCTGTTGATTGAAACGGGTATAACGTCGTATAAGAGAAATAATACGGGCTATCAGTTCGTCCATATCAAAAGGCTTTGTCAAATAATCATCAGCTCCCGCGCGTAAGCCGTGTACTTTGGAAGCACTGTCATTTTTAGATGTAAACATCAAAATCGGCAGACTGTTTTCTTTTCTGATTTCTTCCAATGTTACAAAGCCGTCCATACCGGGCATCATAACGTCCAGTATTACAAGTTGATATTCTTTTTCTTTTAATTTTTGCAATCCCTCTTTTCCTGTATTACAAAAATCAGCTTCTATATCTTCTGATAAAACACTTCGTTTAATCAGCGCACAAAGTTCTTTATCATCATCTATAATCAAAATTTTATTCATGGTGCAGCTCCTTTCCTTGCTTTGTTCTCCCGTCGATTGGTTTTTCCGCGTTCTTTGGTATCAGCCACATATACCCAAGTTTTGAAACCCCCGGTATGCGGCTTTCTCTGCATAGTATCTGTACACGCCTTTCAGAAATCCCCCATTTCTTCGCGGCTTCGGGGCAAGACATATATTCCATAACAACCCAAGTCCTTTCTGCAAATCATATCAGTGTAATTATAGTCGTATAACCGAACAATATCAAGTATCATAATATGAATTATTATGGCTATTTAGTGGAACTGTATAAACATATCCAAGTAGAAAAAGGAACAGTAGAATGTAACTGGGTGAATAATTATGGCAAAAAGACCAGTAGAAAAATATGACTTCAAAGCATTTGGAGAAGCTATAAAAGGGGCGCAAGGAAAGTCGCAAACAGGTAAGTGATGAAATGTATATTTCCCCTCGCTACCTTGCGAATATTGAATATAAAGGGCAGCACCCAAGTTTACAGATTTTCTTTGAGCTTATGCTGCGCTATCATATATCCGTAGACCAGTTCCTTTTAGATGCGCCGCCGGAAAAGAATACACAGCGGCGGCAGCTTGATGCGCTTCTTGATGATATGAGCGATACGGGTATACGGATTGTAACCGCAACTGCAAAGGAGATTATTGAAGTCGAAAAAAAGCATAGTTAAATATGGAATACCAAAGGCTTGCAAATCGTACTATGTATGAAGTGCAAGCCTTTCTTCATGTTATTTTACAATCTTCCAGTTACTATCTTTTTCCAGTGTCAAATCAAACTGTGAAATCTGTGTTGCTTTCGTCCTCTGGTCGAGATACTTCACCGATACCGCTACTTTCACCTGTTCACCATCTTGCGTGAAGATTGGATTTACCAGCTCCGAAAACGTATAATCACAATTCACAGGTTCAAGCACATTCCCCGATACATAGTAGGCAAGTTCTTTTTCTGTTGCGGTAGGGTACAGCTTGAAAAATGTTTCCAAAAACTCTGTCACTTCTTCCGTAGTGGCAGCGTCCACCGTTCCGTCCGATTCCTTTACTTTTGGTTCATAGGCTGATTTTGTCGGCGTGCTGCTGATAGTCGGATTCTGCGTGATAACCATGTTTCCATTATTGTCTACATGAACCACCACCGTATAAGCGGAAGTATAGCCGATAGAGGTTTCTCCCTCTGTTACCGTTTGATCTACCGAGTAGACAACGGTAAAGTCGTCTGTTCCAGTCTGTTCTATATCCCAAATCTTAACGTCTGTGACCGTAGAGCTTGTGGGTATATCCAAACGAACAGTATCAACATTCAAATCCTGCAAGTTCTTTGTCAGATAGTTGTTGATGGCTGCGGTTCGTGCGTCAATGGATTCTTGCGTGTTACTCCATGAATAGTAGGACTTCGCAAAGGCTTTTACAAAGTTCTCTATCTTGTTAGTATCGACAATCTTTTGTTCAATGACTTCTTTCTCATGTACCGTGTGCATGTCAATGGCAGTGAAATTCTTATACACTCCAAAACTGACACTGGCAATCAGCACCAGCCATAAGGCAATCACGGTTTTCTTATGCGTGCCGACTTTCATCACAGGCACTTTCTTTTCTTTCTTTGGTTTCGATTCCTTATTCTTTTTCTTAAATAGCATAGCACCATTCCTTTCTTATTTGGTTTTCACCCGTCCAGCACCAATCAAATGTTTCTGCCAGTACGGGCTTGTTAAATCTGCATATCCGATAGGGTCGCCAGCGTGATACATTCTGTTGTTTCCTGCGTAGATTCCTACATGGGTGACGTATGTTCCGGCGTTGTAGGTCGAGTGGAAGAATACCAAGTCACCAGTCTTTGCCTGTGACAGCGGTATGTGCTGCGTAGCGTCATACTGTGCCTGTGCGGTACGGGGTAGACTGATACCAGCTTTTCCGTAGGACCAAGACGTAAGACCAGAACAATCAAAACTGGTGTTTGGATTGCTGCCACCATACACATACTTCCAGCCTTGATACTTCAACGCTTCTTTGAAGATTGCCTGTGCGGTAGCGTCACTGAAACTAGGAACAGCCAAATACTGGCTGACTAATTTTACATAGAACATATTCCCGTACCTGTAACGCCAGCCGCCATTTTCTTTTATGGAAATCTCATTTTTATAGGTGACTTTGACACCGCCCGATTTATCCTTTGCAAAACTGACAGCCAGTTCAAAAGTATACTTTTTTCCATGTTTCGCCACATAATCAATGAAGCCACCGCCATAGTTATAGGACTGTACCACCGTGTTGATGTCACAGCCTTTCGCTTCTGCGGATTTCAAAAGCTCCGAGAAGTATTTACACCCCTGTTTGATAGAATCCTCCACAGACAGGGAATTAAGCGGTAATCCTAACGATTCACTGGCTTGCATAACGTCTGTCGTGCCAGTGCCGCCGGATTCCACCTGCATAATCGCAAGCAGATAATTCACATAGTCAGAGATTCCGTATTCCTTTGCATATTTTTCTACCATAGGCTGATGTTTCAAGACTTCTTGTGACAGGTTCATTCCAGAAAAATCAAGGCTGGAAGAACCGCTTTCTTCATCATCTGCGGTCACGATAAACAAAAACAGAAGCAGACAGATAATCACTGTGAAAATCCCACCGAACACAGCGAAATGCCTTAACTTCATTTTCTGCCGCCTTTCTTACTGGTAGATTTCTTCATTGATGATTGATTTGTGGTCTTTTTCTGAACCGTCTTTGTCTGCTTCTGACGCTGTACCGTCTGTCTTGATGTATCTGTGGCAGCCTGCGAATGTTTATTTACTGCTGATGAAGTCTGTTTACCTGCCGGATGGGTTTCTCTGACAGCCTGCGTTCTCACATTCTCCTGCGGTTTTGTCACAGGCTCTTTGCTCTTACTTGACTGCGATTGCTCCTTTGTCACCATGACAGGACGCTCCTTGACGTTCTGCTCCTGCTTTGAAGCTGTGACTTTTGTATCTGATTTTGCAGGAACAGGCGTTGTGGCTGGCCGCTCATGCACCGGGGCAGCTCTCTTTGTCGCTGATCCGCTGCCTTGTCGCTCCCTATCCTTTGATTCCTGCTTGTCCTCTGCCTTATCCACTATCGGACGATGCGGATTCTGTTTCTCTGACTGCTGCTGCTTCGATACCGATTTTTTATCAACGATTCCACGTTTTGAAGTAGACTGTGATTCCTGCGTATTGCTCTGTGAACTATGTACGGTCTGCGAGGAATCCGTCTGACTTTTCTTATCCGGCAATGCAAGCGGCTTCTGTGGTTTGGAATCCGGCAGAGCTGGCGGCTTGCTTCTACCTCCACCAGAAGCAGAAGTATTGTGATTTGCTCTGGTATGTGTGTTGCCTGCCTGTTTGGTACTGTCTGCTTTTTTCGTAGAGCTAGAAGAAGCATAAGCAGCACCACCAGCCGCAGCTCCGGCTCCCATTCTGAAAATCTTTCGCTCCAAGCGTCTTGCCCTGCGGTTGAGGAACATATACGGGTGTCGCATGATTCGTCTGCTGACCTGCTGTGTATCGGAAGATTGCAGGCTGAACATTGCCATCAAGTCACCCAATTTAAAGTAGATTCCGGCAAAGGTGACTGTCTGTAAAAAGGCAATCATAAAGAATGGATAGCCAGAGGAAATCGCGTAAAACATAGTGGATATGCTGAAAGCGGTTGTGATAATCAGCGTGATTCCTGCCCTCATCATAATCGTGTTGAACAGCTTTGTAAGAGCCTTTTTTGCCATGCCCTCATAAGTCGGTATCATGGAGAGGATAAAACTAATCGGCAGGAACATGGCGTAGATGATGAATAGCACCTGTGAGAAAATCATCATGCCAGTAAGCAGGAATACAAAGATAGAGATACCGATATTGAAGATGAACAGGAACACTACCATACCTAAACGTGTCATGGTCTTTGTCACGCTCAAATAATCGTTGTCCTTATCTTCGATTTCCTCAATCACCACATCTTCCCTGTCGTCCGTGTCCGGACTTTCCGATAACAGGCTTTCCACACGGTCAGAGCCGAGCGTTTCTATATCCGATTCCCCATACTGTAAGAGCAGCCACGGTTGTTTCACCTGTATGGAAAACAGGCTGTCACGAATCAAATCCACGCTGTCTTTTCCTTTGCTGTTGGAATCTGGCAGCACGATTTTTGTACCGAGCGATAACGCCGAGCTGCTTATATCTGCCGAGAAATCATTGATTTTGCTGATATAGTTTGGGGCGTAGGCAATAAAGGACGCTGACAGGATAAATACTACAAGGAAATTGACTACCGCATGAATGGCTTTTGTGGTTTCCCTTTTTAACAATCCTGTGTATGCCACATAGATACCCATTACGAGAATCAGAAGCAAAAGGAATCCCACATAAAATCCCTCACTGGAAAATCCGTTTTGCGTTACGCCTGCCAACGTCTGAATGTTCTTTCCGATAGAGCTTGCAGTGTCCGAGATAAAGTCCAGCTTGTAGGCTTCCTGTACCACATAGCCTGTCGCATTGGAGATATACAGGCTCACCGTCCAGACAAAGTTAGTGATAGCGTACAAGCCATACTGAATACTTTTCCCGATACCGTCCAGCCAGTTCCACGGTAACCAATCCCAAGAGCTGTCAACGTAAAAATCAAGCTGGTAGTTTTCCAATGGATATTTAGAGTATGCGTTGCTATCGCTCACCGTATTATCCACCAGTCCAGCCGCATGAGCTACTGTGCCTGTAATGGATAGAAACACCAGCACACCGAGAGCCACACAAAGAGCGATACCGAAGAATCGTAAGATTTTTCGTTTCTTCATAGGCTTCACCTCGTTTCCTCTGTCTGTACTGGCGGTCTGGTATCAAAGGCATGGAACAGGTCAGAGAATACAGGGTGTATCTGGATAACGCCCACACGCCCGTACAAATCTTGAAACAGGCATTGCCCGTTTTCCAAATCCCTAAGTCGCTTCTGGTTCCCCTCGTCCTCCTTATCCACACCGAAAAATTCAAGGGTATTCTTGATTTCCTTTATGTCTGTGCTGCGAAAGGCAAACTTCAAGCCGATATTGTTTTTCATCTTTTCGTCGTCCACATCACCAGAGTTTTGCGTGACAAAGTAAACAGCGGCGTTCATGGAACGTCCGGCACGAATCAGCTTGTTAGACAGTGCTTTCCCCTGTGCCACCTGTAAGAATGTCCACGCTTCGTCTAAGTCCACCATCTTAAAAATGCTGCGGTCAGAATGGATAAAGTCTAGGGCAAAGGTACTGATAACGATAAGCATTGCCACGGAAAGCAGCTCCATTGTGGTGTATTCTTCAAACTTTGTATCTTTATCGGGCAGTACAAGGTCTGCCACCTGTATGATATTTAACTGCTTATCCAGACTGATTGACTGTCTGATACTTCCATCTGAAAAAAGCAGATGTGCAAAATCATAATCGGTTATGCTCTCGATATGGTCTGCGATATTTTCTGCCACAGATGAACCGTCTTTCCTTAATTCATCAATGACACGGAGCAGTCCTCGTTTTTTGCTCTGCGTCACGGAACGGATTGCACGCCTTAATACAGGGAACTTCTCACCGTCACGACTGCTGATTCCAGTTAAAAAGGTAAGTATGTCGATTGCCAGACTTTCAGCGTCCTTTGTACGCTTCATAATCACATACGGGTCGAGAAGTCCTCTGTTTTTGTCCTCACTGGTGAGGTTGACTATCTTGATTTCCTGTGCAATGTCGGGCAGCGTTTCCTGCCAGTTGCCACGCTCTGATTTTGGGTCTACAATGACCGCTTTCCCTCCGAACAGCACCGCATAATAGATGATAAGGTTATTACAGAATGACTTCCCACCGCCGAGCGAGCCGAGGAACGCTGCCGCAAGAGCATTTGTCACCGAACCTTTTACGCCCTGTGCCGCAAGGCTAGGCTTCAAGTACACATTCTTTCCTGTATCAAGGTTATAGCCGATATAGATACCGTCCGTTTCCCCAAGCTGCTGTGTCGCACCGAATCCAAGTCCGGCGAGAAAGTCAGAAGTCACATACTGGATATAGTCATTGATATATCTTTTGCTTGACGGGATAAATTCACCATGCAACCCCAACATATCACCGAACGGGCGAACCAGCTTCACATTCAAATCGTCGTAGAAGTCCTTGACTTCATCACAGCGGCGTTTCAATTCTTCCAGAGTGTCAGCAGCCACACGGATAACATAGGACAGCTTATACATGGATTCTTTGGACTGGTCTAAGTTCGTTTCCAGCTCATTCACGGAATCCAAAGCGTCCATGACGTTACTTCCTGTTTCGTTGTTAGATTCCCACGCATGGTTATCTAAATCTTTCAATTCTTTCTTTTTGTTCCTAACAGTCGTCAGAGCCTTTTTGTTGGTGACGATTTCTACATTCATAGAAGTGGAAACAGGGAACGTGAATTGCTGCTGCTGATAGTAGAAGATTTCCGAAGATGGGAAGTCCAGCTCACCCACGATATTGTTAATCGTGAAGTAGGCAACATACGTTGTCTGATCTTCACGCTCCATCTTTAGGTATCGCTGGTTTTCCTCTATCATGCAGCGCGTCGGACGTATAAGGTCATATCGCTTCACAAGTGTTTCACGCTTCAATTTCTTGACTGGCAGTTCATAGGAATAATCACTGTAAGCAACACCTGTATTTCCGTAGATATGTTCCAAGAGATACCCGAAGTCGTTCTTATCCAGCCTACGGAACTGAAAGCGGCGTGAGATTTTGCTTTCCAAAAGCTTTTCCATCTTTAAAAAGCGGTTGATTTCATCATTGCTCATGGAAACGAAGTCGCCCATGAGCTTGTGATTGACTTCATAGATAAAATCCGTAAAGGTCATAGCTGCTGATTTTCGCATGGCTTTCAGATTGATTTCTTCCTCATTGACTAATAACTTGAAACCAAGAAAAAAGCGGTAGTCAATCTGATTTTCCCCAATCATTTCAACCAGCGCTTCTGTCTGTTCATCTACTTTTTTACAGGCAATCTCTTTTAACCTGCCTGTGATTCCTTTTTTGGAACGCTCCTGTACTGCACGCAAACTGTCCTCTGTGGCAATCTGTAGGGCATGGATTTTCCCGTCACGGTTCTGGGCGATAAGCTGACGGAAGTTGTCATGCACCATGTACTTTTCTTCTGGTGACAAGAACGAATAATTGTAAGGTGTCAGCTCATAATAGGCGAAGCACTCACCATCATGGTTGAACACCAGATTGTTTTCAATGTATTTAATCGGGAACATATATCACACTCCTAACTGTCGTAATAACGGGATTGAATTTTTCTTTTTTCAGTCTGATACCTTTTCCTGCATAGGTCACTTTTGGTCGCAGGGCAAAGGTGACAGCCGATTTCAAGAATCCGAAAGGCTTCTTTCCGTCAAAAGTTTTTTGCGACACAACACAAGTGAACGCCACAGGGATTCCAAAGTATTTGAGGAACGCCCCGTCAATCATGGAAAATGGCGGCAGCTCCCCAAAGAGAATCACCACGAACAGTGACACCACAAACCAAGCCATCTGGCTGAACGTGACAGGGAACGGGAGCTGAAAGTCATTGATAGCGTAAATGACTTTCTCCACGCTCCATATGCTTGTATAGCTTTTGATTTTCTTCAATTTTCACAGCTCCTTTCTTTGAAGATTTTTCTTTACATGGAAACAGCAGCCTATATTTCAAGGCTGCTGCATAAAAAATACCAGTGTTATTTCACTGGCAAATGATAAAATATTCAGTTTTTGTTACCAGCCGATTTCATAAACACCGTGGTTCGTTTCTATGAACGTGCCAGAGGTATCAAGGTTATTCCCATAGGCTTCAAAATCTATGTAATCCCTCAATTCTTCTGGTACAGCGTCCATTGTTCCGCTTTCATACAGAAGATACTCTGCCACATCTGCCATATCCTCACAATCGGGATAGTGGTAGATACGGTCCTGATTATCGTATAATTCCTCGATACTTCCAAAATGGCCGACCAGCTCGCTCAATTCGTCCTGTATGTTCTCTGGTAAGTCCTCCACCATTTCACACATACGGTTGACTTCTTCAATGGGCGTGTACTCGTCAATCTCAAAGGGCAGCTCGTAATCATGGATAGCGTATTCCTCGTATTCGTCATTCAAGCCGATACGTTCTGCCATCTCGTCATAATCAACGGGCGGTGTGAACCAGTCACCCACAAGCTCACCCTCATTGTATTTCCCAAGATTGGCGATATAGATTCGCATTTCTTCGATACACCATCACCCCTTTACTGATAGCGGAATACGACGCTTGTAGTGAATAAGTATCTGTCGTCCATTTCCAACTCACTACCATAGGAATGATAATCTATGTGCTTTTGTAGTTCGTGAGGAATCTCACCGAATACGTTTTCTTCACAGATAAGGTATTCTGCCAGAGCCGCACCGTCACCCACATCATAGTAACATATCTCGTCCTTATGGTCGATAAATTCATCAAAGTTGGAAAACCATTTCTGCTGTATGGCTTTCATTTCATTGCCAATGGGCGTACCCTCCAATTCCAGCACCATGCGGCAGTTGGCGTTGATTTCCCTGAGCGGCGTATCGCTGTGTAAATCAAAAGGCAGCTCATAGTCGGCAATCTCAATCTGTTCTTCATGCTCCACGCCGATTTTTTCTCTAATTTCCTCAAAGTCCACAGGGCAGTTGAACCAAGCGCCGGAATATTCCTCGTCACCCTCACGATACGGTTTTGTATTATTTAACAGGTAGATTCGCATTTCCTGCATGGTCTGTCACTTCCTTTCCTCATATCCAGTATTCCCATTATAACAGCATAATCCACGCCGAACACATAATGGGAAAATTTTTCTAACTGTTCTTTAGGATATTTAAGCGGTAGCTGTCGTTTGATTTCTTCCCATACCTCACGCTTGCGGTAAGGCAGGTCGGAAACATCATTGCAGCCGATACATTCTTTCATATCCTCAAAAATATCTGTTTTCATAGTAACCTCCATTTCCGACTATCGGAGCTTACGCCCCGATAATCTTCTTGAATAACTGCAACAGTACGTCTTTCACGCCAGCGGCATTGAATACCAAGCCGACAGCGATTAAGGCAATCACCAAGAATCCAATCAGTTTGGAAAACTCACGCTTGAATCCGAGATACACGCCGATAACAGCGATTGCCATAAGTACAAGGCTCTGTGCGTTGGATAAAAACCAGTTGTATAAGTTCTGTCCGAAATTCATTATTTCCTGCTCCTTTCCATCATTTCAATTTCTCTGTCTGCGGCTGCTCCTGCCTGCATAAGACACATGGTAATTACACCGAATCCTGCCCCAAGTGAGAACAGGAATAAATCAAATAAGATATGCTTCATGTTGTCATTCCTCCGTTTCTGTAATCATTTCCTCTGTGGAAGTTGTCTGCTGTTCAATCAGCTTTTTGTGACGCTCCGTGAGCTTCGCATGGTCTAAAATGTCTTTGAGATAAGTCGTGCCATTTTTACTGTCAATCTTCTCTAAGACTTTCCAAGTGGGAGCGACCTGCCTGCTTATCCAGTTCAGCGTCCTTGTGAGCGTGTATGGCTCTGGTTTGGTCGTCAGTTTCAAACGCCCACGATCAGAGCCGATAAAGTACGCCCATTTCTCATTGGTCTGCCATTCGCTGCGTCTTTTCTCCACCTCCCTGTCAGCGAACCGCATATAACGGTTGATAATGTCAAAAGCGGTACGCTCTGCGTCATGGTAGGTCAGCAGGTCACGCACCGCATAATAGGCCCGCTCATTTTTCAGTCTTATTTCCAGACGGTTCTTGATTTTCGTATCTTCAATGGGAATCCCATATTTTACATACTGCTCATAGTCCTTTTCATAGATACAGAAATAAACCTCCGAACTCTGCGAACCGATATAGAGCGTATTTCCCATACCGTATCTGTCCTGTTCGTTGCTCTTTACCAGCTCACCGCTGCTATAACTTTTGAACCTGCGGAATACGGAAATACATTCTTCATGGTTGCATTTCTCTATCAGCTCTGGAATGTCCAAGATTCCTGCCATGTCGTTGATAGCAAGGTCAAGACGTTTCATCACACCTCCCTCCACCAGAGCGTCCATGAGAAAGTCATACCAGCTCCTATGCTGTGCCAGCAGATAGCTTTCCATCTGCCGACAGCCTTTGCCTTTCAGCTCTAATAACGTGCCTTTTTCCTTATCAGGTGAAGCCAGCACGAACACATCACCCAATACATAATGTTCCGCATAGGAGTAGAACCCGTAGTCCTCATGTATCATCACGTCCAGCTTTAATTGCAGAATATCCTCAACCACGTGCCGAACGTCCTGTGTGGGGAATCGGATTCTGACGTAATCCAAGACCATTTCCAGCGGATTCTCTGGATTCAGTTTTTCCAGAGCGTCCGTGAATTTCCCCTTGATTTCTTCCGTCAAGGCTACTTTTCCAGATTCAATCCTGCTGACATACTCCCGGCTGACGCCAGCCATGACCGCAAGACGGTTCTGGGAAACGCCGTACTGCGTCCGTTTTTCTTTGAGTTTGTTTATCCAGTCGGTATCATTCAGATAAAATCCCTCCCATCAAAAAAGGAATGTGACAGTTACCGATTTTGTCACGTTCCCTTGAATGTTTGAAAAGTCCTCTGTTTTCAAGGACTTTTTGATATTAAATTTCCTGTTTCCTGTTGATTTGTGCCCCCCTGTTAGATAACGGGGGCGATAAGCTGGCGCGGCGGGCCGCACCAGCACAGGCTAGTCCGTACCTGCGGCTAACGCTTCGCACGCCGCCTGTCCGTCCTGCCTGTTTTGTGTAAGTCTCCCTATCTCTTTTAGGAAATCGTGTCCTTTGGGTACAAGGGGCGTGTAAAACTCGGATATGACACTGTTTCCTGTATCAACATAACCGCGTCCTTTAATCTGCTTCAAGAAAAAATCCTTATCTACCTCACCGAACATCATAGAATATCCTAATTCTGACATACGCCCAAGAGCCACACGGAAATTGAACTGGTCACGGATTCCATCACCGAGATACTTTGCGTCTGGCCGCTGACAGGCGAGAATCAGAAAATATCCTGCCTGTCGTCCGAGCATGACTATCTGTTTCAGCTTGTTAAGAACAGCAGCATTTTCCTTTGTGGTGAGCATTTCCATAAACGCCACATATTCATCAAAGATAAGGAAGTGGGGCGATAGTCCTAAATAGGCGTAGTTTTCACCCGTCCTGTAATTTTCCATGAGCTTCATGCTTTCCGAGCGTTCCATCATGCCATCATAGAAGCGGTCAATACAGGCGGTTATATCGTCTTTCCTGTACCAGACTTCCGGCATGACAACGGACAAATCCGCAAGGTCGGCGTTCTTTGGGTCTAATATATACATGATCGCATTACTGCGGAGCAGAGCTTCAATGAGTGTGAGGATAAAATATGTCTTTCCTCCACCTGTACCTCCGACAATCAGCATATGGGGGAGCTTGTCATACTCCCACCAGACATTTTTCATCAGACGCAGGCTGCCATGTTCCGCCTGTACCTCATTGATAGTGATTCGATTTGCAATCATATCATAAAGCAGCACATACTCCACATAGCTGTCCTTTAATTCTTTAGAAACCAGCTCACAGTATAAGCCTGTTTCTAGCTTCTTTTCCAAATGTAGGAGCTGCTCTTGATATTTCCCCAACGTGATTTCTGTACAGATATACAATAGTCCATTATCCATACGGTAATACAGTTTAGGAAAGTAGGTGATTTTCTCTTTCTTGCCGGACGCTGGTAAATCTTTGAAGAATCCGCTGTCCTGTGTGGATTCTGATTCATACCAGCCATTCTCTAAAATCATGCGTGCCAGCTTTTGACGGTGAAAGAGCTGTTTCACTCTGTCATACTGAAATCTGCGGTAGAAAAGGGCAGCCAGCACACAGAGTAGAGCCGATATGATTACCGTAGTCACCATGTATGGTGTGACCGTCAAATGGACGCTGCCATCTTGAAAAAGTGAGATTGCTTTCCAGTCCGTAGTGATGATTGTCTTTAGGTTCAGTATTGCTACTACAGAGACGAATAGCAAGAGCAGCGAACTAGACGAGAAACGAAAAACCAGCGATTTGTCACTGGCTCTGATTCGATTCCCACGTTTATTGAATTGTGGCATATAAAATTCTCCTTTCCACGAAAAAAGCAGCAAACCTTATAGATTTACTGCTTATCATGTAGTCATAAAATTATGATTGTGTATGCTTTTTTGCTCCAACCTTATACATGTTTTCTAAATACTTTTCTGGGTGTGGCATAGGGTGTCCTTTATGTTTAGTATCTTTTCGTTCCTCTTTGTTGAAATTTGCATTGAGTTTTTCCAATCATCAGGATACATTTCCTTGAATTTTTCTTTAAATTCATTTATATCACTTTTATTAACATAGACTCCCATACAGCATTGAATTTTTCATCTTTTTTTGTTATTACAGCCATAGCATATCCTCCTATAACAAAGTATCTTGTTCTTTAAATTATACTCTTTATAGGAGAAAGTTACAATCTTAATAATTGCTACTTTTTACTTTGTGGCTGCTGGTTATGGTACTGCGGATTTCCTGCCGGCTGTCCGTTCTTATTCTTCAAGACAATATCATCTGCTTTGATGTACCAGTCAACGTCTGCACCCTGAAATGTAGCGGTTGCCACCGTATCAGCCACAGGGTTGATAAGCTCCACCTCTGCGTTGTAGTCAAATTCCTTTAACGGAACAGAAGCGGGAATACTTACCTGTATCATGCGACCCTGTTCTTTACACTTCAAATCGTAGGTGCGTTCCTTGATTTCTTCAGAAACCGTACCGTCCTCATTTTGGATATGTACCTCTCGTCTTAATGCGGAGAATTTCAATACTCCGAAAGTCTTTTCCTTGTCAATAATGATTCCGTTTGCTAATCTCATATACGCAATACCTCCTTATGCTTTCACCATATCGTCTGCTGACAGGATATAGTTTGTGAATCCTCTTGTACCGATTTTGTAACCCTCTGCGGTGATTTTGGGATTGATAAGTTTTACTTTTTCTTCCGATTCAAAGTTCTTCTCGCCAGCAGAAGCAGGCAGCACCACGATAATATCATCTGCCCTCTGTACGTCCGAATACAGGTTGAAGCTGCGGGAAACTACCGCCATACGTCCGTTGATCCTGCGCTGTTCCACCTTATTCTCACCTGCAAACTCCAAATTCCCGAATGTCTTTTCCATGTTTGGAATAACGTGTTTTAATTCCATAAATTGTTTACCTCTTTTCTTTCTATGTTTTTTGATAGTTGATTGTGTCATTCTGCCATCAGGATAATATCTGTCTGCCTGTGGATAGTAAAGGGCGTTGCTTTGTGCTGAAAGCACCCTTGACAATCCCCATTCAGAAAGATAAACCATAATCAAGCAGAAGTTAGATAAAATATCAGCTCTGTGCTGATTTTCCTAAAAAAAAATCTGTTTCAGGCGGTTCTTTGTTATGATAATTTTTCAAAATCTATACCTCCAATACTTCTTTGATTCCTGCCATGATATATTCCGCACAAGGTAAGGCGATTGCGTTTCCAAGTGCGGTACACCTTGCGTTGTCGCTGGTCTGTTTTCCAAGATAGTCATACTTCGTCCAGTTATCGGGAAGCCCCATCAGACGTTCACATTCAAGCGGTGTCAGATGGCGGATAACTCCGTCTTTTTCTTTTCCCTCATACCAGAACGAAAAAATATTGACCGCGCCTGCTAAAAGAGTGGGAAAAGGGTCATCTGCCCGTCCGAAGCTTCGCAGGAATCCAGATATATCTCCCGCTTTTGCACAGCTTCGCATACGTCTTTCCTCAAAGGGACATAAGACGGGTATTTCCCTCCCTGTTTCAGCAGCAAATATTCCACCGGCTCCGGCGGAGGATAGCCCGCCCTCTCTGCCAGCGTCAGGAAGTGGGTACAGTTGACGGGGTTTAAATAATATTTCTGCGGCACGCTGTCCTCCAAAATCTGCCACGACAAAGACGCGCTTTCTTCTCTGTACGAGGGAGGGTTCTCCCCAATACTGGGCGTCCAAGAGGCGCCAGCAGACGTCAGCGAGATTCCCTCTAACCATTCCGCATTTTGCCCATCTTCCAGAATCAGGCATTGGAATCTCGGAATCTGTGAAGGATTCCAGCACGGATTTAAAGTCCAGCCTGTGATTTGATGAAAACGCTCCTGCGACGTTTTCCCAAACAGCGATAAC